>ERZ1066119.1622-NODE-1622-length-11279-cov-5.150036_pt1 | contig 11279 bp, 14 predicted proteins | sample MGYA00382766_ERZ1066119 | MGnify/ENA primary metagenome ERZ1066119 (study PRJEB33369, sample SAMEA5778349) | biofilm metagenome | biome: Industrial cooling water; feature: Water cooling tower basin; material: Biofilm | place: United Arab Emirates | collected...
CTAATGTATTGACAATTAATTTTTTAATGCTTCCAACGGCTTTGTTGGCCTGTTGTGGGGAAGTAATAGGCTGCTCTCCTCTAATGTGAAGCAGTGGCTCACCTGTAAGTCCATACTTCTCCAGATTGACTTCCACTTCAGGAATAATATCTCGAAGAATACCTATGCTAACAACCAGGCAGGGTCCTGTTCTGCCTATAATCTGATGAGCTAAAGGATAAACAGGAGTTTCTTGAGTGGCATGAGCATCTGTCGCCCATACCTCTCCACGGTATTCCATTTCGATGGCGTAGCCCCTAACAGCTGAGAAGACAGAGCCTATTGCAAGACATGCTGCCAGACGACGATTGCCAGCAAGCCTGATCCGCTGGATATTTCTATACTTTTCAATCCAGCTTCGAGTATCCTGTAATTCAATCAGTAAGTGATTCCACTGTTGGGATGGGGCAACGTCCCGAGTTTCACCGCCAGAGAACCGAGTCCAATCGAAGCGTAAGCCTGGATGGACTGGGTTATCATCAGCAGCAATGGCTGTGTAAATCTGAATGGGTTGAAGGGTGAGTTGCTGGTTGGTTGGAATCTTCTCCCAGAGCCTAGTTTCTAACTCTTTACGAAAGATAGAGCGGTTGCGGCTCTTCCTGATAAAGGTACTCAAGTGATTATAGATATCGTCAAGAACTCTCCCTGACAAATCACCATATTCGTCCAAATGATCGACCAGCTTTTGCTTAAATACGGCTTCGCCTTGAGGTTTAGCAGTGTTCCAATCCGTCTCAACAGTCACTTTTTCTAGGAGGAAGAGTGCGTCGTGCTGCGTACCACCCTTGCCCTCAATCAGTCGAACATACTCCTGAACGGAATTGCTTTTGACAGTATCCTGCTCATCATAAAAATCCAGAGAACCCTGCACTCGCTGCAAACCGTTGAGTATCGGCTGCAATTCTTTCGACGCGCCTGCTCCAATTAGTATGAAGCGGCGGTAGGTGCTAGGGCTGCCAGCATCTATTTCTCGAAACCGCTCGATCTCCTTCCAGAACTCAGCCGGTTGAAGCGTGTGGTCTTTGACCTCGATTAGATCCTTGACAAAGCCTTGGCTGGGAATGAAAAATTTTGCTTCAACGTCGCCCGTTGCTTCCTTAACCATTGCTGTAAAGCTGTCCTGTGCCAACCACTCAGGAAGCCGAGCGAGGATAACGTGATCCTGGAAAGAGAACCCACCTTCTGCTATATCTCCACCACGTGATTGGGGTTCTAGAAGAGAGGGGGTGAGGCGATCGCGGTCAGTCATACACTTGCTCCCATTCAGCTAACTTCCTTGCTGTCTTCATCAGGGTTAGCGCAACCTCCCTGAAGTTGTCGATCGGAGGCATGGGAAGACGGACCCAGCCATTTCCCTGTGTCGAGCCATAGCTCGTAGTAGCCCAACCATAACGCTGTCCACGGGAGGATGGTTGTAGCAATCAACATATCCTGTCGCCAAGGGCTTTCCTTTGGGTAGAACAGGCAGAGTGTTCCATCACTCCAGCGGTGCGGAGCTTTAGGCAGTAATGTGGGAGTGATGACCTTTACAGTAGGGTGACAGTGAAGCTTGTAGCCGATCGCCACGCGATACTTTTGAGACAGCGGACGGGGTTGCAGTGTTCCTCTCCACACCCCAGCTCCGCGTTCACGCCTATAGGTAAACCCTGGAAACCGATGCAGAATATGTAGGCTCTGGAGTGACAAATTTACGGTCGGTCTCAGTTGAGAGTATTCAAACTTGCTCAATCCCATGAAATTTAGTTGGTTGAGATGCAGTGTACAAACCTAAGCAGGGCTGGCTTGGCAAAATTAATCCAGTAGAACTAATAAGTGACTTGCCCGGAAATGCGGCATTAGCAAAGGAATTGGCAGCAGCTTCCACTTCGGAAGGAAAATATTCTGCGCCAAAAATCTTCTGCCAGTAGGCGATCGCCTTCTCCCGGTCGTCCGTTTCTAGAGCTTTGCTAGCCCATCGTCTTCCGTCGTCAAGCCGTCGCATGAATGTCTCAAAGTGGCTGCGATCCCAATTCCAAGAAACGTTATGTCCTAGCATTGGATCGGGGATATTGGGAGATACGTCACCTCCGATCCAGAGTAGGTGGTCATACTGGCAGTAGATGGCATCAAGCAAATCATGGAATAAAACCCCAAGGCATTGCGAGGTATCGAGTTTGCCAGAGCGAATATGATGTACCAGCAGGGCACCCAACCAGTAGCTCTTGGGCTTCCGAGTCTTCATCTGATAATTACGGAAATGCTTCAAGAGGATGCCAAGCGGCTTAACCTTGCCATCATATTCCTTCTGTAGCTCATCGAGTAGATTGATGTAACCAATCGGATGGGAGGCAATCCACTCATTGAAGCCACGGTCGGGAACGTAAATTATTCCTTCAAAACCATCTGGTGCGATACATGGAACAAAATCCAGGTGGAAGTCATTGTGTTTGAAATATACGTGGATCGAGCGACGTGCTCTCTCAATGTCGATCGCGGAATACCCTTCGTACCCTAGATATTCAGGTAAACCGTCGAGCAGATTCTTCAAGTTCAAGATCAGTTGCTTAGCTTTCGGTTCGTTCTTTTTTGGATCGCCAGGAACGCGAACCAATGTGTCTACATCTTTGACATCACCTGCACCCATTCCTTGTGGATAGGAACCTGCAAGGCGCGTATGAGGAGCTACAGTAGGAAACTCTTTACTTCGTTCGATGTACTCGCGCACCAATGGGGGAAGTTCTTGGGCTGCTTCGATCCGATGCTGAGGTGGACGAATGTTTTTGAGGAGCTCACCAAAGTGGGTAATAAGGGAGAACATCTATTTTTTTTACCTTTACTGAATTGGGTTATTCATAGCGCTGCACTATGGTAATTTATTTTCATATGCCACCATCATCAATATTTGAATCAAAATCTATCTTCCAGAAAAAATTTATTGGTATTACCTAGAGTTCGTAACCAAATTCATTTGAATTCAGCCAACATTAACTTTCGCTATGCCATTATCTATCACTTTGTCACATTGTATTTTAATCCTATTTAATTAAAAAGAACAAATGTACTTATAGTAAAAACCGAACTAAAGTTAGTAGTAATTTTACGGTTTCTCGTTAAGTCTGGCGATCGACTCAAAGTAAGGAGAGCGAGCGCTATTTCTCAATTCATGTACACTTCGTCATAAAGTTATTGCTCTGCAAATAATTCATGCAATCGGAATATTGTTTACACTCCCAGGAGTAAGTAGGAAGTGGATTTTTCTGCTGAACGAGACTATAGGCTTTATTTCTGTCCTGAATCAGCACACCATTCAACAATTCCCTGACGCACCCAAAAGTGGCAATGGCATTCGTTAAGCTGCCTAACCGAAGGATGAAGTGTTGGTCGTCCCAACGAATCAATTGCGATCGCCCAGCAAGGATGCCGCTTTTGATTTAAGGACAGCAAAATACTTTCACCACAGCCTCCAGGACAACGAAAACAAGCCCATTTCTGATATTTAGCATCACCAACGACTAAAATCTCCCCTGGTTTTATATTCTCAGGTGCAGGATGCGTTGGAACTATCCGTGCTGATAAGTCTGGCTGACGAATAAAACGTAGCCAGATTAATAGCTGTCTAACTACACCGCGAAGAATCATCCTCTTACTCCACCAGATTGAGAAAAGGCATGACATCCCCTCTACCCCACCACTGGACACCGACTGTCCCGCAAACTGGGCAATTGGGATTAGAGATTGCTGCTGGTTTACGGTCAGTCGTCAGATGGAATTTACGAACTCTGTGAGCTGATGCACCATCCTCACCACGGAAACCCTGAAGACGGTGGACAAGTTCCTGCATCGCCATAATTGCTACTTCCGTTGTAAATAAAACAACGGCAGGGCTGGGGTTTCCTTCTCCAATAACGTAGGCTTCTGCCTTGCGGCGTTCGTACTCATCAGGATTACTGCGTTTCAATGCTTCATCCCTTGCAGCAACAGGATTTATAACTTCACGACACAATAGACAGGTGTGTCCTGACGTAGGTGCAAGTACCGTGACGCGACCATCCAAAGCCTGAAATTTGGGCGTTTTCCCTTGAGAAACCTCAATTGCTAAACCCATATCAAACACAGGTGTTGCATAGTAGTAGGCAAACCTATTCAGCATTAGGCGACCTATATGGTCATCGGTGCAACAAAAAATTATGTCGCACGCTTTCAGAGGATCGCGACAATCCGCTTCTCCGATCCATGCTTGATATGTTCTCACTTGAACACCAAGTCCAAGTTCCACGAGTGACTTGGCAACAACTTCAACTTTGGGACTCATAGCATCAGCATCTGACTGACGCGCACCGTGTAGCCGATTTAAATTCGTATCCTCAACGATGTCTTTATCGAAAAGTGCAATGTTGCGAATACCCATCTTCGGCAGCAACATGGCGATCGCACTTCCTGTACCACCGCAACCAACGACGCCAACACGCAACATCAATAAGTCTTGATTGAGGGCCTCTCCAAAAGCTAAAGCCTGTCGCTGGAATGCTGGAGGAGAAACCCCCAGCCTCCGGTCTGGATAATGCAAACAGATTTTCTGCCCAACAACACGAATCATTCGCAAGGAAGTAAATTCCTGCGATCTAATCCAGAGGCGACCAATCAAATTTCCATTCGGCATTAGGATAACACTTAAAATCTGTGTATCTGAACCGTTGCGATTTTGTGCCAGTTGAATTAAGTCTAGTTCGTTAGTATCATCCTGGGTAGAGAATTCTCCCAAACCTTCTGGATGGCTGTGAAAAATGGCTACTGTCAGGTTTTTTGCTTGTGCCACTTGCAATGCCCGAACAAAAGAATCTGTTTTCCAGGTAATGTGTTTGGCAGAGAAAGAAACAATTTCATCCTCTGGCACTGGTATTACTTCATATGACATGAATTTTTGGTGCGGCTGTCCATCCCAAGGATCGGCATTGATAACAACCTGTCCACACAAGACATAGGCTGTTCGCTCTTTAGCATCTGTAGTTAATAGCAATTCCCGCAGGTAGTTTGAATGTTGCTCTTGCAATGTCAAGCTTACAGTACTCAAGCAGCCACCTCCAAAGCATTTTCAATCCGTTTGAGCATCGTCCATATACCATCTGTACCAGGCCGCCACTCATTGTTATGTCTTGACCATCGCTGCCATTTCTGACCATTAAATTGATGTGCTTGGTCGGCTGCCTTTGGATATTTCGCACCCTGTACCAGCTTTACCCACGGCATCAGATAAAACATGTCAGGGGGTGCATCTGGGTATCCGCTCGGCAAAAGAATTAAAATATCTGCCTGTTCAGTATCAAAACGTCCAGATGGTAACTGAAATTTCCGTAAAATAACGCCCTTTTGACTGGCATCTACCACTTCTTCAAAAGATAAACCCTTGTTTTCCAGGTATTGGCGATCGTTTGAGGGTAAAAAGCTCATTACTTAACCCTCCGTTGTAGTCTTTTTACCAGTGAAGAATCGCTCGACTCCTGGTGCTTGTAAATCGACAGATTCGTTATCAGCAATTGGGCTGTCTTCTGCACCACGTACTTCCAGCCACACTCCATAGGATTTAGGGTCAACACCTGCAAGTTCCTTTAGCTTTAACCCTGTGATAATTGGCGCTCCCCACTCAAATCGCCGACCATCTATAACAAAACGGAAGGAGCGATCGCTCTTGCAAGTAATGAATCGCTCGATCCCAGGCTTTCTGAGGTCAACAGTTTCATCAAGGCGGATTTCTTCCAACTGACCGTTATGTAGCACTTGGAAGATAAGATACTCATCCACAGGCCTCTTGTTTGCTTCATCAAGCAGTTGTCCTCCCGTAATTACGGGGTCATCTACTTTGTAACTTCGGTCATCAATCCGCACCAAGTAGTGCTTTGCAAGCGGTGGTTGTACAGCTCCGTGCTGCTTGACCCACACTTCCAGTTCAATTTCCTCAACCATGATATTATTCGTCATATTTTTGTTGCAAAGTTGACTTTCAATTTCACTTGTGAAATTTCGTCTATTATATTGCACAGATGCTTTAAAATTGCAAGAGTGAAATTGAAAATGAAATGGTAAAAGGACAGTTTGATGTTGAAGCCTTTTATGCAGCATTGGACAGCCAACGGCTGTCTAAGCGTTTGACCTGGAAACAAGTTGCCGAAAAGTCTGGTGTCAGTGCGTCTACCTTAACTCGGATCGCGCAAGGTAGACGACCAGATGTAGACAGTATGGCAGCTTTGCTAGCATGGTCTGGGCTGGAAGCAGACTCCTTCATCAAGCGCGAACAGGATACTCCAACCGAATCCGAACCACTCGCTAAAATTACGGCGTATTTGCGTGCAGACCCCCATTTAACGCCAGAAGCTGCATCTGCAATGGAAGCCGTCATTAAAGCTGCTTACGAGAAACTTCGCTCTCGATCGATAAGATGACATCATGCTGTGGTTTTGGGAAGGAGGCAAATGCTTATGCCAGGTAAGGCGAAGTTCCGTCGCGGCTTCAAGAAGGAGGCAAGTGCTTATGCCAGAGAGTATAGAGTAGAGCTTGGTCTAAAACCACACGCTCCCCTATGCCCTTGGCAGCTTGCCGAACATTTAGCAATACCTATTGTTCCACTGTCGGAATTTCACAATAAAATTCCTGAAGCGGTTCGCTATTTCACAGAAAAAGACATAAGAACTTTTTCTGCGATCACAGTGTTTTATGGTACACAAAGAATAATTGTCCATAATGATGCTCACAGCATTCTACGCCAAGCTTCTAATGTTTCTCACGAGTTAAGTCATGGCATCCTTCAACACCAGCCAGATGAAGTTTTCAACGAATGTGGATGCCGGAATTTTAACCAAGAATATGAAGATGAAGCAAACTGGTTAGCTCCAGCTCTTTTAGTTTCAGAAGAAGCTGCTCTCCGTATCGTTGAAACTGGAATGGCAATAGATGAAGCTGTTGAATACTACCGTACTAGCAAGGAAGTGATCAATATGCGTATTAATGTTACTGGAGCGCGAAAAAGAATTTCATCTCGTTGGCGTGCTAGTTGAAGTAGATCGACTGGTTAAGGGGCGTATCACTTTCTCTAGCACTACGTTTATCGAGCGGGTGGTGGACTATACCAGCTTCCTCTGCCCTGCCCCTGACGCTTAAGCAAACCGCGCTTGACCAGCTCGGATAAGCGCATCTTGACCGTCGGTCGCGGTGCGCCAACCAGTTTCTGGGCTTCACCCGTGGTGATGCGACCGTTTCGCCGCGCCGCTTCTAGAATGGCTATCGCGTCTGGGTGCAGCCCTTCAGCTTGCGGCTCGCGTGCGATCTTCGTCGCCAGTCGATCTTTTTGCAATATCCATTTCTCTATCCATTTACATCCACATATATCCATTTATATCCATTTTCTGCAAGTTCTGCTACGCGGCAAGGGTGAGAGCCTTCGCTCTCTTTACATTAGCACCACTAGCTTTGCTGCAAACTCAATCCAACACAACGGCAAACGCCTAGCGGCGGACTTGATGGGAGTAAGGCTGGTGAAATCACGACATATGACAATTGAATATCCTATTTGGCTCGACTACAAAACCTGGTCTACATCTCGTTGGAAGTGCGCGCTCGGTCGGCGCGGTCTATCCATGCCGATGAAGGTGGCCGTAAAGTACGGGGTAGTAGAACCATCGAGCCTACTTCTGGACTTTGGTTGCGGTAGAGGAGAAGATCTAGAGCACCTTCAGAAACTAGACATTTCTTGTGTCGGGTTTGACCCCTACTGGAAATACGATTTAGCTCTATTGCAGCCGACTGACTGTATTAGTTGTATCTACGTCATTAATACGATTGAGTCCGCAATAGAAAGAACCGAAGTTCTTCAATATTGCTGGGAATTGACGAGGCGATCGCTTGTTGTTGCCATCAGAACTGATGGCAAAGGCGAAGGATTGACACGAGTAGGCACATATCAGAAGTATTACTCGCAAGCGGAATTTAGAAGCTTCATTGCTCAAAGTATAGGGGTAGTAAGAGTTGAATTTCCCAAATCAGGGATTGCATTCATTCACAAAAAATAACTAGGACGCTTACCTGCCTTTATCACCATTTTTGGAATAAATAACACAATGCATAAGTTCGAGAACAATTTGCTAGAAGTCAGGAATCTCTTCTTGCAAGAGTCTGAATGGACATCTAAATTTTATCGCTACCAAACAAACAAAGTTTTATTAACAAGAACTGATGGCTTAGAACTCTATTTAACTGTAGAGAATAAGCGATTGATTGCTCAAATCCACGACTTAAATACTCGAATCGGCATCAGTCTAAGTAAATCGTCTAAAGTCATTTTTACTGAAATTGGGAGGCGATTGATAGCTCCAGCAGAAATTGAATGGCAGCAATTACTTGAAAAGCGTGCTGCCAAAGAGCAAGCGGAAAAGGAACGTCAAGAAGCTCTGAAGAAACTACTAGTAGCTTGCAAAGCAGATTATTACCTAAATAAAAATTTAAATGACTGCTATACGTTTAGACAAATTACTCAAAAAGGCAGCATTCAATGTCAAGTTGACAGTGCAGAATCTGTAACCATGAAATTGCAGTTTATTCATTCAAACATTGCCTTACAGATTGTTCAACTGATGGCAGAAGAACGATCTGCACAATGAAACAGTTCTACTCCTCAACGACCTACTGTCCCTATTGCGGCAGCCCAATAACTCTTGTTAATGCAGAAAAAATTTACGGTAGAAAGGGTTTTGGTAGAGTTTGGATCTGTACCAGATATCCTGACTGCGATGCCTATGTAGGCGCACACCAAAATGGCTCCCCCAAAGGGAGTTTAGCTAATAGACAATTGCGAGAATGGCGGCAGGCTGCTCATGCTGCCTTCGATCCGCTGTGGCAATCCGGCAAGATGACTCGCAATGCAGCATACAAATGGTTGTCGCAACAACTTGGAATTCCCAAATCGCAATCTCACATCGCCATGTTCGATCTCGATCGCTGCCAGGCGGTTGTGGAGTTAATGCAGAAATACGAGAAGAACGAGCTCTAACAACAGATGCGCTACAGCCACATTCTCCTCAGCCCCTAAAATCCTGGAACGATCCAGGGGTTTTATTTTGTCACCAACTAACTTGCAACTATGACAATCACAAACAAATCTCGCCGACTCAAAACTGACCTCGAACTTGCTCAAGAAAAACGCTCAGCGGCAATGGCGAAACTCGAACAGGGCATTCAATCTCTGCTTGACTCCGGTCGTTGGCAGCAATGGCTAACAATGATGAGTCGATTGAAAAGCCTTTCCATGAACCGCTATAGCTGGCAGAATTGCCTGCTCGTTCTCATGCAAAATCCAGATGCAACAGTGGTTGCAGGCTATCGTGACTGGCAAAAAGCTGGCAGGCAGGTTCGCAAGGGAGAAAAGGGCATCGCCATCCGCGCTCCCTTTACAAAGAAAACCGGAGAATTGGATGAGGAAGGTAAGGAAAAGAAATCTACCTATTTCAACCTGGTGACAGTATTCGATATCTCGCAGACCGATGGCGAAGAGCTACCCGAACTAGTTTCTCCCCTTCACGGCGACGATGCCGGACTGTACGCTGCTCTAATCCAAGTCTGCTCGAAACTTCAAGTTCCCGTGTTTGAGGAGTCGATGGACTCCCGCAACGGTTACTGCAAGTTCGATCGCATTGGCGATCGCGTTGAAAAAATTGTCATCAGTAAGAACTTAGAGCCATTACACAAAGCTAAAACCCTTGCTCACGAACTATTCCATGCTTTAGCTCACAAAGGGGAGGACTATGCCCAGCACAGAGGATTGATGGAAATAGAAGCAGAAAGTGGAGCGTTTATTGTGTTGAACTACTTTGGTTTTGACAGTAGCGATTTCTCTATTGGCTACGTTACGGGTTGGGGTAATGGCGTAGATGCAATCGCGCGACTGAAAGAATCTGCCACTTGCATCCAGATCAACAGCGATCGAATCATTAACATAATTGAGGAGCAAAGATCGCTAGTAATCTAATTAGGTTTTCTCAGCTCTTGCCACACAGATCGAGGTAATTTGAGCCTTGATTCTCTAGTTTTCAAATCAAAAGCAAGCTGCAAGAGCTGAGTTTTCCAACTTAATCTTTTAGAAAAACTCACAATCATGAACATTTCAATCCAGCCTCACATTGAAATTTGGTTTGATGGTATAGAATACGGTTATCGCATAGACCTACAAGACGAATCTATGTGCGAAATTTTAGAAATAAAGTCAGTCACAGAGGGTAGTTCCACAACATATGGCAATGCAGTTTCTACAGCACTTTCAGTCATTAAAAGTTACGCGATCGAATTGAAAGCAAGAGCAGACAAACTCAGTCGGGAAAATTATTGGCTTGTAAAAATTCACAGATGATGGCACTGCCAAATTGTATGTAGCGTAAACTGCATAATGGTTCAATCTCAGTAGCTCGTGTTGCTCCTATTGAGAGTTCGATAAATCTGCCCCTTTGATTATGCCTCCTTTCGTTAGAAAGTGCTTTGCACTAACGGTAGTGAGCGATACCTATTGGAGGTACTATGAACCAATACGATTTCCAAACATTAACTCAATTATTTGAAAAAAGGATTGAAATTCAAAAGGAGATTCATCAGTCGCTACAACGGCAACTCCGTACTCTAGAACACTTGAAAGTTGTTCGAGAATTCTCTCGATCTATCGATCTCTTTTAAACCTAAACCAACACTAATTCTTCTATTTGCTCTAGAAGAATTAATTTTTTTACTGCTGACGCTCGCAGTTTTCTCCTAAAAAACGGCTTCGCCGAACTGGAGTGAGAGCTAGAAGGGAACCGCCACATGCCCCGATCTCACTTTCATCTATCCCTGGCGGATCGCTACACCAGCCGCCAGCTCAATTTAGGAGAATCCCATGTTACAGAATTTTCTCACCATCGTCATCGAACTCACCATCGTTGCTTTTGCTATTGTCATGACTATTGACTTCGCCGCTAGAGTAGCGGAGTTGTTCGAGTCGATTTTCCAGCAATCAACTGCTCCTAGCATACAACAACAGCTCGTGCAGTCTCCCTCACAGAAGATCGCGATCGCACCAGGATTGCTGCCTCACAGAGACTTAAATATGGTAGAAGACCCCTGGATTTCTGACTCTACATCAACAGCAACATCAACTGCGAGGGCGAACGCCACTACTCCCCCAGTTCCACAACTGCGGCTACTGCCCCCAGCACGCCAGTCTTTGTCGGAAAAGTTTGAAATTGACATAG
>ERZ1066119.1627-NODE-1627-length-11242-cov-17.704657_pt1 | contig 11242 bp, 7 predicted proteins | sample MGYA00382766_ERZ1066119 | MGnify/ENA primary metagenome ERZ1066119 (study PRJEB33369, sample SAMEA5778349) | biofilm metagenome | biome: Industrial cooling water; feature: Water cooling tower basin; material: Biofilm | place: United Arab Emirates | collected...
GCGCAGGCGGCCGGCGCGGTGGCCCAGGGGGCCGGCGCGGCCGTGGCCGGCGCGGCGGGCGCGGCGGCGGACGCCGCCACGGGCGAGGGCGGGCTGGACCTGTCGGGCTTCAACCCGATCGCGGCCGTGGCCAACCGGCTCTTCGTGCCGGCCGCCGGGGAGCCCGGCGCGACGGTCACAGGGGCGGAGGTCGCCGACGCGGCGCGGTCCCCCGTCGTGCAGGACGTCATCGCCCAGGTGGCCCGCACGGGCGAGCTCTCCGACGACGACCGCGCGCTTCTGGCCAGCGAGATCGGCCGCACCACGGGGCTGCCGGAGGACCAGGTGGAGGCGCGCATAGACCAGGCCGTCACGCAGGTGACGGCGCTGCGCGATGAGGCCTCGCAGCGCGTGGAGCAGGCCGCCCAGGCCGCCCGCGACGCCGCCGACGCGGCGCGCCGCGCGGCCATCCTGACCGGATTCCTGGTGGCGGCGGGCTTCGCCATCGCGCTCGGCGCGGCCATGTGGGGCGCGGGGCTGGGCGGGCGGCACCGCGACGAGAACCGCCTCTGGGGGGGCTTCCGCAGCTACTGAGGCCCCGTGGCCTCGCGCGGAGGGGGCGCCTCGGCGCCCCCTTTCGCTTTTCGCGCCCGCAGCATATGTGCGGCGCGATCCCTCGACCCAACCCCCCTTTTGCGCGCGCGGGCGCGCCGGTGCCCCATGCAGCTGCGCAACATCGCCATCATCGCCCACGTGGACCACGGCAAGACGACGCTCGTGGACCAGCTCCTGCGGCAGTCCGGCGCCTTCCGCGACAACCAGGCCGTGGCCGAGAGGGCCATGGATTCCAACGACATCGAGAGGGAGCGGGGCATCACCATCCTCGCCAAGTGCACCTCCGTCGAGTGGCGCGGCACGCGCGTCAACATCGTGGACACGCCCGGGCACGCCGACTTCGGCGGCGAGGTGGAGCGCATCCTGAGCATGGTGGACGGCGTGTGCCTCCTGGTGGACGCGGCCGAGGGGCCCATGCCGCAGACCAAGTTCGTGACCAGCAAGGCGCTCGCCCTGGGGCTGCGGCCGATCGTGGTGCTCAACAAGGTGGACAAGGCGGAGGCCGAGCCCGACCGGGCGCTCGACGAGTGCTTCGATCTGTTCGCGGCGCTGGGGGCGTCGGACGAGCAGCTCGACTTCCCCCATGTCTACGCCTCGGGGCGCGCGGGCTGGGCGGACAGGGAGCCGGACGGGGCGCGGGAAAACCTCGACGCGCTGTTCGACCTGATCGTGAGCCACGTGCCCGCGCCGCGCCAGGCGGCCAACGTGGGGCAGCCGTTCAGGATGCTGGCCACCACGCTGGCCTCGGACCCCTACCTGGGGCGCGTCCTGACGGGGCGCGTGGAGTCGGGGCGCGTGGCCACGGGCGACACCGTCAAGGCGCTGTCGCGCGACGGCTCCGTGCTGGAGCGGTTCCGGGTGAGCAAGGTGCTGGCCTTCCGGGGGCTGGGCCAGCAGGCCATCGAGGCGGGCGAGGCCGGCGACATCGTCACGCTCGCGGGGATGAGCAAGGCGACGGTGGCGGACACGCTGTGCGACCCGGGCCTGGACATCCCCCTGCCCGCCCAGCCCATAGACCCGCCGACGATCTCGGTGACGTTCGGGATCAACGACTCCCCCCTCGCGGGGCGCGACGGCAGGAAGGTGCAGAGCCGCGTCATCCGCGAACGGCTGATGAAGGAGGCCGAGAGCAACGTCGCCATCAAGGTGACGGACACCCCCGGCGGCGAGGCCTTCGAGGTCCACGGGCGGGGCGAGCTGCAGATGGGCGTGCTGATCGAGAACATGAGGCGCGAGGGCTTCGAGCTGAGCATCTCGCGCCCGCGCGTGCTGTTCCGCGAGGAGAACGGGGTGCGCCTGGAGCCCGTCGAGGAGGTCACGATCGACGTGGACGACGAGTTCACGGGCGTGGTGGTCGAGAAGCTGACGGGCGCGCGGCGCGGCGAGATGAAGGACATGAGGCCCGCCGGCGCGGGCAAGACGCGCATCGTGCTCCACGTCCCCTCGCGCGGGCTGATCGGCTACCAGGGCGAGTTCCTGACCGACACGCGCGGGTCGGGCGTGCTCAACCGCCTGTTCCACGGCTGGGCGCCGCACAAGGGGGAGATCCCCGGACGGCGCCAGGGCGTGCTGGTGAGCATGGAGAACGGCACGGCCGTGGCCTACGCGCTGTGGAACCTGGAGGAGCGGGGGCGGATGTTCGTGAGCCCGCAGGACCCCGTCTACGAGGGCATGATCGTGGGCGAGCATTCGCGCGACAACGACCTGGACGTGAACCCGCTCAAGGGCAAGAAGCTGACCAACGTCCGCGCGTCGGGCAACGACGAGAACGTCAAGCTGACGCCGCCCGTGCAGATGTCCTTGGAGCAGGCCATCGCCTACATAGACGACGACGAGTTGGTGGAGGTGACGCCCAGCGCGTTCCGGCTGAGGAAGCGCTGGCTGGACCCGCACGAGAGGAAGCGGCAGGCGCGGGCAGGCTAGCGGATCGCGTCGCGCCCCGGGATCGCCTTGCCCATGCGCGCACCCTCGGCCATGCGGGCCTGGCCCGTAGGGCAGAGGTCCAGGAGGACGCACTGATCGCAGGCCGGGTCGCGCCAGTGGCAGACGCGCTGGCCGTGGATCATCAGGATCTCGTGGTCGTCGTAGACCTGTTGGGCGTCCCAGTCGGGCGGCAGGAGGGCCGCGAGCGCGGCGTGAGACGGCCCCACGTCCATGTTGGCCGGGATCAGGCCCAGGCGCTGCGCGACCCTGTGGTGGTGGCTGTCCACGGGGAGCGCCACGCCGCGCAGGGAGCTGAAGGAGAGGACCGCCGCCGAGGTCTTGGGGCCGACGCCGGGGAGCGCCTCCAGCCAGGCGCGCGCCTCGGGGACGGGCCAGTCGGCCAAGAAGTCGAGCGACAGCGAGCCCGCCCGGGCCGCGACTCCGCGCAGGACGGCCTGGATGCGGGGCGCCTTCTGCTCGGGCCAGGTGACCATGGGGATGGTGGCCTCGACCTCCGCCGTGGGGGCGTCGCGCAGCGCCTCCCAGGTGGGGAAGCGCGCGCGGAGCGCCTCGAAGGCGCGGTGGGAGTCCCTGTTGCGGGTGCGATGGGAGAGGAGCGCCGAGACCAGCTCGCTTAGCGGGTCGTGGTCGTGGAAGTAGGCGATGGGGCAACCGTAGGCCCGGCAGAGGCGGTCGTGGACCACCACGAGCAAGGCCTTGAGGTCGTCGGAGGGGGCGAGGTCGCGCGGCACGAGGGGGGAATCCGCGAGGAGTCGCCCGGGTTCCGCCGCTGACGCCCGGTCAGGGGGCGGCGTTCTCCTCCACGATGACGAGCTGGCGCTCGGCGGCGCCCTTGGCGAAGGCCATGGCCTCCTGGTACTCGGGCGAGCGGTAGCAGGCGACGGCGGCCGCGAGCGAGGGGAAGCGGGCGACGACCTGGCGCGGGAAGTCGGGGCCCTCCATGGTCTCGTAGGGACCGGCGCGGACCAGCCAGACGCCGCCATGCGCGGGGATGATGCTGGTGGCGCGGCGGGCGTACTCGCCGTAGCGGTCGGGGTCCGTGACCCGGACGTGGGCGATCCAGAGGGCGCTCATGCGTCCACCCCCTCGATGGCGTCCTGGGCCGCCTGGATGGCGGCCTCGGCCTCGGCGGCCGAGGCCGCGCCGCCCTGGGCGAGGTCGGGGCGGCCGCCGCCGCCCTTGCCGCCCAGGGCGCCCACGGCGGCGCGCAGCAGCGTCACGGCGGACACGCGATGGGTGAGGTCGGGGGTGACGCCGGCGGCGACGGCCGCCTTGCCGCCGTCCTCGGCGATCAGGAGGACGGCGCCCGAGCCCATCTCGGCCTTGATGCCGTCCACCAGGGCGGGGAGGTCGCGGCCCGACACGCCGCGCAGCACCTGGGCGCGGAAGGGCACCCCGCGCACGTCGCGCGTGGCGGGCGCGCTCGCGGGGGCGCCCAGGGCCAGCTGGCGGCGCAGCTGCGCCACCTCGTTCTGGAGGGCGCGGCGCTCCTCGGCCAAGGCGCGCACGCGGTCCACGACCTCGGGGAGCGGGGCGCGCAGCGCCTGGGCGATCTCGTGCGCCCGGCGGGCTTCGGCGCGCAGGTGGTCGAGCGCGGCCTGGCCGGTGAGCGCCTCCAGGCGGCGCACGCCGGCGGAGGAGGCGCTGTCGGAGAGGGCCACGAAGGCGCCGATGTCGCCGGTGCGCGAGACGTGCGTGCCGCCGCAGAGCTCGATGCTGTAGGTGCGGCCGTCCGCGCCCTTGCCCGAGCCGTCCTGGCTGCCCATGGAGACCACGCGGACCTCGTCGCCGTACTTCTCGCCGAAGAGGGCCTGGGCGCCGAGCGCGCGGGCGTCGTCTGGGGTCATCAGGCGGGTCGTGACGGGCGTGTTCTGGCGGACCAGGGCGTTGACCTCGGATTCGACCCTGCCCAGCTCCTCGGGCGTGAGGCCCTTGGGGTGGGTGAAGTCGAAGCGCAGGCGGCCCGCGTCGTTGAGGGAGCCGCGCTGGGCCACGTGGTCGCCCAAGGACTGGCGCAGGGCCTCGTTGAGCAGGTGCGTGGCCGAATGGTTGGCGCGGATGGCCGTGCGGCGGGCGTGGTCCACGAGGAGCCGGGCGCCCTGCCCCGCCTGGAGGCGGCCCTCCGTCACCTCGGCGTCGTGGACGACGACGCCGGCCTGGCGGCGGGTGTCCGTCACGCGCGCGCGGCCGGTGTCGGTCTCGATGATCCCGTGGTCGCCGGCCTGGCCGCCGGATTCGGCGTAGAAGGGGGTCTGGTTGACGACCACCTGGAGGCGCCCCACCGCCTCCTCGGCCTCCTGGCCGTCCACGACCAGGGCGAGCACCTGGCCCTCGGCCGTCTCGGTGTCGTAGCCCAGGAACTCGGTGGGGCCGTGCCTCTCCGCGATCCCGAAGAACACCGCCGAGTCCCTGGCCTCGCCCGAGCCGGACCAGGACGCCCTCGCCTTGGCCTTCTGGGCCTCCATGGCGGATTCGAAGCCGGCCGCGTCCACCGCGAGGCCCCTCTCGCGCAGGGCGTCCTGCGTCAGGTCGAGCGGAAAGCCGAAGGTGTCGTAGAGGCGGAAGGCGGCCTCGCCCGGGAGCGTGCCGCCCGAGGGCAGGCGCGCGACCTCGTCGTCGAGGAGCCTGAGCCCCCGGTCGAGGGTCTGGCGGAAGCGCGTCTCCTCCAGGCGCAGCGTGTCGGCGATGAGGGATTCGCCGCGCGCCAGCTCGGGGTAGGCGGCGCCCATCTGGCGCACGAGCGCGGGCACCAGGCGGTGCATGACGGGGTCGCGGGCGCCCAGCATGGCGGCGTGGCGCATGGCGCGGCGCATGATGCGGCGCAGCACGTAGCCGCGCCCCTCGTTGCTGGGCAGGACGCCGTCCGCGATCAGGAAGGACGTGGAGCGCAGGTGGTCGGCGATGACGCGGTGGTGGATGCGGCCCTCGCCCGTGGGGTCGGTGCCGGTGGCGTGGGCCGAGGCCTCGATGAGGGCGCGGAAGAGGTCGGTGTCGTAGTTGTCGTGCACGCCCTGGAGCACGGCGGCGATGCGCTCGAGGCCCATGCCGGTGTCTATGGAGGGGCGCGGCAGGTCCGTGCGCGTGCCGTCCGCGTGGCTCTCGAACTGCATGAAGACGAGGTTCCAGACCTCCACGAAGCGGTCGCCGTCCTCGTCGGGGGAGCCGGGGGGGCCGCCCCAGACGTGCTCGCCGTGGTCGTAGAAGATCTCCGAGCAGGGGCCGCAGGGGCCCGTGGGGCCCATCATCCAGAAGTTGGCGTCGGTGGGGATGCGGACGATGCGCTCCTCGGGCAGCCCGGCCACCTTGCGCCAGAGGGCGGCGGCCTCCTCGTCGGTGTGGTAGACGGTGACGGTGAGGCGGTCGGGGGGGAGGCCGAAGTCGCGGGTCAGGAGCTCCCAGGCGTAGGGGATGGCGTCGGCCTTGAAGTAGTCGCCGAAGGAGAAGTTGCCGAGCATCTCGAAGAAGGTGTGGTGGCGCGCGGTGTAGCCCACGTTGTCGAGGTCGTTGTGCTTGCCGCCCGCGCGCACGCATTTCTGGGCGGTGGTGGCGCGCGAGTAGGGGCGCCGCTCGAACCCGGTGAAGACGTTCTTGAATTGCACCATGCCGGAGTTGGTGAACATCAGCGTCGGGTCGTTGCGCGGGACCAGCGGCGACGATTCGACGGCCGCGTGCCCGTTGCGCACGAAGAAGTCGAGGAAGGTCGAGCGGATGTCGGCGAGGCTGGTCATGGGTCGCTCCGGTCGGCTGGCCGCAGAGGCATAGGCGCGGGGGCCGGGGGAATCCATAGCCGGGCGAGTGTGAAGGAAGCCTTGGGCCACCGCGCGGTGCGTTCACGGTTTGGCAAGAGGCCTATGCCGGGGCGTTCCGGGCGACCACGAATCGCACGGCCTCGGCCACGGCCGCCGCCACCTGGGCCTCGGAGGGCGGGCGCGGCATGACGCCGTAGAGGCGCGGGCGCCAGAGCCCCGAGAGCGCCAGGTCCACGAAGCGCTGCGCGGTGGCCGGCACGTCCGGCACGCGCAGGCGGCCCGCCTCCGCCTCCCCCTGGAGCGCCCGGCGCAGGGGGCCTTGGGCGCGCTCCACGCCGCCGTCGTGGAAGCGGGCGGAGAGGTGGGGCATGCGCTCGGCCATGTGGATCACGGCGCGCTGGGCGCGGATGGCCTCGTCCGAGCACATCAGCGCGGCCAGGCGCCGCCCGAAGCGGCCGAGGCGGTCGGCCAAGGGCTCGGGGCCGTCGAGGAGGGGGGCGAGGCCCGCGAGGAGGCCGTCGCGCTGGCGCTCCACCAGGGCCTCGAAGAGCTCCTCCTTGCCCTCGAAGTAGACGTAGAGCGTGCCCTTGGAGACGCCGGCCTCGCGCCGGACGTCCTCCATGGAAGCGGCGTCGAAGCCCCGGTCGCGGAAGGCGCGCCAGGCGCCCTCCAGGATCTGCTCGCGCTTGCGGGGGTCGGCGCCGGCGGCGGGGCGGCCGCGCGCGCCCCCCTCGCCCGGGTCCATCGCCTCCGCCGCGTCCATGGCCGTGCGCATCCCCGCCGACTATGGACCGAACCCTTCGGTTCGGACAACCCCCGACGCCGGGCGCCGCGTCCCCGGACGGAGCCGAACCCGGGGGCCCGGCGAGCCGCCGGCCCCCGCGCGGACCGGCCCGCCCCCTCCCAGCCGTGGGGCGGGGCTCACATCTCCACGAGGTCGCCGTCCGCGTCGCGCCCGGCCGCGTCGGCCATGGCGAAGTCGAGCCCGTGCGCGGCCCTGATCTTGTCCTCGATGGCCACCGCCACGTCCGGGTGCTCGCGCAGGAAGGTCTTGGCGTTCTCGCGGCCCTGGCCGATGCGCTCGTCGCCGTAGGAGAACCAGGAGCCGGACTTCTCCACCACGCCGGCCTTGATGCCGAGGTCTATGAGCTCACCGGTCTTCGAGATTCCCTCGCCGTACATGATGTCGAACTCCACCTCCTTGAAGGGAGGGGCGACCTTGTTCTTGACGACCTTGACGCGGGTGGTGTTGCCCACCACCTCGTCGCGGTCCTTGATGGCGCCGATGCGGCGGATGTCGAGGCGCACGGAGGCGTAGAACTTGAGCGCGTTGCCGCCCGTGGTGGTCTCGGGCGAGCCGAACATCACCCCGATCTTCATGCGGATCTGGTTGATGAAGATGACCATGCAGTTGGAGCGGCTGATGGAGCCCGTCAGCTTGCGCATGGCCTGGGACATGAGGCGGGCGTGCACGCCCACGGACGAATCGCCCATGTCGCCCTCCAGCTCGGACTTGGGCGTGAGCGCCGCCACCGAGTCCACGACGACGAGCGACACGGCGCCCGAGCGCACCAGCGTGTCCACGATCTCGAGCGCCTGCTCGCCCGTGTCGGGCTGGGAGATCAGGAGCTCGTCGAGGTCCACGCCCAGCTTCTTGGCGTATTGGGGGTCCAGCGCGTGCTCGGCGTCCACGAAGGCGCAGACGCCGCCCTTCTTCTGCTCCTCGGCCACCACGTGCAGCGTCAGCGTCGTCTTGCCGGAGGATTCGGGGCCGTAGATCTCCACGACGCGGCCCTTGGGCAGGCCGCCGATGCCCAGCGCGATGTCGAGGCCGAGCGAGCCCGTCGAGGTCGCCTCGATCTCGGGCAGGGCCTGGCCGGCCCCGAGCTTCATGATGGAGCCCTTGCCGAACTGCCGCTCGATCTGCTGGAGGGCCGATTCCAGCGCCTTCTGCTTGTCGGCCGTCTTCTTGTCGGTCATCGTCAGGAGGTCCGCCACAGCCATCGCCTCAACCCTTCTGTCATGGCCGCCCCGTGGCGGCAATCCGGCTCTCGTTCGTCTTTCGTTCCGGTCCTCCGATATGGGTCCAAACCGCGAACAAAGCAAGCGGAATCGTCCCTGTTTGACCCTGCGCAGGCGGTGGTTAAGGAAGCGTGAACGGGGGGTCGGGATGCTCGTGTTCTGGCAGGCAAAGCTGGTGGTCCTGTCGGTGCCCAAGACCGGCACGACGGCGCTGGAGGCCGCGCTCGCGGGGCGCGCGGCGCTGGTCCTGCGCGACCCGCCGGGGCTCAAGCACATGACGCTGCGCCGGTATCGCCGCTTCGTGCTGCCCATGCTGGAGGCGGGCGGGGGGGGGCCCTTCGAGACCGTGGCGGTGCTGCGCGAGCCGGTGTCCTGGCTGGGGTCGTGGTGGCGCTACCGCGCGAGGGACGAGATCGCGGGGCACGCCAACTCCACGCGGGGGCGGAGCTTCGAGGACTTCGTGGTGGCCTGGTGCCTGCCCAAGCCGCCCCCTTGGGCGGCCGTGGGGTCGCAGGTGGGCTACGCGCGGGCGCCGGACGGGGCGCGGGCCGACCGGCTCTTCCGCTACGAGGATCTTTCGCGCTTCACGGCCTTCCTGGCGGCGCGGCTGGGGGCGCCCGTGGCGCTGCCGCAGGTCAACGTGTCGCCGCCGGGCGAGGCGGCCCTGTCGCCGGAGGCGCTGGCGGGCCTGCGCGGCCGGCGGCCCGAGGAGTTCGCCGCCTGGGAGGAGGCGGGGGATCAGCCCAGCCCCAGCTCCGCGAGCTGATCGGGCGCCAGCCCGCGCCGCTCGGCGCTGAGCCGGACGGCCGCGCGCAGCGCGGGGCTGCCGGCCATGAGGCTGCGGAAGGCGCCCTCGTCCAGCGTGAAGAGCACGCCGTGGGTGATCGCCCGCGCCCCCGCCCGCGCCGGGCGGCGGGCCAGCACCGAGAGCTGGCCCACCATCTCGCCCCGGCCGAGGCGGATGCGGCCGGCGGCCGTGTCCACCTCCACCGCCCCCGAGGCGATGAAGAACACCTTCTGGGGCGGGTCGTGGCGGCGCAGGATGACCTCGCCGGGCTCCACGAAGCGGGTCCGCAGCGCGCGGGCGAGGCGGCGGCGCGCGGGCTCGTCGAGGGCGGCGACCACGGGGAGCTGGGCCATCAGCTCCTCCTTCTGGAGCGCCAGGTCGAGGCGGGGGCGGCGCTCCACGGCGGCGCGCCGCGCCTCCAGGTCGGCGTGGAGGCGGGCGTGGACCTCCTCGCCGATCAGCCCTTCGGCGCGCAGGGCCTCCACCTCCCGCCGTTCGGCGGCGAGCGCGCGGCGGCGGATGAAGCGGCGCTCCAGCTCCTCGGCGTGGCCGGGATACTGGAGGCGCAGGCCGTCGAGCGCCTGCTCGGCCTCCTCGGCGCGGCGGCTGACGAGGTCGTGGAGGAGGTCGGCCACGCGGCGGCCGTGGACGCGGCGCATGCGGCCGTCCACGAAGCCGTGCAGGTCGTCCATGATCGTGCGGGAGGTGAGCAGCAGCTCGAAGCGCTCGGCCACCAGGCGGGCGAGCGGGCCGCCCCAGCCGGTGGCGCTGTGGAGCCGCAGCGCGAGCGCCGTGGCGCGGCGGCGCCCCAGCTCCTCCCTGGCGGCGCGGCGGTAGCCGGCGCGGCCCTCGGCGCGCGTCCTCTCGATGAGCCTCTCGGCCTCCGCGAGCGCCGTCTCGGCCAGCTCGGCGTCCAGCTCGCCGTGACGGAAGCGGTCGAGGATGGCCTCGCGCTCGGCGCCCGACAGCGCGATCAGGCCGAGGGTCACGCGGTCGCCGTCGAGCAGGGCGTCGGCCTTCTCGGCCTCCTCGACGGCGCGGTCGAGGCGGGCGGCGAAGGCCTTGGCCTCGGAGCGGACGATATCGTGGCCGAGGCGGTAGCGCTCGGCCACCTCGGCCACCTCGGCGCGCACGGCCTGGAGCGCGGTGGCGACGACCTGGGCGGTCAGGGCGGCGTCGAGGGGCGAGAGGCGGTCGAGGCCGAGGAGGCGGATGGCGGGGCGCAGCGTGGTGCCCTGGACGGCGAGGGTGAAGAGGGCGAAGCCGGTGGCGAGGATGCCCACGAGGCGGCGCAGGTCGGGGGGGACGGCGGCGTTCTCGGTGACGGCGAGGGCGAGGGCGAGCGTGACGGCGCCGCGCAGGCCGCCCCACAGGATCGCCACGCGGTAGCGCGGCTCGATGGGGGGCGAGAGGCGGAGCGCGGCGAGCCCGGGCAGGAGGCCGAAGAGGACGAGGGCTCGGGCCAGGAGCGCGGCGAGCGTGACCACGCCGACGAGGAGGAGGTCGCCCCCTCGCACGTCGCCCAGGAGGCGCGGGATGAGCAGGGCGGCGAGGAGGAAGACGAGCGCGCCCGACCAGTGGGCGAGGAGGTCCCAGACCTCGCGCAGCGCGGCCCAGGCGGCGGGGGCCAGGCGGCGGGGGCCGAGCAGGTTGACGGTGAGCCCGGCGGCCACCACGGCGACCACGCCCGAGGCGCCGAGGAGGCGCTCGGCGCCGATGAAGGCGAGCGCGGGCAGGGCCACGGACACGGTGGCCTGGGCGGCCGTGAAGGGGGCGAGGCGGCCCATGGCGGCCACGGCCACGCGCCCCGAGGCCCAGCCGGCGAGCGCGCCCCCGAGGAGCAGCCAGGGCATCCCGCCGAGGCCTGCGAGCAGGTCGGGGTTCGGGGTGCCGCGCATGGCGAAGCCCGTGAAGACGCCGAAGAGGGCGATGGCGGCGGCGTCGTTGAGGAGGCTCTCGCCCTCCACGATGCGGGCGAGGCGCGGTGGCGCGGAGATGGAGCGGAACACGGTGACCACGGCCGAGGGGTCGGTGGTCGAGACGATGGCGCCGACGAGGAGGCAGGCGGCGAGGGCGAGGCCGGAGGCCGCCTGGAGCGCGAGGCCCACGGCCAGGGTGGTGGCCAGCACGGCGACCACCGCCAGGA
>ERZ1066119.1628-NODE-1628-length-11242-cov-4.886744_pt1 | contig 11242 bp, 8 predicted proteins | sample MGYA00382766_ERZ1066119 | MGnify/ENA primary metagenome ERZ1066119 (study PRJEB33369, sample SAMEA5778349) | biofilm metagenome | biome: Industrial cooling water; feature: Water cooling tower basin; material: Biofilm | place: United Arab Emirates | collected...
GTTCATGCTACTGTTAACGTCCTTTAGTGTGTTGCTATCGCGTTACAGTGGACAAAATGACCTCATCATCGGTTAACCCATCGCTAACCGTAATCGCGCCGAACTAGATTCATTAATTGGCTTTTTTGTCAATAGTTTACCCATCAGAATTAATCTAGAAAATAATCCGAGTTTTGAAAACCTTCTCCAACAAGTCAAACAAACCTGTTTAGATGCGTATGCACATCAAGATATTCCGTTTGAAAAAATAGTCGATGAACTGCAAATTGAACGCAATTTAACACAAAATCCTTTATTTCAGGTGATGTTCGACTTACAAAATGAGTTGATGAGTCAATTCAATTTAGAATCATTAAACCTGACACCTTTTCCTATCCAGACACAAACCGCTAAATTTAATCTAACCTTATCATTTAAAGAAACAGACCTTGGACTGTTAGGGGAATGGGAATATGATTTCAATCTATTTCATCCTGACACCATCCAACGGCTTAATCAACATTTGCAAAATTTATTACAAGCCATTATTTCCAATCCTACAGAATCTATTCAAAATCTGCCGCTACTGAGTGAACAAGAACAACAGCAAATTCTTGTTGAGTGGAACCCTACAGAAAGTAACCTTGCAACCACTCAATGCTTACATCAATTATTTGAATCCCAAGTCGAAAAAACACCCGATGCTATTGCCGTAGTTTTTGAGAATCAACACTTAACCTATCGTGAATTAAACGAAAAAGCTAACTCTATCGCGCACTATCTACAATTTTTGGGTGTACAACCTGAAACTTGCGTGGGACTATTTATTGAACGTTCTTTAGAAATGCTGATTGGACTTTTGGGTATTCTTAAAGCGGGGGGTGCTTATCTTCCACTTGACCCCATGTATTCATTACTAAGACTCGACTATATTCTAGAAGATGCTCAAATTAATACTGTTCTCACTTTATCCAAATTTAAAGCAAATTTTAGTGAAAAAGCAGTAAATATCCTCTATTTAGACACAAATTGGTCAATCATGGCCTCTTATCCCACAAATAACCCAATTTCTCCAGTAACAGCCGAAAATTTAGCCTATATTATCTACACTTCTGGGTCAACAGGACAGCCTAAAGGTGTCATGATACCTCATCAAGCAGTCGTTAACTTTATTCAAACTGCAATTGAGATATATCATTTTAGTCCTGTCGATAAAGTCTTACAGTTTGCAACCATTAGTTTTGATGCTGCGGTCGAAGAAATTTATTGTACTCTGTGTACAGGTGCCACATTATATCTGCGAAGTGAACATCTACTAGATTCCTACGATTTTTTAGAAAAGAGTGAACAATGGGGATTAACCGTTTGGGATTTACCGACCGCTTATTGGCACCAATTAACCCATCATTTAACAACAAATCACCTCAAATTACCACCCTCAATTAGATTAGTCATCATCGGTGGTGAAGCTGCATCAGTACAAACGGTTAATCTTTGGTTAGACCAAGTAGGTCATTATCCTTTATTACTAAATACCTACGGGCCAACAGAAGGAACTGTTGTCGCTACCGTCTATCCCATCACACAAGCACTTAACTCTAATTCCGTTCCCATTGGTCATCCTATCAACACTACACAAATTTATATTCTAGATAATCATTTTTCACCTGTACCCATTGGAGTAACTGGAGAATTACACATCGGGGGAAGACAATTAGCTAGAGGTTACTTAAATAGTCCAGAACTGACACAAGAAAAATTTATCCCAAATCCGTTCAGTACAGACTCTTTATATGGCGTCTGTACGCAATTATACAAAACAGGTGATTTAGCGCGTTATTTACCCAATGGTCTTATCGAATATATCGGACGCATTGACAATCAAATCAAATTAAGAGGTTTACGGATTGAAATTAGCGAAATTGAAGCGGTTCTCTTGCAATTCCCCGATATTACCGATGCTGTGGTTATCTCTCAAGAAAATACAACAGGAGACACACAATTAATCGCTTATCTCGTGACCCACTCAGAACATTTATCACCCAGTACAATTCGACAATTTCTACAAAATAAACTACCGAGTTACATGATTCCGACTCGCTTTGTTTTCCTAGAATCACTTCCCCTAACACCCAACGGCAAAATCGACAGGAAAGCTTTACCCATAGCTGATACAAACATCAATGATACTAATTTTGTTGCGCCACGAGATATTATCGAAAAACAACTCTCTATTATTTGGTCAGAAATTTTAGGGATTAAATCATTTAGCATTCAAGATAATTTCTTTGAAATCGGTGGACATTCTCTCTTAGCTGTGCGTCTCATGTCTTCGATTAAACAACAGTTTGGACAATCTTTACCGTTAGCGACACTTTTTGGTTCACCCACCATTGAACAATTAGCAAATCTTTTACGCCAAAATCATTCATTTTTAGATTCTCCTTTAGTTTCAATTCAACCCAAAGGAACTAAATCACCTTTATTTTTTGTCCATCCAGTCGGGGGAATGGTCTTATGCTATTTTGATTTAGCACAACAATTAGGCACAGATAGACCTTTTTACGGGTTGCAAGCAGCTAATTTAGATAAGATAAATCGTGTTGAAGAAATGGCGCAATATTATGTAGAGGCGATTCAAACTCAACAACCGCAAGGCCCCTATTTACTGGGTGGTTGGTCTTTTGGTGGTTTAATCGCTTATGAAATGGCGCAACACCTCCAACAACAAGGGCAAACGGTGGCTTTTGTTGGTTTAGTTGATACATATGTTCTAAAAAATGAGCCTGTAGAATTTGATAATCCGCTTAATTTATTGGCTGATTTATTTAATATTGACCTTCCTGCGTTTGAAATCGATATTTCTCAATTGAGTCAAGAACAACAATTTATACTAGCGTTTGAAACGGCTCAAAAAATGAATTTAATTACTGACGATTTTGATGTAGAACAAGCAAACTATTTTTGGCGAGTGTATCAAAAAAATATCAATGCTTTAAATGCCTATCAACCTCAACCCTATGCAGGACAAGTAACTTTATTCCAAGCGACGGGAGAGAATTTAACCCAAGACATGATTGATAATTTAAACAAATGGTCTGACTTAGCGACGGGTGGCATTAATGTTTATTCAGTTCCCAGTAATCATTACACAATCGTTCGTCCTCCTTTTGTAACAGATTTAGCCTCCTGTATCAAACAGTGTTTAGAAAAAATTGGGCAATAATACTAAATCTGATTTAATCAAAATTTTAATAAGGGCGTAGGGGTTTGGTTGCCAAACCCTCTTTAGTCTTACACCATTTGATAGGGGTCTCTACAAGATTAATATTCCATTTCTGCAACAGATTTAGGTGTAGCAGATGTTAAAACCTCATGTCCTGTTGGAGTCACCAAAACATCATCTTCAATGCGAATCCCAATCCCTCGCCATCTTTCGGGTACTTCGGGTTGTCCTTCAACGGGTTTAATATCAGGTGAAATATACATCCCTGGTTCAACGGTCAAAACATGACCCGCTTGTAAGGTTTGCCATGTTTCCTCATTACATTTATAACCCCCCGCATCATGCACATCTAATCCTAACCAATGTCCAGTTCTGTGCATATAAAAAGGCTTATATTTTTCCTCTTTAATAATCTCTTCAATATCCCCCACTAATAACCCTAAATCCATTAATCCTTCGACTAAAACCCTAACGGCGGTGTCATGAAAACAATTATATGGCTGACCTGGTTGTACAGCTTCAATGGCTTTTAATTGTGCATCTAAAACCAGTTCATAGATGATTTTTTGTTCGGGTGTAAATTTACCATTAACGGGAAAAGTACGAGTAATATCGCCGTTGTAATAGCCATAGGAACAACCCGCATCAATGAGGAGTAAATCATTATCCTGTAACTGACAGTTATTTTCGATGTAATGTAAGATACAAGCATTTTTCCCAGACGCGACAATTGACGGATAAGCAGGGCCAATTCCTCCCTCAATACGGAAAGTATGTTCAATCTCAGCTTGGATTTGATATTCATATTTTCCCACTTTTGCGAACTCTCTGGCTCGATTATGTGCCGTTGCAGAAATAGCCGTTGCTTGACGAATCATTTCTAGTTCTGTCGGACTTTTAACCAGTCGCATCGGATGGAGAATAAAGTTAGTATCTTCGATGGCTATAGGGGCGGTTCCTCGTTTGGGATAGCCCGCAATCAGACGCTGCCAGTGTGAAAGAATGATATCATTGAATTTACGATCGCGTCCTAAATGATAGAAAATACGATCCGCTTTTTCAAGATACTGGGGTAATTTTTCATCTAATTCATGTATCGGATATGCTTCATCGGCCCCAAAATACTCCTTAACCCCTTCAACCCCCCAACGGTAGCCCGTCCAAGTTTCTTTCTCTGGGTCTTTGGGCTGTACAAACAGAATAAAACGATGTTCGGCATGATGGGGGGCTAAAACCGCAACTGCTTCGGGTTCATTAAACCCTGTCAAATAGAAAAAATCACTATCTTGGCGATAAACATACTCTACATCATTGTGCATTACGGCATGGGGCGCACTCCGAAAAATCGCGGTACCATTGCCAATTTTTTCCATCAACCTTTCTCGACGTTGACGATATTCTGTTTGAGTAAGATCTATCATAAAAGCGATCGTATCCAAAAATAAAGATTCATTTTCTATTATGGAAAAAAAGTCTTAAGACGGCTGAAGGTTTCATCGACAAGCTATGATCAAGATAAACGCTACTATTGTAAGGCTATGGGTGAATCAAAACGTCGCAAAACAGCACTAGGCGAAAAATACGGACAAGAAGAAAAATTTATCTCTTGGCTTCCTTTTACCAAAAAACAAGCCGATGATGCTTATAAAATAACCACTAAAGGCGCATGGTTTGGCATCGGTGCATTAGCCGCCGTTTGGTTTACCATTCGCTTTATTGGGCCTGCTTTTGGCTGGTGGATGGTCGAATAATTTAATTTTAGTGGGCAGTCAATTTATACTTTTTGGTGCTTCCCTTGTGATGGCACCAGTTTTTATTTAGAACGGGTACGGCAGGATTTGAACCTGCGACTCGCTGCTTAGAAGGCAGCTACTCTATCCACTGAGTTACGCACCCTTTTACACATGGAATTCTATCATATCATAGCAGACAAGGAGTTGAGACGCGATCTCTAAAGCCGCGTCTTACTAATATTTAAGGTTTGCCAAATTGTCTTTGATAAACCATGTCTTCTTTGCCAGATTCTAGTTTAATATCCGAGAGAGGATAAGCCACACACAGCAGCGCGTAACCCTCTTGTTGTAATTCAGGTGAAAGTCCCATCCCATCACTTTGTTCAACGGTTCCTACCTTAAGTTGTGCCGCGCAGGTTGTACAAACTCCTGCATTGCAAGAACTAGGTAAATCTACTCCCGCATCATAAGCCGCTTGAAGAATCGTTTTATTTTCTGGAACTTGAATCGTATAACAATTGCCTTGATGGTTAATTTCAACTTGATAGCTATTGGACATAATTATTAAAAGCTCGTTACAGTTTGCACTCACTTGATTTAATTTACCTTGCTCTTGTCTGCTGTTCTAGCTTGATGTAACAAATTATTAAAAAAATCAGTGCAAATCCCCATAAAATTGATGAATCTAATGATGTCAATGTAAAGAAAAGTAGCTATATCTAAAGCTTCATTGCAATATCTGAGTGTTCTCTATCTTTAGGAAGACGGGGGGTGATATGTTTCTTTTACGTCAAATTCGCGTAGTCTTTCAGCATCTATGTATAACAACTCTGAAAAAGATTTAGTCGGTGCAGCTTTAATCTCTGCTTTAGGCGCAGGAATCGTTACATCTTTTGCTGTGGGACAGGGACAGCATCCAATGATAGCTCTAGGAATTACAGCTTTTGCGGCTGTATGTGGTGTTATTTGTCGTCAGTTCGATATAGTCTAAAATTCGTCATTTAATTTAAATTCACCTTTTTTATAGAAGAGAGGTGAATTTTGTTATTAAAAAGGGGTCATTCAAGACGACCCCCAACCAACCAGAAATTAACGCTTGGCTAACTTCTTCGATGGCATTTTCCGTAAACGAACTGATTTCGGTGTCACTTCGACTAATTCATCTGACCCAATGTATTCTAATGCCCGTTCTAAGGTCATTTCGACTGGAGTTTGTAACTGGTCTAATTCATCACCCGTTGCTGAACGGTGATTAGTTAGCTGTTTAGTTTTACAAACATTCAATTCTAGGTCTTGAGGACGATTATTTTCACCGACAATCATTCCTTTATACACTTTGGTACTCGGAGTAATAAAGAATGCGCCTCGGTCTTCCGCGTTTTTGAGTGCGTAGAAAGTAGCAACACCTTCTTCAAAAGAAATCAGTACACCATTGCGACGAGTCTCGACATCTCCCGACAGTGGGCGATATTCTAAGAAACTATGATTCATGATGCCTTCGCCGCGAGTCAGACGAATAAACTCACCTCGGAAACCAATTAACCCTCTAGCGGGAATTGTAAACTCTAACTGAGTCCGTCCATTAGCCCCAACTTGCATATCTTGCATTTCACCTTTACGTTGTCCTAGGCGTTCAATACAAGACCCCACCGATGCTTCAGGAACATCTAAAATCAGATATTCATACGGTTCGCAAGGTTGGCCATTGACTTCTCGATAAATAACCTGTGGCTGTGAAACCTGAAACTCATACCCTTCACGGCGCATGGTTTCGATTAAAATCCCTAAATGTAATTCACCGCGTCCTGAAACTAAAAACTTCTCCGCAGAGTCAGCTTCTTCGACACGTAAAGCGACATTAGTTTCTAATTCTCTCATTAAACGATCGCGGATTTGTCGAGAGGTAACAAACGTTCCTTCTTGTCCAGCAAATGGAGAGTCATTAACGGAAAAAGTCATCTGTAAAGTCGGTTCGTCTACCTTAATTAAAGGTAACGCTTGTGGGTCATCGGGAGAGGTCAAGGTTTCCCCAATATTAGCATCTGCAAAACCCGCTACCGCCACAATATAACCCGCGCTGGCTTCTGGTAACTCAACTCGTTTGAGTCCTTCAAAACCCAATAGTTTAGTAATTTTCGCCTTAACAATTTCGCCGTTTTCTCTGACTAAAGCTGCTTGTTGTCCTGCTTTAATCGTACCGTTATGAATACGACCAATCACGATACGCCCTAAATATTCAGAATAATCGAGGGTTGTGACCTGTAGTTGTAACGGTTTAGTGATATCACCTGCTGGTGGTGGAACATGATGTAAAATCGCCTCAAACAAAGGCTGCATATCTGTGCCTTCGTCGTCTAATTCTTTTTTAGCAAAACCCGCTAAACCTGAAGCAAACAGGGTCGTAAAATCGCACTGGTCATCATCGGCACCGAGTTCGATAAATAGGTCAAAAACCTTATCTATTGCGCTATAGGGTTCAGCATTGGGACGGTCAATCTTATTGATAACAACAATGGGTCTTAAACCCTTTTCTAAAGCTTTTTTTAGCACAAAACGGGTTTGGGGCATCGGGCCCTCATTGGCATCGACAATTAAAATACATCCATCAACCATCCCTAAAACCCGTTCTACTTCACCACCAAAGTCAGCGTGTCCAGGAGTATCAACGATATTAATTAATGTATCTTTATAGCGAACTGCGGTATTTTTAGCCAAAATAGTAATACCCCGTTCTCTTTCGAGATCATTGGAGTCCATCACACACTCTGGAACATCTTCACCTTCTCGGAAAATCCCAGACTGTTTGAGGAGAGCATCAACCAAGGTCGTTTTCCCGTGGTCAACGTGGGCAATGATGGCTACGTTACGAATCGGCAGCGACATAGAATTTAGGTACTAAGAATTATGTATAAGAAGTAAAAATTTCTTAATACTTCTAGCCTAGCTTAATTCGTTCAGATTTAACAGTTTTTTTATTTTTCACGCTTTCGAGGGTCTTAGAATGCTATCATAAACTAAAGAAAGATAAAGTTTTGTAAAGAACCTTGACTGCAACTCTTAGACCCCAAAACAGTTCTCTAATTACCCCGCAGTGGAACTCTCTTGACCCCATCTGCAAAGGAGGAGAAGATGTCGTTAAACAAGGATTACCGCATCAGCAACTCGCCCCACCTTGGCAAATGTTACTATTAGGGGATGGTTCACCCACCCGTCATCTTCAGTTACTCACAGGCGAAAAAACAGAAGTAGACGTGATAGATATGTCTTTAGTCGGTTCCGAGGACGATGGCGCACCCCCTCAAGTACAGGCGATTTCCGAACCGAGATTACGCCGTCAAGTGTGGTTAAGAACGGCTTCGGGTCAACGTTTAGCCTATGCGGCCTCGTGGTGGGATGCTGACCATGTAGACGAATATTTGCAAAATCGATCGTTACCGATTTGGGAAAGTTTAACACGTTTACATACTGAATTATATCGAGATGTACAAGGTGTTTATTACGGTCATTCCCCCGAATTAGAAAAAGCATTTCAAGAAAAAGGGCCGTTCTGGGGTCGTCATTATTTGTTTTGGCATAATAGAAAACCACTGACCCTAATTTATGAGGTTTTTTCGCCTTATTTGCGGAAATATCTTGGCCCGATGCAGAAAAATTAATGATTGGTTATTAGTTAAGATGCTCTGCTAGGGCGTTCTGATCATAAATATTACAGGAGGTTGTATTGTCATTTGACAAACCCTCCTGTTGATTGTTGCGTCTAAATAGGGATTTTTTGAATCATGATATTGGGATTAACTAACGAAAATATCTTCATTAGTTAAAGCTAAACCCGTATTGAGGGTGGCAAACTGTATCGCTGCTGCTGTACCAGTGCCATCCCTGTCAAATAACAAGGCACCCGTCGCATTATTGTAGATAAAACGTTGAGTAGCAGTAGTAGCAGACGAACCGATGATAAATTGATTTGATTTCAAAACATCATTTGCAGTGAGTCCACCACCAAAACCCGAAGCCGAAACGACAATTAGATCATCATCAGGGGTAAAATCAGTAATGCGATCAATTCCTTCATTCGTTCTAGAGAAGGTGAATAAATCTGCATTTGCGCCTCCAGTTAGAATGTCATTCCCACCTCCACCAATAATGACATCATTTTTGTTTCTGCCCAAAATCACATCACTACCATTAGTAGCAATCTGACGACGAGTACCATCATCATTAATTATGGTTGCAGTAACAGCCGATGAAGTTCCGACAGCATAAGCTGTACCTGATGTCAACTGTAAAATCACGGATTCATTCGATTCAACTGTCGAATCAGAAACAGGATTAATCACAACATTAGCCGTAGAGGCACCCGCAGCAAAGGTTATAGTTTTTGTCGGACTGCTAAAATTAGCACCAGTCTGTAAATAATCTGTGCTAAAAGTTGCGTCACCAGACACATTAAAATTAACGACAAGAGAATTAGTGAGATTTCCAGTACGGGTAAAGGTATAAGTAAAATTGGTAGGACTACTTTCACTAATACCACTGTAGTTAAGAGCGAGTGTGACATTATTTGGAGTTGCCGTATCATCGTTAGTAATGGTTCCAGTGACTGCACCTGTTGTACCAATGGTATAAGCTGCATTACTAACAAGAGTTAAAGCTACGGTTTCATTCGGTTCAACTGTTGTATCAGGTGTCGGGTTAACAATTACTTGTGCGGTGCTAGAATTAGCTGCAAAAGTCACACTGGTTGCGATATTACCGTAGTCAGTGCCTCTGGTAGCCGTTCCCGTAATATCATAATTAACGGTTAAGGGTGAGGTTAGTATGCCTGTACGAGTAAAAGTATAAATCAGATTGCCTGTGCCATCTTCAGTAACACTAGCAGGAGAAACCGCAAGAGTAATATTAGGTAAAATTACTGCACTCTGTCCAAAAATCACATAGCTCTGTCCCGAAGAAGAACCATTAGGGTCGGCAAGTGGTGCACCAATCAGAATATCATCAAAACCATCGCCATTGACATCTCCCGCACTGCTGACAGACCGACCTGAATTGTCACCAGCATTAATTCCATTGAGAACAAAGCCGTTAGTTCCATTAAGGGTAGAAAGGTTAAAACTTGCACTAAAACCGCCACTATGACCAAATACTACATAGCTTTGTCCAGAACTTGAGCCATTCGGGTTGGCACTATCTGCGCCGATAATGAGGTCATCAAAACCATCACCGTTGACATCTCCTGCACTGCTCACAGAATCGCTTGAATTGAGAGCAAAGCCGTTTGTACCGTTGAGAGTTGAGACGTTAATACTAGCACTAAAGCCGCCACTTTTACCAAAGACCACATAGCTCTGTCCTGCACCTCTTGCACCAATAATGAGGTCATCAAAACCGTCACCGTTAACATCCCCTGCATTACTTATACCAATTTTCAATAATCGTAAGAAACACCAAACCTCTGTAAAGACGCGCCATGGCGCGTCTCTACCTTTCTATCTCTTGCATAACTTTTGAAAAATGATATTATAGAAGAGCCTGAATAGTTATCAAAATAAGTCCCATCAATCGCAAAGCCGTTCGTCCCGTTAAGAGTTGAGAGGTTAAAACTGGAACTAAAGCCGCTACTCTTACCAAACACCACATAACTTTGTCCAAAATCATAGCCATAGAGTGAGGCAAAGCGTGCGCTAATAAAGAGATCATCAAAACCATCGCCGTTAACATCCCCTGCACTACTCACACAATCGCCTGAAAAATCAAAATCATTAATCCCATTAATCTTAAAGCCGTTCGTTCCATTAAGAGTCGAAAGGTCAAAACTAGAACTAAAGCCACCACTCTTCCCAAAGACCACATAGCTTTGTCCTGAATTATAGAAGCCCCAAGGGTCATAGAAGCTGGCTCCATGTGCGCCGATAATGAGGTCATCAAAACCATCGCCGTTGACATCTCCCGCACTGCTCACAGAGTAGCCAGACTCGTCATCAGCACTAATTCCATTGAGAGCAAAGCCATTCGTTCCATTAAGGCTTGAAAGGTTAAAGCTAGAACTAAAGCCACCACTTTTGCCAAACACTACATAGCTCTGTCCTGAACGACTACTATAGCTATCGGACGAGGCAAAGGGTGCGCCGATGATGAGGTCATCAAAACCATCACCATTAACATCCCCTGCACTGCTCACAGAATAGCCTGAAAAGTCACCACCATAAATCCCATTAATCGCAAAGCCATTCGTTCCGTTAAGACTTGAAAGGTTAAGACTAGAACTAAAACCACCGCTTTTGCCAAACACTACATAGCTCTGTCC
>ERZ1066119.1629-NODE-1629-length-11240-cov-7.796960_pt1 | contig 11240 bp, 6 predicted proteins | sample MGYA00382766_ERZ1066119 | MGnify/ENA primary metagenome ERZ1066119 (study PRJEB33369, sample SAMEA5778349) | biofilm metagenome | biome: Industrial cooling water; feature: Water cooling tower basin; material: Biofilm | place: United Arab Emirates | collected...
TTTGGGTCAAAAAAGGTTGCCCAGCAGTCCAGTCTAGAATTTCTTCGAGTACAGCTGGAGGATTGTCCGATACATTGACTAAACCTTGGAGCAGGGGCTGTGCTTCATGGAACTGAAACCCCGTCAGCTGGATTGCTCGTCCAATATTGAATGGCGTGCGGCTGCGATCTGCAATCAGATCGGTGGGAGTAGCAACTCCCAAAAGCGCAAACGTCAGACGTTGGCGATCGTGGCAGGAGCGAATCAGAGCAAAAAAATCATCTGTGTTGAATGACAGGCTAAGAACGCTATCGATTTCATCAAAGAAGATAACAATCGGTTGGGGAATTGCTGAGGGGAGTTCTTCTTGAAGTAGCTCTCCCAGACGCGCCACAGGGGAAAGAGCTTTCAGCTCCTCCAACCAAGTACGGATATTAATTCGCTTAGTTAGTCCAAACCCGCGCACCAAACGCAGGATGACATCCGCATACCACTGGTCGGGCGTGATGCCTCGGTTGCCAATTCCTGATAGATCGACAGTTGCACAAGCAATTCCATCTGCCTGTAAACGCTTCGCCACTTGCACTCTCAGGCTAGACTTACCCATTTGGCGGCAGTTCAACACGTAACAAAACTCACCTGCTTTGAGTGCGGTGTAAACTTCCTCATCCGCCTGCCTGACGACGTAGCTGGGAGCATCCACCGGGAGCAGTCCGCCAACTTGATATTCATAGCGTGAAGTCGCATGATGCATGAGGAAGCCTACCGCAAAATGGCGATCAATTATGAGATCGTTACCAAACCTAACAAGGCGGTCAGAAGCTATTCAAATTTAACTCCCACTCATTTTATTCATGCCAAAGCACAAAAGTCGATACAGAAAAGTTAAGGATTTGGAGAGAATAGCTCCTTAACGATTGCGATCGCTTTTCACAATTTATCCTGATTTTGCTCGTTTGTTTGAGCATTTCAGCGTTGAGATTCCAATCCATTAAACTATTGAGAGTAGAGCGGAGTATTGCCTCAGTCCTTTATCTGAGGAATCAAGTTCAGTCGCAAATTCTCTAAAGCTGGATCGCTCGATTCAACATTGCTCAGAATGTTAGAGATATACAGCCTCAGGTTACGATCCTTAATATTTTCTGTGCTGTTTTTCAACTCCTTCTGTAAGACATTTTAGTTAGCCTTCTGGCTCCATTTATCTTCAGTTGCAGTTCAATGTTTTGACACTCTCCCGCGCCTTGACGGGAGATTCACTTATCTCCCACTCAGCAAGCTGAAGGTGTTCCAGCTAACTTATCTTGCAAACTTTCGCTCACAAGACAGAGGTTATTCTGTCCAAGTGCGTTAATTCCGGTATGCCCTACCGTATTTAATGCTCTATTTAAAAAAAATATTAATAGCGGCGTTTTCATCTCTATCAAGTTGTAAGCAAAAAATCACTTTAACTATGATGGGTTGTTAACGCCGTAACATTCTCACATATTGGGGCAACTAGGCATATCCTCGCCAACTAATAGCCGCGCTAAACTCGGCAGCGCCTCACCGTAGGTAGGATGAATGTGAACGGACTGCTCTAGTAATTGCCAAGTTGCACCCGCCTCCATCAGCGAGATAAATACGTGGACTAACTCGGCAGTTTCATAGCCTACCAGGGTTGCACCTAAAATTTTGTCAGTATCGCGATCGATAACCATGCGATAAAACCCTAAATCGTGTCCCCACTCGATCCCCCGCGCAATCTGCACCATCGGTAGAGTGACGGCACAGGCATTTAAGCCTTGTTGTTCTGCCTCTGTTAGCGTCATGCCAACGCGCCCTACTTGGGGTTCGGTGTAAACGGCGTAGCCCAAAACGCGATCGCTCTTGGTTCTATCCTCACCATTTAAAATCGCCGTAAGGCGGCGATAGTCTTCCCAGGACACATGGGTAAAGGCAGGCTGTTTGGCAACATCGCCAATTGCATAGACATGAGGATTGGTCGTCTGAAAGCGATCGCTAATCTTGACATACCCCTGTGGATCTAATTCAATCTCCGCCGCCGCTGCATTCAACGCACTCGTATTGGGTTTGCGTCCGGTGGCAACTAATAAAGCTTCTGCCTCCAGCGTTTCGCCATTGCTCAAATTCAGGGTAAATACTCCATCTGTATGTTGAACTCGTTCTACGCTGGCATGAAAGTGCAGCCCAATTCCATCGCGCTTAAATGCCTCTGCTAGAGTGTCGCTGACTTCTGATTCTTCGCGATCGAGCAAGCGATCGCCCCGCACGATCAGCTCGGTTTGACTGCCCAAACGAGCTAATCCCTGTCCCAATTCCATCCCAATATATCCGCCTCCTATGACTAGCAAACGGGATGGTAGCCCTTGCAAGTCAAAAAATTGGCGATTGGTGAGATAGGAGGTTGCGGCTAAACCTGGAATGTCAGGAACCAATGCCGACGTGCCAGTATTGATAACGATGACTGGAGCCTCCACCGTTACGTCACCACCTGTCACCGTGCGTTCTCCCGTAAAAGCAGCTTCAGCACAGACGACTTCAACCCCTGCGGTATCTAAACGCTTGCGCGCTCCTTGATTGAAGCGATCGCGGATCGATCGTACCCGTTCCATCACGGCAGGAAAATCTACCTGTACCTGAGCCTGGATACCCAAACTGGCAGCTTGACGGGCGCGACCTGCGGCATGGGCAGCAGCGAGAAACGCTTTCGAGGGAGTGCAACCGTAATTAATGCAACTTCCTCCCAAAGCATCGCGCTCGAACAGAACCACCTTACGCCCTGCCTTTGCCCAATCTGCGGCTAAAGGAATGCCACCTTGACCGCTACCGATAACAATGAGATCTGCTGTTTTCATATCTGGGCGCTCTGCTTTAAGTCTTTGCGTCAGACAAGTTGCCATTATTGAATGCAATAATGTTGAATGCAACTGCTAACAGTTTAAAGAAAAGGCGAGTGCGGCAAGAATAATTCGCTATTTTTTAACATTCATCCTCGGAGTTAGATTTAATATTTTCTTTCAATTGTTCTTCCTTTGGCACATCTGCCTTCATTTTTAATTCGACGACTCCCATAATTTTGACGCTGACTTCTAATGCTACATTTTCGGTAGGTATCTTTCGTTCTCTGACTTCTTGACTAGCAGTTTGAATGACATTAATGGCGCGATCGACGGCTGCGATAATCCCTTCTTCAGTAACTTCTGAAGCTGTCTCCTGAGTCATAGATGCGACTTGCTCGATCGCCCGATTTCCTCCGACTTGAAAAAATCGGCGCACGCGATCGGCAACTTGCTGAGATGTTTGTGGCGATCGCTCCCACATGCTTTTCCATTCGACTTTATTTGTCTTGAATACGTTAGTAACTACTGCGATCGCCAACAAGCTAGCCAGGAAAATTCCGACAGTAAACCAGTTGAGCTGATGGTACATATCCCTTGAAAGGAATAGAAATTGGCACCCAACCATTTGCTCCTCTACCTGTAAGTATGACTCGCCGACCGCTAGAAATATAACCGACTACCTTGCTATCATTTGAGGGTTCTTGTCTTGCCGGAATTCCTCGATTGGCAACGACTCGACGGCAACTGCTAGGTGGTGGTGATTTCGCTTGACAATTACCAATCCAATCTGCGTAGACATATCCCTTCAAAGGTGCAGAAATTGGCACCCAGTTGTTTGTAATCCCGCCTGCAACTTCTACGTTACGCCCGTAGGCGATAATTCCAACTGCTTCACTATAAACTGTTGGCTGTTCTCGGACGTACAAACCTCTCTTAGCAATGACTTGGTTGCAACTATACGGGCGTTGAGCTATTTGATTTCTGATTTCAGCAGCTAGTAGATTTTTTGAGTTAAAAGACGTATTATCCCGCAACTCAATTGCACTGACGGAAAGCATGGGAGTGGCAAGAATTGCTGCTGTTAAGAAAGGTATTGTTAATGCTGAATATGCTTTTGAGCGATGTTTCCAATTCATAAAGATCGTCCTGCAATTGACAATTAAAGATTTTTGATTTGCACGATCTATAAAGATATCCAAGCTACGCCTTTAGATAGATGTTTGCTCGGTTTACGTGTCTGCGAATATATTTTGACCGAAAAAGGTGCAGATCTCGTGGAAAAAATCACTTTGTCTTCTCCCCTAGTTTTCCACCTTTTTAGATTTAAATAGATCTGTACTACGTCATACCTGCAATTTGGTTTTCCGCTTGGGGTGTGGTGACGCGACAGATTATTTACACAGTTGCAGACATCACTTCAAAGGTAATTTACGGAGCGATTTTGAGCTATATTGTCCAGAAGCGCAGCAAGACTCTGGAATACGAACCCGCGATCGCAACTTCGCGACGATAAATAACAGGTTCATCAATCGTAGCGAAATCGAACTGTTTTAAAGAGATGGCATTGCAGTTGTTGTCCCTGTAAGGCTGTTTCGCGATCGTCTACCCAGGCTTGCTGCAATGATACGCCATGTACGTGCAATTGTACGCTTTGATAAGGAAAGCTATAGTTTCCCTGCTGTTCCCAGGTAAGTTCTAAACTGTCCTCATACTGGGTAAGGGAGAAGCGATCGCTTCGAGATTCCCCATAACCATCTCCCGCGTCAGTGTATAGGGTGTAGGAATTTTGGTCACGCATCAGCCGTAGGCGAAGCGCAGCGTTAGGCGCAAAGGCGCAAAGAGAAGAATCTGTTCCCCTCTCCTCAGCTTTCTTCACGGGTGGGTAAAGGTGGAGAATCAATTGCTCTGAGTCTTCCATCGGTAAAATACTTCCTGCTTTTACCAATAGGGGAATTTGTTCGAGGGGGGAATCTAGTTCGATTGTCTTTCCTCCTGCAATTGTTGAATCATTCCAGAAGTTGTACCAATCTCCTTTGGGTAGGTAGAGTGTACGCGATCGCTTTCCCTCTTCTACAATCGGACAGACAAGCAGCGCGTCACCCAAATAAAATGCATCTTCCACATCCCAAAGAGCGCGATCGCTCCAATCGAACCAAAACAAAGGACGTATGGGTGGATATCCTTTCTGTAATGTCTCCCACGCCAAGGTATAGAAGTAGGGCATCAATCGGTAGCGTAATTGCAGAAAGCTGCGAACGATACTCAAGTAAGGTTCGCCATAAGTCCAAGGTGTACGAGGAGCAACGCTAGTGGAACTGTGGGTTCGGCAAAACGTCAGAAACGTTGCCATCTGAAACCAACGCAGATACAGTTCGGCTGAAGGATTGCCTTGAAAACCACCAATGTCGGGACCGCTATAAGAAATACCTGATATTCCTAAACCAACCACCGTTGCTACTGTCTGGCGCAATGCTTCCCAGGTCGAGATAGTATCCCCCGTCCACGTCCAAGCGTAGCGTTGCAATCCTGCCCAGCCCGATCGCGACACGATGAAGGGGCGTTGTTGCGGTCGATATTGACGGATGCTTTCGTAAGCGGCTTCAGCTTCTAGTAACCCGTAGACGTTGTGTGCTTCGCGATGATCGCCGCCTCTGCCTTCCAAGCAATGTTGCGCGACTTGAGGCAGCGAGGGATCGCCCCAAGAAACGAATGCCGCAGGTTCGTTCATGTCATGCCAAAATCCCGCTACTCCTACATCCAGCAGATAAGCGTATTGACGGCTCCACCAAGCTCGAACTTTAGGATTAGTGAAATCAGGGAATGCCATCGCACCCGCCCACACGGAGGCGATCGCTAGCTCTCCGGTAGGGTACTTGCAAAAGCCATTCAGGACTTGTCCCTCTAGAAATAAATTGCTTTTACGGCTGAATTTAATTCCAGGGTTATTAATTGCAATCAATCGTACTCCTGTTTCTGCTAGTTCTTGGGTGAAACTGTCGATTTTGGGAAAGCGTTTGGGGTCAATTGTAAAGGCGCGATGTTCGACTTGACAATCAATATCGAGATGAACGGCGCTCAAAGGTAAGTTATGAGTTTGAAATGCCTTGACTTCTTGGCGCACGTTTGCTTCTGTGCGATATCCCCAACGCGACTGGTGATAGCCTAATGCCCAGCGCGGGGGTAGCGGCGCGCGACCTGTTAACTGAGTATAGCGATCGCTCAGTTGTGATGGCTCGCCAATCGTCATGTAGTAACGCAGAGATCCACCAGCAAAGTTGGCGATCGCCATGTCTGCAAATGTAAATTCAGCCCGAAACGAGTTTTCATAAAAAATCAGGTAGCTGCCCCCATCGTGCAATCCTATATAGACTGGAATGCAGATATAGATCGGATCTGTTCCTGGCGCGTACCTACCCCCTGGATCTCTATTCCACATTTGATAGGTTTTAGGCTTTTGCAGCTCGTCCTTGGCGGCGCGTAGATTCAGAGAAGAGGCTCGTTCTCCTAATCCATAAATGCATTCTTCCGAGCGCAACTGCGATCGATGTACCCATTTTTCCCCCTGTCGCTGGGGCGGTTGTTCCGCTCTAAGAGTTTGCCCTGCGCGATCGCAAAACTTCAGGCTGCCATCTACACTCACAGTCACGCTCAATGCATCGCTGGCGATCGCCCAATCGTTACCTATTTCTGATAGGGTTGTTTCAACTATATCCCAATCGCGATCGACAACAGCATAGGGGATAGGTGGTAGATCGGGAAACCAGTTCACTCGCACTAAATCGGGAGTTAGAAAAGAGATTTCTAGCTCTGCTTGCTCGAAGTAGAAGTACGCACCTCGCTCTATTGCTTTAGCCTGGAGTAATTTTCCAGGTTGAGTGACTGATTCTGAAGATGAATCGGGAAGATATTGACGATTGAAGCGATCGCGTTTTAAAGAATAGAAAAATGCATGTGGTATATATTGCAGAAAAAACAGCGACTTGAAAACGTAATTTATTTGCAGCGATAGCTGTTTGAGAAACGCCATAACTTTTCAAAATGCCCTAACTCTTCAAAATAATGTGTAATTATTAACTCGCGATCGCCTAAAGCATGGATTTTACGAAGAATGCGGACATTAAATATTTTTGGTTCTTCGTAAGCCAAAGCATTTGACTCAGGAATTTAACGAGCGATTTCGATTTCCTCATTCATTCTTTTATGCTAGTTGCTCTCGTTGCTATCGTTCTTCTCCTGAAGGAAGCGATCGCTTCTCTATCTCAAGAAAGATCCATTTTTTGGTTCTTTCTTTTATACATAGTTAATTGAAACATTTACTAAACATCAACTATGACGATCGGCTTCTCGGTAAATTTTGGGCGATCGATAAGTCAAGTATTCTTAATGCAACAAGCGTATTAATCTGCAACAGAACAGCCAATAAATTATAACAAAGGCGTATGCAATTTCCCTCTCCCTATTTAATAATAACTAATCGCCTGGCATCATTGGGAGTCAAGCCCAAATATATTACGGATCTTGATTCGGCAACGACGGCATTGCGGGCAACTGCTAAATTCTTGCATGGCAAGGAGTTGCGATCGGGAGGGATTGCACCATCGCTGGTAGGTTCAATTACAGATGCCGTTAGCTATCTCCCCAAGCGACTTGGGAAAAATTTATCTACTGTATCAGGCTGGATCAGTGCATCCTCGCCCAACGTTCTCAACGACGTGCGGGCAGAAACTATGTCCGAATGGGTAGTCAACCAATATCCTCAACGGCGTTATCCTGCTGCCGTCATTGGTTCTTCAAACGGTGCTGCCATGCATCTGTGTGCCGCACTTGGTATCCCCTGGTTGCCGCAAACACTCCTCGTCTCTTTGCGACACCCCGTTGACCCTGACGAACCAAAACAGGAATTAGAGTGGGCTAAAGCACCAGCCCAACAACTGCTGGCAAAGAATCCCGATTTGTGCGTGTACCAAATGCACGACCCGAACCAGGATCGTTTAAAGGTTCCCCGCGTTACTTACTTTCGGCTGAAGCGCACTCGTCTCGGCACGCAATTCCAGCAGTTTCTCCAGCAGAATTTAGAGCCAGGGGCGACGCTATTCTTACTTGAGTGCCAATATAGCTGGTTGTCCACACAAGTTAGCGATCGCCATGTCTTTCAATTTGGTGGCAAAGGCAAATTAGCTCCAGAAGATTATTTTCAGCATAGCCAGCAGGTTGCCGACTTTCTGCAACAGAACGGCTCTCAACACCAATATTGGGAACCGCCTGCCCCAGATGGTAGATTCCCAGAGTCAGAGTGGGGCTTTGAAGGGGCTTTACGCGACGATGTAGAGCAGTTTGCCCGTCAGCATGGCTTTCGTATTCGTCGGATTGTTTTCGATTTTCCCCAAGATCTGAGTCCGCTGGTGGCTGACTTGTATCGTTGGTGGTATCGAGAACGGGGTCTACCAAGCGATCGCCTTTTAGTGGAATCGTTTGTTTACCTCCAGCCGTGGTGGGCGTTACGCCTCGGATTAGTACCATTTTGGACGGTATTCAACGATCGCATGTCAGCGGAACGACTCAATAATTACTTAGATAGTGCCAAGCCCTACGATGAAATTTACATGACTTTGTTCTCGAACGGTTTGAAAGCGTTAGGTCAAGCCTCTCTCGATGAATGGCGTTCTATTCTCTACCGCGCCCGCAATCGCGGTCAGTTTATTGGCGTGAACGAGCAGACATATCCTGGAGATCTAGCATCGTATACCCGCCACTACACCGATTTGAAGAAACTTGAGGGACGTTACCCAATGCCAGAACCGCTGACGATACAACAACTCGATAACTTTTTAACGCAAGCAGGCGATCGCTATCCGGTTCAATGGATCGATCGGTATTGTCAGGTTTAAGTTTAGAGTGCCTGCTGCACTATTTCCCGCTCGTGCTTTTTTGGCTTCAGTTCGACAATTTGACACTACAGCGATCGTTATTTATTGATGGTAACGTTCTAGCCTGCAAAATGACAATTATTGACACTGACAGAACCAGCAACGCCAGTATCAATAACTAGCAAAAGAAGACATAGTTTTAACTCATTATCAAAGTGAGTCACTATTTTAAGAAGACTAAGAAAACTTGGTCAGCAATCCCAAGATCCTTTTCGATGTTGGTGTTAGTAACGTGCGGCGATAAGCATCTGCTGCTTTTTTAATACCTTCCGCTTGAGTTGGATAAGGATGAATCACACTAGATAACCCATTTAAACCAACTTTATTCACAATAGCTGTAGTCACTTCACTAATTGTTTCTCCAGCATGACGCGAGACAATAGTCGCCCCCAAAATTTTATCGGAATCTTTCTTGTGGAGAATTTTCACAAACCCGTCTTCTTCACCATCGGCGATCGCTCGGTCTACACTATTAAAAGGAATTTTGATTGTATTGACATCAAAACCCTTTGCTTGAGCCTCCTGTTCGTACATTCCCACATGGGCAATTTCTGGGTCAGTATATGTTACCCAAGGCATCACCAAACTACTAAGTTTGGATCTTCCGAAGCCAAAGGGAGAAAACAGAGTATTCTTAATGACAATCCGCGCTGCTGCATCAGCCGCATGAGTAAACTTCCAGTCCATGCAGATATCGCCAGCTGCATAAATCTTGGGATTCGTTGTTTGGAGGTAATCGTTGACTTTCACTCCCTTACGTCGGTCGTACTCTACTCCAACTACTTCTAAATCTAAACCTTCAACATTAGGTGCGCGACCCGCACCAACTAAAATCTCGTCAACAACAACTGACATTTTAGTGCCATTACTGAGAAAGTGGATAAGCTTTCCTTCTGTAGTCTTTTCTACACGCTGGATTTGGCTATTCAAAACCAATTGCATTTTTTCTTGAATAAAACGGTTTTGAATAATTTCTGCGGCATCTCTATCTTCTTTATTTAAGATATGAGAGCCATTATGAAACAAGATAACTTGAGAACCTAAACGTTGAAAAGCTTGAGCCAATTCACAACCAATGGGTCCACCACCAATGACAGCTAGACGTTTGGGAAGTTGAGTTAGTGAAAAGACAGTTTCATTAGTCAGAAATCCAGCTGATTCAATTCCCTCAATTGATGGTCGCACGGCTCTAGCACCCGTAGCAATTACAGCTTTTTTAAAGCGAAGTCTTTGATTGCCAACTTCAATGGTATTGTCACTTGAAAAACGACCGTCACCTAAAAAAACATCAACTCCCAGCTTTTGAAAACGATGAGCGGAATCGTGATGGCTAATACCCGACCTTAAACGACGCATCCGTTCCATGACCGCTGGAAAATCAACGTCTATTTGCTCTGGAGGATTAATGCCAAAAGCCTTTGCCGACCACATTTCGCCAACAACGCGAGAAGAACGGATAATACATTTTGAGGGAACACAACCGACATTTAAACAATCGCCACCCATTAAATGTTTTTCAACCAAAGCAACTTTTAATCCTACATCTAAACCTGCTGCGCCTGCGGCTACAACTAACCCAGCCGTACCAGCACCGATTGCAACCAAGTCGTAACAATCAGCAGGTTGAGGATTAACCCAATCTGGTGGATGAACATAGGAAACTAGTTTCTGGTTGTACTCATCCATCGGTGGGAATATAACTTTTTGAAATGCTGAACTTGACATCAATTAACTCCTTCAACTATTAAAGATCGATCTAGTTATCCCATCCTTTCAGCAGATAGCATACTACGTAAATTACTTCTCGCCGGAAGCGAGTATTACGAATATAGTCATATTTTTTTCTAGTCCAAAAGTAGGTGAACCTGTACAGCACGTACTATAAAACTTCATCTTCTAGAGCCTTGCGAGCCACTTTAGTCACATAAATCGTCACAGCAACCGTAGCGATAAAGCCGATAATCCGAATCGCCCACTGTAGGCTGGGGTTGCCAGGTTGAGATTCAGTACCAATCGTGGCAATACTACCAGCCAAGGAACCGATGTAAACATACATAATTGTGCCAGGAATCATGCCGATGGAAGCAAGAACGTAGTCTTTGAGGGAAACTCCCGTCACGCCGTAGGAATAATTCAACAGGTTGAAGGGAAAGATAGGAGAAAGTCGCGTCAGCAAAACAATTTTCAGTCCTTCCCTACCCACAGCTTCATCAATCGCCCGAAATTTGTTATTACCTGCGATTTTCTTGGCAACCCATCCCCTAGCCAAATAACGTCCGACTAAGAAAGCAGCAGTAGCTCCTATGGTTGCACCAATGAAGACATAAAGCGATCCCCAAACTACGCCAAAGACAACACCCGCACCGAGAGTGAGAATTGAACCTGGTAAAAAGGCGACAGTAGCAATGACGTAAAGGAAAATAAACGCGATCGCCCCAACTGTACCAAGGCTATCGATCCACTGCAAGGCATTTCGCAACCATTCTTGCGGATT
>ERZ1066119.1630-NODE-1630-length-11235-cov-6.840072_pt1 | contig 11235 bp, 11 predicted proteins | sample MGYA00382766_ERZ1066119 | MGnify/ENA primary metagenome ERZ1066119 (study PRJEB33369, sample SAMEA5778349) | biofilm metagenome | biome: Industrial cooling water; feature: Water cooling tower basin; material: Biofilm | place: United Arab Emirates | collected...
AAATTCTAACACACTAGGCTTAAAGACGGCTCTAGGGCATTCTAAAGAGCAATTTATCTGGGGGATGTACCAAACTGATATTTCGCATAGATTTGGCTTGATTACCATCTGTGGAGCAACCGCCACTGGTAAATCAGGGTTGGCAATAACTATCGCTCAAAGACTCAATTCTGTCATCCTCAGCGCCGATTCGCGTCAAGTTTATCGCGAATTTAATCTTGGCACGGCTAAACCCACCCTTGCCCAGTTGCAACTCGTACCTCATTATTTCATTGATATTTGCGATCCCACTGAGGCTTTCACCGTAGCTGAGTATCAGGAACAAGCACAGGGTTTAATTCACAATTCACAATTCACAATAGACGCTAACGCTACACTGCGCTTCAGCCGAAGGCGAAGCGAAGCGTTACACAATTCGCAATTAAGCCACACACCACTTCTAGTAGGTGGAACTGGACTATACATCCGTTCCATCGTGCGGGGAATGAAGATTCCTAGGGTAGCACCACAGCCAGAATTGCGATCGCAACTTTTATCTTTGGGTCAAAAACAACTGAGCGCAATCCTACAACAAGTCGATCCTATAGCAGCAACTAAAATCCACCCTAACGATCCCATTAGAACTATTAGAGCTTTGGAGGTATTTTACGTTACTGGTCGTCCCATCTCGGCACAACAGGGAGAAAATCCCCCTAGTTATCCAATTTTACAAATTGGTTTGGACTGTGAATCGAATGCTCTAACTCAGCGAATTTCTCAGCGTACGGAACAAATGATAGCTGATGGTTTGGTGGCTGAGGTTGAATATCTGTGTCAAAAATACAGCATAGATTTACCTTTACTCAACACGTTAGGATATCAGGAGTTCAAGCAATATTTAGCTGGCGATATCTCCCTAGAAGAAGCAAAAAAATTAACTGTATTGCATACGCGGCAATTTGCCAAACGACAGCGAACTTGGTTTCGAGCCTATCCTGAAATTCAATGGTTTGATGCTGAAAGTCCAGATTTGGTGGAACGAGTATGGCAGCGAATTCAGGATTTTATTACTCAATTGAACCTGAAGGAGAACGAAAGGTTTTAGAATATGAAACTATACCGTCTTGCTATTATAGTATTAGCAATTACCGGTATCCTATTTGTAGGATGGATTTGCTCTCCTGCTACTATTATACCTCCTAATAACCCCGTTAATTCAGCTAATGTTTATCTCGTTGACTACGGTTTTCATGGTAGATTAATTCTGCCTGGCGATCGAGATAAATGTCTGGAATATGCATATGGCGATTGGCGATATTTTGCCTTAAATCAACAAGATTGGTTGACTGGAGCAGCAGCATTATTTTTACCAACTCAGGGAGCTTTAGGACGCAAATTAAAAAGTTGCGATCGCTTGCATTTATTAACTACTCTAAAAGATAATTCTTTGCTCGGCATTACTGTAGAAAAAATAAAAGTAGATAGCTTGCTCAAGGTATTAAATTCATATTTCGATCGCCCTGCTACTATGCAAATAGAAAATCCTTACACGGGAATGACATTAGTTCCATACAATCGCACTTATACTTTGCTGCACAATAGCAATCATGAATTAGTTCTCTGGCTGGAAGCGCTGGGCTGTCGCATTGAAGGTTTTGTCTTGTGGGCAAACTTTAAAGTTGGTAAGCGGTGACCGTTAGCAGCGATCGGTTATCGCGCGCCATGTATCATTCTCGCTATTCGCTAGTAGGAAGTGGGGCTAACAATATATGTAAACTTTTATTACCAATTACTAATTGCCAATTACCAATTCACTTCGCATTTATTGCAATCTTTTAACAAAATAGCCCAATTCTGTTGCAGTTTGTAACTAAGTTTGTATACCAAAACACTGTTCCTTTAGACTGATGAGAATTGAAAGTTTTGGATATACGTATATGCAGATACAAAATTTAAACTTTTCGGACGCGATCGCGTTTTTATCTGCCATTGCCTGTATTGCTGGTCTATTATTACTTTCAGGGGCTAATTCAGCACAGGTAAACGAGCTAGAAGAAGCAGAGCAAAATCTATTGCAAATGAGTTTTACGTACTGGTTGCTCTATTGTATCTGCTTGGGATTGCAAAAAATTACCTTGCCAGATTGGGAAGTTTTATTAATGAGTTTAAAGCTAACTGCTGCTTTATCTTACTTTCTCACCTTTGCTTGCATTCTCTGTTTACCCCTACATCGATTTGCCGTGCGACAAGTAGAAGAGTAAATCAGTAGAGAGTGGCTAGTGGCTAGTGACTAGTGGCTAGGTTTTGGTTGCGGTCTAGTTACAAGTCACGAGTCATAATTAGATCGCGTAACACTCACAAATGACAAATGACAAATGACAAATGACGGATAACACTATTTCAAAACATCAGTTACTGCTGTTAATAGTTCATCCTGGCTGAGAGTTGTCAGGATGAATACTTCTTGTACGGTCTTGCCTTGGCGTGCTATGAGTTTAAATCCACCGCGAATTGGTACGGAAACTCGTAGTTGCATTCGAGGAGAATGACCTTTTACCCGTCCAATCGCTCCAGGAGTAATGGTTTGAATTCCATGAATGCGAGTCAGGCGCTCTAGAATCGGGATCAGACCTGGAATGTGGGTTGAGTGATTCCAGACCAGCCTACCGTTGGCATTGCCCATAACAGGTTAATAAGTTTTAATATTTTATTCTAATATTTAATCATTTATTGTCCTAAGCTGCCTCTAGTGGAGCCATAGTTAAGCCAGCACGCCGAAGTTGCTGATGATAGAGTTCTGCCTGTTCTTGCGGTCCCACCCAAACGATCGCCTGACCTTCGTAGTGAACTTGATTAGTTAATTCCCAAGCGCGATCGCCTGTCATACCAGGTATATACTTCATCAAGCACTCAGCTACATGCTGAAACGTGTTGAAATCATCATCCAACACGATCACCTTGTAATTGGGATACAACTGGCGGGTGACCTCAGACGATTTCTCAGGTGCGATCGTCGGTGCTGTTGCCATCCCGTAAACTGTTGTAGAAACTACCCTGTTCATAGCACGACAGACAGAACTGCGCAAAAATACATTCTTTCAAGATAGCAAGGAATGGTTGGTTATTAGTAAGAAGGTGGTGCGTGGTAAGAGGTCGCCGATCGCTGGTCGCTGGTTACTGTTTATCGCCAATCATCCCAATCTAAATTGAAAATAGATGTATCTGGGAAGGCGGTAGGATTGCCGTTTTGCTGGAGGCGATATTGCAGTTGTTCGAGTAAGGGTTCTCGTCGGGGTAAATCGTTTACGAGTTGATAGGGGGCGATCTCTTTTTCTAAGCTAAAAGCAGCAGTGGTTCCGGCGGCTGCACCGACAGACCATTCAAAGGAATGCACCCGATACGCAGCAGAGGCGATATGACTGGTAGCAATACTTTTTCCCGCTACAAGTAAATTATCGATCTTTTGGGGAATCATTGCCCGTAAGGGAATTTGGAAAGGGTAAGCTTCGCCTGCACCGCGCCGTTCCCCTTCTCGTTCGGTATTACCAGGGAGTTCGGGAGGACTTTTGGTCATGCAAGGATGAAAATCGATCGCGTAGTGACCGATGCCTACTGAGTCGGGAAAGATTGCGGAACGAGTCCGCCGCGCAATTTGTTCTGGTGGCTTAGTACTCGCGATCGCATTGATGGTTTCCAGTCCTGCCAAAGCTATTTTCAAACGGCGATACATCTGGGGGGGTAAAGTTTGGCGATAGTAATCGTCGTTGTAGTTGCGACGAGAAATATCAATTTCCCAAACAGTAAAGCCTTCTGGTTGTCCCCAACTCGGTCTACCAATAATTCGTCGTCCTTCTCGCATATAGGGATACTTAGACAAGCCGTGTACCGTTCCCATCGGGGAATCTAGTCCCGATAAATAGCGATTGTTCGGTTGGGGTTGTTTTACCCCATTTCCCAGTTGCGAATCGGTAATCCCCGTTACCAGCCAGTAAAAGTAGCCGATTGCGTGTTCTTCCGCTTTCCGTAAGCTTTCTGTTCTCAGTCCTCCCAGCCAATCTCCAGGTAGGAGTTGACCGCTTGCCTGCAACTGATTGCGAGTATAAATCAAGTTATCGGCAGCAGTACCAGGACGGTAATCGTTGCCCCACGTCCAATTCTGCATCGAAATATCATTTGGTACAGGGGCTTCAAAATTAATCCCACCAAATGACATGGGTTCGCCATCCCCAGGACTCCAAATTCGGCGGTAGGTAAATACTAAGGGAAAGCTTGCCAAACGGGGCAATTCGTAGCTATAGTAGGGAGAATATTGAGAATAAAATGAGGGAATCTTGTGACCTATAGGGTCTTTAGTCGCCTCCATTGCAAAAGTATAAGTAAAGCCTTGAGTGCAGTAGGGATCGTTAGTCGCACTAGAGGCGGAAGGTTCTAAATAAGAACGGGCATCAATTCCAAGACGATAGGGGACATTCGCGAGAGCAATTAATTCCCCCGTCTCTGTCGCATCCACCACATACCATTTTTGTCTTACCTCTTGCCTCTTGCCTCTCGCCTCTCGCCTCTGCAAAGGTACAAACCGCAAAATTTCCTTATTTAAGCGGGCTGAGTTTTCATAGCGATAGGAGTCTTCAATTGTTTGAGATAAGGGTAAGGTATTGAGAGGTGGTGCGCCGGTCGCGGGACGGTGTTGAATGGCGATCGCGCCTTGAATAGTTTGTTCTGGCCCAGCACGGCTAATTTCCAGTTCTTTCACCACAGTGGCAGGAAACCATTTCAGCTGACCGCGACCCTTTTTTGCCGCATCCTGCAGCATATCGTCCAGAATTTCGTGACCGTCGTGAGGCAGAAAGCAAGAATCGCTAACCCAACAATCGCCAGGGTTTAGATTGCCGTTGTATTTATCGGCAATCCGCTTTCTTAGTTCTAAATAACCACGGGAAAAAAATAATTGCAACCGTTGGGTTCGGCGTTCGTCCAAGGCAGAGGTTCCCTGAGTAGAAATTTGTCCGCCCATCCAATCAGTAATGTCGGTCATGCAGACAGTACGTCCTGCCAATAATCCCTCGTATGCAGTGGCGACACCCGCAAGTCCCGCACCCGTAACGAGAATTTCACATTCTACGGTTTGGTCGGGAGTTCTGGGTGGTGCGGAGAGGACGGAAAAAGGGATGAAGGGTGTGAGGAAGGAAACTAGAGAAAGACTGATAAAAGCCGCTAAGCGTCTGCGCTGCATAAGTTTGGAGTTGGCTTACTACCAAAAGCTAACTGGCTAATAGACGTTAGCACTCCACAACTAAGCTGACAAGTTTTTGTAAGTGAAAGTAAAGTAGGTAGCGATCGCTTAGCTGACAATAAAGTCCTACGATAAAGTACTAGCTACCGTGCCAGCTTGTTGTAATAATTCGCGTACTTGTGTATCGGTAGTTTGGGAAAACTCATCGTACCAAGAACCGACACTATAAAAAGGTACGGGTGTTTCTACACAGACGATTTCATCTACCTGAGTTGCTAACTCTCGATAGGTTTCAGGAGAAGCAACTGGCACGGCGATAATAATTGCCGCAGGTTGTTGTAGTTGTATTGATTCCACTGCCGCCCGCATGGTTGCTCCTGTTGCTAAACCATCATCTACTAAGATGACCGTGCGATCGCGCAGTTGGGGAAAAGGACGGTCTTGCCGATAGAGACATTCGCGTCGCTCTAATTCTTGTTGCTGTTTGGCTGTAACGCGCTCGATAACTGCTTCAGACAAGTGCAGCGCCTCTATAATATCGTAGTTCAGCACTCTTACGCCACCAGAGGCGATCGCGCCCATTGCTAATTCTTCTTGCCCAGGTACACCTAGCTTACGTACCAAAAACACATCTAACGGTGCGTTTAATGCTTTTGCTACCTCAAAAGCGACTGGTACGCCACCTCTAGGCAATCCTAGTACCAATACATCGTCACGATTGGCATAGGCTGCTAACTTCTCAGCCAACACTTGACCTGCTGTAGTTCGATTTTGGAATAACATAGAAATCTCCTCTCCCGAAGCTACGTATCTACTAGCTTAGGAGTTATTTATTTCTGTTCGCAGCGCCAACGTTTACCATTCGCTTTTTTGTTAGATGGTTGCTGTCTACTCTAGCTACAGGTCGAGCGCGATAATTCTTCTTTTATTATATTTTTACTTTAAAAGACTGAGCGTGCTTTTGACTTTAACCAAAAGTATGGTGTTATTCAGCTTTACTCACCTCAGCCCGATCGCTCAGCAGAAAATTTAGTGTACTCTACTGCTGAGGATGAAAAGTTATATCCAATCTTATATTACTCCTTGAATATCTGCTTCATCCAACAAGACTGTTGTTTCAAAACCTATCCTTCCCATCTCTGGAAGTATTCCCATGTCCATTTCTACAGTATAAGACCATGTGCCAGCGGTGGGTTTATATTGTTTAACTCTGCCGCTACCACCGATAAATTGAACTACCCGACCGCGACTAAATTTTGGCGCTGACTGTTGCTGTTCTACCAAGATTCTACTTTTCATAGTCTGAATATTCCCTAAATTTTCAATCTTTTTGATAAAGCAAAGCTAGTACCTGCATAGCAGAGCTTATCGAATTGCTAGACTTGTCTTATGAGCCTGAGCTGTAGGAATTAATTGCCAACCTGCTTGATGTAACTTTTGATAAGTTGCCCATCCTTTCGAGCCTCCATCTATTTTGTAGTCGGCAACAAAATATTCAGGACAACTTGTATAAGGTTGCCAAGGTCGATCTGGCGAGCGCCGTAGATATAAAATCTTTTCATTATCAATACCCAAGCTAGAAAGCCAACACATTTGCCCAGCCATTCTTCCATCCTCCTGACTGATAAAAATCTCTAGTTGGTAACTCATTTAACTAAAATTTTGTCAGTTGGCAATAAATTACTCAGCAAAAATTTTAGTAGTTACTCTTACGAAACTTATATTTTTAGTTGTAATTCAAGTGAAAAGAGAACTCACTCTATCTCTAGTTCAAAAAGATCGACATAAGAAGACAGCCAAAAGGATGAATTTTATATTTTGGCGAACAGTCAAATCGATAACATTTCTTATTGTTCGGCAACTGTCTTCAACAATTAAGCTCGATACAAACTGAATTAGGATGGTTAACTAAATTGGCAATGGCGCAATTCAATCTTCAATTCGATTTTACGGGCACGGCGATAATTCTCAATTTTCCAAGCCTTCGTACCTCTCTTTTGCTACTATAGAAAGATTACGATTGAAAAAAAATAATGTAAAATATAGTGCAGTTTTTTTGTAAAAACTGACTGAGGTAATAGTAGAGCAAGAGATAGGAAATGAATTTATTACTGCAGTTGATAGGTGTAGGAATAATTATTTTAGTTATTTTAGATATTTACCTAACTGTGCTTTTTCATCGGCTCGGCAGCAGTATCATCAGTATGCCTTTAAATCAGGGAATATGGCGGCTATTCTGCCTATTAGCGCGTGTAATTCCTAGCAAAAGCGATCGCCTACTCGCTCATAGTGGCTCTATTATGATAGTTGCCCTTTTAGTAGTATGGGCAACTTTCTTTATTTGTGGGTTTACTTTCATAATCATGCCAGGATTAGGCACGGGCATCCAAGCTAGCGAAGGACAAACACCAAATGATTTTATTACTGCACTTTACTATAGCGGCTTCTCTTTCACTACCCTAGGAACAGGTGATTTAGTACCAAAAATAGCTATTTATCGACTCCTAACTATATTAGAGGCAGCATTAGGATTTTCTAGTTTTACTATTACAATCACTTACCTACTATCAGTTTATAATGCTTTAATTGCCCGCAATACTTTTGCTTTGAGCTTATATCATCGCACTGATGGTACGGGAGACGCAGCAGAGTTGTTAGCAAGACTAGGGGCTAGTGGCGAACTCAGTGGCATTCAGCAAGATCTTGCTAGTATAGCAAGAGATTTAATTCAATTGCTAGAGTTACAACACTCTTACCCAGTACTACTTTATTTTCGCTTTCGCGAAATATATTACACCCTACCGCGAGTCATATTATTAACAATAGACACGGCAACTCTAATTAAAAGTGCGTTGAATGCGGAGAAATATAGTTCTCTAGTGCGTTCTACAGCAGTGGCAGAATTGTGGGGTGGCGGTATGCAAATTCTGTCTGAGTTATCTGAATCAATGCTACCGAAACACCGGATAAAATACGATCGCCAAATGGAATTAGCTTGGCGACAGCGATATTACGATGCATTAGAAAGATTGAGCGCCGAGGGTATAGAAACGGCAACAAATCCAGAAGCGGGTGCAGATTTATATGTTAGTTTACGGCGGAAATGGCAACCTCTTTTAACTACCCTCAGCAATTATTTGGCAGTAGACTTATGATGTGCTGCCTAAAATATTCCGATCAGTACGGGAATAGTAAATAAAACTAACAGCAATACCGCAATCAAAGGTAATAAGTTAAAATTGTGCGGTCTGTGCGGCTCTACAATTAGATTTTCATCTTCTTGAAATCGAGCCTGACGAATCGCATCGGAAATTGCTTGAGCATCTTTAACGTGATGCAATGCTTTTTTTTCGCCATTCGGATATTCAAAAATAAAATAAGTAGGAACTTTAATCCAGTCACCTGTAATATCAGGTGCATCGACAGCTATTTGTTTGGCTTTATCCACCAAAGTCTGCGGTTCTTTAGCAATGCGATCGCCTGGATTAACAGTTAAAATTTCGCTCTCGAATGGCTGGTGCGTCTTAGTAGTTGCGATCGGAGATTTTTGTAATGTTTTTTTACCGGGTTTTTTCAAGTTAAAGCCAACCATAAAATTCTCCTCGAAAGTGAAGGAATGATTCCAGTTCGGCTCGTCAAGATTGTGGAGGAGTTAAGCAAATTACCTGCACTTCGTGTCACTTTGCTGGCAGATGTTTTGTTAAACAGGAATGATACGTAGCCAAGTTATAGCCAAGTGAAACTGTTACCCCACAAACTTGAGTTTTTACCAAAGTGGGATGCTTGCATGAAAAGATTGTTTTAAATTTATTATCAATATTATAAAAAAATACTAGCTAAATTATATGCTTTAAAACAAAGAATTTATGAATATTGAAGAAACTTTAGATTCGCCACCTGATGCTAACCGCTAAGCAGGCAGTCAAGAACAGAAAAGCACTTGCGCCACCAATGGCTCCGACAGAAGGGATAATGCTTTGTTCTGGAGGAAAGAGAAGTCCTAATAGACTTTCCGCTCCAGCTATGCCACTAAAGTACGTTCCTACGCCGATTCCAGCTTGATGAGGTGGTACTAACATCAGGACAAAAGGAATTGCACCATTCAGCACGAGATTAAAAGCTACTAGTAAGCCGAGGATGGCAAGAATCAAAGTAAACCAATTGGGAATGAATACCGCAATTTGCAACAAGATAGCAGTCGCGATCGCACCTACACACATAGCCAGACGATTATCTATTCGTAGCGCCCAATCGGCAGTTGGCGGAGCTGCAAGTGCCAGTACAATTCCTACTCCTACCATTAGCCAATTTACATTATTTATTTCCAGTTGTAGCATCAGCATTTGGGAGAGTGTGGCTGTCAAAAACTGCGTTCCCCAACCGATCGCCATTCCAATTAAAAAACTTAAACTTAAAGCAATTTTCAGTGGTGGATTGTCTGTATTTTTCCGTTCTATTGCTGCTCTTGCAGTTAAATTTGCTCTTGCCAAAGTCTCTGGTAAATTGACATATCTTAAAATAGCTGCCGCACCTAGCAATGTAAACGAACCGATAGCAAAAGCAAAAATAGCGCCCACATTTAAATCAAAGCTCTGAGTAATTGGTCTAAAAGCTGTAAATAATCCGCCTACGAGAACTAACAAACTATTAGCTAATACTAATCCATCTGGAGCGGCATAGTTTCTTAATAAAGATATTGCGGGACTGCGAAATACTGTCATTGCCAGAGTCCAAGCTAGCGATACCATAATTAACACCCATCGAAATTCGCCTACACCCTTGCCGAAAACGATCGCAGCCGGAATCGCAATGAAAAAAATCGATGCAAGAACGATTCCTGCTGCTATGAGCGGAAAACGGCTACCAAACTGCTGTTTATCTCGATCGGATAAGCCTCCCATTAGAGGTTCTAGGATTACTGCCAATCCGTTTTCAACCACGAGTAAAGCAGTACCAACTGCGGTGGGAAAGCTAAATTCTGCGAGCAATTTGGGCAAGTACGCGCTATAGATTAACCAAGTGAGCGCGATCGCTCCTTGCAAACTTGCCAAACCCCATACTTGCAGCCACAACACCTGTACGGATAGCTCTTCCTCCTGTTTCTTCATTCTCTACATCCTCGGTATCTCGAGCGTTTAGATAAAAACTCAAAAAATAGCAATATTTAAAGACACAAACTCACCAAAGCCTTTTCCGGCTAGATGTATTATTTTGTGCGATCGTAGCTGTAGATTTTAGCTATGCCCTTATCGAGTGATAGTCTTAAAAGCATGTATGAAAATACAACAGATACATTCCAATTATTCGTCCATAGTATCTATCTTCTCGCTCGCAACTATACAAAGTATTTCGTTGGATGAATCGGTTAAATATTTTTCACAAACATGCTTCTCTAGAAAATCAACAATGAAGAAATTGACTAATATTACTTAAATCCGAACAGTCGAAATATTTGCCATTTTCTTTAAAGTCTTTAAAGAAAATTGTCTGCTTGCATCTCGTAACATATAACTTACCAATTACCCATCACTAATTGCCGATTATCAATTACCAACTCATTGCTGTCGCGGTAGCAATTGGTTTATTCTAGTAACAGTGTTAAGTTTACGAAATTTTACATACTGCTCCCTGTGCGCTCATGCAATGTATAGTTAACCGCCGCGCTCAATTTTCCGCCAGCCACCGATATTGGTTGCCAGAGCTGAGCGAAACAGAGAACCAGCAACAATTTGGCTTATGCTCCCGTTTCCCAGGTCACGGACACAACTACATCTTATTTGTTTCTCTGCTTGGAGAGTTAGATGAATACGGCATGGTGTTAAACCTGTCCGATGTCAAGCACGTAATTAGGCGAGAAGTGACTAGCCAGTTAGATTTTTCCTATCTCAATGATGTGTGGCAAGAATTTCAGCAAACACTGCCAACAACGGAGAATATTGCCCGCGTCATCTGGCAAAAACTTGCTCCACACTTACCGCTAGTCAAAATTCAGTTATTTGAACACCCTCAACTTTGGGCAGAAT
>ERZ1066119.1646-NODE-1646-length-11134-cov-83.427114_pt1 | contig 11134 bp, 9 predicted proteins | sample MGYA00382766_ERZ1066119 | MGnify/ENA primary metagenome ERZ1066119 (study PRJEB33369, sample SAMEA5778349) | biofilm metagenome | biome: Industrial cooling water; feature: Water cooling tower basin; material: Biofilm | place: United Arab Emirates | collected...
ATATATTCTTAGAATTATTTAAAATTCGATTCCTTCTATGGGTAGATGTAGGGGTATAAAAAAAGGAGGAGTAGGGTTAACTACTTCTCCAGTTGATGCATCTACTAAACTTTTTAGTCTTTATAATTAATTATTTAACTTACACTGGCAGCTAATTCATTACCTTCGTTATTTACCACAGAACGACCATCTAAAATTGGCTTGTGAGTTTTGAGGTCAAATTTATAACCGTGCGGTAATATGTGAAGACGGGCGCCGCAAAATGCAAGAGGTTCATCGCGAAGTATTTCATCTACGTTGTTGTGGACTAATTCGTTTTCATCCACTACGGTAATAACACCTTCACCTACTACTTCCATTTTGTCACCTGTTATTACCATTGCGGTATTTTCATCGATGCCAAAACCTAATACTGCTGGTTGTTGGGCAAGTGCTGATATTAGGCGCCCTAAACGACCGCGTTGTGAGAAGTGCTGGTCAATTACAATACCAGGCAAAAATCCCATACCAGGCCCAAGTTCTACAATATTTATGCGAGGATTAGTTTCTGAGTCTCCCTCAACAATCATTATATCAGGCATTACCGCCGCGCCTGCACTCGTTCCTCCTACTACTATTCCTTCGGCATAACGTTTATGAATTGCAGCATCAAGATCAGTATCTTTAAGAATACTAGTAATACGTGCTTGGTCACCACCTGTGAAAAATACACCTGTAGCTTCTTCAACAGCTTTTAATGCAGTAGATGATGAAGCATCTTCGCGCGTTTCAGTATCAATAATGCGAGCTTGTTCGGCGCCAAGACGTTCAAAAATACGAATATAATTTTCACCAACTTCTCTTGGTAATTCTGTGGCTGCGGTCATAATGACAACTTTAGCTTTTGTACCTCCTGCACGCCGCACAAATTCGCGAAGAATAATACAATCTCCTTCCTTATCCTCTGCTCCTCCAATAATCACTAGTTGACGTTGAATTTCGTTTGCCACAGCATTGCCTCCTGATAAATATTGATAATGCTTAATAAAGTTGTTAAAAACTTTGGTTGACGACTACAGTGAAGGCGCCTTGCCATTATATTGTCACAGATTGATGATATTTTGATCTCATTCCAACGGAACATTATTTGATTAAGTTTCATACAAACAGGTTTATACAAACATCAAACCCGGATTTTGAATTACCGGGTTTCACCTATCTAATTAAATTTTATGAATTTTATCACATTAATTCCTCAGCATCCCCATTACCTTCTAATAAAGCGTTTAAAAATGACTTGGCGTGTTCTAATGTTAGATGTCTTGGCTTTCCCTCAATAACAATTTGATACTCCGATACATCTGGACCATCACCATATCCGGAAATCAGCTTGCGATGAAAAGCTTCCTCAGCAAGCTGTCTGACTTCATTTCTGAGGCTAGCTTCTGTTGCATTCATACGCTGTGTCCCAACTTTTTTGTACTATTTTCAAGTTTTAACAGAAATACGTGTATAATAACACCTCCCAATGGATATAAATTTTAACAAACCCGGTAGAGATGTAAAAACTTGATACTCACATTAATTTAAGCGGGTTATTATTGTGAAGGAGGGTGTTTTGCCAAGGGTTTATACAATGATTCAAGATAATACCACCGAAGCAATTCGTGTTAACGCGCGTAAAACAGATGTTTTTGATATTTTCAACTTTCACAATTACGCAGGTCCTAACCCTTATCTAGAGACAGGGGCACTTGTATTCGATTTTGCTTTGACGGACGATCGAGAAGTCCTAGCTTTAGATGATTATGTCAAAGCTATATCCGAACGATACCCTGAGTTACGTGACGAAGAATACTCTTCACATGCTCATCTGTTTGCACGTACAGCTTCTGAAGTGGCAAAACTAGATATGGATTTGCATGTCAACCGTTGGAGTATTAGAGAACATGGAAATCACCATCAAATTGCGATTCAATCACTATACGCACGTACTACCCGTGGAGTGATTTATTTTGTTTGGGATTGGTTTGAAGCAATTACCAGAGATAGCGATGTCGCTTTTGAAGAACAGTTGACGACACTGCAAAATCGTTTTCGCTCTTCTGTTTACGGTGGTCCCACTGTTTATGCTTTGCTGCGAACTGCTGATAGAAAGGGTATCCCAGCTTTTTACCTGTGGGAAGAAGGGTTAATGCAATATGGTTTTGGTAAAAAGCATGTTCGAGGTGTGGCAACAACTTTCGATGGTGATAGCCATTTAGATTCCGACTTTACCACTCGTAAAGATGACTGCAAAGCGTTTTTAAAGACTTTAGGATTCCCCGTTCCCCAAGGTGACATTATAGTTAGCGAACGCGAAGCGCTATCTGTTGCGCGTGAAATTGGTTATCCTATTGCTATAAAACCTGTAGTAGGTCACAAAGGTATTGGTGTAACAGCAGATGTTCAAGGACCTAAAGAGCTTGAAGCAGCATACGGACGTGCGCTCAAAGCAATACCCGAAGACCAACCGACTCGAATAATTGTCGAAAAAAGTATAAAGGGAAGTGATTTTCGTTTACTGTGCGTCAACGGTAGGTTCGTCGCAGCTATTGAACGTCGTCCTGCTTCGGTTATTGGTGATGGTTATTCAACAATAGACGAGTTGATTCAAAAAGAAAATCAAAGACCTGCACGTCGTGACACTCCAACTTCACCGATGAGTAAAATTCAATGCGACGAAGCAATGGAGATTTACTTAGAAGAACAAGAGTTATCGTTAGCTAGTGTCATTGAAAAGGGTAAGCGCGTTTTTCTACGTAAAGTAGCAAATCTTTCAGCCGGAGGAGTCAGTATTGATGCCACACCCACAATGCACCCTGATAATATTATCTTGGCGCAGGATATAGCCCAGCATTTCCGTTTAACTTGTTTGGGTATCGATGTTATTTCTGAAAATTTAGGCAAATCTTGGAAAGAAGGCAACTTTGCTATTTTAGAAATTAATGCGGCGCCTGGTGTTATGATGCATCTCAACCCGGCGGTAGGTGACAGTGTTGATGTACCTTCCCACATTTTGGAAACATTCTTTAGTTCAAAGGATGATGCCAGAATCCCAATTATCACGTTTAATAAAGTTTCAATTCATGATTTGCAAGAGACTATTGACCATATTCTCTCACAACATCCTGACTGGACAATCGGCGCCGTTTGTCAAGATGCAGTGTTTGTAAATCGTTCGCGAAAAATTTCAAATCCAGATTACAATACCAATGTTCAAAGCTTACTGCGAAATCCCAAGCTTGATTTACTCATAGTTGAATACAGCGAAGAAATTTTAGAACGCGATGGTATGTTTTATTACGGTAGTAATATGGTTGTTTTAGACAATCCGACTGAGACCGAAATGATGCTATCGCGTGATATTTTAGATGGGTCTACATTAGTCGTGAAAAAAGGTGACAGTATTATGCTGCACCGCAAAGGACTAATTGAAGAGTATTCGCTAGGAGAAGATGAACCGTTTACACGGGTTTATTTGAAGGAAATTGGTACTATTGTGTAAATTTGTATTTGTAGGGTGGGCAGTGCCCACCCTACGAATTATTGCCAAACAAAGACTTTTGCTTCGTATGGCCCCAAATCGGTCATAATTCCATCATCCCCAGCTTCAACGTCGTAATTAGCTGTCCACTCGTGCCAAGTACCAGCAGATGGAAAACCAGGTACATGGTATCCAGCGAGGAAGTTTTCAGAGAAATTAGCTACAACAACCACTCGTGAACCTTCATCGTTCCAACGACTAAAAGCAAACACTTTTGCCTCTGGGTTTTCGTGGATAAAGTCAATATTTTCTGTATATAGCGCGTGATTATTTTTACGTAAGTTAATCAAGCCCTTAAAATACTCAAATAAACTACGATTTAAATCATTTCCAAGCAGCGTCCAATCGATTTTAGATGCATCTGGTGTTTTTGGTTTATATTCGCCAAACTCTTCACCCATCCATATTAATGGTACACCAACAGCAGTCATTAAAAGTGCGGCGCCTAGCTTAACTCGTCGAAATGCTTCTTCATCAAAAATCTGACGATTTCCTAACTCAACCATTAAATGGTCATGGTCGTGGTTGCTCAGGTAATTTACTACATTTGTGGCGCCCATAAAACCTTGACGCTTACAGTCGATGACATCTTTGAGTTGTTCTAAGTCAAATTTGTCACCACAAACATGTTCTTTTATACAGTGATAGAAACTATCATGCCAGCAACCATCCATTGGACCATCAATATTGGTAATACTGGTAGTTTCAGGAATGTGTTCCGCAATATTATAGAACGGTTTGGCACCAGCAGCGTTTTTAGCTTCTTGCACAATCCAATGCATGAAGTCATAATTAGCAATTTGCCGTGCAGCATCGTAACGAATGCCATCAAGATGGAACTCACTAACCCAATATCTAACTGTATCTCCAATAAACTTACGTGCAGGATAAGTTTCTAACTTTTCGTCGTAAAGTTCATAGTTAAACTCTGGACCCCAGTTGTTGTCAGGGTCACGTGGTTCATGGTGATACCAAAAATCATGGTCGATTTGTGTTAAAGGACTTCCTGCTTCAGAGTGATTATAAATACCATCGAGAATTACCCGAATACCTCTAGCATGACACTCATCAACAAAGCGTTTCAATTCTGCCGTTGAACCATAACTTGACTCGGTAGCAAAAAAGAAGCGTGGGTTATAACCCCAGCTATACTCACCAGGATATTCTTTAACTGGCATCAACTCAATTGCATTAATTCCTAGTTCGGTAATATAATCTAACTTCTCTATTGCGTGCTTATACTGTCCGCGTGGGTTTGGGTCATCTTCACCACCAGAAAAATCAGCAATATGCATTTCGTATATTACTAACTCATGGTCGGGAGGCAATGGTTTATCGTCGTGCTGCCAAACGTAAGTATCAAGAATTCGTTCTCCATCCTTAATTTTGACGACACCGTTATCTTGTCCTGTAGACTCATCAATGTCTGTTGCATAAGGGTCGGTTACGTCAACCCATTGGTCTTCTTCAAAAAACCAAGACTTTGACTGAACCCGAAATTTATATTGATACTCTCCGTCTTTTAATTCTACTTTTGTGCGGAAATAACCATCATCCCCTTTTTCCATCTCAATTGGTTCCCAATTTGAAAACGAACCAATTAAAGCGGCACCTTTGTTATAAGGCGCAAATAGATTAAATTCAATGGATGCCATAACAGAAATACTATTATATAATTGTAACCAAGCTGGAGTATAAATAAACACTTACTTGGCTATTAAACCGTTAAAGAACGCGGATAAAATAGCAATAATAAGCAAATCGAATGTTTATTTAATTACCCATAATTATTAATAGTATTTTCAGCTTTCGAGTAAGGATTTGCCTATCTCGCTGTAGAAATAATTAAATTCTGGTTGCCTCTATCTAGAGAAATAAACAAGGTATAGGTGTATAAAAAAGTTTAAATATTCATAACCAACGCAATTAATATTGAATACCATTAATTTCCATGTAACTTAATAACCAATTAGCAGCAGTAGCTCTGCGTGTTTGTTTGGGTCCAAATTCACCGATTTTGTAACCTTTAAATCCCAGCTTTTCTTTAAGTAACTGTTTATTCTCTTGAGGAATTGAACGAGTTAGCTTCATTGCTGCGGGACGACTATCAAAAAAATCTGGAGGTTCTGGAAAATCTTGGCGCCAGTCTTCAGCATATGTAGGTTCCCAGCGACTTGATACCTCATTGTATCTATAGCCTAAGTAATACCAAACTAACTGGTTAACAGTAGCCTCATCAACTGTTTCATTTAGAATTGCCCAAAGTGTTTCGGTATTTAGAGGTGGTAATTCATTCATACAATTCTGACTTCTAGAGAATTATAAACACAAATATTTACATCCAAAGGGAGAGTTGTAATTAACAGCTTGGATGCAAACTACATTTAGAAGCATTGCATTAATAGTGCTTTATTTAAATAAATTTTCAATTTTATTTAACTAAGACAGGAATATTATGGGACTAGGCGATTTTTTTAGAAAAGCTGTTGGACGCGAAACCCGCGAACGTGACGACTATCAAGACGAACGTTCGTATCGCCGTCGTGATGATGAGCGTGAAGATAATGAGGACGAGCGTCAATACCGTGATAGAGACCACGATAACGAGCGCGCGTCTAACTATCGTGATCGAGATGATGACCGTGATTATCGCGATAATGATTATCGTCGCGAAAGAGATGATGACGATGACGACGATGATGAGGAGTATAGCCGCAGATCAAAACGGCGCCGTGATGATGACGATGATGATGATTAATTTTGAGAACTTCCAAACCAAGAATTTTCAAGATACATCTTGTGAGGTGGGCATCCTTGCCCGCCTCTATTATTTGTAACAGGCAGGGATGCCTGTTCCACAAGAGATTAAATATCTATAGATTATTGCGGTCGGTTAGAATTTCATACCCGGTTTCAGTAACTAATACGGTATGCTCAAATTGTGCTGAGAGCGAATTATCTACTGTTACTGCTGTCCAACGGTCAGCTAAGGTACGTGTAATTTTAGAACCGGCATTTAAAATTGGCTCTATTGCTAATGTCATACCCGCGCGCAGTTTGACGTTGGGCATTTCGCGAGTGCGATAGTTAAATACCGCTGGTTCCTCGTGTAAATTGCGTCCAACTCCATGTCCAGTAAAGTCTTCTACTACACTAAAACCATTCATTTTTACATGGTCTTCGATGGCGCCTGCTAAATCAAGTAAACTTTTTCCCGCTTGTACTTGCTCGATACCTTTATATAAAGCTTCTTCAGCAACACGAATTAACTTGGCTGCTTGTGGTGTTACTTCTTCAACGGCAATCGTTATACATGAGTCACCATGATAGCCTTCGTAATAGGCGCCTGTGTCAACTTTTAAAACGTCTCCAGCACGAATAACTTTTTTAGCGCTAGGAATACCATGTACAACTTCATTGTTTATACTCGAACAAATTGAAGCTGGGAAACCATGATAACCCTTGAAACTGGGAGTTGCACCCATTTCGCGAATCCGCTTTTCTGCATGAGCATCCAAGTCTGCTGTCGTCATTCCTGGTTTGACCAGTTCAGAAATTTCTTTGAGTACAGTCGCCACAATTTTGGCAGATTGCCGCATAATTTCAATTTCACGCGGTGATTTAATTTCGATACCTCGACGTTGGCGTTTCGGAGCGGTTCTAACTGGTTGAGAAAGCAGATTGCTTAAAATGTTCATGATTACCAATAACTATCTTTTCTTTGCCACAGAGACTTTTTCAGTAAAATTCTGTAGTTAAGCAACAATATCATCTGTACTTAACTTAACTTATTTTGGGTGAAGTATGTTTTGTGTGCTTGCAAGATTACTTAATTTGGCTGTATACCTTGCGTTGCTACAGCAGGTCCGGCAGTGACAACCACAATTTTATCTGGGTGCAGTAACTCGCGAGCAGCTTGGTTAACTTGAGAAAGACCCACCTGATTGATTTTTTCGGTAAAATTACGTAATTCCTCTACATCTAACCCATAAACTTGATTCATCAAAATTTGGTGTACCAATTCTTCAGGATTTGCTAGAGACACAATATAGTTACTAACTACGGTGCGTTTTGCAGTTTCAACTTCTTGTTCTGTTACACCAAGCTTATGAATATCTTGAAGTAATTGACGTGTACTAGCAATAGCTTTCGCTGTATCTTGGGGGCTGGTTTGCATTTCTATTAAAAATGTGCCAGAGTTTTTACCAGCTAGAAAATTACTGAATATTCCGTAAGTTAACCCTTGACGGTCACGTAATTCGGCGCCTAAGCGACTCGATAAAGTATCACCACCCAAAATTTGATTTAAAACCAGCGCAGAATAAAAACGTGGGTCATTACGATTTATTGCAGTATTACCCATATAAGTAATTGCTTGGGCTTTACCTGGCAACACCGAATTGACGCTAATAACGTTATTAGGAACTGCTACACTTGGATAAAGTAATGTTTCTGCTTTGCCATCAACTGACCAATCACCTAACTCAGTTTTAAGACGTGATTTTACTTCTGCTGGGTTAAAATCTCCAACTAAAGCTAACACCATCGCATCAGGACGATAATACTTAGCTTTAAAATCAATTACATCTTTACGAGTAATTCGCCGTAAACTTTGTTTTGTAGGAAATCTGTGCAGCGGATGCGGTTTTGGATAAACGGATTGTACAAATGTTTTTCTCGCTACTTCTGATGGGTCATCTAAATCTTGTTCTAAGGCACTCAAAGCATGTCTACGACTTAATTCGAGTTCTCGGTTTGGGAAAGTCGGATTTTTAATTACATCAGCTAAGGTATGAAGCATTACTGATAAATCTTCTGCCAAGCTATCACCTTCAATTCGTACACCTTCGCGTGAGGGGTTAAAATCTAAAGAAGCTCCACGTTCTTCTAAAGCTTTGGCTAGTTGTAATACGTCTTTGGTTTTAGTGCCACTAAGTAAATTATCGGCAACTAACTCAGAAAGTCCGGCTTTATTATCGCAGTCAAATTCTGAGCCTGCTTTAATATAGCCACTTAGTGTCACCGTTGGAGTGCTTTTATCAGGCAACATCAATACTCGTAACCCATTTGGAAACACTACTAGTTCTGGTACACTTTGTAAAGTCTCTGACGGCGCCTCAAACTGGGGTAAATATTTCAACACATCAGCTTTATCTAAAACACCACCACTTGACGAAGTAAAACTTTCGTGGGTTTGGTTTGAATTAATTTTATTATTACTACTACTACTACTACTATTCTTGGCATTTACTGGCGCCTGGGTGGGTAAAAAGTAACCAAAGGTTCGTGACTCAATATTAAGATAATGTTTAGCGACACGCTGTACATCCTGTGCTGTCACCTTGCGTACAGCATCCAAGTAATTATCCATAAATAGATGATTACCTGTGACGACTTCATCGTTACCCAACTGCATCGCTTGACTAGTAATATCGCGATTACCCAAAATTACAGAAGACTCAAACTGTGCTTTTGCGCGTTTTAACTCCGACTCGTCAACACCCTCTTCAGTAAATTTACTAATTACCTTTGTGACTATCGAATCAATTTTTTTTAAATCTTGCTTAGGAGTAGCTAATACAGTAATCTCATACCAACCAAAGTCTTTGAGACTTGCAACCGAAGCATCAACATCAGTTGCGAGACCTGAATCAACCAACGCTTGATAAAATCTGGAATTTTTACCATCTGACAAAATATAGTCCATTATATCTAACGCAGGTGCATCTGGATGTTTTATATCTGGCAGAGGATAAACACTTTGCAATATTGATGCGGCGCCGGGTTCTTTTAGAATAATAGGGCTGAGTGCTGAGTGCTGAGTGCTGAGTGCTGAGTAATAAGTGTTGCGTTCTTCTTTATACTCAGCACTCAGCACTTTTTTCTCAGCACTTTTCTTATTTTCAGCACTGTTATTAAATATTCTTTTAACGTCAGCGATGGTTGATTCGGTTTGAAAATCACCGACAATAACTAAAACGGCATTATCTGGTCTATAAAATTTATTGTAGTATTCTTGAACTTTTTCAACTGTAAATTTTTCGACATCAGATTTTTTACCCCCTACCGATAGTCCGTAAGGATGGTCAGGGAATGCAGCGCGCATTATAGCATGGCTAAGACGATATTCGGGATTATTTTCATAACCTTCTAATTCAGAAATGACGACTCGTTTTTCGCTTGCGAGTGCAGGAGCATCAATGAGAGAGTTGTGCATTCTATCTGCTTCTAGTTCGAGCAAAGCGTTTAACTTTGTACGTTCAACAGTGTTGTAGTAAGCTGTTTGGTCGTAACTTGTAAAAGCGTTGGAGTCGCTACCGAGCGTACTAAATAATCTTCCAAATTGAATTGGGCGCCGAGCAGTACCTTTAAACATCATATGCTCAAGTTGATGAGCAATACCACTGACACCCTGTTCTTCATTTCGGGAACCAATTTTATACCAAACTTGCACCGTTACGACTGGAGCGGTGTGAACTTCTTTCGTTATTACAGTAAGACCATTTTCTAATACTATTTTACGTGCATCTTCATTCATTGATTGCTTTTGTGGATTATTTATATTTAAACTTTTAAAGTTAGATGTTATCTCTTTACGTGTATATACTTGATTAGATATTTGATTAGACGCAGCATTTGATTCGCCACTAACAGAATAATTGCTTAGTAGCACAACCACAATCAACCAAAGACTTAATAGTAGCAGTGGAAAACGATACTGGTATAATTTATAAAACACGAACATGCATCTTACGATATTATCTGTAAACTCAACTACAGATTTTTTTATGACTATAGTATAATCCTAAAGAGAGATTATGTCGCCTCGGCAACATTACAGATAAGATTATTCTACAGACAGGTGAAACAAAGGAAATACGGTTAAATTCGAGTTTTTCGCGATATTTAACGCATTTACACTTATCTAAGAAAATTATAATAACAAACTCCATATCAGTAAAAACACATAACTAAAGTTACTTTTATAACTTTAATCTAGTCAAATTTACTGTTAATTTGTTTTTGAAAGAACACGAATAAATTCCAAAGGCAAACCGTCTGCATCGGCAATAAAAGTAACTTCGTAGATGCTGCTGCCTATTTGCTGCTGTGTTGGCTCTAAAAGAACTTTAAATGGTAATAGTCCATCAGGATAACTTTGAGAAGGTACAGCAAAGCGTTCTTGTAACGAAGCCAACCAACTGGGCAAATCAGGTGCCAAATCAGTTAAATCGAATGAGAGATGATAATACCCTACATAGTGTTCGTCTGCAAATGCATCTGGAGCAGGATTTGGTTCAGGGATTTGAATTAATTCAATTCTGCTACCTAATCCTTCCATCCAACAAGCCAATGTGTAACCAGTAGTAAAACGTTCAGCAATAGAAAAGCCCAACTGCTCGTAGAAAGCAATCGCGCGATGAATATTTGCCGTCCGAATTGAAGCATGATGCATAAGAGTTAAAAGTGCTGAGTGCTGAGTGCTGAGTTAGGAGTTAGGAGTTAGGAGTTAGGAGTTAGGAGTTAGGAGTTAGGAGTTAGGAGTAAAAATGCTCAAGTTGCTCATAC
>ERZ1066119.1648-NODE-1648-length-11125-cov-8.103162_pt1 | contig 11125 bp, 15 predicted proteins | sample MGYA00382766_ERZ1066119 | MGnify/ENA primary metagenome ERZ1066119 (study PRJEB33369, sample SAMEA5778349) | biofilm metagenome | biome: Industrial cooling water; feature: Water cooling tower basin; material: Biofilm | place: United Arab Emirates | collected...
TCGTAGAGCTGACTGGCGCGGGTGACGATCGCGCCATCGTCCGCGGCATCGGCGCCGACGATCATCTGGGTGGATTGGCCCGCGGGCGCGAAGCGCGGCGCGTGCTTGAACCGCTTGCTGTTGTCCTTCCCCTCGACGATCGCCAACTTCATGTCGCGCATCGCGCCTTCGATCTGCGGTACGCTTTTTTCGGGCGCAAGATCGGTGAGCCCGCGAAATCGTGGACCTCGCGCAATTGCCGCGCGACCTCGACCAATTGCTCCATCGTGTAATTGGATGAGCGGATGATGCCCGACGACAGGAACAATCCCTCAATATAATTGCGCTTGTAAAATGCGAGGGTGAGGTGGACGACCTCCTCGACCGTGAACCGCGCGCGGCGGACGTTCGAGCTCTTGCGGTTGATGCAATAATGGCAGTCGAAGATGCAGCTGTTGGTCAGCAGGATCTTGAGAAGCGAGATACAGCGCCCGTCCGGCGCATAAGCGTGGCAGATGCCCATGCCCTCGGACGAGCCGACACCCTTGCCGCCGCGGCTGTCACGCTTGGTGGTGCCCGACGAAGCGCAGCTTGCATCATATTTCGCCGCGTCCGCGAGGATCCCAAGCTTCTCGCGAGTGTCGAGCGCGGCCATGCGTTCGATATATGTTCACCCACTCACGAAGGCAAGCTTTTCCGCCGATTTCCAGCGCTTAGGTTAGACCGGAAGCTTGGACCGCGCCTTGGCCGCCATGCCTTCGACCGGCACGTCGTGGAGCACCCGGTAGCGCGCCTCGATCAGACTGTAGATGCCAAAGGCGGCAAGGCCGACGCCGACGATCAGCTCCCAGGGACTGCTGAGCCAGTTCAGCGCCTGCTCCATGCCGCCGGCTTCGCTGGCCTGGGCGTCGAGCCCGGCCCGGAGCAGGAAAGTGCCGCTGATCAGGAACACGACCCCGCGCGCCGCATAGCCGAGCCGGCCGGCGGTCTTGACCCAGGTCTCATCCGCGACCCTGGAGTCGAGATGGTCGCAGAAACTCGCCTTGGCCGCCTTCACCAGCTGAAAGATGCCGACGCCGAGCAGGACGAGACCGGCAAGCAGAAGCATCACCGAGCCACCGGGAAGGGCGAGCGCGGTGGCGGCGCCCTGTTCGGCCCCGTCTCCGCCGCTGGACCGGGCGGCGCCGCGCAAAAGCGACACGGCCTGCCAGGCAAGGAACAGGTGGATAAGGCCGCTTGCGCCGGCGCCGACCCGCTGGGCCAGCCCCTTCTTGTCGTTGCCGTGCCGCTCGATGTTGAAGGCCGCGTCGCTGGTGCGCCACAAGCCATAGCCGATCAGGCCGGCCGCCATCACGATCAGCAGGATCCGTCCGCCACCCTGGCCGAGATAGGCAAGCGCGCCGCTCACGTCCTCGGTCCGGCCGGTCCGGACGATCAGATAGCCGATCACCAGGTACAGCAGCCCGCGGCTGGCAAAGCCGAGCCGGGTCAGGGTCGTCAGTGTCGCGTTCGCATCACGTGCCAAGGTCAGCCTCCTGTCGGCCGGTCAACGGCCTGACTCCCCGTCCGTTCCGCCCCTGCAATGGCTGCGACCGGCCGCTTACCGGCGCGTTGGCGGGGACGAGGAGACCTGCGGCCATGCGAATCCATCATCTGAATTGCGGCACCTGCTGCCCCTGGGGCGGACGGCTGTTCGACGGGACCAGCCTCGGCCTCCTCCACGGGCATGTGGTCTGCCACTGCCTGCTGATCGAGAGCGACTCCGGGCTGGTGCTGGTGGATACGGGCTTCGGCCGCAAGGACGTGCGCAACCACGGCCGGATCGCGCCATTCTTCCGTCTCCTCAACCAGCCCCAGTTCCGCGAGGAGGAAACGGCGGCGGCGCAGGTGCGCGCGCTCGGCCACGATCCGGCGGAGGTGCGGCATATCCTGGTGACGCACCTCGACTTCGACCATGCCGGGGGGCTCGAAGACTTTCCCAATGCCACCGTCCATCTCCTCGCCCGCGAGAAGGAGGTGGCGGACGAGCGCCGCGGCGGGGCCTTCGTCGGCACCCGTCGCTACCGCCCCGGCCAGTGGGACGAGGTCGACAAATGGGCGCTCTACCCGGCCGGACGCGGAGAGCCCTGGTTCGGGTTCGACTGCGTGCGCCAGCTGGACGGCCTACCGCCCGAGATCCTGCTGGTGCCGCTTGCGGGCCATACGTGGGGCCATGCCGGGGTAGCGGTCGACACGCCGGAGGGCTGGCTGCTGCACGCGGGCGACGCTTATTTCTTCAAGGACGAGGTGAGGCAGGCAGAACGCCGGTGCCCGCCGGGCATGCGCTTCTACCAGTGGATGATGGAGGTCGACCGCCAGGCGCGGCTGGCCAACCAGGAGCGTTTGCGGCGGCTGTCGATCGACCGTGCCGGCGAGCTGCGCATCTTCTGCGCGCACGACCGGACCGAACTGCGCGATTTTTCGCGGGTGCCGCCGGAAAGGACGTTCGGTGCTCCGGCGGAGGCCGGAGCCCAGTGAACTTCATCGCTTACCTACAATAAGGCTCGGGCTCCGGCCTGCGCCGGAGCGCAAGAGCTCACTCCTCCGGCGGCGTGTCCGCTTCGTCCTGCTCGCGCCGTTCGGCGAGACCCTGCTGAATGTCCTGCAGCGCGCAGCCGAGGGTGCCGCCTGGCCCGACGTTGGAGCAGGTGCCGGGACCGGTCTGGCCGGCCCGCTCCAGCGCCTTGCCGCGCACCGCCCAGCTCTGGCTGAGTTGCGGCGGGCCGGCGGGGCGCAGCGCTTCGGGCAGGCGATAGCGCTCGCTCTCGGGGCGGCGGGCGCAGACCACCACCTCGTCGTCGGTCGAGCGCGGGCAGGGGTCGTTGCCGAAGACGATGATCTCCTTGGTGCGGAGCGGCGCGTTCTGCGCCGACGCGGGCGCGGCGGCCACGACCATGCTGCAGGCCACCAGCCCAGCAGCGAAACACAGGCGGGTCTTCATCTCACACTGTCCTTTCAGGCGCTTAAAGAGCGCATGGGGCACCCCACGCGTTCCGCTCAAACCCTTTTCGAAACCTCGATCGCGACCTTGCAGATGCCGCGGATGGCCGCATGCAGCAGAGGATAGGCCGGCGCTTCCATCGACCCATGTTCCCGCGCCGTGTCGCGATGCTCGAGCTCCTCCGCCTGGAACTGGCGGATGTCCGCGGCAAGCTCGGGATCGCGGTCGCCGAGCTCGACCAGTTGCTCTTCATAATGGCGGTCGATCTCCGTCTCGACCGCATCGGTACAGGCCATGGCGGCCTTTTCGCTGATGAGGGCAGTGACCGCACCGAGCGCGAAACCGCCGACATGCCACAGCGGCTGGAGCAGGGTCGGCCGCACGCGCCGCTCGGCCAGCAGCTGGTTGAAGCGGGCGAGGTGCCGCTCCTCCTGCGCCGCCATATGCGCGACGAGGTGGGCGGCGGGCGAGGATTTGCGAAGCACGGCAAGCTGGCCGGCATAGATCCGGGTCGCGCCATATTCGCCGGCATGATCGACCCGCAGCATGGACGGCAAGTCGAGCGTCCGGTTGCCGGGCTTCCACCCGGTCGGGCTCAGCGCTTGAGGGTCAGCCATGCGATTCCTCCGGCCGCGGTTAGCGAAATCAGGGCATTCCAGGCCGCCATGGACAGGCCGAGAAAGGTCCATTGCACCTGGTCGCAGCGGATAAGTGGGGCAGCGAGGATCGACTTCAACACCTCCTCGGCAGAGCCGCCCCGCGTGGTCGTCGCGCAGCTGGTGAGCCCTTCCCACCAGCCCTGCTCCACGCCGGCATGGAAAACCCCGATCGCACCCGAAACGGCGATGGCGACTGCGGCGAGCAGCGTCAGCAGCCGGGCCTGGCGCGGGAGAAAGAAGGACAGGCCGCCGATCGCCAGCGCCGCCCAATGCGGCCAGCGCTGCCAGTAGCACATCTCGCACGGGGCAAGGCCGCCGAGATGCTGCGAGCCGAGCGCTCCGTCGCGGTGCCCGCCGGGCACCAAAATGCCGAGCCACTGCGCCAGCCTTGCCGAGCCGTTCCGGCTGGCGGTGATTGACCCGGTGGCCGCGTCCATCAGCTCGCCCGGGTCGCGCCCGGACCGCTGGCAAGACGCCGCAGGGTACGGACCGCATAGTCGAGCTGGAAGTCCTTGATGCCCTGCTTCTCGAGTTCGGCCGCGGTGGCGCTGAAGCGCGGATCGGCCTTGTCGTCCTCTTCGAGCAGTTTGTCCTCGACCTTGTTCTGGGCGATCAGGTGGCGGCGAAGATCCGCCTCGCGCACCGTCCGCCGGTCGCGGAAGTCGGGGTCGCTCAGTTGCGGCACGCGGATGTCCGGCTCGATCCCGCCAGCCTGCACCGAGCGGCCCGAGGGCGTGTAGTAGCGCGCGGTGGTGAGCCGGAGCGCGCTGTTCTCGTCGAGCTGGATGACCGTCTGGACCGAGCCCTTGCCGAAGCTCCGCTCGCCCATGACGATCGCCCGGCGGTGGTCCTGAAGCGCGCCGGCAACGATCTCGGCCGCGCTGGCGGAGCCGGCGTCCACCAGCACGATGATCGGCCGCCCACCGGTGAGGTCGCCCGGGCGGGCGTAGAAGCGCTCGATGTCGTCCTTGGCGCGGCCCCGCTCCGACACGATCTCGCCCCGGTCGAGGAAAGCGTCGCTGACGGTGACCGCCTGATCCAGGAGACCGCCCGGATTGCTGCGCAGGTCGACGACATAGCCCATCGGCTTGCCACCCGACGCCTTCTCCATGGCGGTCAGCGCGGCCGCCACCTGCTCGCCGACATTGGCGGAGAATTGGTTGATGTTGAGAATGCCGACGCCGTCCTTCAGCTCCCACTTCACCGGGCGAAGCTCGATCCGCTCCCGGTTGAGGCTGACGTCGAACGGCTTGTCACGGCCCGGCCGGACAATGGTCAGCTTGACCCCCGTGCCCGGAGGCCCGCGCATCTTCTCCACCGCTTCGTCGAGATCCATGCCGTAGAGCAGCTCGCCGTCCAGGTGGGTGATATAGTCGCCCGACTTGATCCCGGCGCGATCGGCGGGCGTGTCCTCCGTCGGGCTGATCACCTTGACGGTGCCGTCCTCCAGCGTGACCGACAGGCCAAGGCCGCCGTAATTGCCGTCCGTGGTGGTCCGAAGCTGCTGGAAGTCCGACGCTTCCACGAAGGAGCTGTGGGGATCGAGGCTGGCCAGCATGCCGTCGATCGCGCCCTTGATCAGCGTGTGGTCGTCGACCTTGTCGACATAATTGGCGCGGACCCGCTCGAACACGCCCATGAAGGTTTCGAGTTCCTTGTAGGTGTCGGCGTCCTGCGCGGCGACCGTTGCGGTGGTCACCGGGACCAGCGCCAGGGCACCGACAATGGCCAGCGGCGGGAGGAGCTTGCGGATCATATGTCTACCCTAGCCAGAATCTGGAACGCTTAACAGCAGTCAGGATGAACGGGCGATGAGGGCCGCAGGCTCCGCCTTGCCATTGTGGAACAGTTCGGCGGACAGCGGCCCCAGGGTGCGGCCGATCGCTTGGCCGCGCTGCACCTGCTCGCCGACGCGAACCGAGGCCCGGACATCGCTCAGCAAAGTCATCCACCCGCCTCCGTGATCGAGGATGACCACCCCGCGGCGGGCGCGGAAAGGGCCGGCGAAGACCACGCGTCCCGCGGCCGGCGCCGCCACCTGCGTGCCGGGAGCGGAAGCGATGACCAGCCCGCGCGAGCGGATGCCGTTGGGGAGCAGCTCGCCCATCCCGGCGGTGATCGGCCCGCTGGCCGGCACCGACCAGTCGAGCGGCGGCGCGGCCATCGGATCGCTTGGCGGCGCGGGCCGGGGCGCGGCCGGTGGAAGCTCGGCAAGCTCGGCCGCGAGCAGGGCGGCCGCCCGGCGGCTGGCGGCATCGCCGCGGGCGCGGCGAAGCTGCTCGCTTTCGGCCAGGGAAAGGTCGGTAGCAGCCAGCGCCTCGGCGCTCCTTTCGCCCGCCCGCGACAGCGCCCGCCGTTCCAGCTCGGCGAAGCGGGTGCGGGCTTCGGCCGCAGCCTGCCGCTGGAGACCGAGCTCCCGCCGAAGCTGCTCCTGCTTCCCCGCGAGGGCGGCGAGCGCCTGGTAGCGGCCGCGAAGCGCCTCGGTCCGCCGGTCGATCTCGGGCCGGACATGGCGCACCAGCGCCGCCAGCCGCACCTGACGCTCGGCTCCGCCGCCGGCCAGCAGCAGCAGGGCGGGCTGCCGTCCCGACTGAGCGAGGCCCGCGAGCAGTGCGGCCGCCGGGCGCTGCTCGCGCGCCAGTTGCTCCTGAAGGAGAGTCCGCCGGCGGCCAAGCTCGGCCAGTGCCGTCTCCTGTGCGGCAAGCCGGGCGTCGGCGGCGATCAGCGCCTGGGCGGCCGCCTCCCGGCTGGCCGCGGCGCGCTCGGCCTCGTTCCTGGCGGTGGCGGCCGCCTGTTCGAGACGGCGCTGCTCGGCCAGCGCGGCGGCCGCCTCCCGCTCGGCTTCCGCCAGCGGGCCCGCGGCCGACAGCAGCAGGGGCGCAGCGAGGAGCAAGGCGAGGCGGCGGCTATCCACGCGCTCAACCCTGCCGGTGATAAGGATGGCCCGCAAGCCAGGAGGTGGCGCGGTACAATTGCTCGGCGAGCATCGCGCGGACCAGCAGGTGCGGCCAGGTCGCCGGACCGAAGCTGAGGAGAAGGTCGGCGCCCGCGCGCTCCTCATCCGAATGACCGTCCGCAGCCCCGATCAGGAAGCGGCATTCGCGCCGGCCCTCATCGCGCCAGCGCCCGAGCCGCTCGGCAAGGTCGGTGGAAGCAAGCGCCTTGCCGCGCTCGTCGAGCAGGATGGTCACGGCTTGCGGCAGCGGCGGCGGAACACTGCCGCCGCGATCCGGCAGCTCGGTCAGCTTCGCCGGCCAGGTCAGGCGTTTGAGGTAGCGCTCGGTAAGTTCGGCCTCGGGCGAGCGGCCGATCTTCCCGCGGGCGATGATGTGGAGGAGCAATCTTTAGCCCCTCCCTTCAAGGGAGGGGTTGGGGTGGGTTAGGCGCGGCACGCGCCTTCGGCGCGGAGCGCCGACCTTGTCGGCGCTACCCACCCCCGGCCCCTCCCTTGCAGGGAGGGGAGCGAAGTGGCTCACCCCGCCGCAACCGCCTTGTCGTCGCCGAACGCCCACATCCGCTCGAGATTGTAGAACGTCCGGACCTCAGGGCGGAACAGGTGGACGATGATGTCGTCGGCATCGATCAGCACCCAGTCGGCGGTCGGCAGGCCCTCGATCCGGACCAGCTTGCCATGCTCCTGCTTGAGCCGGTCGGCGAGCTTGTTCGCCATGGAGGCGACCTGGCGGGTCGAGCGGCCGGAAGCGATCACCATATGGTCGGCGATGCTGGACTTTCCGGCAAGCGGGATGGAGACGATGTCGAGGGCCTGATCGTCGTCCAGGCTGCGCAGCACCGCGGCATGGAGGTCATCGACGGTAGCCGGCGTGGCGCCGGCCTGCTCAGGGGTGTCGGCCAAGGTCTCTCCTGTGATTAGCTGAGGGATTAACGCGCGGGGATGCGCTCATGTCGCGCGCGAAACGTTTGTGCCAAAAGGGATCGGCGGCGCGGAGCTGCGTGGCGGAGGTCCGGTCGGGCGGAAGCCTCAGGAAGATGATCGCCGGGGCACTCCAACGCGTCCACTCCTTGGCCTGGCTGCCGGGCCGGACGAAGCGCCGAAGCCAGCCCGACACGCGCGCCGTGCGGGCTGCGGCATCATAGCCGGGACGCGACAGAACGGCAATCGGGACGGTTCGGGCAAGCCGGCGCCAGTTCTTCCACTGGTGGAATTGCGCCACAGTGTCTTCGCCCATCAGCCAGATGAAGCGGTGCCGGGGAAAGCGCCGGACGAGCGCGGCGAGCGTGTCGGCCGTATAGACGGTGCCAAGCCTGTGCTCGATGTCGCTCACCCGGATGCGCGACCGCCGGGCCATCGCTGCCGCCGAGGCGAAGCGGGCATCATAGGCGGCCATGCCGGCCCTGGGCTTGAGCGGATTGCCGGGCGAGACCAGCCACCAGACCTCGTCCAGCCCGAGCGCTTCGGCCGCCGCAAGGCTCATTGCCCGGTGCGCCCGGTGCGCCGGGTTGAAGCTGCCGCCGAGAAGACCGATGCGCCGGGCCATGGCGCGGGGGCTAGCAGTGTCGCCGCGCCTCTGTCACTCTGCCGGGCGGGGGACAGCGATGATGAACGCCATCGAACCGATCGCAGATGCCGTTACGGGAGCGGCCTGGGCCCGCGCCGCCGAGCCCGATGCCGCACTGGACGACAGCGGCCACACGGCCGAGCGCGCCTGCCTCAACTGCGGGACGGCCTTGAAGGGCGCCTTTTGTCACGCCTGCGGGCAGAAGGGGCATGTGCACCGCACCCTTGGCGCCTTCGCGCACGACCTGCTGCACGGCGTCCTGCACTTCGAAGGCAAGGTCTTCCGGACCCTGCCCAAGCTGCTGTTCCGCCCCGGCGAGCTCACCCGCCGCTACATCGCCGGCGAGCGCGCGCGCTTCGTGTCGCCGCTGGCCTTGTTCCTGTTCTGCGTGTTCCTGATGTTCGCCGTTGTCAGCTTCACTGGAGGGCTGGGAATCGACGGCGAAGCCTTCCGCAAGGATGCCGAGCAAAGTGCGGCACTGGGCGCCGAGGAGATCGCCAGGCTGGAGAAAGCGCGAGCTGCCGCGCTCGCCTCGGGCGACCAGACCGAAGCGGACCGGCTGGCGGGAAAGATCGCCGACGAGAAAGAGGTGGTCGCAATCACCGACGCGCTCGGCGGAGAGGCATCGACTCTCCGCCCGGCCGGTGGCGCCGAGCCGAAAGCCGCCGGGCCCGCCGCCGTCTCGTTCCAGAAGGACGGAGGCTCCCCCACGACCAAGGTCAATGTGAACGGTTCAACCTTTGTCGGCTTCCAACCGGAAAGCGCCCTCGACAAGGCCTACAAGGCCGCGAAGGCCAATCCCAGCCTGCTCATCTACAAGCTCCAGACCAATGCCTATAAGTTCAGCTGGGCGCTGATCGTCCTTTCCGTACCCTTCATGGCCTTGCTGTTCCTGTGGCGCTGGCGGCCGCTCTACGACCATGCGGTGTTCGTCACCTATTCGATCACCGCCGTGTCGATCCTGGTGATATTGGGCTCGCTGTTGACCCTGGTCCGGGTTCCGGCGCCGCCGCTGCTGCTGGCGGGGTCGCTCTTCATCTCCTGGCACATGTATCGGCAGCTTCGTGGCGGCTATCAGCTTCGCCGCTTCTCCGCCTTGTGGCGAACCGCTGCGCTGGCGATCTTCGCGGTCCTGGCCTTGGTCATGTTCTCCCTGGGCCTGCTGCTGCTGGGCGTGCTCGGCTAGGCGACCTTCGCCTTGCCGCTGCATGGATATTTCCAGCTCATGTAGCCGCCCACCGCATGATCCAGACTTCGCGCCTTCTCGGCCGGAGAAAGGCGCCGGAGGAAGCCCAGGAACTCGCCAGCAGCGAGGCTCGCCTTGCCCTTGGGCGGCGGGCAGGCGCTCGTCGGCCGGCCAGCCGCCTTGTCCCGGTCGAGCCGTTCACGGTGACCTGCCGCGGAGGTGCCAAGGGCCCGCGCCAGCGCCCGCGCTTCGCCGGAGAAGACCAGGGTGGCCATGCTCCGCTTGAGCAGGGGCTCGGCCCGCGCCAGGAACTCGCCGGCCGGCATCTGGGGGCTTGGCGGGCTGAGCTTGGCGGCGACAGCAGGCGAAGCTCCGGTGAGCAGCCCTGCCGCAAGGATCAGCATCTTCCGCGCGATCGGCGCTTTCCTCCGGCGCAAGGGGATCAGGCGGCCCGGCAGGGGTAGCGGCGGGCGAGCAGGGTGCGCATGCCGTCGGTGGTGGTGGCGCTGGCGGGCAGGGTGGCCGCGATCGCGCGCATCTCCTTGAGGAATTGCTGCGCGCCCATCCGCACGCCGCCGGTGCTGCCCGGGGGCGGACAGTAAGCGCCTGGGCGCCCGGCCTTCGCCGCCGCCTCACGTTCACCGCGAACTGTCCTGCTCGCCGCGGCCATCTCGGTCTGGAGTGCGCGGATCTCGCCGCGCTGGAACAGCGCCAGCGGCCCCTTCTTCTCGAGCTTGGTGCCGCGCTCGACGAAGGCCCTGAGCGGCATGGTCTGCGCGGCCGCGCCTCCAGCCACCATTACCAGACATGCGAATGCCAAAAGCTTCATCGATGCTCCTCCCACGCCGTTCGAGCCGGTCAGCGCCGGCAAGGATATTTGCGCTGAAGCACCAGCAACATGGCCGAACGAAGGCTCATGCGCTCGCGCTGCGCGGCGGGGATTTGTCGAAGAGCGCGGATGAACTCCATATTACCAAGCTCGGCGCGGGGCCGCGGCGAGCAGTAGAGGATCGGCCGGCCAGCGCGCTCGGCGGCTTCGCGTTCCAGCCGAATGCTCGTCCCGGCCGCCTCGCCCTCGCGCTGCAGGCGCTTGTAGTCGGGATCGAACAAGGCGAGCGGACCCTTGTCGAGCAGCCGCTCGGCGCGCCCGAGGAAATGCTCGGCCGTGCCAGGTGCGGCGGCATGGGCGGGGGCGGCAAAGGCAAGTGCAACGGCACCAAAGGCAGTAAGCCTCAACACTCGTCAGCCTCCATCATGTCGTCGTCCCGGCGAAGGCCGGGACCTCAGGCGACCAAGGCGCATGCCTTCAAAGGTCCCTGCCTGCGCAGGGGCGACGAGATGCTCAAGCCCCCGCCGGCGCCGGGCCGCCAAAGCCGCTCGGGCGCTTGGTCTTGGGAATGCCCGCACCGGCGACCGGCACCACCGGCTTCACTGTCGTGCCCCGGTCGATCGTGCCGCCATCGAGCACCGTCTTGATCTCCTCGCCCGACAACGTCTCATATTCGAGCAGCGCCTTGGCGAGGGTGTGGAGCTGGTCCTCGTGGGTGCCGAGCAGCTCGCGTGCCCGGGCATAGCCGCCGTCGACCACGCGCCGGATCTCCTTGTCGATCGCGCGGGCGGTTTCGTCGCTCATCTGCCGCTGCCGGTTCATCGAATAGCCGAGAAACACTTCCTCGTCCGCCTCGGCATATTGAAGAGGCCCGAGCTCGTCCGACATGCCCCAGCGGGTCACCATGTCGCGGGCGAGGTTGGTGACATATTGGATGTCCGACGACGCGCCGGAGCTCACCTTGTCGTAGCC
>ERZ1066119.1654-NODE-1654-length-11094-cov-8.795181_pt1 | contig 11094 bp, 9 predicted proteins | sample MGYA00382766_ERZ1066119 | MGnify/ENA primary metagenome ERZ1066119 (study PRJEB33369, sample SAMEA5778349) | biofilm metagenome | biome: Industrial cooling water; feature: Water cooling tower basin; material: Biofilm | place: United Arab Emirates | collected...
TCGAGCACGTCGACGTCCGCGGGCGCCAGATCGAGCTCGATCGCCGCGCCCGCAAGATCCCACGCCAGGTCCTGGCAGCCGACCAGGTCATGCCCCTGGTGATGATCAAGGGCGTCGGCCTTCAACAGCCGGCCACAAGGCAGCCGGAGCCACTCGTGCGCGGTCATCCGCCCATCCACACGCACCGGCCGAACGCGCTGCTGCAGCCGCTCGACGGGCGGCGACCAACTCGCGAACCCTGGAGCGTTGCGCCGGACCATGGTGACCAGCTCAGCTAGAATGGCTCCCTGCGCGCTCGGGAGGAAGGCACGAAGGCGAAGGTAGGCGGCAAGTTCCTCCAGGCTCGGGCGGGTAGGGCAGGCCTCATCGTGCCAGCGCTGGATGAGCCAGCCGTGCGTCAGCCCGCGTACTTCCGGCCCGAAGCCTGCACGCTCGACCAGCCGGGCCAGCGCCTCCTTGTCGGTGCCTGCCGAGCCCAGCCCGGCGAAGCGGACCAGCCAGTCCGTGCCTTTCGCCCTGACCCGGAACTTGGCCCGTTCCCACACCGGGGTGACCGGCGGCCAATCCGCCTCGCTGGCGCTCCACAACGGCCGCCACTGCCCGGCGGAGAGATCGTCCCAGCGCTCGATGGGCCCGACTACCGCCTCCACCCATGAGCGCAGCCTGTTCACTTGGGCAACCGGCCGCTGGATCGTGGCCCAGCGCCGGCGGTGCCGTTCGCAGGCTTCGGAGCCGAGCTCGCCGGCATGACCCGGCAGGAAGGCGATCCGCGCCGGCGGCACGCCCTGCTCCTCCAGCCAGTCGGCTACGCACCCGAAGCTGCTCCCCGACATACCTGGCCCCTCATCGACGACGATGAAATGCGGTTCGCCGGCGAGCAGGGTAGTAGCGAAGGCAGGCTCCAGCCGGAGCTCGCGTGCGAAGGGATTGCCGCTCGGCCGCACCGTGACCGGGGGCGGTGCACCCAGTGCCGCGGCGGCGATGGCGGCAAGGCCGCTGCCGATGCTGCGAAGGCCGATGAACCGCGGGGGACCTGCAAGCCGCAACATGCGAGCGGCAAGGCCGAAGGCTTCCGGGTAGAGGGCGTAGAAAGCATAGCCTTCGGACAAGCGCACCGCGACCCGCTCCGGAAGGTCAGGCAGCACAGGTACGGGCGGCGCGACTCCTCCGGTGCAATCCGCATCCCACGACCGCATCAGCGCCGCGCCATGCTCCACCAGGGCTGCCAGCAAAATGGCCTCGTGCGGCCGCTCCCGGTCGATCCCACTGACTTGGAAATCGGCGTCAGCCACGCCTTGCGCCAGGCCGGCCAGCCGGAGGAAACGATCTCTCAGCTCGTCATGGCCGAGGTTCTGCCCGCTGTTCCTCGCCAGCTGGCCGAGTAACTGGCCAGGCTCCACTTCCTCCTGCTGGTCGCCATAGACCAGCATCGGGCTACTCGGCTGCTGCCAGCGCCGGCTCCCGCTGTCCCCGCCGCTCGCGACGCATCTCGGCATCGAAGTAAGGGATGGTCGCCTTGAGCCCCTCCTCGAGCGGCACCTGCGGTGTCCAGCCGAGCAGTGCTTCGGCGCGTGTAATGTCCGGCTTGCGGCGGCGGGGATCGTCCACAGGGAGGGGGAGCCGAGTGACGGGGCTCTCTGAAGCGGTCAGCCGGAGTACCCGTTCGACCAGGTCCGACACCGTCAGCTCATGAGGGTTGCCCATGTTCACTGGTCCCGGCTGCGGCCCGTCGAAGGCCATCAGGCGGAAAATGCCGTCGACCAGATCGTCGACATAGCAGAAGCTGCGCGTCTGGCTGCCATCGCCGTAGACGGTCACCGACTCGCCCGTCAGCGCCTGGCAAATGACGTTGCTGACCACCCGCCCGTCGTCCGGGTCCATGCGCGGTCCGTAGGTGTTGAAGATGCGCACCACCCGCACCTCGGCCCGGCCAAGACGGTCATAATCGAAGGCGAGCGTCTCGGCGGCGCGCTTGCCTTCGTCGTAGCAGGCACGCGGGCCGGTGCAGTTGACCCAGCCGCGATAATCCTCGCGCTGCGGGTGCACCTCCGGGTCGCCGTAAACTTCGCTGGTCGAGGTGAGGAAGAACCTGGCGCCCTGCGCTTCGGCGAGGCGAAGGAGGTGGGTGGTGCCGAGCACGTTGGTCAGCATCGTGTGCTCGGGATCCGCCTGATAGTGCGGCGGCGAGGCGGCGCAGGCGAGATTGTAGATCTTGGTGAAGCGGCCACGCTGAAGAGCCCCGGGCAGCGGCTCGACGACGTCATGCTCGACAAAGTCGAACCGCGGCTCCGAACGAAGATGGTCGAGGTTGCGCGCCCGTCCGGTCTGGAGATTGTCGATCACGACGACCTCGGCGCCTTCAGCGAGGAGCCGGTCGGTCAGATGCGAGCCGATAAAGCCCGCCCCGCCGGCGACCAGCACCCTGTCGTTCGCCTGCATCCTCATTCCCATCTCCTACTCGCCCCCGCTTGCCAGCGCCGCCGCGGGCTTGCCGACCAGGGTTTCTTCCAGATATCGTTCGAGTTCCGCCGCGCGGACTGCCGCCGTATGACCCGCAAGCGCCCGCGCCCTTGCCGCTTCGCCGATCGCCCGCGCCTGGGCCGGGGCGATCCCCTCGAGTGCAGCGATCACGTCCTCGGTGGAGCGCGCCAACAGGATTTCGCGTCCGGGCGCGAACAATTGGTCGAGCCCCTCCCAGATATCGGAAATGATCGGACAGGCGCACAGGGCCGCTTCGAACAGCCTAACGCTCGGGCTCCAGCCAGCCTCGATCATGTCGGCGCGAGTGACGTTAAGCGTGAAGCGCGAAGCGGCGTAGAATTCGGGGTGACCGGCGGGCGGGACATGGTCGATGCGCTCGACATTGCCGGGCCAGTCGATGTCCGCAGGATATTGCGGGCCGGCGACGCAAAAGCGACGCTCAGGCAATGCACGGGCGGCAGCGCAGAGCAACTTCTCAACTGTCGGCTGGCGATCTTCGGACCAGGTCCCAAGATAGGAAAGGTCCCAGCGCGGTGCGACGTCGAGCGGGCGATAGCGCGACGGATCGGCCTGGCAGTAGAGGGCCCGCGCGGCGGGCGACCCAAGCTCCCGCTCGATCCGCGAGAGCGTTGGTCCGCCGGTGAAGCTCAGGTAAAGGTCATAGCCGGGGATGAGCTCGGGCGAGAGATATTCGAAGTCGCCGCGGGCGAGCTTCGCCAGCGTCACGGGCGTGTCGATATCGTAGAAGGCGGTGACGCCGCGCGCAGTGCGCTGGACGAAGCGGCCGACCTCCACACCGTCGGGCACATAGCTTCCGACCATGACGGCGTCGGCCCGCTCGATCTCGGTCGCCCAGCGATCCAGTCCGGCAAGGTCCTGATAGAGTTCAAGCCGGCAATAATCGGGATCGGCGAAGTCGCGCTGGCTGGCATACCAGGGTACGTCCCGTTCCAGGAACAGGATGTCGTGCCCACGCGCGGCGAACTCTTCGAGCAGGCCGCGGAAAGTGGTGGCGTGGCCATTGCCCCAGGAGGAGCTCAGCGACAGGCCGAGAACGACGAGCTTCATGCTGCCACCAGTTCGCGCTTGGCGGCGAGCTCGGCACGGAGGATGCGATCCGCCTCCACTCCGCGATGGGCGTAGGTATGCTCAGCCAACACGCGCTGAAGCGCCGCTTCGCCGATGGCGCGGGCTCGCTCGGGAGTCAGGCGGGCAAGATGGTCGGCCACGTCCTGCCCATCGCGGGCGACCAGCACCTCGCGCTCGGGTTCGAGAAATTGTTCGATCCCCTCCCAGGCATCGGTGATGAGGCAGGCCGCTGCGCCCGCCGCTTCGAACACGCGGGTCGCGGGCGAGAAGCCGACATTGGCCATGCTGTCGCGGGCGACGTTCAGGACGGCGGCGGGAGTGCAGTTGAAGGCATTGTGGTCGGCGGTGCCGACATGGCCAACGGCGCGGACATTGGCAGGCATGCCCTTGCCCGCCCAGCCATTACCGCCGAGGAGGAAGCTCTTGTCCGGCGACAGTTCGGCCGCGCGAAGGAAGAACTCCTCCACCCGCGCTTCGCGGTCCGGCAATCGGTTGGCGAGGAAGCCGAGGTCGGCGGTGAAGCGCTCGTCGCTCGGCACCGGATGATGGGTCGCCGGGTCCAGCGCGTTGTAGATGGGCACGCAGCGGCGCGCACCGAAGCCCTCGTAGGCCGAAATCACGGGCGGCCCGCCACCATAGGTTAGCACCAGATCGAACTCGGCCAACCGGCGTCGAAGCGGATGGTCGGGCGACTGCCCAAGTTCCTCCAGCGTCGCCGCGGCGTCCACGTCCCAATAGACCTTGAGGGCGCTAGGCGCGGCGCGGTCGAGCACCCCTTCGGTGAGCTCGTCGTCGAACACGCCGACTCCGCTTGCCTTGACGACGATGTCGGCGCGGGCTGCCTGGTCCAGCACTCGGCGGCAATCTTCCGGCGTGGCGTCATAGACGACCGATCGGGCATAGGCCGGCGGATCGATGTCGCGATGCTGCTGCCGCTCGAAAGCGTCAGGCTCGTAGAAGGTGATGGCATGCCCGTGCCCAGCCAGCTCCTTGAGGATGCCGCGATAGTAGGTCGCGGCGCCGTTCCAATAAGCGCTGAGGAGGGAGGAACCGTAGAAGGCAATGTTCATGGACGATCCTTTGCCCTCTCCCCGGCGGGGAGAGGGAGGGAGCCGCGAAGCGGCGGAAGGGTGAGGGGCGTGGAGGCCGGTCTCGTCACATCCCTCGCCCTCCCACCGCTTCGCGGCGGGCCGCTCCCTCTCCCGGCTGGGGAGAGGGGTTGAGTGAGGCAACAATTCCCAGCAGCTCGTCGACCCGGTGGGCGCAGCTGTGGCGGGCGCGTATGGTGGCAAGGCCGCGGGCGGCGAGCGCTTCGCGGAGCTGCGGATCGTCGCGCAGGGCTGACAGGTGCCGAGTCATCTTTGCCCCGTCGCGAGCGACAAGAAAGTCCTCGCCAGGCGTGAACAGCGTCTCGCTGTCATCCCATGGAGCGCTGACCAGCGGAATGCCGCAGGCGAGCGCCTCGAACACCCGGATGGTGGGAATACCGGGCAGGACCTCGCGGTAGAAGCGCCGCGGTACGTGCACTGTCGCGAGATGACGCGCGAAGACCTCCGGCGCGCTGGCGTTGGGCAGCCAGCCGGCAAAGTTCACGCCATAGCGCTGCAGGACTGCCAGCGCCTCGGGCGGATAGCGAACACCATGGATGGTGAGCGGCAGGCCGGCCTCCTGCGCGGGCCGGAACAGATAGTCCTCCAGCTCGGCCGAACGTTCGCCGTCACCCCAGTTGCCGATCCAGATCAGCCCTTCGCGATGGCCTTCAGCGACCGGTGGACGGAACAGGCGGGTGTCGGCCGCCTCGTGCCAGGTCCAGACGCGGCCCTCCCAGCCCCAGCGGCGATAAACTTCGGAGAGAGTCTCGCCGAATGCCAGCACCCCGTCGTAGCCCGACAGGTCAAAGGCCCGGATCGCCTCCGGATCGCTGACCGCCCGGTGGTGCGTGTCGTGGAAGAGAAGGGTGAAGCGCCCGCCCGCCTTGCGCATCGCACCAATGGCGGCGACCAGCGCCGGCTCGTTCCATTCGTGCACGATGACGAGATCGGCCTCGCCGACAAGCGCTTCGGCCGGCGTGTCTGGCGCATAGACCTGCACGACGTCGCCCAGATCGGGATAGGCCTGCTGCCAGGCCTGCAAGCCCTGCTCGCCCCCATCTTGCAGGAGATTGCCGAGGCTCCAGGAGTCACTCGGTTCAAGCGAGCGGATCTCGTGACCGCGTGCCTTCAACTCACGCAGCACGCCGCGGAGGAAATGGGCGTTACCATGGTTCCAGCAGCTGCGAAGCGAATGGGTGAAGTAGGCAATCCTCACGCTGCCGCCTTCTGCGGAGCAGCGAGGAGGGTCTCATATTGGTCGAGCATGTTCCGGCCCATGAGCGCCGGTGTGAACTCCTCCGCGCGCTTCTTCGCAGCCAATCCCAGTGCTTCGCGCGCAGCAGGGGCTGCGATCAGGCGGTCGACGGCGGCGGCAATCGCCTGCTCGTCGGTGGGGTCAACGAAGACGGCCGCATCTCCCCACAGTTCTCGAAAGCCCGGGCGGTCGGACAGCACCAGTGCGCAGCCGGCCTGCGCGGCCTCGAGCACCGCCAGACCAAACGGTTCGTACAAGGCAGGGGAGACGAACAGCGGACGGGAAGCGTAGAGCTCGGCCAGATCCTCGTTGCTTAGGGTGCCGAGCGCCTGCGCATGAGCAAGCTGGCGCTCCTCCCCCGAAAGGTCGGTCAGCGGTCCGGCAGCAAGGAAGGGAACCTTGCTCCCTGCGGCCGCGCCGTCGAAGGCGGCGACATTCTTGCCCTCGTCCCACAGTCGCCCGGCGGTAAAGGCGAAGTCTCGTTGTTGAGTCGCCGCTTTCCTTGCGGCGTGGCGGCCGTTGTGCACGCACCGCGGCGCTTGCGGCAGGTCGTAGACCACCTGCAGGCTTCGGGCGAAGGCACGGGTGGGGGCAACCACCAGATTGCTGGCTGCCAAGCCCTCGCGGACAAGCGCGGCCCGCCACGCAAGATCCTCCGGCAGCGGGCCGTCGCCCCGGACCGCACGCCACCAGGTCGCAACGCAGCTGTGCACGACGCTCACCACGGGTGCGGCGTAAGGAGCCACGGCAAGAGCCGGCGTGTGCAGCTGGACAAGGTCGGCCTCGCCCCCGGCGGCAAGAGCGGCGAGGGTCGCCGCCGCTTCGCGCACCTCCTCCTCGCTCTCCGCCGTCCAATCGAGCGGAAGACCGGTCATCACCATCTGAAGGCCGGGAACGGCCGCCGCCTGCGTCAGCTGGTCGTTGCCCGGCTCCGGTCCCAGAACGGCGAGCAGGACCACCATGTCCTCGGCTTCCGACAAGGCCCGGGCGAGGTCGAGCGAGTAGGTCCACACGCCCCCGACCGCGTCGGTGGTGAGCAGCAGCCGCCGCCTCATGCCGGAATCCTGAGCCGCGCCGGCGCGGTCCCGAGCGCCAGTCCGCGCTCGCCCGCGAGCCAGCCGGCGAGATCGGCAACGCCCTCGCGCCAGCCGCGAGCACGGCCGAGGCCAAGCTCGTTGCGGATGGCCCTCGTGTCTGCGACGAAGTAGCGCTGGTCGCCGGCTCGCCAGTCGGAATAGCGCACATCAGGCTCGCGGCCGATGATGGTCTCGATATGGCGCATCAGCTGCCGCAGGCTCACCGCATTGCCGGGCCCGCCGCCGAGGTTGAACGCCCGGCCCGAAATCGCGTCGATGTGCGACAGGGCTGCCATATAGGCGTCCACCGCATCGCTGACGTCGAGGATGTCGCGGACCTGGCATCCGTCACCGTACAAGGTGATCGGCTCTCTCTCGAGCGCGCGGATCAGGAAGTGGGCGACCCAGCCCTGGTCTTCGGTGCCCATCTGACGCTGGCCGTAGATGCAGCTCATCCGGACGACGCAGGCGGGCAGGCCGAAGCTGCGCGCATAGTCGAGCACATATTGGTCCGCCGCTCCTTTGGAGCAGCCATAGGGCGTGTGGAAGTCGAGCGGCCGGTCTTCGCCGATGCCGTGCGCGCGGATCGTGGGATCCGCCGGCTCGTAGCGTTCGCCCTCGAGAACGAAGTCGATGTCGGCAAGGTCGCCGTAGACCTTGTTTGTGGAGGCGAAGACCAGCGGAATGCGGCGACCGCTCAGCCGCACCGCGTCGAGCAGGTGAAGCGTGCCGCGAACGTTGATGTCGAAATCCTCGCGCGGATCGACGAGGCTGGTGGTAACCGCCACTTGCGCTGCCATGTGAAAGATCGCGCTGGCCTCTCGCGCGGCGGCGGCGAGGCAATCCTCGTCGCGGATGTCCCCGCGCGTGAAGCTGATCTTGCGCCCGTGCCGCTGCTGCAGCCACTGAAGGTTGCGCTCGACCCCGGGCCGCGACAGCGCATCGAACAGATGGACGTCATGCCCCTCGGCAGCAAGCCGGTCGGCGATGTTGCTGCCGATGAAGCCCGCGCCGCCGGTCACCAGCACCGGCTTGGCGCGAAGCAGGGCAGGGGCGCCGCTCACGCGACCAGCCCCCGGGCCTCGAGCTCGGCCCGGGCCGCGTCGACCCGGTCCACCGCCGTCTGACTCGCGACCCATTCGGCGAGCTCGCCCAGGCCCTCCTCGAAGTCCTTGGTGGCGCGAAAGCCGAGCGCGTCGGCGGCAAGCGACGTGTCGCAGTAGCAGTGGCGGATGTCGCCGATACGGGTCTTGCCGGCGATCTCGGGCTCCATGTCGCTCTTGCCCATGGCGCGGGCAAGGGATTGAGCGACTTGCCTGACCGAGCGGTCCGCGCCCGAGCCGATGTTGAACACGCCGCCCGCCGCCTGCGGCAGTTCCAGCGCGTCGGCGAAGGCACGGGCGACGTCGCCAACATAGACGAAGTCGCGGCGCTGCTCGCCATCCTCGAAGATCACCGGCCGCTGACCGTTCAGCAGGCGCGAGGAGAAGATGGCGAGGACGCCCGTATAAGGATTGGAGAGCGCCTGGCCGGGCCCGTAGACGTTGAACAGACGCAGGCACACGCCTTCCATGCCATAGGCACCGGCCATGATCAGCGTGGTGCGCTCCTGCACATATTTGCCGAGCGCGTAGATGCTGGCGAGATTGGGCTTCTTCCATTCAGGCGTTGCCACCGGTGTCAGCGGGCGGCCCTGCGCGTCGAGCGGCTCCCAGCTTTGCGTGTCGCTGGTGCGCTGGGCACGCTCGGCGTCCTCGACCAGCCTGCCATCCGCATCGCGGTAAAGACCCTCACCATAGATGCTCATCGACGAAGCGGTGACGACGCGCCGGACGGGCCGGTCGATCAGCTTCTCCATCAGCACTGCGGTGCCGACGTCGTTGACGCTGGTGTAGCGCTCGACCGCATACATCGACTGGCCGACCCCGACTTCGGCGGCGAGGTTGATGACGCTGTCGACCCCCTGCAGTGCCTTGGTCACCACGTCGCCGTTGCGAACATCGCCGACGATAAGTTCGACCTCGGGGTCGAGCATCTTGGAGCCGTCGACCTCGCCATGCACCTGTTCGATCAGGGCGTCGAGCACCCGGACCTTGTGACCGCGCTTCAGAAGTTCTCCGCAAACGGAACGGCCAATGAAGCCCGCGCCGCCGGTGACCAGGATCGTCTCGCTCAAACTTCGGGCTCCCCGCTGCTGCCGCCGCTCGGTTGAGCGGCAGGTCCTTACGGGTGTTCAATGAAGCTTCTTCTTGTTTGTTCCCGTTTGTAGAAGCTCGCTGTCGTCTGGTGAGAGGCTATGCTGGTCTTTGTGCCATACGCCGTCGCCAAAAAACGGCAGTTCGTCGTTTCGGTTCCTGCAACAAACATTCGCCGACAAGGAACAAAGCTTCCTTGCCGCTGTTAAGGGAGCGAAACAAGGGAGAATGCGTGCCTGTTGTTCATCTGCTTCGCCACGGCGCTCACGGCGACGTCGGTCATCGCCTGACCGGACGGCTGCCTGACGGAGGGCTGACGGACGAGGGGCGTGCGCAGGCCCGTTCGGCGGCAGCGGCGATTGCCGCAAGCCCGCCGTCTGCGATCTACGCGAGTCCTTGCCGGCGGACGCTCGAAACCGCCGCTGTTCTTGCCGAAGCCTTCCGCCTGCCGGTGACGCAGGAGCCGGCGCTCGATGAGTTGGACTTCGGCAATTGGGCCGGCAAGCGCTTCGCCGAACTCGAGAAGGATCCGCGCTGGACGGAGTGGAACGTCCATCGTTCAACCGCGCGCTGCCCGGATGGCGAAACCATGGGCGAAGCGCAGGCCCGTGCGCTGGCCTTTGCCTTCGAGGCTGCGGCGCGGCATTCGTCGCCTCCTGTGCTGGTGACCCATTGCGACATCATCCGTGCGCTTCACTGCTGGTCGCAGCGGACGTCGCTCGACCACATCCACGCCATCGACTGCCCGCCCGGGAGCCTTTCGGCGCTCGACCTCGCCGGCGAGCGGCAGGTCGCCGCCTGATGCTTGAAGCTGCCGACCGCCCCCTGGTCAGGGCCGAGATCGAGCGCCGCGTGGCCGAGCTCGGCCCCTGGTTCCACGACCTCGATCTTGCCGGCGTGCGCACCGCGCCGGACCATTTTCTGTGGGGCTATCCCGAAAACAAGTTCAAGCGCTTCCGACATGTCATCCCCGAGGACCTGTCGGGCAAGAGCGTGCTCGATATCGGCTGCAACGCTGGCTTCTACAGTTTCGAGATGAAGCGGCGGGGCGCCACCCGCGTCCTCGGCATCGATCATGACGAGCGCTATCTTGAGCAGGCCCGCTACGCCGCGTCGGTGCTTGGCCTCAAGGATATCGAGTTTCGCCGCGGCGAGGTGTGGGACGTCGCCGCTCTGGGCGAGCGCTTCGACCTCGTCATCTTCATGGGCGTGCTCTACCACCTCCGTCACCCCCTGCTCGCGCTTGATCTCATCCACGAGCATGTTGCGGGTGACCTGCTCTTGTTTCAGTCGCTTCAGGCCGGCACCAAGGGCATGTTCCGCCCGGAGGCCGATTATGAGTTCTTCGCCGGCTTGAGCGAGTTCGACCGGCCTGAGTGGCCGCGGCTACACTTCATCGAGCAGCGCTACGCCGGCGATCCCACCAATTGGTGGGTTCCAAACGAAGCGGCCAGCGCCGGAATGCTGCGCGCCGCCGGGTTCGAGATCCTTGAACATCCCGAAACCGAAGTGTTTCTCTGCCGCCGTGGCCCCAGGCCAGTGAGCGGTGCCGTCTATCCCGCGAAAGGAAGTGCCGCTTGATCGAAGCCGCGATGATCTGGAACGAGCCCAACAACAAGTCGCATTGGGACCCGTTGATCGATCCCGACTGGTCGAAGTTCGCTGAGATGGGCATCCTTGCGGCGCGGGCGATCCGCGACGTCAACCCGGCGGTCAAGCGCGTGCTCGGCGGCATCTCGCCGATCGATCCGAACTACATCCGCAGGCTCGATGGCCACGGGCTGATCGACGAGCTCGATGTGATCGCCGTTCATGGCTTTCCGCTCGACTGGAACCTGTGGAACATCAACGAGTGGCCCGCCAAGCTCGACGAGATCAGGGCCGTGGTTCCGCGGCACGAACTGTGG
>ERZ1066119.1662-NODE-1662-length-11054-cov-14.246841_pt1 | contig 11054 bp, 7 predicted proteins | sample MGYA00382766_ERZ1066119 | MGnify/ENA primary metagenome ERZ1066119 (study PRJEB33369, sample SAMEA5778349) | biofilm metagenome | biome: Industrial cooling water; feature: Water cooling tower basin; material: Biofilm | place: United Arab Emirates | collected...
GGCCGCACCGTCGGCGCCGGCGTCGTGAGCAAGATCATCGAGTAGCGACGGACCGATCCGCAGCCGGCGGGCCGTCCCGGGTGGCGGCCCGCTGTCCGCCCCTTCGCCCCGCCGCCGCCGGCGTGACGGGGGCCGGCCATGGCCGGGGCAGCCGGCGGCGCACGGGCGAAGGCCGTCCGCCCGGGGCGCATCCGCGCTTGCATCGCCGGCCGCGCTCGACTATCTCCGGCGCACCGCAGGAGTTTAGCTCAGTTGGTAGAGCATCGGTCTCCAAAACCGAGGGTCGTGGGTTCGAGTCCCCCAACTCCTGCCATTCCGGCGCGCATCCGGGACCGGGCCGCGCCGGCGTCTTGATCGCGGCGCCGTTCGCGCGTATCTGCGCCCGGCACAGTGCAGGAACGCGCCCATGGCCACGACGAACCCCCTCCAGTTCATCCAGCAGGTCCGCGCCGAGGTGGCCAAGGTCGTCTGGCCGACCCGTCGCGAGGTGGTGCTGACCACGATCATGGTCTTCATCATGGCGGCGCTGACCGCGCTGTTCTTCAGCCTCGTGGACCTCGCGATCCGGTCGGGGCTGTCGGCGATCCTGGCCGGGTTCAACTGACCCCGGGCGGTCCCGGGTCGGTTTTCGCTTGAACTCGGACGATCCCGGCTGTATCCCGCCGGCAACCACCGACAGGCCGGCGCGCAGCGATTCGTGTTGCGCGCTGTTTTTGTTCGGACAACCGGCGGTCAACCGCCCGGCAAGACAGGAAGAACCGGGGCGGCGTCCCGGTCAGGCAGATGGCGGCAGACATGGCGAAGCGTTGGTATTCGGTGAGCGTCCTCTCGAACTTCGAGAAGAAGATCGCCGAACAGATCAAGCAGGCCGTCGCCGACGCGGGACTTCAGGACGAGATCGGCGAGGTGCTGGTCCCCACCGAGGAGGTGGTCGAGGTGCGCCGCGGCAAGAAGGTCACGGCCGAGCGTCGCTTCATGCCGGGCTACGTGCTCGTCAACATGGAGATGTCGAACCGCGGCTACCACCTCATCAGTTCGATCAACCGGGTGACGGGCTTCCTCGGGCCGCAGGGCAAGCCGATGCCGATGCGCGACGCCGAGGTCAACGCGATCCTCAACCGCGTGGAGGAGGGCGAGGCCGCGCCCCGCAACCTCATCCGCTTCGAGATCGGCGAGAACGTGCAGGTCACCGACGGGCCGTTCGAGGGCTTCTCGGGCATGGTCGAGGACGTCGACGAGGCGCACAGCCGCCTGAAGGTCACGGTGTCGATCTTCGGCCGCGCCACGCCGGTCGAGCTGGAATTCACGCAGGTGGCGAAGAACGCCTGACGTGCCCCGCGGGAGGCGAGCGCGCGGCCCCGGCCGCGCGACGGACCGCACCGCTAAACGCCCCCGCCGGGGGCCGTGACGAAGGAGAGGCCGGATGGCCAAGAAGGTGATCGGCAGCCTCAAGCTGCAGGTGAAGGCGGGGCAGGCCAACCCCTCGCCCCCCGTGGGCCCGGCGCTGGGCCAGCGCGGGCTGAACATCATGGCCTTCGTGAAGGAGTTCAACGCGAAGACCGCCGACATCGCGCCGGGCACGCCGACGCCGGTGATCATCACCTACTACCAGGACAAGTCGTTCAGCCTGGAGCTGAAGACGCCGCCGGCGTCGTTCCTGCTGAAGCAGGCGGCCGGGCTGCCGCCGGTGGGCAAGCGCAACCGCGCCAAGGGGTCGGTGAAGCCCGGGCACGCGGTGGCGGGCAGCGTGACCGTGGCGCAGATCCGCCAGATCGCCGAGGCGAAGATGAAGGACCTGAACGCGACCGACATCGAGGGGGCGATGCAGATCATCCTCGGCTCGGCCAAGTCCTGCGGCATCGAGGTGAGGGCGTAGTCATGGGCAAGATCGGAAAGCGCGCCCGCGCGGCGCGCGAGGCCTTTGCGGGCAAGGACATGATCTCGGTCGAGGAGGCGGTGGCGCTGGTCAAGGGCGCGGCCTCGGCGAAGTTCGACGAGACGGTGGAGATCGCGCTGAACCTCGGCGTCGACCCCCGTCACGCCGACCAGATGGTGCGCGGCGTGGTGACGCTGCCCAACGGCACGGGCAAGACGGTGCGCGTCGCGGTCTTCGCGCGGGGCGTCAAGGCCGACGAGGCGAAGGCCGCGGGTGCCGACATCGTCGGCGCCGAGGACCTGATGGAGACGATCCAAGGCGGCAGGATCGAGTTCGACCGCTGCATCGCGACCCCGGACCTGATGCCGCTGGTGGGCCGGCTGGGAAAGATCCTCGGGCCGCGCAACCTGATGCCGAACCCCAAGGTCGGCACGGTGACGATGGACGTGAAGGCGGCGGTCGAGGCCGCGAAGGGCGGCGAGGTCCAGTTCAAGGTGGAGAAGGCCGGCGTGATCCACGCGGGCGTGGGCAAGGTCTCGTTCGACGAGGCGAAGCTTGCCGAGAACATCCGCGCCTTCGTCGATGCGGTCAGCCGCGCCAGGCCCTCGGGCGCCAAGGGCGCGTACCTCAAGAAGGTGTCGCTGTCCTCGACCATGGGGCCGGGGGTCGCGGTCGACCTCGCCTCGGCCACGGCCGCGGTCTGACGCATGCGAATTCCCCCGGAGACGGGGGATCGGCCGGGCGCAGACGCCCGGTCCTGTCCGAGACGGCGGGTGGGCCCTGGCCCTTAATGTCCTGCCCGAGATGGGGATCGAGAGAAGTCGCCGCAGGGCGGTCTGGCTCGGGAACCGGAACGGACCCGAACGCCCCGTCGCAAGCCGGGGCGCAACAGAGCGGGGGGGAACCCCCAAACTTGGAGTGAACCTGTGGATAGAGCCCAGAAAGAGAAGGTGGTCGAGGAACTCGGCCAGATCTTCGAACGCTCTGGCGTCGTGGTGGTCGCCCACTACGCAGGGATCACGGTTGCACAGATGCAGGACCTTCGCGCGAAGATGCGCGAGGTCGGCGGATCCGTGCGCGTCGCCAAGAACAAGCTCGCCAAGATCGCTCTTGAGGGCAAGCCCGGCGCAGGCATGGGTGACCTTCTCACGGGCATGACCGTGATGGCCTACTCCGAGGACCCCGTCGCTGCGGCGAAGGTAGCGGAGGCCTACGCAAAGGTGAACGACAGGTTCGTGATCCTGGGCGGGGCGATGGGCGACACGGTCCTGGACCAGGCCGGCGTGAAGGCCGTGGCCTCGATGCCGTCGCGCGAAGAGCTGATCGCTCAGATCGTGTCGTGCATCGGTGCCCCGGGTGCCGCAATCGCCGGTGTCCTTGGCGCGCCGGCCTCGAGCCTCGCGGGCATCCTCACCACCCTGGAGGAACGGGCCGCGGCCTGACGCAACCCTGATCCCCGCGCGGGCGGACGCCCGACGCGCCGGAACCCATCTCAAACAGACGGAACGAACCAAATGGCTGACCTGAACAAACTCGCCGAAGACATCGTGGGCCTGACGCTGCTGCAGGCGCAGGAGCTGAAGACCATCCTCAAGGACAAGTACGGCATCGAACCGGCCGCCGGCGGCGCGGTGATGATGGCCGGCCCCGCCGCGGGCGCCGCCCCGGCGGCCGCCGAGGAGGAGAAGACCGAGTTCGACGTCGTGCTGACCGAGGCCGGCCCGAACAAGATCAACGTCATCAAGGAAGTCCGCACGATCACGGGCCTCGGGCTGAAGGAAGCCAAGGACCTAGTCGAGGCGGGCGGCAAGGTGAAGGAAGGCGCCTCCAAGGCCGACGCCGAGGCCATGAAGAAGAAGCTGGAGGAAGCCGGCGCGAAGGTCGAGCTGAAGTAGCCCGGCCGGGATGCCCCGCGCATTCCGCCCTCGAACCCATGGCTGGCCCCGGCGTTGCCCGGGGCCAGCCTTCGGCGTCTGAGACGCGTCTCGGCAGCGGCACCCGCGGGTGCCGCCCCCAAGGCGCGGTCGGGCTCGGGAGCCTTCCGGTGGGACGGGGGGCACGAATGGAGCCGGACCCCCTGCTTCGCAAGCGGTGCGCCCCGTGGCCCGACGGGACGCGCCAGCGAATGATGAAAGGTGTCATCGAGCATGGCTCAGAACTACGTCGGCCAGAAGCGCATCCGCCGCTACTTCGGCAAGATCCGCGAAGTCCTGGAGATGCCGAACCTCATCGAGGTTCAGAAGTCCTCCTACGACCTGTTCCTGAACTCCGGCGATGGCGACCGGCCGGCGGACGGCGAGGGGATCCAGGGCGTCTTCCAGTCGGTCTTCCCGATCAAGGACTTCAACGAGACGAGCGTGCTCGAGTTCGTGAAGTACGAGCTGGAGAAGCCGAAGTACGACGTCGACGAGTGCCAGAGCCGCGACATGACCTATGCGGCGCCGCTCAAGGTCACGATGCGCCTGATCGTGTTCGACGTCGACGAGACCACCGGGGCGCGGTCTGTCAAGGGCATCAAGGAGCAGGACGTCTACATGGGCGACATGCCCCTGATGACGGCGAACGGCACCTTCGTCGTCAACGGGACCGAGCGCGTGATCGTGAGCCAGATGCACCGCAGCCCGGGCGTCTTCTTCGACCATGACAAGGGCAAGACGCACAGCTCGGGCAAGCTGCTGTTCGCCTGCCGGATCATCCCCTACCGCGGGTCCTGGCTCGACTTCGAGTTCGACGCGAAGGACATCGTCTTCGCGCGCATCGACCGCCGCCGGAAGCTGCCCGTCACGACGCTGCTCTTCGCCCTGGGCATGGACCAGGAGGCGATCATGGCGGCCTACTACGACACGGTCTCGTTCCGCCACGTGAGGAACAGGGGCTGGGTCACGCGCTTCTTCCCCGAGCGCATCCGCGGCACGCGGCCCGCGTTCGACATCGTCGACGCGGCCACGGGCGAGGTGATCTGCAAGGCGGGCGACAAGATGACGCCGCGCATGGCCAACGACATCGTCAAGGCCGGCCGGGTGACCGAGCTTCTGCTGCCCTTCGACCAGATCGTCGGGCGCTACGTCGCGCGCGACATCATCAACGAGGAGACGGGCGAGATCTGGGTCGAGGCCGGCGACGAGCTGACCATGGAGTACGACCGCGACGGCAACCCCAAGGGCGGGACGCTGAAGCTGCTGCTCGACCAGGGGATCGACGACATCCCGGTGCTCGACATCGACAACGTCAACGTCGGTCCCTACATCCGCAACACGATGGCGGCCGACAAGAACATGGGCCGCGACACCGCGCTCATGGACATCTACCGCGTGATGCGGCCGGGCGAGCCGCCCACCGTCGAGGCGGCGGCGACGCTGTTCGACTCGCTCTTCTTCGACAGCGAGCGCTACGACCTCTCGGCCGTCGGCCGGGTGAAGATGAACATGCGGCTCGACCTGCAGAAGCCCGACACGCAGCGCACGCTCGACCGCGACGACATCGTGGCCTGCATCAAGGCGCTGACCGAGCTGCGCGACGGAAAGGGCGAGATCGACGACATCGACCATCTCGGCAACCGCCGGGTCCGCTCGGTGGGCGAGCTGATGGAGAACCAGTACCGCGTCGGCCTCCTGCGGATGGAGCGCGCGATCAAGGAGCGCATGTCGAGCGTCGAGATCGACACGATCATGCCGCAGGACCTGATCAACGCGAAGCCCGCGGCGGCGGCGGTGCGCGAGTTCTTCGGCTCGAGCCAGCTCAGCCAGTTCATGGACCAGACGAACCCGCTGTCGGAGGTGACGCACAAGCGGCGCCTCTCGGCGCTGGGGCCGGGCGGCCTCACCCGCGAGCGGGCGGGGTTCGAGGTGCGCGACGTGCATCCCACGCACTACGGCCGGATGTGCCCGATCGAGACGCCGGAAGGGCAGAACATCGGCCTCATCAACTCGCTCGCGACCTTCGCGCGGGTGAACAAGTACGGCTTCATCGAGACGCCCTACCGCCGGGTGATCGAGGGCAAGGTGACCGACGACGTGGTCTACATGTCGGCGACCGAGGAGATGCGGCACACCGTGGCCCAGGCCAACGCCGCGCAGGACGGGGAGGGGCGCTTCGCCGACGACCTCATCTCCAGCCGCAAGGCGGGGGAGTTCATGCTGAACGCGCCCGACGCGATCGACCTGATCGACGTCAGCCCGAAGCAGCTCGTGTCGGTCGCCGCGTCGCTGATCCCGTTCCTCGAGAACGACGACGCGAACCGCGCGCTGATGGGGTCGAACATGCAGCGCCAGGCGGTGCCGCTGCTGCAGTCCGACGCGCCCTTCGTGGGCACGGGGATCGAGGCCGTGGTGGCGCGCGATTCCGGTGCCGCGATCATGGCGCGGCGCGCGGGCGTGATCGACCAGGTCGACGCGCAGCGGATCGTCGTGCGCGCGACCGAGATGCTGGAGCCGGGCGAGCCCGGCGTCGACATCTACCGGCTGCGCAAGTTCAAGCGGTCCAACCAGTCGTCCTGCATCAACCAGCGCCCGCTGGTGAAGGTGGGCGACCGCGTGGCGCGCGGCGAGGTGGTGGCCGACGGCCCCTGCACCGACATGGGCGAGCTGGCGCTGGGGCGGAACGTGGTCGTGGCCTTCATGCCCTGGAACGGCTACAACTACGAGGACTCGATCCTCATCTCCGAGCGGATCCTGAGGGACGACGTCTTCACCTCGATCCACATCGAGGAATACGAGGTGGCGGCCCGCGACACCAAGCTCGGGCCCGAGGAGATCACCCGCGACATCCCGAACGTCGGCGAGGAGGCGCTGCGCAACCTCGACGAGGCGGGGATCGTCTACATCGGGGCCGAGGTCCAGCCGGGCGACATCCTCGTGGGCAAGATCACGCCCAAGGGTGAATCGCCCATGACGCCCGAGGAGAAGCTGCTGCGCGCCATCTTCGGCGAGAAGGCCAGCGACGTCCGCGACACGAGCCTGCGGCTGCCCCCCGGCGCCTACGGCACGATCGTCGAGGTGCGGGTCTTCAACCGCCACGGCGTCGACAAGGACGAGCGCGCGCTCCAGATCGAACGCGAGGAGGTGGAGCGCCTCGCGCGCGACCGGGACGACGAGCTCGCGATCCTCGAGCGCAACATCTACGCGCGCCTGAAGACGCTGGTGATGGGCAAGGTCGCGGTGAAGGGCCCGAAGGGCGTCCGTCCCAACGTGACCGTCGACGAGGAGCTTCTGGGCACGATGAGCCGCGGCCAGTGGTGGCAGCTCGCCCTGTCCGAGGAGGCCGACGCGAAGGAGGTCGAGGCGCTGCACGAGCAGTTCGAGGCGCAGAAGCGCGCGCTCGACCTGCGCTTCGACGACAAGGTGGAGAAGGTGCGCCGCGGCGACGACCTGCCGCCGGGCGTGATGAAGATGGTCAAGGTCTTCGTCGCGGTGAAGCGCAAGCTCCAGCCCGGCGACAAGATGGCCGGCCGCCACGGGAACAAGGGCGTCATCTCCAAGGTCGTTCCGATCGAGGACATGCCGTTCCTCGCCGACGGGACGGCGGTCGACCTCGTGCTGAACCCGCTGGGGGTGCCCTCCCGGATGAACGTCGGCCAGATCCTCGAGACGCACATGGGCTGGGCCGCGCGCGGCTTCGGCCTGAAGATCGACGAGGCGCTGAAGGCCTACCGGCGGTCGGGCGACCTGACACCGGTGCAGGAGGCGATGCGGATCGCCTACGGCGACGAGACCTACGAGGCGGCGCTGGCCGACCGGCCCGAGGAGGAGTTCCTGGAGCTGGCGGGCAACGTCACGGGCGGCGTGCCCATCGCCTCGCCGGTCTTCGACGGCGCGAAGGAGGCGGACGTCAACGACGCGCTGACGCGGGCGGGCTTCGACACCTCGGGCCAGTCCGTCGTCTTCGACGGGCGCACCGGCGAGCAGTTCGCGCGCAAGGTGACGGTCGGCGTGAAGTACATGCTGAAGCTCCATCACCTCGTCGACGACAAGCTGCACGCGCGGTCCACGGGGCCCTACAGCCTCGTCACCCAGCAGCCGCTGGGCGGGAAGGCGCAGTTCGGCGGACAGCGCCTCGGCGAGATGGAGGTCTGGGCGCTGGAAGCCTACGGCGCCGCCTACACCCTGCAGGAGATGCTGACGGTGAAGTCGGACGACGTGGCGGGCCGGACCAAGGTCTACGAGTCGATCGTGAAGGGCGAGGACAACTTCGAGGCGGGCGTGCCGGAATCGTTCAACGTGCTCGTCAAGGAAGTCCGCGGCCTCGGGCTCAACATGGAACTCCTGGATGCGGAGGAGGAGTGACCGGATGGCGGGCTGAGGCCCGCCCTACGGCCCCTCGGCGGGGTGGGTTCGCCCCCCTCCGCCGCCGCCGCTCATTTCGTTAGGACAAGACATGAACCAGGAACTGACCAACAACCCGTTCAACCCGGTCGCGCCGGTCAAGACCTTCGACGAGATCAAGATCAGCCTGGCCTCGCCGGAGCGGATCCTGTCGTGGTCGTTCGGCGAGATCAAGAAGCCCGAGACGATCAACTACCGCACCTTCAAGCCGGAGCGGGACGGGCTGTTCTGCGCGCGCATCTTCGGGCCGATCAAGGACTACGAGTGCCTCTGCGGCAAGTACAAGCGCATGAAGTACCGCGGCGTCGTCTGCGAGAAGTGCGGCGTCGAGGTGACGCTGCAGAAGGTGCGGCGCGAGCGGATGGGCCACATCGAGCTTGCGGCCCCCGTCGCGCACATCTGGTTCCTGAAGTCGCTGCCCAGCCGCATCGGCCTCATGCTCGACATGACGCTGCGCGATCTGGAGCGGATCCTCTACTTCGAGAACTACGTGGTGATCGAGCCGGGGCTCACGGACCTCACCTACGGCCAGCTCATGACCGAGGAGGAGTTCCTCGACGCGCAGGACCAGTACGGGGCTGACGCCTTCACGGCGAACATCGGCGCGGAGGCGATCCGCGAGATGCTGGCCGCGATCGACCTCGACGCCACCGCGACGCAGCTGCGCGAGGACCTGCGCGAGGCGACGGGCGAGCTGAAGCCGAAGAAGATCATCAAGCGGCTGAAGATCGTCGAGTCGTTCCTCGAATCCGGCAACCGGCCCGAATGGATGGTCCTGACCGTGCTGCCGGTGATCCCGCCGGAGCTGCGCCCGCTCGTGCCGCTGGACGGCGGCCGCTTCGCCACGTCCGACCTCAACGACCTCTACCGCCGGGTCATCAACCGCAACAACCGCCTGAAGCGGCTGATCGAGCTGCGCGCGCCCGACATCATCGTGCGCAACGAGAAGCGGATGCTTCAGGAGGCGGTCGACGCGCTGTTCGACAACGGCCGCCGCGGCCGCGTCATCACGGGCACCAACAAGCGGCCCCTCAAGTCCCTCAGCGACATGCTGAAGGGCAAGCAGGGCCGGTTCCGCCAGAACCTGCTCGGCAAGCGCGTCGACTTCTCGGGCCGGTCGGTGATCGTGACCGGGCCGGAGCTGAAGCTGCACCAGTGCGGGCTGCCGAAGAAGATGGCCCTGGAGCTGTTCAAGCCGTTCATCTACTCGCGGCTGGAGGCGAAGGGGCTGTCGTCCACCGTCAAGCAGGCGAAGAAGCTCGTGGAGAAGGAGCGGCCCGAGGTCTGGGACATCCTCGACGAGGTGATCCGCGAGCACCCGGTGCTCCTGAACCGCGCGCCGACGCTGCACCGGCTGGGCATCCAGGCCTTCGAGCCGATCCTGATCGAGGGCAAGGCGATCCAGCTACACCCGCTGGTCTGCTCGGCCTTCAACGCGGACTTCGACGGCGACCAGATGGCCGTGCATGTGCCGCTGAGCCTCGAGGCGCAGCTGGAAGCCCGCGTCCTGATGATGTCCACGAACAACGTGCTGTCGCCCGCCAACGGGGCGCCGATCATCGTGCCGTCGCAGGACATGGTGCTCGGCCTCTACTACGCCACGATGGAGCGCAAGGGCATGGTCGGCGAGGGCATGGCCTTCACCGACGTCGACGAGGTGGAGCACGCGCTCGCCGCAGGTTCGGTGCATCTGCACAGCAGGATCAAGGCGCGCATCCGGCAGATCGACGAGCACGGGGCCGAGGTCTGGAAGCGCTTCGACACCACGCCGGGCCGCCTGCGTCTGGGCAGCCTGCTGCCGCTGAACGCCAAGGCGCCCTTCGACCTGGTCAACCGCCTCCTGCGCAAGAAGGACGTCCAGAACGTCATCGACACCGTCTACCGCTACTGCGGCCAGAAGGAGTCGGTGATCTTCTGCGACCAGATCATGACCATGGGCTTCCGCGAGGCGTTCCGCGCCGGCATCTCGTTCGGCAAGGACGACATGCTCATCCCCGACACCAAGTGGGACATCGTGAACGAGGTCCGCGAGCAGGTGAAGGAGTTCGAGCAGCAGTACATGGACGGGCTGATCACCCAGGGCGAGAAGTACAACAAGGTGGTCGACGCCTGGTCCAAGTGCTCGGACAAGGTCGCGGCCGAGATGATGGCCGAGATCTCGGCCGTGCGCATGGACGACGCGGGCGCGGAGAAGGAGCCGAACTCGGTCTACATGATGTCGCACTCGGGCGCGCGCGGCTCCCCTGCGCAGATGAAGCAGCTGGGCGGCATGCGCGGCCTGATGGCCAAGCCCTCGGGCGAGATCATCGAGACGCCGATCATCTCCAACTTCAAGGAGGGCCTCACGGTGCTGGAGTACTTCAACTCCACCCACGGGGCGCGGAAGGGCCTGGCCGACACGGCGCTGAAGACCGCGAACTCGGGCTACCTGACGCGGCGCCTGGTCGACGTGGCGCAGGACTGCATCGTGCGCACGCACGACTGCGGAACCGAGAACGCGATCACCGCCGAGACGGCCGTGAACGACGGCGAGGTGGTCTCGAGCCTCGCCGAGCGGGTGCTGGGCCGGGTCGCGGCCGAGGATATCCTCGTGCCCGGGTCCGACGAGGTGATCGTCGGCCGGAACGAGGTGATCGACGAGCGCCGCGCCGACGCGGTCCAGGCGGCGGCCGTCGCCTCGGCGCGCATCCGCAGCCCGCTGACCTGCGAGGCCGAGGAGGGCGTCTGCGCCATGTGCTACGGGCGCGACCTCGCGCGCGGCACGCTGGTCAACATCGGCGAGGCGGTGGGGATCATCGCCGCGCAGTCGATCGGCGAGCCGGGCACGCAGCTGACGATGCGGACCTTCCACATCGGCG
>ERZ1066119.1663-NODE-1663-length-11048-cov-19.551624_pt1 | contig 11048 bp, 10 predicted proteins | sample MGYA00382766_ERZ1066119 | MGnify/ENA primary metagenome ERZ1066119 (study PRJEB33369, sample SAMEA5778349) | biofilm metagenome | biome: Industrial cooling water; feature: Water cooling tower basin; material: Biofilm | place: United Arab Emirates | collected...
GGGGAGGCCGCCGGCGACGCGGCCGCCACGGGCCCAGAGGCTACGGGCACGGAGGCCGCCGGCGCCGAGCAAGCGGCGACCGAGGCCGCGGGCGAGGCCGCCGCCAACTCGGCCGAGGCGACCGCCCCCGCCGCCCCCGCCGCCACGGAGTCGGCCACCGAGGCCGCCGGCGACGTGGACGGCACCGCCGACGCCACCGACGACGCGGCCGCGACCACCCCCGCCTCCGGCGCCGAGGCCCCCGCCGATGCCGCCTCCGACGTGGCCTCGGGCGACGTGGACGGCACGGCTGCGGCCGCCACCGACGAGGCCTCGACCGAGCCGCAATCCGGCACCGAGGCCCCGGCCGCCGCCGGGTCCGCCCCCAGCGCGACCGAGGCCGCCACCGCCGAAGCTCCGGCCGCCACCGCCGAAACCGCGACCACGGAGACCGCGACCACGGTGGCCCCCGCCGCCGACGCCGCGCCCGAGGCGACGGCCGCCACGGAGGCTCCCGCCGCCGGGACGACCGAGGCCGCGCCCGCCACCGAAGCGCCCGCCGCCGAGGCCGCCCCGGCCGCCACCACCGAGGCCGCCCCCGCCGCCCCGGCCGCCACCACCGAGGCCACCGCCGCCCCGGCCGCCGAGCCCGACCTCGACGCCCTCCTCGACCCGGCCAGCCTCGACGTGGCCGCCGTCACCCAGGCCATCGAGGCCTCCGACCTCGACGCCTCGCTCAAGACGCAGCTCAGCAACGCCCTGCGCGCGGCCCAGAACAGCCCCACGCTGCTCCCCGCCGTGCTGGAGCGCATCCGCTCGGCCCTCGCCCCCGAGTGACCGGGCCAAGGCCGCCGGGCCCGCCCGGCGGCCGCCCCCCTCAGATGCCGTCGCCCACGAAGGCCTTCTCGACCACGAACTCGGCCGGGTCGCTGTTGGCGCCCTCGCGCAGGCCGGCCCGCTCCAGGATGGCCTTGATGTCGTGGTTGAAGGCGAGGCTGCCGCACACCATGGCCCGGTCCGCCTCCGGATCGAGCGGCGGGATGCCAAGGTCCCTGAACGCCTGCCCCGACTCGATCAGCGTCGTGATGCGCCCCATGTTGGGCGAGGCCTCGCGCGTCGTCGTCGGGTAGTAGAGCAGCTTGCTCCCCACCATCTCGCCGATCAGCTCGTCGCCCGGCAGGCTCTCCACGACCTCCCGCCCGTAGGCCAGCTCCGCGACCTCCCGGCAGGTGTGGGTCATGACCACCTGGTCGTAGGTCTCCCAGGTCTCGGGCTCGCGCAGGAGCGAGGCGAAGGGCGCGAAGCCCGTGCCCGTGGCGAAGAGCCACAGCCGCCGCCCCGGCACCAGCGCGTCGTGCACCAGCGTGCCCACGGGCTTCGGACGGAGGATGATCGAGTCCCCCGGCTTGATGGCCTGGAGGCGCGAGGTCAGCGGCCCGTCCGGCACCTTGATCGAATAGAACTCCAGCTCGTCGTCCCAGGCCGGCGAGGCGATGGAGTAGGCGCGCAGGATCGGCTTGCCGTTGTCGCCCAGCAGCCCGATCATCACGAACTCGCCCGACCGGAAGCGCAGCGACCTCGGCCGCGTCACGCGGAAGGCGAAGAGCCGGTCGGTGTAGTGGCGCACCCAGGTCACGGTCTGCGCGTCGGGCAGGACGGGGGCGGCGGGGGCGATGGCGGTCTGTTCGGTCATGGGCTCACCTCGGCGGCCCCTCTACGCGGGCCCTTGGGAAATGTCAGGCGCGCAGGCGCCTCTGGTAGTCGTGGGCCCGCCAGTCGGCGCGCGCGAGCCAGTCGCGCTCGGGCTGGCGGCGCGCCTGCTCCTCGCCCACCTCCACCTCGTCGAAGCCCACGCGGCGGGCCATGGCGTACTGGTCGGGGATGATCCCCGCGCAGCGGAGCCGCCCTGCGTAGCCCAGCGCCCGCAGGTCGCGGGCGTGCGAGAAGCCCCGCCCGTCGTTGAAGGCCGCAAAGCGCACGCGGATCAGCGAGAGCTGCCCCAGCACGCCCACGAGCGCGCGGGGGTCGTCCGCCGGCCCGATCTCCACGCCGTCGCCCTCCTCGACGCTGCCCAACTCGGCGACGGGCCGGATCGGCCCGGGAAAATCGTCGGGCGCGAAGCCCGCGTCCGTCATCACGAAGCCCATCACGCCGTCTCCGCCTGCCCGCGCACGAGCCGGCCGCCCGCGAAGTGGATGCCGCACTCCTCCTTGCCCGTGTCGCGCCAGCGCCCCGCGCGCGGGTCCTCGCCGTCCGACACGCGCGTGGTGCAGGGCTGGCAGCCGATGCTCGGGAACCCCTTGGCCACCAGCGGGTGCCGCGGCAGGCGGTTCTCGGCGATGTAGTCCTGGAGGTCCTGGCTCGTCCAATGGACGAGCGGGTTGACCTTGATGCGCAGCGCGCCCTCGGCCTCGAAGAAGTCCAGCCCCGCGCGGCTCCTCCCCTGGTACCGCTTGCGCCCCGTGATCCAGGCGTCGTAGGGCGCGAGAGCCCGCTGGAGGGGCTCGGTCTTCCTCAGCGCGCAGCAGGCGTCCGGGTCGTAGAGGTGCAGGAGGGACTCGTTGTCCCTCTCGAACACCGCCGCCCGGTCGGGCTTCACGACCTGCACGTTGCTCAGGTGCAGCCGCTCCGTCAGCTCCAGCTGATAGGCGAGCGTCTCGGCGAACAGCATCTCCGTGTCGATGAACAGGACGGGCAGGTCGCGGCTCATGACGGCGACCATGTGCAACAGCACCACCGACTCGGCCCCGAACGACGACACCAGCGCGATGCGCCCCACGTCCGGGTCGCTGAGCGCGTGCCCCAGCACGGCCGTCGCCCCATGATGGCGGTAGCGCGCGTTGAGAGCGGCCACCCGCTCCGCGAGCGCCTCCCCTCCCTGGGCGGTCGGCGCGATGAAGTCAGGCCGCATCCGCGTGCTCCCCGTAGAGGAGCGCCTTGAACGGCTCCGGCCCCAGGCGGCGATAGCTCTCCAGGAAGGTCTCCTCCGGGCTCAGCCGCAGGTCCAGGTAGCCCAGCACCAGCCGCTCCACGGCCCCCACGATCTCCGTGTGCGCGAAGCCCGGCCCCATCTTCTCGCCGATGCTGGCCCTCTCCGTGCCGTCGCCGCCCAGCGTCACCTGGTAGTTCTCGACCCCCGCGCGGTCGAGCCCCAGGATGCCGATGTGCCCCACGTGGTGGTGCCCGCAGGCGTTGATGCAGCCCGAGATCTTGATCTTGAGAGGCCCCACGTCGTGCTCCACCTGAAGCTCCTCGAAGCGCAGCGCGATCTGCTGCGCGATGGGGATGGAACGCGCGGTGGCCAGCGCGCAGTAGTCCATCCCCGGGCACACGATCATGTCCGACGCCAGCCCCACGTTGGCCGTCGCCAGCCCCGCCTCGCGCAGCGCGGCCCAGAGGTCGGGCAGATCCCCCTTGTGGACGTGCGGGATGATGACGTTCTGCTCGTGGCTGATGCGCAGCTCGCCGTGCCCATAGGTCTCCGCGAGGTCCGCGAGCACCCGCATCTGGTGCGCCGTCGCGTCCCCCGGCGTGGCCCCGTGCGCCTTGAGCGAGACCGTCACGATGCTGTAGCCCTCGACGCGGTGCGGGTGCAGGTTGGTGTCCGCCCAGGCCCGGAACACGGGGTTCGCGCGCGCCGCCTCAAAGGCGTCCACGGGCGCGTTGCGGAAGGCGGGCGGCGCGAAGGCCGCCTCGATCTCGCGCAAGAGGTCCTGGTCCACGCCCGACCACTCGGGCCGGATGCGCCTGAACCGCTCCTCCACGTCCGCCTTGAAGGCCTCCAGGCCGTTCTCGAACACGGTGATCTTGAGCCGCGCCTTGTACTTGTTGTCCCGCCGCCCCTTGAGGTTGTAGGCGCCCAGGATCGCCTCGACGTAAGGCAGCAGGTCCGCCTGCGGCAGGAAGTCCCGCACCACCTGCCCCAGCATCGGCGTGCGCCCCAGGCCCCCGCCGACGAGCACCTCGAACCCCGGCTCGCCCCGGTCGTTGCGCACCATCCGCAGCCCGATGTCGTGCGCCCGCGTCACGGCGCGGTCATTCGGGCTTCCCGTGATGGCGATCTTGAACTTGCGCGGCAGGAACTGGAACTCCGGGTGGTCCGTGCTCCACTGGCGAAGCAGCTCCGCGATGGGCCTGGGGTCCGCGATCTCGTCGGCCGCCGCCCCCGCGAAGTGGTCGCTCGTCACGTTCCTCACGCAGTTGCCGCTCGTCTGGATGGCGTGCATCCCCACGTCCGCGAGCGCCCCCAGGATGTCGGGCACGTCCTTCAGCCGCGGCCAGTTGAACTGGATGTTCTGCCGCGTCGTGAAGTGCCCGTATCCCCTGTCCCACCGCTCCGCGATGTGGGCGAGCTGCCGCATCTGCGCGGGGCTCAGCGTCCCGTAGGGGATCGCCACGCGCAGCATGTAGGCGTGGAGTTGGAGGTAGAGCCCGTTCATCAGCCTGAGCGGCCTGAACTCGTCCTCCGTGAGAGCCCCCTCGATGCGCCGCTCCACCTGCGCGCGGAACTGGGCCACGCGCGCGCGCACGAAGCCCTCGTCGAAGTCGTCGTATCTATACATCTGCCGTCTCGCCGGGAATGTGGCCGCGCGTGGGCAGGCCCTCGGCCTGCTTGCCCAGCCGGTAGTTGGTGGGGCCGTGCGTGCGGAACGCCTCGCGGAAGTGCGTCGGGTAGGGCAGCCCGTCGCGCCCCCGCGCGGCGTCCGCCAGCTCCACGCCCACCACCACAAGGGGCTGCCCCTTGGCGAACAGGAGCCGGATGTCCGCGTGCGCCTCGTCCTCGATCAGCTCGGCCTCGGTGAAGTCGGGGCTCCAGCGGTCGTCCTCTGTCAGCCACACGGCGTCCCCTTCGAGCAGCCTGTTGGCTGACACGACCTTGGGGGTGAAGGAACGGGGCATCAGAGCGCCTCCCTGAGACGGACCGCCTCGGCCGCGGCAAAGCGCGGCGCCAGGCCGATGAAGGTGAGCGCAGGCCCGCTCAGGCCCGCCTCGGTCATCCTCGGCTCCATGTCCGACACCGTCATGACGACGACCCTCTGGCCCGGCCGCGAGGCGTTCTCGACGACCGTCACGGGCGTGGCCGGATCGCACCCGTGCATGAGCAGCCGCCCCTGCACGAACCGCGCCGCCCGCTTGCCCATGTAGATCGCCGCGACCTCCCCGGGCCGCGCCAGGGCCCGCCAGTCGTGATCCGCGAAGCCCTGCACGTCATGCCCCGTCAGCAGCCGGACGGAGGCATTCCTCCCCCTCTTCGTCAGGCTCTGCCCGATGGCCGCCACGGCCGCCGAGGCCGCCGTGATCCCCGGATGGATGGCATAGGCGACGCCCGCCCGCTCGCAGGCCTCGACCTCCTCGTCGAGCCGCCCGAACACCGTGGGGTCCCCGCTCTTGAGCCTGACCACCTGGGCGCCCTGCCTCGCGTGCGCCACGATGGCCGCGTCGATCTCGGCCTGCGGCGTGGAGGGCCCGAAGCCCTCCTTGCCCGCGTCCACCATGAGAGCCTCGCGCCGCGCCAGGTCCAGGATCGCGGGCGTGACCAGCCGGTCGAAGACCACCACGTCGGCCCGGTCCAGCACTTTTCGCGCCCGCAAGGTCAGCAGCTCCGGGTCGCCCGGCCCCGCGCCGACGAAGTCCACGCGGCCCGCGCCGCGTTCCCCCCGCAGCGACTCCGCCAGCAGCGTGGCGAGCGCCGGCGCCGCCGCCGCCTCGCCGCCCTCGGCCAGGGCGCGCGGGCCCACCTCGCCGTACCAGCGCGCCCAGAAGTCGCGCCGGACGCGCCCCCAGGGCAGCCGCTCCGCCGCCCCCCGGAAGGCGCGCCCCACCACCGCCAGAAGCCCCAGGGAGGCGGGCAGCCGCGCCTCCACGTCCTCCTTGATGGCCCTCGCCAGGACGGGCGCCGCGCCCTCCGTGCCGATGGCCACCACCACGGGGTCGCGGTCCACGATGGCCGGCGTGATGAAGGCCGACCCCTCCAGGTCGTCCACGAGGTTGAACGGCACGCGGGCCGCCGCCGCCAGGGCCGCCAGCCGCGCGTCGCCTTGGTCGTCGCCCGTCGCCCCATAGGCGAGCACGGCGCCCCGCAGGTCGTCCTCCTCCACGTCGCGCCGGTGGAGCCTCACGCGCCCCGCCTCGCCCAGCCGCGCCACCTCCGCCTCGGGCTCGGGCGCATAGACGTGCAGGACCGCCTCGGTCTTGAGCAGCAGCCGCAGCTTCGCCAGAGCCTCCTCGCCCCCGCCCGCGACGATCACGGGCTTGCCGGCGACGGCCATGAAGACGGGGAAGTGCTGCATGGGGCGACTCGCGTCCAGGGGCTTGCGTCTCAGCCAGCGATATAGGACGTTTTCCCGATCACCCGCCATGGGGCGCCGGCGAAAAGGACGCGCGTTCCACGGCCGCCTGCGATCGGAACGGGCGTCCACGGAACCGCGAGGAGGACAGGATGCCATCCCCCCTCGACGACCTCGACCGGCGCATCATCGCCGAGCTTCAGGTGGACGCGGGCCGTCCCCTCGACGAGATCGCCCGCGCCGTGGGCTCCTCCAAGACGCCCGTGTGGAACCGCATCCGCAAGCTGCGCGCGGCCGGCGTCATCGGCGTGCCCGTGGTGACGGCCGACGCCGAGGCCCTGGGCTTCGAGGCCACCTTCTACGTCCTCATCCGCACCAGCGAGCACGAGGCCGACTGGCAGGGGCGCTTCCTGGCGGTCCTGCGCGCCCGCCCCGAGGTGCAGGAGGCGCACCGCCTGGCGGGCGACGTGGACTACCTCCTCAAGGTCCGCGTCAGGAACGCCCGTGCCTACGACGCCTTCTACCAGGCGCTCATCGCCGAGGTGCGCCTGCACTCGGTGACGGCGCTGCTCAGCATGGAGACCATCAAGAGCACCACCGCGCTGCCGCTCTGAGGGGGCCGTTGCGCGAGGGGGCCCCCCACCGCGCGGTGCCGCCACGCTTCGTTAACCCCGCGGGCGCAACCTGCTCCCCAGGCGGCGAATCGTTGGGCCGCCCCCCTGGGCGCCATGGGCTACCCCCGGGGCCGCTCTTTGAAGGGACTTGATCCCACCGGGAGGCCGCCGTGGAGGCGGCCGCAAAGACCCGGCCGCCGCGCGTCGCGCACGCGCCCGCTCAGGCCTCGACGACCAGCCGCTCGAGCCCGTGGAAAGGGAACGCGTCCGCGTAGCGCGGCCGCTCGACCACCCGCAGCCCCGGGCAGCGCGCGAGCAGCCGCCGGAACGCCACCAGCAGCTCCAGCCGCGCCAGCGGCGCGCCCACGCAAAAGTGGATGCCGCCCCCGAAGGCCACGTGCGCCGGCCCTTGCCGGGCGGCGTCGAACCGCGAGGGCTCCGGGTAGGCCAGGGGGTCGCGGTTGGCCGCCCCCAGCAGCAGCCCCACCCGGTCGCCGGGGCGGAAGACGTGGCCCGCCACCTCCGCCTCCTCGGCGCACCACCGATCGAAGAGGTGCAGCGGCGGGTCCACCCGCATGACCTCCTCCACGGCCCCCTCGGACACCTCCGCCACCCCCTCCCGCAGCAGGAGCGCCACGCCGTTTCCGATCGTGTGCACCGTGGCCTCGTGCCCCGCGTTCAGGAGCAGGATGCACGTCCCCACCATCTCGTCGGCGCTCAGCCTCTGCCCGCCGCGCTCGGCCGCGATGAGCTCGGAAAGAAGGTCGTCGGCGGGCCGCGACCGCCTGTCCTCGATCAGCTCGCGCAGGAAGGCGTCGAAGGCCAGGCTCGCGGCCACGGCCGCATCCTCGATCGCCCTCGTGCGCCGCGCTTGGTACATCGCCACCATGGCGTTGCTCCAGGCCAGCAGGTCCGGCCCCCGCTCCTCGGGCACCCCCAGGAGGCGGCAGATGATGACCACGGGCACGACGCGGGCATAGGCGTCCAGCAGGTCGAACGGCCCCGGCGGAAAGCCCTCGACGAGCCGGTCGCACAGCGCCTCCACCTCCGGCCCGAGGGCGCCGATGCGCCGCGACGTGAAGGCCCGCAGCACCAGCCCCCGCAGCCGCGTGTGCCCGGGCGGCTCCATGGACAGCATGGAGGTCGCCTCCGTGGCCAGCCACGGCGCCAGGCGCGGCTCGTCGGGCATCCCCCTTGGGTCCACCCGCCCGAAGCGGCGGTCGCGCAGCAGCGCCGACACCAGCCGGTGCGAGGTCGCGCAAGGGAAGCCGTAGTCCTCCCAGAGGAACAGCTCGCCCCCCGCCCTGGCCCGGTCGTAGAACGGATAGGGGTCCTGGACGAAGGCGTCCTCGGTCGGCGACTGGCCCAGCCGCTCCATCACGGGTCCACGTCGCGCGCCGCCGCCTGCTCCAGGGCCGCGATGATGGGCGAGAAGTCGGACGCCCGCAGGCTCGCCCCGCCCACCAGCGCCCCGTCCACGTCGGCGACCGCGAAGATCCCGGCCGCGTTGCTCCCCTTGACCGAGCCCCCATAGAGCAGCCGCACGGAGGCCCCCTCCGCCCCCATCCGCGCCGACAGCCGCGCGCGCAGCGCGCCGTGAACCTCCGCGATCTGCGCGGTCGTGGGCGTGAGCCCCGTGCCGATGGCCCAGACCGGCTCGTAGGCCACCACCAGGTCCGCCCCGGCGACCCCCTCGGGCACCGAGCCGTCGAGCTGGCCCCCCACCACGTCGAGCGTGCGGCCCGCCTCGCGCTCGGACAGCGTCTCGCCCAGGCAGACGATCGGGGTCAGCCCCGCCGCCCGCGCCGCCAGCGCCTTGCGCCGCACGAGGTCGTCGGTCTCCCCGTGCCCCCCCCGGCGCTCCGAGTGGCCCAGGATGACGTAGGACGCCCCCGCCTCGGCCAGCATCCCGGCCGCGATGTCCCCGGTGAACGCGCCGGCCGCCTCGGGCGAGCAGTCCTGCCCCCCGAGCGCCAGCGGGTGGCGCGCCTTCTTGCGGTCGAGCGCGGCGAGCAGCGTCGCCGGCGGGCAGACCAGCACGTCCACGAGCGGCGAGGGGTGCGCCACCATCAGCGCCTCGACCTCGGCGAGGGACGTGGCGACGGAGCCGTTCATCTTCCAGTTGCCGGCGGCCAGCCTGCGGCGCATCGCGTCCCTCCCTGCTCCGGCCTCGGCCTAGCAGGGCGGCGCGGTCAGGCGCCAGGGGCGTTCTCGGGGGCCCCCTGGGAGGCGGCGAACTTGACGCTCTCCCCGCAGCCGCAGCTCTCGACCACGTTGGGGTTGCGGAACCGGAACGAGGCGTCCAGCAGGCTCGTCTCGTAGTCGATCTCGGTGCCGATCAGGAACATCTGGGCCATGGGCGCGATCAGCACCCGCGCCCCGTCCTGCTCCACCACCGCGTCGAGCGGGCCCGCGGCGTCGGCCCACTCCATCGTGTATTCCATGCCCGCGCAGCCGCCCTTCCTGACCCCCACCTTGAGCCCCGCCCGCCCGTCCCTGGCCATGAGGCGGCTGATATGGGCGGCGGCGGCGGGGGTGAGCGTGACGGCGGGCTTGCCGGGGATGGCGAACATCGGGGCCTCTACCAAGCGTCGGGGGGTGGCCCCCGGGAGATAGTCCCCCGGGGGCCGGATCGGAAGGGGCCTAGTTGGCCGCCACCTGGTTGAGGAGCGGCGTGATGCGCCGCACGGTCGCCCGCCGGTTGAGCTGCTCGGCCTCGAGCGTGGGCACCTTGAGGAACTCCTCGCCGTAGCCCTGCACCACGAGGTTCTCGGGCGGGATGGCGAAGTTCTCGGCCAAGGCCAGGGCCACCGTCTCGGCGCGCCGGTCCGACAAGGCCAGGTTGGAGGCCTCCGAGCCCACCGCGTCCGTGTGCCCCTCGATCAGGAACACCTCGCGCGGGTTGCCCGCGATGAACTGCTCGATGAGCAGCCCCATCTGCACGAGGTTGGGGAGCTGCTCGGGGGGGATCGCGGCCGAGCCCGTCGGGAAGGTGATCGTGTCGAGGTCGATGCCCGGCACGAGGGTCCTGACGGCCGCGATCTCGCGGATCTGGCGCAGCGAGTAGGTGCGGCCCGTGTCCACGGCCGGCCCCGCCGCCAACGCCGCGCGCAGCGCCGCCCGGTCGAGCTCGGCCGCCGACACCTCCACCGGCGGCGGCGCCTCCTCCACGAGAGACACCACGTCCACCGGCTCGGCCGCCCCCAGGTCGTCGAACAGCTCGAACTCGGTGCCGTCCGCCAGGATCGTCGAGCGGCGCAGGACGCGGCCGCGCGCGTCGCGGATGGTGATGACGCGCGAGCCGTCGCCCCGGTCCACGGTGGTGCGCGTGGAGCCGTCCGAGAAGGTCTCGGTGCGCAGCGTCGCGCCGGGCTCGCGCAGCAGCGCGTCGTCGTCGCGGTAGATGGTGAGGTCGCCCCTCTCGTCGCGCGTCACCACGCGGTCGGGCGCGGCCGCCACGATCTCCGAGCCGTTGTCGAGCAGCGTGCCCACGGCCACGGCGCCGAGCCCGATGAGCAGGGCCCTCTCGAAGTCGCTGAGCCCCTCCTCGCGGCCCTCGGCCCCCTCGGCCTGGGGCGCCTCGGTGGCGAAGTCGGCGGCGAAGTCCTCCTCGGCGGTCCTGGCGTCCTCCTCGGTCACGGTCTCCTCGACCACCTCGGCGGGCGCCTCCTCGGCCTCGGGCTCGGCGGCCGCCACGGGCGCCACGGGCTCGGCCACGGTGGGGTCCACCAGCTCGGCCTCCTCCACGGGGGCCTCCTCGGCCGCCGGCTCCTCGGCGACCACGGGCGCCTCCTCGGGGACGGCCTCGTCCACGGCCTCGTCGCCGGTGGTGGCCTCCTCCACGGGGGCTTCCTCGACGGGCGCCTCCTCGATCACGGCCTCGTCCGTCGCCATCTCGGCGGGCTCCTCGGCGGCGATCTCGGGCGCGACCTCGGGGGCCGCCTCGGGCGAGGCCTCGACGGGCGCCTCCTCCTCGGGGGCGACCTCCGCCACCGGCTCCTCGGCCGCCGCCTCCGCGGCCTCCGCGGCCTCCTCGCCCGCCGCGTCGGCCTCGCTGGCGGCGGCCTCGGCCTCTGCCTCGGCCTGCGCCGCCGCTTCCGCCTCCGCCTGGGCCAGGGCCGCCGCCTCCGCCTCGTCCTGCGCGGCGGCCTCGGCCTCCGCCTGGGCC
>ERZ1066119.1665-NODE-1665-length-11031-cov-10.086917_pt1 | contig 11031 bp, 8 predicted proteins | sample MGYA00382766_ERZ1066119 | MGnify/ENA primary metagenome ERZ1066119 (study PRJEB33369, sample SAMEA5778349) | biofilm metagenome | biome: Industrial cooling water; feature: Water cooling tower basin; material: Biofilm | place: United Arab Emirates | collected...
CCTTTACGCGGCGGCATCGTCATCGTGCGGTCATGCTCACGCCCGATCAGCTCGAAGCCTACCGCCGCGACGGGTTCATCCATGTCCGCGGCCTGCTCTCGCCCGAGGAGGCCGCAGCCTATCGTGCCGAGGTGCACGCCATCGCGGCCCAGACCGCCGCCACGGATGCGACCTGGGCCAGCGTCAAGGGGGAGACCCGGCTGACCCACTGCCACGACGTCCAGTTCCGATCGGCTGCCTTCACCCGCCTGCTGGTCGACCCGCGCTTCCTGGCGGTGGCGACCGCGATCATCGGGCCGAACGTGCAGCTCCATCATACCAAGATGTTCGTGAAGCCGCCGGAAAACGGCTCACCCTTTCCGATGCACCAGGACTTTCCCTATTTCCCGCACCGCGACCACTCGATGATCGCGTGCATCCTCCATTTCGACGACGCGCCCGACGAGAAAGGGTGCCTGCGGGTCTATCCCGGCAGTCACCTTCGCGGGCCGCTGCCTGCGGAGGGCGACGATCCCACCTGTCGGAGACCGAGTTCCCGCTTGTGGGCGCTACCCCCATCCCGGCCAGGGCGGGCGACGCGATCTTCTTCTCCTACCTCCTCGCCCATGGCTCGGGCCTCAACCGCTCGGACGAGCCGCGCACGACCCTGCTGGTGCAGCTCCGCGACCCCGCCGATCCGCCCCTGCGAGAGGGCCATGGCAGCCGCGGGCAGGGGATGATGCTGGCCGGGGTCGACCCGACCGCCGGCGACTTCCGCTTCGCATGGGAGCGGGATGCCGCCTGACGCGCGGCCGCTGCTCGGGCTGCTGCTGCTCGGCGCGGCCCCGACCGACGCTTGCCGTGATCTGGCCCGGCTGAGCCGCCCGGACCTGAGCGTCGCCGCCGTGCAGGACGGCGCTGTCTGCCGGGTCGAGGCCACCGCGCGACCGGCGATCCGCATCGAGCTCCACCTACCCGACCCCGCGCGCTGGAGCGGGCGCTACTACCAGATGGGCAATGGCGGCTTCGCGGGCCGGATCGACCGCGCAACGCTGGCCGCCGCCGCCGCGCGGGGCGATGTCGCCGGCGCGACGGACACGGGCCATGCCGGCGACGGCTTCGACGCGAGCTGGGCCGTCGGCCGCCCCGACCTGGTGCGCGACTATGCCTGGCGCTCGATCAAGGTCACGAGCGACGTCGCTCGGCACGTGACCCGGGCCTTCTATGGCCGCGACGCCCGCCGACGCTATGTCATGGGCTGCTCGTTCGGGGGGCGGCAGGCCTTGGTCGCCGCGGGACGCTGGCCGGCGGATTGGGACGGGGTCATCGCCGGGGCGCCCGCGATCCGCTGGCTCGACCGCCTCGCCGGCTTCGACCGGATCGCGCAGGCCGTTTGCGCGCCCGGCGCCGGTCTGACCGTCGCGCAGCTGCATCGGCTGATCTCGACGGGGGACCGGCAAGCGCTCACCCCCGCCCAGGCCCGCGGCGTCGCGGTCGTGGAGGCGGCGGGCTATCCGCTTGCGCAGGCGGACGGCGATGAATGGGCGCGCTGGATCTACCATCCCGATCGCGCCGCGCCGGGTCAGGCGAGGCTGGCGGACCAGGCCAGGGCGTATCTGTCCGGTGCGAGGACGGCCGACTTCGATGTGCCGAGCCTGGCGCGCTTCGCCGCCAAGGGCGGGCGGGTGCTGTCCTATTTCGGTCAGGCCGACGCGGTGCTGCCGCCGGGCGCGGCGGTGGCGGACGCACGGGGGATCGGTGCGCGGGCCGACTTCTACCGGCTGTTCCTGGTGCCCGGGATGGGGCACTGCCAGGGCGGCCGGCCGCCGCACGCTTTCGGTCAGTCGCTGGGGGCGCCGGCCGGGCGCGACGATCCCGTGCACGACATCCGACGGGCGCTCGAGGCCTGGGTCGAGCAGGGGCGGCCCCCCGACCGGCTGATCGCCGTCGACCCCGCGGACCCGCGCCACCAGGTCGTGCTGACGCCCGCCTTCTAGAAGGTCCGGAACAGGCTGAAGACGATGCGCGGCCGGCGGTCGCCCGTTTCGAACCGCGGATCGGTGAGCGGCGCGGCGACCTCGAACGTGGCGCCGAGCCTCGGCGTCACGTCCGCCCGCAGTCCGCCGCCCGCCGATGCGAGCGCGCCGCCGCCCCGCCCGCCGCGCAGGTTGATCACCCGCCCGCCGTCGGCGAAGCCATAGACCTGCAACCGGCGCATGATGCCGAGCGGGTTCTTCCAGTCGTAGCGCAGCTCCACCACGCCGGCGCTGCCGGTGTCGCCCAGCCGCTCGCTCCAGTCGTACCCGCGCAGGAAAGCCTGCCCGCCGAGCTGGAACTCCTCGGACACCAGCAACGGCCGGTCCGCGACCTGCGCTTCGGCGGCGGCGCGCAGCGAGAGCTGGCCGGCGATCGGCATCGTCCAGTCGGCCCATGCGCCGGCGGTCGTGAACACGCCGTCGGCGTCCCGGCGCGTCGCGAGCGGGTCGCCCCGGCGGGTGGCGCCGAACAGGTCCAGGCCCCGCGAGGCCGTCGCGCCCGCCCGCAGCCGTCCCACCCCGGTCTGCGCGAATCCGCGCAGGCCGAGCCGCGCGACCGTGAGCCGATCGGCGCGCGAGAGCGCTCCGCGCCGCTGCTGCTCGATGTCGCGCAGGTCGAGATCGGCCGACAGCCAAAGGCTGGCCGCGCGGCGGCGGGTCAGCGGATGCAGCGCGGACAGGTTCACCGACCAGCTGCGGCCCAGGATGTTGAGCGGCGTGAGGTCGGCGCCCGGCTGGGCGCGGGACAGGCCGGCGCTGACGCTCAGCTCCGTCCCCGCGGAGCTGACCCGCTTGCCGTAACGCACGCGGCCCGAGTTGAACTCGCTCGGCTGGAAAACCGTGCCTGAGTACGAAACGCTCAGGACGTCGTCGGACGCTGCGATCTGTCGAAGGTCGAACCTGGCATAGGCCATCTCAGGCCCGATCGCGCGGACATTGTCGTTGCTGATCGCAACGCGTCCCGCCGTTCGGGTGATGACCGGCTTCACGACAAGGATACCGCGTCCGCCCTCGCGCACGTAGCGTGCCGAGCGTACCCAAACGCCGTCCACGTCTCCCGCAATCAGCAGACGGCGTTCGACCTCGGCGAGGGTTGCAGGCCGCCCGGTTGTGAGGGGCGCCAGCGCCGCCCGGATCGCAGGATGGTCCGGGCCGTCGATCCGCACCTCGTCGACCTGGCCCTCGTCGACCGTGACGGTGAGAACTCCGACCGCTAGGCGTTGAGGTTCGATGGCCGCAGTCGCAAAGAAGTAACCGCGCGAGCGTGCACGTGCGGCGACCTTTTCCGTGAGCTCGGCCAAATCGCGCGGGGACGCGGTGCGACCCAGGAACGGCTCGATCACGTCGGCGAAGTCGGCAGGCGTGAGCGCCTGCAGGCCCTGAAAGCGCACGGCCCCGATCAGAATGTCGGATGATGCCGCCGCGCTGGTCGTGCTCGGCTCAATGCCGAGGATCGCGCTGTCCGGCTCCGGGGTCGGCTCCGCGACCCGCGGGACGGAGCGCGTGCCGGGATCCACTCGATCCAGAACGGTCTGCGCCGCTACCGGCGCCCCGTTCGTCAGGATCGAAGCGCCGAGTATCAGTCGGAAGGAGGTGGCCATCAGCGGTGCGTACCCAACTTGTGTTAAGTTGGCGCAAATGCTAGAGAAAGGTCGTTGAGAGGCCGTTAAGCCTGTTCTCCCACCGGGTCGTAACAGCAAGCCCCTATCCGGCACCCAACCGGAAGAGGGGAAAACGGTTGATGATCGGCTTGAGACTCGCAGGCGCCGCCGCCGCCCTGCTCGCCAGCACGAGCGCAGTCGCGCAGACCGCGCCGTGGCGGATCAGCGAGGCAAGCGGGCGTGTGGTCGTGCGCGATGCGGGGGGCGACCATGTGGTCGGGCGCGGGGCGGTGGTGCCGGCCGGCGCCGTGCTGCTGACGGGCCCCGGTGCGCGCGCGGTCGTGGTCCGGGGCGAGGACTTCGTGACCGTCGCGGCCAACAGCCGGATGCGGGTTCCCGCTCAGGCCCAGGCGAGCGGGCTCTTTCAGATGATCGAGGAATGGGGATCGGCCGTCTTCCGCATCAAGAAGCAGGCCAACCCGCATTTCGGGGTCCAGACGCCTTACCTCGCCGCCGTGGTGAAGGGCACGACCTTCTCCGTCACGGTGACGGACAAGGGCGCGGCCGTGCAGGTCGTCGAGGGCGCGGTCGAGGTCGCGACGAGCGATGGCGGCGCAAAGGAGCTGGTCCGGCCCGGCGCGCTGGCCTCGGTGGCGGCGGACGATCGCTATAGGCTTACCGTCCAGGGCGAGACGACCAAGGTGCTCGACTCGCCGGTACGGGCGACGGCTGCTCCGGCCGAACCGGCCGCGGCCACGACGCAACCCGGCGAGGTCAGCGTCGGTACGCCGGTCGCTGGGGACGACGCTTCGGCCGAGATGGCCGAGGCGATGGTGATTGCGCCGATCTCGGCGAAGCCCGTCGACCTGGGGGCGCTGACGGGCGGCATGGTCAGCGGCCGTTTGGGCGCTGAGGTGGCCGCGCTGGCGATGCCGGCCGCAGTGCGCATCCTTGATGCTCCGCCCACAGGATCGGCCGGCGCTTCGGAGTCGCCGGTAGAGGCGGTGCCAGCCGCCGAAAAGGTGGCCATGGAGGCGGAAAGGGAAGCGCAGCGCGCCCGGGAGGAAGCCGAGCGCGCTGCGGAAGCCAAGGACAAGGCCGAGAAGGACGCCAAGGCCGCGGCCGAGGCCCAGGCCAAGGCCGAGCAGGACGCGAAGGCGGCAGCGGACCAAGCGGCCAAGCAAGCCGAGGAAATGGCGAGGCAGGCCCGCGAGGAAGCCGAGCGGGCGGAGGCAGCCAAAGCCAAGGCAGAAGCCGATGCGCGGGCGGCAGACGAGGCGGCCCGGCGCGCGGCAGATGAGGCCAAGCGCGCCGACGATGCGCGCAAGGCGGAGGACGCCGCGCGCAAGGAAGCCGAAGAGGCGAAGCGCCTTGCCGATGAGAAGGCGAGAGCGGAGCGTGAGGCCGCGGAGAAGGCCAAGAACGACAAGGGACCCGGCAAGGGCGGCTCCAGGGGCGACGATGACGACGACGATGATGACGATGACGACGACAAGCCGAGCCGCGGGTCGGGCGATGACGATCGCGACGACGACGATGACGATTGAGGCCGCAGCTCTGCTTTGCTGCTGATTGCGACCTGACCTGCCGGAAGAAGGGGGCGGAGTGACTGGACGGCTTGCGACCCTGACGACGCGATGGCGGGCGGCGGCGCTCGTCGCGGCGGGCGTGATCGGCCTGTTGTTCGGCCTGAGCGGCGCGGGCGTCACCTTCGAGCGGATGCTCGAGGAGGTGCGGTTCGCGATCCGTTCGCGTCCTGCGTCCGGCGAGGTCGTGCTGGTCGAGATCGACGCCCGCTCGATCGTGGCGATCGATCGCTGGCCTTGGCCGCGGCGCAACTATGCCGTCCTGGTTGACCGCCTGCGGGACGCCGGCGCCGCTTCGATCGCGTTCGACGTGGACTTCTCGTCCCGATCCGATCCGGGCGACGACGCCGCATTCGCGGCTGCGCTGCAGCGGGCCGGTGGGGCCGTCGTGCTGCCCACGTTGCGGCAGCTGGAGAGCGGGGGTGACCGCGCGCACCTGGATGCGCTTCCGACGCCCGTCCTGCGCGCGCATTCCATGGCGGCTGCGGTCAGCGTCGCGCCCGACGGGGACGGCGCGGTTCGCGACGCGCCGCTTGGCCTCGTCACCTTCGGCACGCCGCGCCCGTCCCTCTCCGCCATGGTCGCCGGTCGGGGTGGCATAGCCGGCCAGGAATTCCCGATCGACTATGCCATCGACCCTGCGACCATCCCGCGGCTCAGCTTCATCGATGTCGTCCGTGGCCGGACCCCGGCGGCGGCGATCCGCGGCAAGCGCATCCTGATCGGAGCGACCGCCGTCGAACTGGGCGACCGCTACGGTACGCCCAGGTTCGGCGTGATACCCGGCGTCGTGATTCAAGCGATCGCGGCCGAAACCCTGCTCGAGGGCGTGCCGCGCCGGATGGGGTGGGTTCCGCCGTTCGCCGGGGCGCTTTTATTGTCGTTGCTCGTTCTGCGGGCGCGTCGCTCAGCCCACCTTGCCGGCATGGGTCTGCTGTCGCCGCTGGCGATCTTCGGCGGCGGGTTGGCGATCCGCGAATGGGGCGGCGTCGCCTTCCAGCTCGTGCCGGCGATGGCCGTGCTGTGGGTCGCCATGGCTGCCGCGCTGATCGCCCGCGTCGCGCACGAGCTGCACCGCCGTCGCGTGGTCGACGAGCAGACCGGCATGCCGAATCGGACCGCGCTCGTCGGCGACATGGCCGCCGCTGGCGCGCTGTCGATCGTCGCCGGGCGCGTGCTGGACTATGACAAGCTGCTCGCCGCCTTGGGCGCGAACGGAGCCGCGGAGCTGGTCCGCCGGGTCGCCGAGCGGATCACCCATCACGCGAACGCGCCCGTGTACCGGGTGGAGGATCGCGTGCTCGCGTGGCGAGATCACGCCGACGAGGACCGGACGGCGATGCGCGCCGACGAACTCCGACGCATCATGCTGGCGCCGGTGGAAGTGAACGGGCGGCATGTCGACGTGGCGCTGGCGCTCGGGTTCGCCCGCGGGGAAGGCCCGAGCGCCGCATCGGTCGTGGCGCACGCCAGCCTTGCCGCGGCCCGCGCCCGCGCGGAAGGCGCCGGCTGGCGCGTCTACTCGGATGCGGAGCGGGACAGCGCCGACCGCGACGTGTCGCTGCTGGGCGAGCTCGACGCGGCGGTGGACCAAGGCGAGATCGCGGTCGCCTATCAGCCCAAGCTGCACATCGCCTCTGGAGCGGTGGTCGGGGTCGAGGCCCTGGTGCGCTGGCGGCACCCGGCCCGCGGTTTCCTGTCGCCGGATCTGTTCATCCCGCTGGCCGAGCGTTCGGGACGGATCGCCCGCCTGACGCTGCACGTACTGGAACAGACGCTGGCCGACCTCCGCGCGTGGGATCTGCGCGGCGTCACGATCGGCGCGGCGGTCAACATCTCGGCCAAGTTGCTGGACGACGCCGAGTTCCTCGACGCCGCGCGTCAGGCGATCGCGGCCGGCGGCATCGACCCGCACCGCCTCACGCTGGAGGTGACCGAGTCCGCCGCGATGCACGATCCGGCGGGGGCGGTTCGCGCGCTGGAGGCGTTGAAGGCGCTGGGCGTGGCCGTGTCGATGGATGACTACGGCACCGGGCTGTCGACGCTGTCCTACCTCAAGACGCTGCCGCTCGACGAGCTGAAGCTCGATCGCAGCTTCGTCCAATACGCGCACCAGAACCGCAGCGACGCGGTGCTGGTCCGCTCCACGGTCGAACTCGCGCACGATCTGGGCCTGAAGGTCGTGGCCGAGGGCGTCGAGGACGAGGCCTGCCTCGGCTATCTGCGCTCGGTCGGGTGCGACATCGCGCAGGGCTATCTGATCGGGCGGCCGATGCCGGCTGACGATCTGCTCACGCTGGTGCTGGCCGGGCTGCGCCAGGCGGCTTGAGGCTTGCCAGCCCGCCCGTGATGGGCGAGCGGGGCGGCGATGGACCGCCTGGACCCCTTGCTGGCGACGGAGACCAGCCGGCGACGGTTGCTGGCGATGGGCGCGCTGGCGGTCGGCGCGCCGGCGCTGGGGCAGGCGGTCGACCTGCGGCTGGCCGGCGGCGGCGGCGGGCGGACGACGACCGACGCGTTCCCGGGCAAGCGGGGCATGATCCTGCAGCGGACCCGGGCGCCGCTGCTCGAAACGCCGATGAGCGTCTTCGACGCGCACGACCTGACGCCGAACGACCGCTTCTTCGTGCGCTGGCACTGGGACGACATCCCGACGGCGGTCGACGTGCGCAGCTTTCGGCTGCGGGTCGGCGGGCATGTCGCGCGGCCGATCTCTCTTACCTTGCAGCAGCTCCTGAAGCTGCCGCGGGTCGAATATGTGGCGGTGAACCAGTGCTCGGGCAATTCGCGCGGGTTCTTCCAGCCGCGGGTGCCGGGCGCGCAATGGGGGCATGGCGCGATGGGCAATGCGCGCTGGACGGGGGTGAGCCTCCGGCGCGTGCTCGACCTGGCGGGCGTGCGGCCGGAGGCGCGGCAGGTGCGGTTCGGTGGCCTCGACCGCCCGCTGGCGCCGGGGGCGCCCGATTACCTCAAGTCGCTCGCCATCGATCATGCCCGCGACGGGGAGGTGATAATCGCCTTTCTGATGAACGGCGAGCAGCTGCCCCTGCTGAACGGCTTTCCGCTGCGGCTCATCGTGCCGGGCTGGTTCTCAACCTATTGGGTCAAGGCGCTCGACACGATCGAGGTGCTGGCGGGCGACGACCCGCAATATTGGATGGCGAAGGCCTATCGGCTCCCGGCGACGCCGCGCGGTGGGGTGGTCCCGGGCGCGAAGGACTTCCCGACCGTGCCGATCAACCGCATGCCGCCGCGCAGCTGGGTGACCAACGTCGCGGACGGACAGCGGATCGCGTTCCGGCCGACGCTGCCCGTCAGGGGCATCGCGCTCGGCGGCGCCCACGGAGTGGCGCGCGTGGCCCTGTCGACGGACGGCGGGCGGAGCTGGCGGGACGCGCGGCTGGGTCCGGACCTCGGGCGCTACAGCTTCCGGCGCTGGACGGCGGAGGTGCCGGTCGCGGGGCGCGGGCCGGTGCGGCTGATGGCGCGATGCTGGAACACGGTCGGGGAAGCGCAGCCGTTCTCGCCGATGTGGAACCCGTCGGGCTATGCGCGGGATCAGGTCGAGACGACCACGGTGGTGGTGGCGTGACCCGTTTCATGGTCATAAGTCTGCTCCTGCTCGGCGGGTGCGACCGCGGCCGGGACCAAGCGGCTGCGCCCGAGGCGACGCTCCGCTCGGCGAGCATCGCCCTGCCGGCGGATGCGGAGGCGTTGCCGGACGGGCCCGACGTCGACCTGGTCACCGCGCGCTGCATCGCCTGTCACTCGGCCGGCATGATCCTGACCCAGCCGGCGCTGTCCGAGACGCAGTGGCAGGCGACGGTCACCAAGATGCGGGAGGTCTACAAGGCTCCCGTGCCGCACGAAGATGACGCGGCGATCGTCGCCTATCTGACCAGCCTCAAAGCTCCTTGAGCGGAAGGTTCGGGTCGGCGAGGCGGTCGGGGTCGGCGGCGATCCCCTCCACCACCAACCGGCGGCCCTGGACATAGTCCTTGACCGCGTTGACGCAGTCGAGCGCGGTCACCCGGCCGTCGCGCAGGTACACGAGCGAGAAGCTGGATGTCTCGGGGTCGCCGCGCAGCACTTCGGCGTCATGCCCTACGGACAGGCCGACGGTCTGGAGCTTCAGGTCGTACTGGTTGGACCAGAACCACGGCACCGCGTCGTAGGTCGCCGGCTCGCCACAGATGGTCCGCGCGACGACATTGGCCTGGTCGTTGGCGTTCTGGACGGATTCGAGCCTGAGCTCGGCTCCGGCGGCGAAGCGGTTGGCGTGGAGCGCGCAGTCGCCGATCGCGAACACGTCCGGCAGGCTGGTGCGGCAGCTCGCGTCCACGCGCACGCCGTTGCCGCCCTCCGCCCCGGCAGCGATCAGCGGCTCCACGGCGGGCACGATGCCGATGCCGACGATGACCATGTCGCAAGGCACGACCTCGCCGCCGACCAGCTCGACCCCGCTCGCCCGGCCGTGCTCGCCCCGGATCGATGCGACGGCGGTGTCGAGGCGCACGTCGACGCCCTCGGCCCGGTGCCGCGCCTCGAAAAAGCGGGACAGCCGCTCGCCGGCGACGCGGGCGAGGACGCGGGGGAGCGCCTCGATCAGCGTCACCGCCTTGTTCTGCTTCCTGAGCGCCGACGCCGCCTCCAGCCCGATATAGCCGCCGCCTACGACCACCACGCGGCGCGTGGTGGCGAGCTCGGCCTTGAGCTGGTCGACATCGGCGCGGGTGCGGACGCTGTGGACGCCGGCCAAGTCGTGGCCGTGACAGGACAGCCGGCGCGGATGGCCGCCCGCCGCCCAGATCAGCCGGCCATAGCCGATCCGCTCGCCCGCTTCGGTCGCGACCTCGCGCGTCGCAGGGTCGACGGCGACGGCGCGGCGGCCGAGCAGCAGCTCGACCTGACGCTCGGCCCAGAAGCTGTCGGCGCGCAGCAGCATGCGCTCGAAGGCCTTGTGGCCGGCGAGATACTCCTTGGACAAGGGTGGGCGCTCATAGGGCGGGTCCGGCTCCTCCCCCAGGATCGCGATCGATCCGGAGAACTTCAGCTGCCGAAGCTGGATCGCGGCCTGCGCGCCGCCATGCCCGCCTCCGACGATCAGGACGTCGTAGCGGGTCAAAACACCACCACCGACCGGATGCTCTCGCCGCGGTGCATCAGGTCGAAGCCGCGGTTGATCTCTTCGAGCGAGAGGACGTGCGTGATCATCGGGTCGATCGCGATCTTGCCCGTCATGTACCAGTCGACGATCTTGGGCACGTCGGTGCGGCCCTTCGCCCCGCCGAACGCCGTGCCGCGCCAGTTCCGGCCGGTCACGAGCTGGAAGGGGCGGGTCGCGATCTCCTTGCCGGCCTCCGCCACGCCGATGATGATCGAGGTGCCCCAGCCGCGGTGGCAGCACTCCAGCGCGGTCCGCATCACGTCCGTGTTGCCGGTCGCGTCGAAGGTGAAGTCGGCGCCGCCGTCGGTGAGCTCCAGCACGCGCGCGATCGTCTGCTCGCGGCTCAGCCCCTCGGAATTGAGGAAGTCGGTCATGCCGAAGCGGCGGCCCCAGTCCTCGCGGCCTGCGTTGATGTCGACCCCGATGATCCGGTCCGCGCCGACCAGCTTCGCGCCCTGGATGACGTTAAGGCCGATGCCGCCCAGCCCGAAGACGACGACATTGTCGCCGGCCTGGACCTTGGCCGTGTTCACGACGGCGCCGACGCCGGTCGTCACGCCGCAGCCGATGTAGCAGCTGGTCTGGAACGGCGCGTCCGGGCGGATCTTCGCCACCGCGATCTCGGGCAGGACGGTGAAGTTCGAGAAGGTGGAGCAGCCCAT
>ERZ1066119.1669-NODE-1669-length-11001-cov-5.187648_pt1 | contig 11001 bp, 12 predicted proteins | sample MGYA00382766_ERZ1066119 | MGnify/ENA primary metagenome ERZ1066119 (study PRJEB33369, sample SAMEA5778349) | biofilm metagenome | biome: Industrial cooling water; feature: Water cooling tower basin; material: Biofilm | place: United Arab Emirates | collected...
GCTCTTCCAATTCGGCCACAACACGCACCCACTTTCATGACCGATTTCGTCTTCGATCCGCCCGCCCCGGTGTCCCTCCCCGTCGTCGGCGGCAACGGCCGCTTTCCCGTGCGACGCATCTACTGCGTCGGTCGCAACTACGTCGAGCACGCGCAGGAGATGGGCTTCACCGGGCGCGAGCCGCCCTTCTTCTTCTGCAAGCCCACCGACGCCATCGTCTTCGTCCCCCAAGGGGGCACCGGCGAGATCCCGTATCCGTCGATGACCAAGAACTTCCATTTCGAAGCCGAATTGGTGGTGGCGATCGGCAAGCCCGGCGCGAACATCCGCAAGGAAGACGCGCAGCAGCACGTCTTCGGCTATGCGGTGGGCCTGGACATGACCCGCCGCGACCTGCAGGGCGAGATGAAGAAGCAGGGCCGGCCCTGGGAGATCGGCAAGGCCTTCGACCACAGCGCGCCGATCGGGCCGCTGCACCCCGTCGAGCGCACGGGCGAGCTGTCGCGCGCGGCCATCACGCTCGACGTCAACGGGCAACGCAAGCAGTCCAGCGACATCTCCAAACTGATCTGGAACGTCGCCGAGACCATCGAGCACCTGTCGGCCTACTACACCCTGCAGCCCGGCGACCTGATCTACACCGGCACGCCCGAAGGCGTGGGCGCGGTGGCGTCGGGCGACGTGATGGTGGTGGCGATCGAAGGGCTGGGCGAGCTGAAGGTCCGGGTGGCCTGACGGCGCGCGCGATGCGCGCCCTCGACTCCATCGCCAGCATCGGCGACCTGCGCGACGCCGCCCGGCGCGCCCTGCCACGCTTCGTCTTCGACTATGTCGATGGCGGCGCCGAGGACGAATCGGCATCGCGGCGCAGCCGTGAGGCGTTCGACCGCATCGAGATTGCGCCGCGTGCCTTGCGCGACGTGTCCGCGCGCAGCACGCGCTGCACGCTGTTCGGACGCGAGTGGGCAGCGCCCTTCGGCATCGGGCCCACCGGCCTGGCTGGCCTGACGCGACCCGGCGCCGACCTGTTGCTGTCGAGCGCGGCGCGCGACGCGGGCGTGCCCTTCACGCTCAGCACCCCGGCCAACAGCACCGTGGAAGACGTTGCCCGCCAGGGCAGCGACCATCTGTGGTTCCAGCTCTACATGCCTCGCGACCGGGCAGTCGGCGCGGACCTGCTCGCGCGTGCCGATCGCGCCGGCTGTCGCGTGGCGGTGTTGACGGTGGACGTGCCGGTGCCGGGCCGGCGCGCGCGCGACATCCGCAACGGCTTCGCGCTGCCGATGCGATGGACGCCACGCACGCTGGCGGACATGGCGCTTCGCCCGGCATGGTCGCTGCGGCAGGCCGTGGGTGGCCCGCCGCGGCTGGCGCACTGGGAAGCCTATGCACGGCGCGACGGGGTCCGTGGCGGAAGCGCACGCGTCGACGATGGCCGCGGCGCGGTCAGCGCCGAATCGCTGGCTGCGTTGCAAGCCGCGCAGATCGACCCGTCGCTGGACTGGGACGCCTTGCGTGCGGTGCGCGGCCACTGGCCGCACGCGCTGCTCGTCAAGGGCGTGCTGCATCCGGAAGACGCCGTTCGCGCGCTGGAATGCGGTGCCGACGGGGTCGTCGTGTCGGCGCATGGCGGGCGGCAGCTGGACGCGGCCCCTGCGCCCGTCTCGGTACTGCCGGCGATACGCGCGGCGGTCGGCGCATCGGCCAAGGTGTTGGTGGACGGCGGCATCCGCAGCGGGACCGACGTGGCGCGCGCCCTGGCGGCCGGCGCCGACTTCTGCCTGGTCGGGCGCCCGACGCTTTATGGCGTGGCGGCCTTCGGCGCGGCCGGCGCCGCTCGGGCGTTGGCGATCATCGGCGAGGGTTTCGACCGGGCGATGGCGATGGCGGGCATCCAGGAGCCGGCCGCCTGGCGTCGCGGCGCCGCCTGACCAGGACGCCGGTCAGCGCCATTCCACCGGCCAGGACGCACAGCAGCGAGTCGGGTTCCGGCACCGGCGTCGGCGCGGGTTCGCGCAGTACGGGGCCAGTGTCTTGGGGATCGACTGGCGCGTCCAAGCCGGACCGGCCGGGCGATCCGGCAGGGTCGACCGCTTGCAGGGCCACCTGGGTCGGGGCTTCCGCGAGTGCCGGTCCTGCCAGCGACGGAGCCGGTCCACCGGGCCAGGCCGGACCGGCAGCATCGGCAGGGCTCGACGCGCCCGAAGGGCCCGCAGGCGCCGCAGGGACCCCAGGACCCGGCCACCCCGGAAAAGCCGACGAGCCCAGATACTTCGGCGCCGCCTGGCCGATCGGCCCAGGCTCGCCGGCCTGCGGCGCACCCGGGCCCGCAGGCGGATCACCGATCGAGCCGTCCAGCGGCGGGCCCACGGCCGCCTGCGGCGCGTCGGCCAGGCGTGGGTACAGGCGGGTCACATTGCCGCACACGTCTGGAACGGCCACCCAGTAGCCCGCGCGCTGGAACAGGAGCCCTCGTTCGATGCGCGACTCGGGGAAGCCCACGCGCTGGCCGAGCGACATGCCGTTGCCGTAGCTCATGTCCATGCGGTCGGCGAACTGCCGGCCCGCGCCGTGGACGCCTCGGGCGGAGATCTCGACCGTTCCCACCGCGTCGCCGCGGCGGATGTCTTCGGCCAGGCGGCTGGCATGCGGCTCGGGAATGCCGGTCGCGACGATCGCGCAGTACGGGTCCCCCCGGAACGCCTGCGCCCCGGGATGGGTCCACGCGCCACCGCGCCGCACCTCGAATCCAGCGCATCGAGCCGGAAGATCGGCCGACTCCGCTTCGCCGAGGTCATTGAGCGGTGCCGCCGTGCCGGCGAGGCCGCTGGCGGATGATCGCGCGACACCATGCAGGCTGGCCGCGATGCCCAACGCTCCGACCAGGATCGACAGCGCGAGCCCCTTGCCGAGCGCGCGACGTCGGCGCTTGGCTGGATGCGGCGTGGATCGAGCGCGCGACGATGCGCGTGCACGCGGTGGGGCGGACTCGAGGGGCATGCGGTCAGGCCTGGCGGCCGGCGTGCACGCCGCACGGCGAGTAAAGCCGTGTCGAGCGCGCCACCGACTCGTGGTGGGATGCCGCTGACATCGCAGCGTGCGCCGGCGATTCTCGATGAACGTTTTCACGCACGCCACAGGCACGTCTCGGTTTCGACGGCCGCGCAACAAGGTGCGCGGCCGGCCGAGCCACGCCAGGCGCTCTTGCCCGAACCCCGTCCTCGGGTCCGGGTCGACTCCGTCGCCGCCCGACCCCACAAAAGCACTGCTTGACATCTGTTCCTGTGCATTGCACACTTAGCTAAATCATGGCCACCAGCTCCCGTTTCGTCGTCGCCACTCACCTGCTCGTCGCGCTGGTCCATCAGCGCGGCGAGCCGCTGATGTCCGAGCGGCTCGCCCCCAGCGCCAGCACCACCGCGACGGTCGTGCGCAAGCTGCTGTCGATGCTCGCGCGCGCCAAGCTCACCAGGTCGCAGATGGGCGCCGGCGGCGGAGCGCTCCTGGCGCGCCCGGCCGAGAAGATCTCGCTGCTGGATGTCTACCGGGCGGTGGAAACGGAGCCGCTCGTGGCTTGGCACCGCTGCGAGCCGAACGAAAACTGCCCGATCGGGCGCAGCCTTCGCGAAGCCTTGGAGCCCGAAGTGGATGCCGCGGTGCAGGCCTTCGAAGACCGGCTGGCCAAGACGAGCATCGCCGACGTCGCGCGCCGCATTCCAGTCTGCGACGAACTACGGCTGTAAAGCCGAAGGCGGAACCACGACTGATTCAACGCCTAAATGTTCATGTGTTGATCACATAGTTTCATCCCCCGATCGCTCGTCCTTCGTTGGACGTGCAGTCCTCGAGTCCCCAGGAGATCCGCCCCATGCTGTTCGATCCATACACCAGTGCCAGCCTCCAGCTGAAGAACCGCATCGTGATGGCGCCGCTCACGCGCAGCCGCGCCGTCCACGACAACACCCCCAACGAGTTGATGGCCGAGTACTACGGCCAGCGCGCAGGGGCCGGCCTGATCGTCACCGAGGGCACGTCGCCCTCGCCCAACGGATTGGGTTATCCCCGCATCCCGGGCTTGTTCGCGGTCCAGCACGTGGATGGATGGCGCCGAGTCACGGACGCGGTGCACCGCGAAGGCGCCAAGATCTTCGTCCAGTTGATGCACACGGGCCGTGTCGGCCATGCCGCGAACTTGCCGCCTGGCGCTGAGGTGCTCGGCCCGACCGAGCGGCCGCTGTCCGGCGAGATGTACACCGATGCCGCAGGCATGCAGCCGCACACGCCCCCGCGCGCGATGGACGATCGCGATATCGCCGCCGCGATCGACGAATTCGTCGACGCCGCGAAGCTCGCGCTGGCAGCCGGATTCGACGGCGTCGAGCTGCACGCGGCCAACGGCTACCTGCTCGAGCAGTTCCTGAACGCCAATGTGAACAACCGCACCGACGCCTGGGGCGGAGACGCGGCGCGGCGCAACCGCCTGGTGCTCGAGGTGGCACGCGCGGTCGTCGCGGCCATCGGTGCGTCGCGCGTCGGCATCCGCGTGTCGCCTTATGGCGCCTTCAACGACACCGGCGGCTTCGACGGCGTCGACGACCAGTACACGGTGCTCGCGCGCGACTTGGGCGCGATGGGGCTCGCGTACCTGCACCTGGTCGACCACGCGTCGATGGGCGCACCGCAAGTGCCGGAAGGCATCAAGGCGGCGTTGCGGGAGGCGTTCGGCGGGACCTTCATCGCCAGTGGCGGCTTCGACCGCGCCGGCGCCGAGCGCGTACTGGCCGAGGGCCGTGCGGACTTGGTGGCTTTCGGCCGTGCCTGGCTGGCCAACCCGGACCTCGTCGAGCGGCTGCGCGGCGATCTGCCGCTCAACGCGCCCGACGCCTCGACCTTCTACACGCCGGGCGCCGCGGGCTACACCGACTACCCCCGGGCGGCGTAGCGACACCGCATTCCCTTGCGCGGGCTCGATCCCGGGCCCGCGCAGTCGGGTCGCGCCCATCAGGCACGACCCGGAACGCATCGATGTCAGATCGACTCGATGATTCACTTGACTGGAGCATGCAATGAACCGCCACAGCCTCATCCGTTCTTCGCTCATCGCCGCCGCCCTGTCCGCGGCTGGCTTGTCCGCAGCTGCCACCGTCGGCGACCAGCCTGCCTACCCAGGCACCGCTGAATTCCGAGCGGCGCCGAACCAAGCGCAAGCACCGGCACCACGGCAGGCCCACGACAAGACCTTCGTGGTCGGCCGCGCCAGCGGCATCGCCGGAGACTATTCCGCTTATCCGGGCGCGACCCCGGAAGCCGACCGTGGATCCGTCGCGTCGCTGCCTGGCGCGTCCCCGATCGGACCATCGACCGCGGCTGGAGCGGCCGCCGGCGCGTTCGGATCTCCCGGCACCGAACGCGCCACGACGAGCGGCCCGCTCTACGTGCACTGAGCCAGGATGACCTGGACCACCGCGCGCCTCCACGACCATCCAAGATGGAGGCTGCAGGCGAGATGCTCTACGTGATGACGGCGCTCGGACTGTCGCCGTCCAAGTAGAGCCATCGACCCCCTTCCCGCACGAATCGGCTGCGCTCGCGCAGCCGCTCTGCTTTGCCACCGACCTTGTAGCGCGCGACGAACTCCACGACGCCCTCGTCGCCCCTCTCGTTCGCGTCGAGCACCTGCAGCCCGATCCACTTGGGCGCTGGTGGCTGGTCAAGCGCCAGCGCCGCTGGCCGCGTCGATGGATGCCAAGTGTCGAGCAGGTACCGCTCCAGCCCCAACGCGTAGGCCGCGTAGCGCGAGCGCATCAGCCGCTCGGGTGTCGGGGCGGGCGCCCCCGCGTGCAAGCGGCCACAGCAGCTGTCGTAGGGGCCGGGCAAGCCGCATGGGCAGGCCAGTGGCTTGGCGGGGGAAGCGGGCCTGCCCATCGGCGTCGACGTGTCCGAAACGCTCTTGGAGCGGGTTTCGATCAGGCCGGCGCGGCGAGGTCGCCGCCCGGGGCGCCGACACCGCCCTGCCCCGGCTCGATCGGCACGCCCGTGAGCCGCTCGACCCAGCGCGCCACCTCGCTGACACTGGCGTCCGCGCCGCTGGCTTGCAGCGCCGCCAAGTACAGCTGCTGGATGTGGTTGCGCGTGATCCACGATCCGCCGGTGGACTCGTTGAGCACGCGGTTCATCTCGACCGGGTCCAACCCGGCCCGCTTGCCGATCGCCAGGCCCTCGACGGTCGCGACGAAGGTCGCCGCCGTGATCGTGTTGTTGATGCACTTCATCCGGTGCCCTGACGATAGCGGGCCCAAGTGGAACACGGCGCGGCCCATCACCTCGAGGAGCGGCCGCACGCGCGCGATGTCGTCCGCCTGGCCGCCCGCCATGAACACCAGGTCCGCCGCCTGCGCGCCCCATTGCGCCCCCGACACCGGCGCGTCCACCATCCGCACGCCGCGCGCGGCGAGCGCCTCGCCGGTGGCCAGCGTCAGCCACGGCTCGGACGAAGAGGTGTCGAGCAGCAGCGCGCCAGGCGCCAAGCCGGCGATCAAGGCGTCATCGTCGACATCGGAGGCGTCGTTGTCGACCTCGCCGCGCTCCGCACCGCCTGCGGGCTGCCCGACGCGGGCCGCGCCGAGCACGACTCGCTGCACCACCTCGCCGTTGGGCAGCATCGTGATCACCACCTCGGCGCCTTCAGCCACCGATCGCAGGCTGTCGGCAGCCACGATCCGCCCCTCGGGCGGCGCAGTCGCCAATGCTTCCGTCCCGCGCAGCTTGATCGCCGCTCCGTCCCGCGCCAGCCGCGAGGCGGTCGTCGCATCGATGTCGTAGACCGCGACGCGGTGCCCGGCCGCGGCCAGGTGAGCCACCATGGGCGCCCCCATCACGCCCAGACCCACGAAGCCGATCCGCATCGGCGTCCCGCCTTTCCGCTGTTCCATGCAGCCCCCTCCGTCGTCGTTCGATGCCTCGCCGCCCTAGTCGGCGATGCCTGCCAATTCGTCTGCGCCCGCCACCAGCATCGACAACAACGCGCGTGCATCGGTCAGGGACTCCATTCCTTCGATGGCCGCACGCAACTCGGCCGCGCGCGCGAGCTTCCTCGGCGCGTAGTCCATGCAGTCGGCGAAACGCGCCTCGTGTTCGGCGTCGGACAACGGGTTGTCCGGATAGCCCGGCGCGACGTCGTGTCCCGCCGCCAACGCGCGGCCGTCGCGCGTGCGCAGTTGGAGATCCACGGCGCTGTGCCCGCGCGCGTCCATCGCCGGATCGGCGACCACCTCGATGCGACGGGCGAGCGCGACGATCGCCTCGTCGCGCACCGTGACGCGCCGCGCACCAGCGCGTTGGCCACGCACCAGCCGGCGTTGAATTGCGCGTCCACGCGCGGGCTCTCGCCCAGGCGGAAGGCGTGGCCGACCAGCCGCCACGCATAGGGCGGCAACGTCACCCGGCCAGAGGCCACGTCGTCGGCCGACAGGCGGTGCTCGCGCGCCAGCCGCAGCGCCAGGTCGGTCACGCCCTGCGTGACGCCGCAGCTGGGGAACTTCTTGAACATCGTGCGCTGGATGCGCCAGTGGGCGCCCAACTGGTCGACCACGTCGGCCGCCTTCAGCAGGCCGCGTCCGAAGAGGTGCGCGTAGCCGTAGTGGCCCTCCAGGAAGTTGGCCGGTCCGGTCAGGCCGCGTTGCGCCAGCTGCGCGCAGGTCACCGCGGCCTCGGTGGTCCAACCCTGGATCAGGCGCACCGCCAGCGAGCCGTCCACATTGCTCTGGAAGCTGCCGGCGCAGCGGTTGAAGGCCAGCGCCAGCGCGTGGTGCGTGCGTGCCTCGTCCAGGCCGAGCACGCGCGCCGCGGCCGCGGTGGCCGCGAACACGACCGCCACGCCCGTGGGATCGAAGCCGTCGTACATCGCCTCGGTGAGGTTCATGCGCGCCCCCACCTCCGCCCCCATGGCCAGCGCAGCCAGGAGTTCCGCGCCGCTGCAGCCGCCGCGCAGTTCGGCCGCGGCCATGGCGGCGGGAAAGAGCGACGAGCCGATGTGCGGCCCGGGCGCCATCGCGTCGCAAAAGTCCAGCGCGCGGCACATGGTGCCGTTGAGCATCGCAGCGGACGCGGCCGGCAGGCGGTCGCCGTGGATCAGCACCGTGGCCTGCGGCGCGCCGCCACGCTCGATCAGCAGCGCGCGCAGCTCGGCGATGCCGGCTTCCTCCGCGCCCGCCGCGGCCGTGCCGCAGACGGCCATCACGATGCGCCGCACCATGCGCAGCGGCTCGGCTGGCACTTCGGCCAGCGGAAAGCCCGCCACGAAGCGCGCGAGCGCGCGTTCGCTTTCCATGGGTCGTCTCCTCGTCGTTGTGAAGCGGCGACGCCGGATCGCCGCCGCTGCTTTCCCGACCGAACATTACACGGTGGCCGCGATCGCGCGCGGCGGCCTGCGCCGCCCCGATCGGCAGTACGATCACGGGATGCACGAGCCCCGCACCCGCACCGATTCGCTGTACTTCGACTATCCGCTATTCCCGTTCCGGCGGCCGCCGGAAATGGAGCTGGCGCGCGCTGCGGCGGCCGGCGGCACGGCGCCCGCGGAAGCCGCGCTGCCCGTCCATCCCGTGGCGATCGTGGGGGGCGGGCCTTCGGGCCTGGTGCTGGCTTTGGAGCTGGCCCGCTTCGGGGTGCGCTCCGTGGTGCTGGAAGCCGACGAGACGGTGGCCGAGGGCAGCCGCGCGGCCTGCGTGTCGCGCCGCTCGATGGAGATCTTCCGCGGCGTGGGCGCCGACGGCGCTTTCCTGCGCGAGGCCCTGCCGTGGACCCATGGCACCTCGTACTGGCGCGACCAGCCGGTGTTCCGCCTGCAGATGCCGCACTCGCCCGACGAGCGCTTCCATCCGATGGCGAACCTGCAGCAGAACATGATCGAGGAAGTACTGGTCGAGCGCATCGCGCACTGCCCGCTCATCGAGCTGCGCTGGCAGAGCCGCGTGGTCGGCATGGCGCAGCGCGGCGCGGCGCGCGCGGACAGCGATGGCTGGGTGCTGCTTACGGTGGACACGCCCGAAGGCGAGTATCCGCTGCGAGCCCGGTGGGTCGTGGCGGCCGACGGGGCGCGGTCCGGCGTGCGCCAGCTGCTGGCGCTGCGGTTGTCGGGAGAATCGTTCGAGGGGCGCTACCTGATCGCCGACTTCCGCATGGCTTCGCCCCACCCCACGGAGCGACGGGCCTGGTTCGACCCGCCCACCAATCCGGGCCATACCGTGCTCATGCACAAGATGGCGCGCGACATGTGGCGGATCGACTACCAACTGGCCGAGGACGCCGACGAAGCGGTCGAGCTGTCCGAGACGCGAGTGCGCGAGCGCATCGCGCAGCACCTGGCCTGGATCGGGGAGGACACGCCCTGGACCCTGGACTGGACTCGCCTCTACAAGGCCCACTGCCTGTGCCTGGACGATTACCGGCACGGACGCGTCTTCTTCATCGGCGATGCGGCGCACCTCGTGCCGATCTTCGGCGTGCGCGGCATGAACTCGTCGCTGGCGGACGCCAACAACCTCGGCTGGAAGCTGGCCGCGGTGCTCGACGGCGAGGCGGGCGACGCGCTCCTGGACAGCTACACGCCCGAGCGGCGCGCCGCGACCTTCGACGTCTTCGCCAACGCCAGGCGCAGCACGCTGTTCATGACGCCACCCACGCGCGGCTGGCGCCTGATGCGGGATGCCGCCTTGCAGCTGTCGCTGTCGCACGATTGGGCACGCAATTTCGTCAACCCGCGCCAGAGCGCGCCTTACGACTATCTCGATTCACCGCTCACGACACCGGACGACCCGCACGACGACTGGCGTTGCGGCCCGCGGGCAGGCGCCCCGCTGGCCAGCGTGCAGCTTTCGCCCGGTCGATTCCTGACGGACTGCCTGGACCACGTGACAGGCTTCACGCTGATCGTCTTCGGAGCCGATGCCACGCGCAACGGGCGGGCCGCCTGGCAGCCGCTGGTCCGCGACGGCATCGCGCTGCGCTTCGTGGAACGGGTGTCGCGCGACGCCGCGGCCGGTTCGCCCGACACGGTGGCCGACCCGCAGGGGTGCGCGCAGGCCGCCTACGACGCGCGCGACGGCGACTGCGTGCTGGTGCGGCCCGACGGCCATGTCTGCGCGCGCCTGCGGGCGTCGCCCGTGGATCGCCAGCTGGAGCGGGTGCGAGCGGCGATGCGCCGGGCGCTGGCCGCGGCCGACAGCGAGGAGCAGCCGGGATGCCGTTGACGACCGAGCAGAGCGAAGCCTTCTACGACCGACTGGCCGAGGCCATCGACCGCGCCGGCCCGCAAGACGAGAGCCTGTTCCTGGCGAAGCTCGCGCTGTTGCTGGCGCATGCGCTGGGCAATGCCCGCACGGCGGAGGCCGCGATCGAACAGGCGCTGGCGCAGCTGGGTCCGGCCCCGCCCCGATGATCGGGACGCGGGGCCTCCAGGACAACCGGCTTGCGCTCAGGACGACTGTCCCTGGTAGTAGGGGCTGGCGTGCCCGGAACGGCGCGCGGCGCGCGCGCGGTCGGTTTCGGCGCGCACGTCGGCCCGGCTGCGGCCTTCCGCACTGGCGCGGTACGCGGGGTTCGGCACGAACGCGTCACCCATGAGGATCATGTCCGGTTCGGCCTGCGCGTGCGCCGGGCCACCGGGGAACGGCGCGGCCAGTTGCACGGTCGTGGATGGATAGTCGGGGCTGTCGCCCACGCCGACGGGGTTCGCATGCGCGCCCAAACTTCCGGCTCCCAGCACGAAGGCAACGAGGCTGGCGCGGATCATCTGACGGTTCGTGTTCATGGCTCTGGTTCCCTATGGTTTCGACGCTTCTCCGGTCCGCCTTCGGGTCGGTTCGTCGCGTTCGATGAGGGAAGTCTGAACCGGCAGACCCATTCGATCCAATGATTGATCGGCATGCAGCGCATGAGCCGCATTCATGGGTTGGAACACGGCCCGCCACGCTGGCGCGGCCATCCGCATCGGCCGCGCTG
>ERZ1066119.1673-NODE-1673-length-10969-cov-14.277992_pt1 | contig 10969 bp, 13 predicted proteins | sample MGYA00382766_ERZ1066119 | MGnify/ENA primary metagenome ERZ1066119 (study PRJEB33369, sample SAMEA5778349) | biofilm metagenome | biome: Industrial cooling water; feature: Water cooling tower basin; material: Biofilm | place: United Arab Emirates | collected...
GGCGGGATGAAGCGCCGCGTGCTGATCGCCAAGGCGCTGGCGCATGAGCCCGAGCTGCTGTTCCTCGACGAGCCCACCGCCGGTGTCGATGTGGAGCTGCGCAAGGACATGTGGCGCCAGATCGGCGAACTGCGCGCCAAGGGCGTGACCGTGATCCTCACCACCCATTACATCGAGGAAGCCGAGGAGATGGCCGACCGCGTCGGCATCATCGACAAGGGCCGCCTGCTGATGGTCGACGAGAAGGCGGAGATGATGGCGCGCCTCGGCCGCACCGAAGCGCTGATCACCCTGGCTGCGCCGCTCAGCGAGGTTCCGTCTACGCTGACCGATCTGCCGGTGGAGCTGGAGCAGGGCGGGCGTGTGCTCCGCTATCGTGGCGGCGATGGCACCGGAAAGGGCAAGGCAGAGGTCGCGGAAGTCACCAAGGCGCTGATCCGCGCAGGCATCGATTACACCGGGATCGACGTCCACGAGAGCAGCCTGGAAGACATCTTCGTCCAGCTCATCGAGCGCGAGGAGGTGCCGACATGAGCTTCAACGGCATCTTCAACGCTCGGGGCGCCTGGTCGATCTTCACCCGCGAGCTGTCGCGCTTCCTGCGCACCGCCTTTCAGTCGGTGCTCGCGCCGGTGCTCACTACCTCCCTCTATTTCATCGTCTTCGGCGCGGCGATCGGCGGGCGCATGCCGGACCTTGGCGGAGTCGACTATGCCGCCTTCATCATTCCGGGCCTGCTGATGCTGACCCTGCTGGCCGAGACTACCAGCAACGCCAGCTTCGGGATCTACATGCCGCGCTTCACGGGCACGATCTACGAACTACTTTCCGCGCCCGTCGGGACGGCGGAAACGCTGATCGGGTTCGTCGGCGCGGCCGCGGTAAAAAGCCTGATCCTCGCCGCGATCATCCTGCTGACCGCGCGGCTATTTGTCGATTATTCGATTGCCCACCCGCTGATCGCGCTCGTCTACGTGGTGCTAGTCGCCGCCGCCTTCGCGCTCTTTGGCTTCATCCTCGGCATCTGGGCCGATGGGTTCGAAAAGCTCGGCATCATCCCGATGCTGTTCCTCACTCCGCTCACGTTCCTCGGCGGCACGTTCTACTCGATCGATATGCTGCCCAAGCCCTGGGACACGATCGCGCTGTTCAACCCCATCGTCTATCTGGTCAGCGGCCTGCGCTGGGCATTTTATGGCACCTCGGACGTAAGTTTCGGCGTTTCACTCGGCATCACGCTCGGCTTCCTCGCCTTTTGCGTCGCGGTCATCGCCTATATCTTCCGCACCGGTTGGCGGCTGCGAACCTAGCTTCGCGGGGTTTATCCCTGCGCGTGCAGCGGCTAGCACAGCCAATCATGACCATCCGCCGCATCCCGCTGGCCGCCGCTCTGCTGGCTGCTCCGCTGGCCGCTCAGGAGTCGCCCACCGCTGCGCCCGTTCTACCCCAGCCGGTGCGCGCGATGATCGATGCCGCGATCGCCACGGGTGACGAAGCCAAGGTGCGCACCGTGGTGGACCTCGCAAAGGCCACCAACCCCACCGCCGCTGCTGAGATCGATACCCTGCAGGCCGCATTCACCGCGAGCCGGGCCGAACAGCGGCGCATCGCCGAAGAACAGCGGCTTGCAGCCATCCGCGACGCCGGGCCCCTCGATAATTGGAAAGGTCGCGGCGAGATCGGCGGCTTCCGCTCGACCGGCAACAGCTCAAACATCGGGTTCACGGGCCGGCTCGACCTCAAGCGGCAGGGCATTGACTGGACACACCAGCTACGCGCCAATGCCGATTACCAGCGCTCGGCTGGCGTCACCTCGCGCGAGAAATATCTCGCCTCCTACGAACCGCGCTACCAAGTCGGCACCGACCTCTTCGCCTACGGCCTCGGCCAATTCGAAAGCGATCGCTTCCAGGGGTTCGATAGCCGTTACGCCCTCTCGGCTGGCGTGGGTTATCAGGCAGTGAAGCGCTCCGATCTCAACCTCGCCGTCAAAGCGGGCCCGGCGCTGCGCCATACCGAATTCACAAGCGGCGAAAACGACACGAGGCTCGCCGGTCTGCTCGGCCTTGATTTCGACTGGACCATCGTGGACGGGTTGAAGTTCACGCAGGATACCAATCTGGTCGCCGAAACCGGCGGCGCTGCCACGGTCATTTTCGATTCGCGCAACACCACGCTCGCGCTGGTTACCGGGCTCGAAGCGCGCCTCACCGGGAAACTGTCGACGCGCCTGTCTTACTCGCTGGATTATCAAAGCGAGCCCCAGCCCGGCAAAACCGGCACCGACACACTTTCGCGGGTCACCTTCGTTTACGGGTTCTGACCGCCTCGCACGTGGCCTGACGAAGGCGTGCCATCGATCACCAAGCATTAAGCATCGCGAAAGGCATGCGGTGCAATTGCGCGCCATCTCGTAACGACGAGACTAGTGAGGGAAACTAAAATGAAGAAGATATTCATGATGGCCGCAGGCGTGGCCACTATTGCTTTGCCGTCCGCTGCGGTTGCACAAGACGCGCCCGCCGCCGAAGCTTTCATTGGTGCTTCTGCCGGCTATCACGACCTTGATGTCAGCGGGGATATCGATGAGGATACCGCCGGTCTCGACGTGAACACTGGCAGTCCAATCATCGGCGTCGTGGCCGGCGTTGACTTCCCCTTGGGCGGCAGCGCTTTTGCTGGCATCGAAGGCAACTTCCATTTCGGTACCGATGTGATCGACAGTGAATATGGCGCCTCCGCTCGCTTGGGCTTCCGCTCTGACGGCGGCGCGAAATATTACTTGCGCGGTGGCTATCAAGTCATCGACATCGACCCGTACAAAATCGTCGATGTCGACCTTCCAGCAGGTAGTCTCGATGACGTCGATGACACCGATGGCGATTTCCTGGTGGGCGTAGGCGCGGATTTCCCGCTCGGCAATGCCGTACTGCGCTTCAACCTCGACACGGTTTCGTTCGACACCGTACGTGGCACAGCCGGGATCGCGTTCCGCTTCTAAGCGCAACCTTAACCGCAAATGCAGGGGGCGGATCGCATATTCGGTCCGCCCCTTTTTGCGACGCACGAGATGACAGGGTTTGCCCGGTCCGATAGCGGGCGCTGCAATGGCAAATCGTTTCTCGTTCCAAGTTCATGCGTGCGACGGCAAGGCCCGCACCGGCGTTATCGAAATGCAGCGCGGCATGATCCGCACACCCGCCTTCATGCCGGTGGGGACCGCCGCCACGGTCAAGGCGATGAAGCCGGAGACTGTGCGCGCTACGGGTGCCGACATCATCCTCGGTAACACATACCACCTCATGCTCCGTCCCGGCGCCGAGCGGGTGGCGCGGCTCGGCGGGTTGCACGCATTTATGAATTGGGGCCGGCCGATCCTCACTGACAGCGGCGGCTATCAGGTCATGAGCCTGTCCGATCTGCGGAAGCTCACCGAAGAAGGCGTGGAATTCGCCAGCCATATCGATGGCTCGCGCCATATGCTCACGCCCGAGCGTTCAATGGAAATCCAGCGGCTTCTCGGCAGCGACATCGTCATGGCCTTCGATGAATGCCCGCGGGCGGACCGACCGCTCGGCGAGATCGAGAGGAGCATGGAAATGTCCATGCGCTGGGCCAAGCGGAGCCGAGATGCCTTCGATGCGGGCGGCGAGCATGCCGAGCGAGCGGCATTGTTCGGCATTCAGCAAGGAGCGCTCGATGAGAATTTGCGGCGCCGTTCGGCTGAAGCGCTGCGCGAGATCGGCTTCGATGGCTATGCCATCGGGGGACTGGCCGTGGGCGAGGGGCAGGAGGCCATGTTCGCCACGCTCGACTTCGCATCTGGCATGCTGCCCGAAAACGCGCCGCGTTACCTGATGGGGGTCGGCAAGCCCGACGATCTGGTCGGCGCGGTGGAGCGCGGGGTCGACATGTTCGACTGTGTCCTGCCCACCCGTTCGGGCCGCAACGGCCAGGCTTTTACCTGGGCTGGGTCCCTCAACCTGCGCAACGCACGCCATGCAGACGACAGCGAGCCTCTCGACCCGCGCTGCTCCTGCAGCGTCTGCGCGACCTACAGCCGCGCTTATCTCCACCATCTCATCAAGGCCGGCGAAATTTTAGGCGCGATGCTGCTGAGCGAGCATAACATCGCCTTTTACCAGCAGTTGATGCAGGCGATGCGCAACGCCATCGGAGAACGACGCTTTACCGAATTCGCAGCCAGCTTCCGGCACGACTATTGCGCGGGACGCGATCCTTTATCACGAAGTTCCAGCACCGTCCCGCGATAGGCGATGAAGCTGCCCGTCGGGTCTAGGAACCCCGCGCCGATGGAATTGGCAAAACGCTGTGCTTGGTCGAGAGAATCGTACCATTTGCCGCTGCGATGCGGCGTACGAAAACGGTATTGAGTCATGGTACCGATGAAACGCCAGGCGAAACGGCGCGTTCCCTAATTTAGGTTGATAAGCGCATAATTTTCCAGTGAATTTGGGCAAAAAAAGGGCGGCCTCTCGACCGCCCTTTTGCTTTCTTTTGCCCCGCGCAGAGGCGGAGAATGGGCGCTCATCGCGCCAAAGAAATTAGCGCGAGTAGAACTCGACCACCAGGTTCGGTTCCATCGTGACCGGGTAGGGCACCTCGTCGAGCTGGGGCACACGGGTGAAAGTAATCTTGTCGGTACCGTCAGGCGCGACGTAGTCCGGGATATCGCGCTCGGCCAGGCCCTGCGCCTCGATTACCAGCGCCATGTCCTTGGCTTTGCTGCCCAAGCTGATGACATCGCCAACATCGACGCGGCGGCTGGCGATGTTGCACTTCACGCCGTTGACGCGAATGTGGCCATGGCTGACGAGCTGGCGGGCGGCCCAGATCGTGGGGGCGAACTTGGCGCGGTAGACAATCATGTCGAGCCGGCGTTCGAGCAAGCCAATCAGATTCTGCGAGGTGTCGCCCTTCATGCGGCTCGCTTCGAGATAGGTGCGCTTGAACTGCTTCTCGGTCACGTCGCCGTAGTAGCCCTTGAGCTTCTGCTTGGCGCGAAGCTGCAGGCCGAAATCGCTCATCTTGCCCTTGCGGCGCTGCCCGTGCTGGCCGGGACCGTAAGAACGCTTGTTCACGGGTGAGTTGGGGCGACCCCAGATGTTCTCGCCCATCCGGCGGTCGAGTTTGTGCTTGGCGCTATGGCGCTTCGACATATGTCGTTCCTTCGTGTTTGCAGGGCCGCCCAAACGGCGGCCATCGAACCCGGCATCGCCCAGCGGACCTGCTGTCCGCCGCGATCGCCGCTTCACCGGGGTGCGGGATCAAATGCGAGGCGCGCGCTTAGCAGGATCGCGGCGAAAGGCAAGCCTCGACAGGGCGGGTCGCTCCGGGCAGGGCGGCGACATGACCGAATATGTAAAGCCTGACGATTGCGCCGCCATGACTGAGGTGCGCGCCGGCGTGGACGCCACCGATCGCGAACTCATGGCGCTCATCGATCGCCGCTTCGCCTATATGCGCGCTGCTGCTCGGATCAAGACGGACAGGGGGACCGTGCGCGATGAGGCGCGCAAGGCTGAGGTGATCGCAAATGTGCAGGCCGACGCGCAAGCGCGGGACTTGCCCGCCGATCGGCTCGCGGAGCTTTGGGAAGGGCTGGTCGAAGCCTCGATCGCATATGAGCTGGAGGAATGGGACCGGCTTAATCCCGCGGCGGTTTCTCGAGCGAGCTGAGCACACCGCGCAGCGTTCGGATTTCAAGATGGTTCCAGCCGGGCTTGGTCAGCACCGTGCGCAGCGTGGTGCGCGTCGCCTCGGCGCGGCTTTCCGGCCGAAAATAACCGCGCGGCTCCAGAAGCTTTGTGAAATGCTCGATCAGTCCCTCCAGCTCTTTTTGCGACGCGGGGGGTAGCAGATCCTCTTCCGTCGGCTGTACCAGCGATCGACTCTTCGACCATTCATAAGCGATCAGGATCACCGCTTGCGCGAGGTTGAGCGAACCGAACTCGGGATTGATCGGCACGGTGATGATCGCACGCGCCAGCGCAACATCGCTCGTTTCCAGGCCCGATCGCTCAGGCCCGAAGAGGATCGCGCTACGGCCCGGCTGGGTGTGGATGGCCTTGGCAGCCTCCTCCGGCGTCAGCACCGGCTTTGTAACGCCTCGCTTTCGGACAGTAGTCGCATAGACATGCGAGCAGTCCGCCACCGCCTCGGCAGTGGTGGCAAAGACCTGCGCCCCCTCAAGCAACACATCCGCCCCCGAGGCCGCGGGCCCGGCAGCTGGGTTCGGCCACCCATCGCGCGGCTCCACCAGGCGGAGTTCGGTGAGGTCGAAATTGAGCATTGCCCGCGCCGCCTTGCCGATATTCTCGCCCAGTTGCGGACGGACGAGGACGATGATCGGTTTGTCAGTCACCCTTGCGCGGCGTCCTGCACGCTGCTCGCGAATTCCTCGAAGTCTCGGGCTTCGCTGAAGTCGCGATAGACGCTGGCGAAGCGGATGTAAGCGACGGGGTCGATCTGGCGCAGGCCTTCCATCACCAGCTCGCCGATGCGATGCGAGGAAACCTCGCTTTCGCCGGCGGTTTCGACCTGGCGCTGGATACCGCTGACGAGCTGGTCGATCCGCTCTGGCGCCACGCCGCGCTTGCGGCAGGCGAGGGTGAGCGAGCGCTCCAGCTTGGTGCGGTCGAAGGGCTCGCGCCGCCCCTCCGACTTCACTACCGTAACCTCCCGCAATTGCACGCGTTCGAAGGTGGTGAAGCGCGCGCCGCATTGCCCGCACTGGCGGCGACGGCGGATTGCCGCGTTGTCCTCGGTGGGGCGGCTGTCCTTTACCTGGCTGTCGTCATGGGCGCAGAAGGGGCAGCGCATCTATCGCTTGATGCGATTGTAGAACGCGAAGCCTGCCCCGACGAGCGCGCCGATCGGTAGCGTCACGACCGGCAGCAGCGCGCCCGCCAGCGCCCCGATCGCGGCGCCAGCCAGCACCGGCTTGGTCGAGGGATGGTCGAGCCCGCTTTTCGCCATGCCCGAAATCTCGGTCTTGGCGTCCTCGACCCAGTCGGATTTGCGCGGATCTCTTTCGTCCATGTCCCTAACCCTCATAGCCCCGGATAGACCGGGAAGCGCGCGCACAGCTCGGCCACCCGGCCGCGCACGCTTTCTTCCGCCTGACCATCGCCCTCGGGCCCGTTCTTGGCAAGCCCCTCCACCACCTCGGCAATCAGCGCGCCGACGGTGCGGAACTCCGCTGTGCCGAAGCCGCGTGTCGTCCCCGCCGGGGTGCCGAGGCGAATGCCGCTGGTCACGAAGGGGCTGCGCGTGTCGTAGGGGATGCCGTTCTTGTTGGTCGTCAGCCAGGCGCGGTCGAGGCCCTTTTCGGCATCCTTGCCGGTCACATTCTTGGCCGAAAGATCGATCAGCATGGAATGATTGTCCGTGCCGCCAGATACCACGCGCAGCCCGTTCTCCTCCAGCGAGGCAGCCAGCGCGCGGGCGTTCTCGACCACGGCGTGGGCGTATTCGCGAAACTCCGGCCGCAACGCCTCCAGGAAAGCGACCGCCTTGGCCGCCACCACATGCATCAGCGGTCCGCCTTGAAGGCCCGGAAACACCGCCATGTTGAGCGGCTTGGTCAGCGCCTCGTCATCCCACAGAATCACGCCCGAGCGCGGGCCGCGCAAGCTCTTGTGGGTGGTCGTCGTCACCACATGGGCGTGGGGGAAGGGCGAGGGGTGCGCGCCGCCCGCCACCAGGCCCGCGATATGGCTCATATCGACCATGAGATAAGCGCCGACCTCATCCGCCACGCGGCGGAACGCGGCCCAGTCCCAAACTCGCGAATAAGCCGTGCCGCCGGCGATGATGAGCTTCGGGCGCTCGGCTCTGGCCGTCGCCATCACCTCGTCCATGTCGATCAGCTCGTCCTCGCGCCGCACGCCGTAGCTGACGGGATTGAACCACTTGCCGCTCATGTTGACGGGGCTGCCGTGGGTCAGGTGCCCACCCGAATTGAGATCGAGCCCCATGAAGGTATCGCCGGGGTTGAGCAGCGCCAGGAACACCGCCTGGTTCATCTGGCTGCCGCTGTTGGGCTGCACATTGGCGAAGCTGCAGCCGAACAGCTTCTTGGCGCGCTCGATTGCCAGCGTTTCGACCACATCGGCATAGTCGCAGCCGCCGTAATAGCGCTTGCCCGGATAGCCCTCGGCATATTTGTTGGTGAAAACGCTGCCCGTCGCCTCCAGCACCGCGCGGCTGGTAATGTTCTCGCTCGCGATCAGCTCGATCTTGTCCTGCTGCCGTTTCAGCTCGTTGCGGACGGCCGCGAATACCTCGGGATCGGCTTGGCTTAACGTATCGGTCCAGAAGCGATCCGGAGCGGCATCGTTCGCGGGCGCGGTTTGTGCGGTCGAGACGGTCATTGGTGGGGCAGGATCCTGTCGATGGAATGCGGCGGGGTGGAGAGCTTGTCGACGCGGCGCTGGTGGCGGCCGCCGGCGAAAGCGGTATCGAGGAAGGCGGCGAGACAGGCCTTCGCCATATCGGGCCCGATCGTTCGCGCCCCCATGGCGATGACATTGGCATCGTTATGCTCGCGGGCAAGCGCTGCGGAGAGTGGCTCGGAAACCAAGGCGCAGCGCACCAGCGGATTGCGATTAACCGCGATCGAGATGCCGATTCCGCTGCCGCACAAGGCGACGCCAAACTCCGCGGTACCTTCCGCCACCACGGCGGCGAGATCGTAGCCGAAATCGGGATAGTCGACGCTCTCGGCGGTTTCCGGCCCAAGGTCGGCGACTTCATGCCCTTCCTCAAGCAGCCACTCCCGCAAGACGGCTTTGAGCTCGACGGCGGCGTGATCGGAGGCGATGGCAATACGCATGCGGATCACATAGTCGCACGCGAGGCGTCTTGCCAGCGCCCAGGCTCGGGTGCGCACAGCTGGCACCTGCCGGCTGGCCGCCCCGAGAACGGGTGGCCGCTAGCGGCTAGACGATCCTGGAGATCGCATCCAACAACTGCTGCCGCTGATAAGGCTTAGTTAGCGTGCGCGTGTCGGCGAACTGAGGTGGATGCTCCGCGTCGCCATAGCCGGTGGCGAAGATCAAGGGAACGCCGCGAGCGACCAATTCCTCGGCGAAAGAGTAGCTTTTCAAGCCGTGCACATTGACGTCCAGCACCGCCAGCGAAAGCTCGGGTTCGACTGCCTTGACCTGCGCCTCCGCCAATGAATTGGCAACCAGCACCTCGGCACCGAGGTCGGCCAGCATGTCTTCCAGCGCGAAAGCAATAATAAGCTCATCTTCGAGAACGAGCACCTTGCGGCCATCGAGCACGAGCTGCCCCTTCGTCATAATGTCGTCTCGATTTGGCAATGCAGGCCAGTCGGGAAGTAATTCAGCTGAGTGGTCCCTTGGCCCCCGAACCCGCGGCGGATCAAGCGCGCGCCGAAGCCTTCGCGACTCGGCGCACCGACCGGCGGCCCTCCGCTCTCTCGCCAATCCAGGGTCAGTTTGCGTGTTCCTTCGGCAGAGTTCACATTCCACCGCACATCAATCATGCCAGCGGCCGTCGAAAGCGCGCCATATTTGATTGCATTGGTGGTCAGCTCATGAATGATCATGGCCATGGTGACGGCGAGCTGCGGAGACAAGGTTACCGCAGGCCCGGAAAGCGCGCAGCGCGCCACGTTCGCACCGGTCGCCGCTTCGACAGAGCTGACCAGCAGGTCATGCAGGTCGGCGGATTCCCAGGTTGAGGCAGTGAGCAGATTGTGCGCGCTGGCGAGGGCGGCCAGCCGCCCGCTGAAACCGGCGAATCGCCCACCCTCATCGTTTCCAAATGATTGCTGGGCCAGCCCCTGCACGACTGCTAGGGTGTTCTTCACTCTGTGGTTGAGCTCGTTGATCAACAGCCGTTGGCGATCTTCTGCCTCGACTTCTTCCGTGACGTCGTGACCTTGGATAAAAATACCCGAGATCGCGCCCTCTGCGTTACGGATCGCCTGGAAAATGAATTCGAGATAAGTCTCGCGGGGCGTGGTCTCCGCGTCATCGATGAACACGACCTTCTCGCGGTGTCCGAAATAGGGTTCGCCTGAGGTATAGACCTCGTCCAGAATGGCGACGAAGCCTTGCTCTGCGACCTCCGGAATGGCCTCGGCAACAGTATTGCCAATCAGCGCGCGACCGCCCAGCAGGCGTCGATAAGCCGCATTGGTGAAAAGGAAGCGGTGGTCCGGACCGGCCAATACGGCGACGAACCCGGGCGCCTGTTCCAGCAGGCCACGCAGTTTCGCCACTTCCTGTTCCGCATCGTGATAGCGCTGTTCGACAACCCGGGCACGCTGGATCACGCCAGCGCCGTCACGTAGCTTACGCAGCGCTTCCAGTTCGGTGACATCGACCGTGTGCTGCAGCACATAAGCAAGCTGGCCCGTAGCGTCGCTGAACGGGGTGTGGGTGGCGCTCCAGAAACGCGACTCCATCGTTCCATCCGCCTTCCGGATCGGGAAATGGACGAAAGCTAGCTCATCCGTCTGGCCCGTGGCGAACGCTCGTTGTATTGAATCGACTACTCGCCTGCCGCTCTCTTCGTCCGGCGGGGGGAAGGCCTCAAACATCACCAGGCCGTGAATATCGGCGTAGTCGCGCATGACCGCCCGCTCATAGGCCGCATTGGCCCAAACGAACCGCAACTCTCGATCGAGCAGCATATAGGGGTTCGGCGAGGCCGAGATGATCTCGCGGAAGTCTATCATCCCGTCCGTCGCGCGTTCTCGACAGCCGTCAATCGCTGATTGTGCTGTCGAATTGTCGATACGTGCCCCCCAAACAACCGCTGTGATTTAATAATCGTCATTCCGCCTGGCGGCAAATCATTGATCGAGGAAACTCCGCATCTTGCGGCTGCGGCTTGGATGCTTGAGCTTGCGCAGCGCCTTGGCCTCGATCTGGCGGATGCGTTCGCGAGTCACGCTGAACTGCTGGCCCAC
>ERZ1066119.1675-NODE-1675-length-10963-cov-4.489274_pt1 | contig 10963 bp, 7 predicted proteins | sample MGYA00382766_ERZ1066119 | MGnify/ENA primary metagenome ERZ1066119 (study PRJEB33369, sample SAMEA5778349) | biofilm metagenome | biome: Industrial cooling water; feature: Water cooling tower basin; material: Biofilm | place: United Arab Emirates | collected...
AATAAAGTTTTTCGCTCCAGTTGTGCCACATTGTACGCACTGATCATGGTACTCAACGTAGGGTCTGAAACAGTGAGCGATGATGGCACCGCCTCAAAATTATTCTGGCTGCTGCTGAGATAATTGTAGATGGTATTAACTACATATAACTGTGTATTCTGTTCGTAGATGGCTTTGTCCGTTTCATCTTTGCGGCTCAGGCTGGCTTCGCCCTGTGCTTCCAGGTTGCTGATGTTATTGGCCCGTAAAAAGGCCACTTGTATTTGTGCCACACTGTCTACCTCGGCACGCACCTCCCGCACCCTTTCATCTACAAAAGCCTTGGTGCGTTGGTTACTGGCATTACGCTCCTCTACCCGGGCCAGTCCATAAGCCAGCATAAGGCGGTTGAGTACATCGGCAGCCAGTTGCGGACTGGTGCTTTGCAATGAAAGGGTAAGAATACTGGTGCCTTGTGCTTTAGGTGCAATAATCAGACTTTGTACTAAACCGGCAGCAACCGAATTGGTGGGCGCCCAGCTTACCCGGTATTCGCCTATTGGTGCCGCACCCTGCGTACGCACCAGCCTGAAAGAACCCTGCGGCACTGTAAAAGTTTGTCCATAAGCATAAGTGGGACCCTCTTTGCTTAAATGAAACGACTGGTTACTGACAAACGTAAATACAAAAGAAAAAGCAGTGGAAGAATCGCTAAGGAAAAGGGCTTCAATACGAAAGGGCGCAATGTGGTACACATTCATATCCTTCACTTTGCCAATTGCCTCATAGGACCAGTTAAGCCCCAGGTCGGTTACTACCCGCTCCATCAACTGACGGCTGCGCAAAAACTCAATTTCACTTTGCAGGTTTACCTGGGTTTCGCCCTGCATGAGCTGGGTCAGCTTTTCATCGCCGCCCGAAGCAGCCTTGTCGTTGCGAATGATGATGGAACCCGAAGACTGATAAACCGGCGTGGCATAACGAAGGTATAAGTATGCTCCCACCAAACCCAACGCCGCTGAAAGAATAAACAGCGGCAGAAACCGAATATATTTGAAAAAGAGATCCTTGATACTGAGCGAGCCCGCATCGGGCCGCTGTTCTCCAGAATCCAGTGATAAATTATCCATGAATGGAAATAGGTTATTGGCGCAGGATGGAATACAGAATAGCCAGCGTAGTGACAATACCAGTAGCCAGTCCAACTTGCTGAGTCAACCGCTGCTGCTCGGTTTGGCGAATCTTAAACCGGGTGGCCTCTACCATCACTACATCGTTTTGTTGGAGTTGAAAGTAGGGCGATTGAAACATGTCTTTGGAAGTCACATCAATAAAACCTACTTCTTGTTTTCCATCGGTTTGACGCAACACCTTTACTGCTTTTTTACGGCCAAATTGTGTAATGTCACCCGACAGGCCCAAGGCTTCCAGAATAGTAAGGTTTTCGGTAGGCAGTGATTTTACTCCGGGACTGTTTACTTCGCCCAGCACAATGACCCGAAAATTTAAAAACCGTACGACTGCTGTAGGGTCGGTAAGCTGATTGGTTTCCCGCAGGCGGCGCATAATTTCTTCCGCCAACTGGGCTTTGGTCAATCCTTCGGCTTTGATGGTGCCCACCCGGGGAAACCGAATATTACCTTGTGCATCTACCGGTATACCCTGCTGGGTACCGCCGGCTGCAGCTGCACCGGGCTGTGCAGGCAGGTTGTAAGCTGCATCTACCGTAGGGTCTATGCTGGCGCTATAAACTTGTATGGCCAGCAAATCGTTCTTCTGAATCAGCGGCTCCCGCATCACAAAACCCGGTTGCTGGCCGGTGCTATCGGTAACGTCTTCCAGATAATTTTCAACTACTTTTTGTTGTGTTTTGCAGGCCGCCAGGGAGGCTACAAGAAATAAAATAAATAAGCTGCGCATCAGGCTCCACCCCCTTTTTTTACCGAGGTTAGTTTGGTTTTATCAATATACGCCACCAGCATGTAGCCTAAACTTTCAATGAGCACCTTGGCTACTTTGTTTTTTACTTCCAGCACCCGGCCCTCTTTTTCCATAAACGGACCAGCAGTTACCTGCACCCGGTCGTTAAGCTGCAGGTCTATTTTGTGCAGCTCCACGTTCTCATGCTCGTCCAAAAACTTTTTGATGAGTTGTATTTCCCGGTCTTTCACCACAGCCGGCTTGCCGTTCCAGTACACAAAATTGATCACTCCATCGGTCATGCGTACAGCGGTGCGACCTGCATCTTCGGTACGCACAAATACATACGACTTAAATAAAGGCTCCTCCACCAGCTTCATCCGGTCGCTCCAGCGGCGGCGCACTTTGTTGAGCGGACAGTAGCTTTCTATACCCTGACTGGTCAGCAACTGGTGCACTTTTTTCTCCCAGCGGGGGCGGGTGTAAACCGCTAACCATTTGGCTGTCAAGGAAGGTAAGTTTTAAAGCAGGGCTTCGCCACCTCAGTCACAGGTTTGGATTTGGGACTGGCAGCTTTTGAAAACGCTGCAAATATAGCCTTTGGCCTGTGAGTGACAAATGTTTAAAAAACCCGGATAGTGAATGGGTTAAAGCATTACTTATCCATTGATTGTACTACGTTGTGTTCTAATACATAATGCGCTCCGGTACCGGCACAAACGGCCAAACCATTTTCGTCAAATACCAGCCGGTGACCGGCCTTGCTTACCCAACCCTGCAGCCGTGCCGGGTTGCCGTACACCAGCGCAAAATCGGGCACCGCAACCGTCACCACCGCACCTGCCCCTACCATCGCATAACAACCAATGGTATTCCCGCAAATGATGGTAGCATTGGCGCCAATAGATGCACCACACCGCACAAGCGTTGGCAGGAATTCATGCTTTCGTTCAATAAAACTTCTTGGGTTGATGACATTGGTAAACACAGCCGATGGGCCAATAAATACATCGTCCTCTACCACCACTCCATCATACACCGATACATTGTTTTGAATTTTGACCCGGTTACCGATGCGTACGTTGTTATCTACATACACATTCTGTCCCAGATTACATCCATCGCCAATAACCGCTGTGGCGCAAATGTGCGTGCAGTGCCAGATGCGGGTGCCAGCACCTACCACCGCTCCTGCATCAACAACAGCAGTGGGGTGCACAAAAAAATTATTGGGCATGGGCGGCCAAAGTTTGCAATATTTACCGGCAAAACAAAGCTGCATTTGAAAGTACAACGCTACTATTCGCTGGATGTGTTCCGGGGCGCTACCGTTGCCCTCATGATTTTGGTAAACAACCCCGGCACCTGGAGTCATATTTATGGCCCGCTGGAGCATGCACCCTGGCACGGCCTTACGCCTACCGACCTGGTGTTTCCGTTTTTTTTATTTGCCGTAGGCAATGCCATGGCTTTTGTGATGCCCCGGCTGCAACAGGCCAGCGATGCAGTGTTCTGGCGCAAAGTGCTCAAGCGTACGGCCCTTATTTTTTTGATCGGGTTGTTTATGAACTGGAGCCCGTTTGTGCGGTGGGAAGGCGATGCGCTGGTATTTAAGAGCTGGACCTGGACTACTGCCGCCGGCGATGTTGTGGGCATCCGCATTATGGGAGTACTGCAGCGCATTGCACTTTGTTACTTTTTTGCATCGGTGATTGCGTATTACACCAAACCCAAGGGCGCATTTTACATAGGCGCCTTGATACTGCTGGCTTACTGGGCACTGTGTGTATTGGGCAACCCGGCCGATCCCTACAGCCTGACCGGATGGTTTGGTACGGCTATAGATAAAGCAGTGTTGGGCGAAGTACACCTGTATCATGGCGAGCGCTTGAACGGACAAGCCATTGCTTTTGACCCGGAAGGTTTGATTCATACACTGCCCGGCATTACACAGGTGCTGCTGGGTTATTTGGTAGGCGATTATATTCAAAAGAAAGGAACAGCCATTACAGAAAACAATGTATCGCAACAAGCTGTTGCTGCTACCGGTGTGTACCCCATGCTCACCGGATTGTTTGTAGGTGCGATGGCTTTGCTTTTTGCAGGCTATTGTTGGGACCTGGTGTTTCCGGTGAATAAAAAAATATGGACGTCTTCTTATGTATTGGTCACAACCGGTTTGGCCATTGCCGTACTGGGCACACTCATTTATGCCATAGAAGTGCGGGGTGTGCGTGGCTGGTGGACCCGGTTTTTTGATGTGTTTGGCAAAAACCCGTTGTTTATTTTTTTCCTGAGCGGATTTCTGCCCCGGGTGGTGGCTCTTTTTCGCATACCCAATGGCGTTAGTGAAAGCGGCAAGCCGCAATACCTTTCGGCATTTGGCTGGTTCTACGAAAAAGTATGCGCCAAGATTCCCGGCCCGCCGGAGAACGGATCGCTGCTGTATGCTATCTGCATGATTCTTTTTTACTGGGCTATTGTATGGTGGATGGACAAGCGAGAAATTTATGTAAAGGTGTAACCACCATACAGCATTTTTTTATAGAAGAAACTTCGAGCTGCTGAGTGGTTATGGTTACAGTACATGATTGGCACAGATGTATTTACTACAAATTTTAATGCACGGCTGCTACCGATTGTTGTTGCAAAGCACGTCGTACGGCAGGTGCTACTTCGGTGCCCAATAAGTTGATGGCATGCATAATTTGTTCATGCGGCATGGCACCCAGCCCTACCTGCGCCATAAACCGGGTGTGACCAAAAAGTTTGTGTTCGTACAAAATTTTTTCGGTTACTGTTTGCGGACTGCCTACCAGCAATGCACCAGTGGGGTCACATTCGGCTTCAAATTGTGCACGAGTGCCCGGTGACCAGCCCCGCTCCCGCCCGATGCGGCTGGTTACTTCATGATACGTGGGCCAGAATAAATCACGGGCTTTCTGATCGCTATCGGCAATGAATGTAAACGAGTTGATGCCCAACTGCAGTTGCGCTGCATTATGCCCGGCTTTTTGATACACATCTTTATACAACCGGGCAAACGGCGCAAAGCGGGCAGGTTGTCCGCCAATGATGGCAATCGCCAGGGGCAAACCCAGTTCAGCGGCACGTACCACACTCTCCGGCGTACCGCCCACACCAATCCAGATAGGTAACACTTTTTGCACGGGCCTTGGGTACACGCCTCGTCCGTTCACTGTTTGCGTATGCCTGCCTTTCCAATGCAGTACCTCAGTCTTGTTTAATTCCAGCAACATCTGCAGCTTCTCGGTAAACAGCTCATCGTAATGCTGCAGGTCGTATCCAAACAAAGGAAACGACTCAATAAAAGAGCCTCGGCCAGCTATAATCTCTGCACGGCCGTTCGACAATAAATCGATGGTTGCAAACTGCTGAAACACCCGTACCGGATCTTCTGATGACAACACGGTTACTGCTGAAGCCAACCGGATGTTTTTGGTAAGCACAGCCGCAGCACCCAACACCGGTGCAATAGAAGAGATGAGATAATCGGGACGATGGTGCTCGCCCACAGCGAATACATCCAATCCCACTTCATCGGCCAGCTTAATTTCTTCCATCAGATTACGCATGCGTTGCTGCTCACCGATAGTAGCTTTCGTAACCGGATGTGTACCTACATCGCCAAACGTAAAAACACCTATCTGCATACACTAAAATTTTAGGACCTTCTCTATATCAGCTAACAGTCAAAATTAAAAGTTCAAAAACAAGGCCTGTTTATTTAGCTAGTTCTGATATTAACTGGCAGTGCCTTTATCTTTAATGCAGACAATTGTGCATATGAAACTCATCTTCCCTCTTTTTCTGTCACTCCTTCTTTCTCTTAATCTATTCGCCCAACAAACTCAAAAGCCACCGCTGCATGGCAAACACTGGATGGCCATCACCGGAAAGCCATTGGCAGCAACAGCCGGCGCAAAAATTTTTGAACAAGGTGGCAACGCCGTGGATGCGGCCTGCGCCATGCTGGCCGCCACCTGCACCATGTGGGATGTGTTAAGCTGGGGCGGCGAAACACAGGCACTTATTTACAATCCCAAAACAAAAAAAGTACTGGCCATTAATGCCATGGGTGTTGCACCCACCGGTGCCACGCCTCAATTTTTTAAAAGCAAAGGGTACGCTTATCCGCCCGAGTATGGCCCGCTGGCAGCCACCACGCCGGGTACACCCGGTGGCATTTGTCTGATGCTGGCTGAGTACGGACAACTAAGTCTGGAGCAAGTGCTGAAACCCGCTATGGAACTGGCTTCGGGCTACCCGATAGATGCACAAACGGCCAATAGCATAGAACGACAAAAAGCCCGCATTAAAGAATGGTCCTACAGTAAAAAAATACTATTGCCGCACCTGGGTGAAAAAAGGGAAGCACCGGAGGCCGGAGAAATTTTTTTGCAACAGGATTTATTGCAAACGCTGCAGAGGATGATTGATGCCGAACGGGCAGCACGTAAAAAAGGGCTTAGTCGTAAAGCAGCAATCATGGCGGCATACGACCGTTTTTACAAAGGTGATATTGCACAGGAGTTTGTAAGGGGTTGTCAGGAGCAAGGCGGACTCATAACCATGCAGGATCTGGCAGCGTGGAAACCTATTATTGAAGAGCCGGTAAGTGTAAACTACAAAGGTATTGACGTGTACAAACTGCAACCCTGGACGCAAGGCCCTTCTATGCTACAGGCGCTGAATATTCTTGAAAACTTTGATCTCAAGAAAATGGGGTACAACAGCACGGCATACATTACTACGGTATACCAAAGCATGAGTCTGGCTTTTGCCGACCGGGATTTTTATTATGGTGATCCCCGGTTTTCTGCCATTCCGTTGAAAGGATTGCTGAGTAAGGACTATGCCAAACAGCGAGCGGCGTTGATTGACACGTCGAAGAATCTACCGTTGATTGGTCCGGGTGACCCTTACGCTTTTGAAGGCAAGAAAAATCCATTTATACAATTGTTGCAGCAGCGGGGTTACAGCATCGACAGTAGCGGCAGAAATTTTGCGCCGGCGCATGATGTACGCAACAGTTTGAGTGCGTTGGAATATCAGGAAAAATTAATGTTGGGCACCACATCGGTAGAAGCAGCCGATGCTGAAGGTTGGGTGGTGAGTATTACGCCCAGTGGCGGTTGGGTGCCTGCCTGTATTGCCGGCAACACGGGCGTAGGTATGAGTCAGCGCATGCAAAGTTTTGTCTTGGATTCGGTGCAAAATCCATTCAACGTGGTAGCGCCGGGGAAGCGGCCAAGGGTTACGCTTACACCTTCTATGGCGTTGAAAGATGGCAAACCGTTTTTATCATTTGCGGTGCAGGGTGGCGATACACAGGATCAAAATCTGTTGCAGTTTTTTTTAAACATGGTTGAGTTCAACATGACGGTGCAACAAGCCTGTGAGGCGGCTAATATCAATACGAATCAACTGTGGCTATCCTTAGGCGGCTCTAAAGCCGATGACCGCAAACCCAGGCCCGGACAGCTTTTGCTGAGCACCAGAACACCGCAGGCCGTGCGGGATGAATTAAAAAAACGGGGCTATACCCTTAGCTTCGACGACCGCAGCAGTGGACCCATCAATGCCATTTATTTCGACTGGAAACACGGAAGCTTGTGGGGTGGCAGCAGCAATAACGGTGAAGATTATGGTATTGGATGGTGAACAATTTAGCCGGTAAGGCGGGAAGACGTTTGTTGTGTTATTTGCATCAGCAGAAGAATGCATTCGTTACCAAATACTGGTTAAATCAATCTGAACACTACAGTTGGGTGTAAGCTGAAAGCTGGTTGTATGCACCTCCAGGAATACATTGTTTTTCAATTGAAACACTTCCAGACTATTTTAGTCTGCATCGGCCATCAGATACCAGCGTACACCATTTTTCTCATAAATACGAAACTTGATGTTTTGGTCTTTCAGCCGGGTATGCGGCGAAAAAATTTCCAGCACCAGTACCGGTGGCGCTGTAACAAAATCAGACGGTGCTGCATCACATACAATCATCACATCGGGCCGCACCACGGTATTTTCATTAATGATCCAATCGCTTTCGTATAAAACTTCGCAATTGCAGTTATTAAGTTGCCCTTTCAAACCATTGTTAAACGCTGTCACAAATTGCCCGCCTACATACTGGTGCCGCCGCTTAGGCGCCGGGCTCATGGCAAAAGGAAAACCACGAATCAGTTCCCAGTCGCCCTCCTAGAGTTGGTAATCCTGATAATTGCATTGTGGCAGCTACTCAGGTGGAAAAGCAAGATTGCTCATGATTCAAAGTTAACATGAATAGTAAGCCGATGAAATCACTCAAGCCAGCCAATAGCTTCAAACTAAAACAACATTCCTTCACTGAATACCTATCTTCAACCCATGCTGTGGGTGTTGCCCCTTGTTTTTATTTTTTTGTTGCTGGCTATTGCTGTAGTAAAACTGCACCCTTTCCCTGCACTGATGCTGGCAGCCATACTTACCGGCGTACTTAACAAATTACCCATCCATAAAATCATTGCCGGCATCAACAACGGTATGGGCAGCACCCTAGGTCCGGTGGCGGCGGTGATTGGGCTGGGCGTGATGCTGGGCGCCTTGCTTACCGAAAGTGGTGCAGCCACAGCCATCAGCAACCGGCTGTTGCAACAATGGGGTGCCAAACGGGTGCAGGCCGCAGTACTGCTCACTGCTTTTATATGCGGCATTGCATTGTTTTACAATGTGGGCTTCGTAGTGCTGTTGCCGCTGGTGTTGACATTGGCACAACAGGCTAAACTTCCGGCCCCGTTTTTAGCACTCAGCATGGCAGCAGCATTATCAGTCACACATGGTTATTTGCCACCGCACCCCGGGCCCACGGCTATCACACAACTGCTGGGCGCCAGCACAGGCAAAACTTTGTTGTACGGATTGGTGGCAGCTATACCTGCAGTTTTGATAGGTGGCTGGTGGTTTCCCAAAACAGTCAAACACCTGCAACCGCAAACACCCGCAGGCATGCCCCCTGCAGCAACCAGTGAAAAACCTACGACTTCTTTTAGCACAGGTTTGCTGCTGGCCTTGCTCCCTGTACTGTTGATGACAACAGGTGTTGTGCTACAACAATCTACTGATAAAAACAGCATTACAACAACAGTTCCTTTATTAGCTGATCCCTTACTGGCACTACTCATTTCCTTTATTATTGCACTGATTGTTTTAAGCAGATTTCAGAAACACCTTCTGTTTCGGTTATCCGAAAAAGCGGCAGCCGCACTGCCTACCGTTGCAGGCATTATTTTCATTATTGCAGGCGGTGGTGCTTTAAAACAGATGCTGGTAGACACCGGCACTGCACAGGCGGTTTCAAAAATGTTTTTGCAATGGAGGCTACACCCCTTATTGGCTGCCTGGCTGGTAGCCACAGCAGTGCGCATTGCTATTGGTTCGGCAACGGTAGCAGGCATCACGGCTGCCGGTGTGGTGCAACCGCTGATTAGGGATGCAGGTGCGTCGCCGGAGCTGATGGTGCTGGCGATAGGTGCTGGCAGCTTAATGTGCTCGCACCTCAACGACTCCGGCTTTTGGATGTTTAAAGAATATCTGGGACTAAGCGTTGCCGATACCTTTCGTTCGTGGACAGTGATGGAAACTTTGGTAGGCACTACCGGTTTAGCGATGGTGCTATTATTAAACCAATTTATTTAATGACATGCACCTGCCTTATAGCATAGGCATAGACATAGGCACCACCGCCATTAAAGCGGTAGCCTTTGATGCGCGGGGACAAGTGCTGCACAAAACCACGGCCGATTGTTATACCCATGAGCCGCAGCCCGGCTATCGGGAGCAAGATCCGGTTAACATCTGGCAAGGCTTTGTGGCTGCATTGCAGCAGTTGTGTACGACATTTGCGCATCCGCCACAGGTGGTGGGTTTAAGTGCCCCTATGCATGCTTTTGCTGCCTTTGATACTGCTGCCAATCCGTTGACGCCCTTTCTTATCTGGAGCGATGAACGGTCGGTCACTATAGCGGAAGCATTGCACCGGCAAGGTTTAGCACAACCGCTTTATAAAGCCTCCGGCACACCGGTACACCCTATGTCGCCGCTATGCAAATGGTTGTGGTGGCAACAGCAGCAGCCCGAACTACAGGATACAGCAGCACAGTTTTGCGGCGTCAAAGAATACCTATGGTACCGGTTGTTTGGCGAATGGGTGATTGATACGACTACCGCATCCGCTACAGGATTGTTTAATATTCATCATCTGATGTGGGACCACCACCTGTTACAACAATTTAAATTAACCCAAGAGAAACTGCCGCTTGTGCAGCCAATGGATTTTTGCCGCAGGCTTCCTGCTCATGTAGCATTGCCGCCGTTACTGCATCAGGTCCCATTCGTGTTAGGTGGCTCCGACGGTGTGCTGGCTGCAAGAGCCGGATGGCAAAGCAGTGGCCTCCATTGCAGTTTAAGCGTAGGCACTTCAGCAGCATTGCGGCGCATAACAAAAGGACCAAAGCTTCACCCACAGGCACAAACGTTTTGTTACCACATGCAGGAGGATTGGTTTGTGCAGGGCGGCCCTTCTAACAACGGATTGATACTATTACCCTGGCTGCGCAATGAGGTCTTAGAAACCCAGACATCTTATGAACAATTACTGGCAGCGGCAGCAACAGTTGCGGCGGGTAGTGATGGGCTTTTGTTTATGCCTTACCTGCAGGGCGAGCGGGCGCCGCACTGGAATAAAAAACTTTCGGCACAATTTATCAACCAAGGTCCGCAACAGGGCACAGGTCATTTGGTACGGGCGGTGCTGGAAGGCATGGCGTATAACATCAAATGGATTGGCGAAACCATGCAGTTGCCGCCAGGCGAAAATTTATTTACAACCGGTGCAGCCGTGCAACATCCTTTTTTGATGCAACTGTTAGCCGATGTACTCAACTGTAACCTGCATACTACTGCCGATGGTGATGGCGTGGCATTGGGCGCAGCCGGCATCGGGGCACAGGCTACAGGCTTCAGTATGCATGTGCAGCCTTTGTTGCACACCTACACACCC
>ERZ1066119.1687-NODE-1687-length-10871-cov-5.027089_pt1 | contig 10871 bp, 16 predicted proteins | sample MGYA00382766_ERZ1066119 | MGnify/ENA primary metagenome ERZ1066119 (study PRJEB33369, sample SAMEA5778349) | biofilm metagenome | biome: Industrial cooling water; feature: Water cooling tower basin; material: Biofilm | place: United Arab Emirates | collected...
CGAACGTGGGAGTCTGGGCACTGTGCGTGTGTTCATCGATGTAGAAGTCACCGCTTTCGGTCACCACACCGACAAAGAAGCTACTCGGTCTTACGGGGTGGAACGCCGCCGCGAACTGGGAGGCGATGTCATCCTGGATGGACTTGATCAGGTACTCCGCAACGTCCGTGGGTACGCTCAACGCTTTCAGGAAGCTTTTCGGGTCTTTCAGTGGCGTACCGTTGAGGTAGTCGTCGAGGACTGCCTGCATGAAAGGTGTGTGGTCGGTGATTTCCGCCGCGAGGCCAGCGTACGGCTTGATTTCCGCCATCAGCAAAGCTACGTACTCGACACCCGGTAGGATGATCCGTTTCACAGAACCCTTACTCCGTCGTTGCGATGACTGCGCTCTGACCATAGCGCTGGGTCAGAAAAGCATGGAGGACTTCTTTGACCGTATTGTCGCGCTTGATGTCATCAGTTGAGATCCGATTGATCTCTTCCGTGGAACAATGTAGGAAATCGTTGGTGACCCGATCGGACCACTCACCACTGGCCATCCTTCGGGTCCAGTCGACGATTCGATAATCGTTCCCCTTTTCGAGAACGAAGTCGGAGCCGAACAGGTGCAATGACCAGATGTTCCAAGTGGTCTCTGGGATGAAGTGCGCGATGATCTGCTCACAGGCCAGCATTGCTTCATCGATAACGTTCTTGAAGAAATGGTTACTGGCGTGGAGATTGGAGTTGGATTCCGACTGGGTGAAGTCGGGGAAGTGTTTGGTAATGGCAGCGATCAGTTGGTCGTTACCGTTGGAGCCGCGAATCCAATTCATCTTGGACTCGATGACGTCGTTCAGGATAGCAATAGTGATGTCGCGTGCCGCATCAGCAGGTAGGACAGAGAAAGCCTTTTTCGGATCCACCGGCACCGTACGGTCGAACTTCAGAGCACTGTTCACCACCGGATTGTCGTTGCTGGCGACATACGTGTTGGTGAGATGCCGGAGAAGTACGATGACGTCAATTGCCGAGAAGATGAAGAATTGGTTCATGGGGCTCTCACGATGTCGTTTAGCGAGGGACGTATGTTCCGAAGTCGAAGAACACACGAAGATCACTCTTGGTGATTGAGATAGTACACGGATGATGGTAGTACGGATTGTTCTGTGGATAGAGAGCTTGGCCAACATGCCATGACAATCTATCTACCATCCGCCAATTGAAGGTGTAGAAATCGTAATCGAGGTGACCGCGGACCGACATTACGTCAACGTCGTCGATCAATGCCAGATGAACGTTCTCCCAAAGATGGTAGAACACCCAAGCTTTCTTGATGAGGTCGTTGCTATACCCGCTAACTTCCGGTACTCGCTGCCGCAGAGCGACAATGGCACCGTCAAGCTCCTTTAGCAGGTCGTCGATATCGAAGAGGAAGATAGCGCGATACATGGACTGATTCCGTGAGAGGCAGTACAGGTGGATAATACGTGGCTGAAACGCGTTACAATCACGCCAGAGCCTCTCGCATACTCTAGGGCCTGTATGTACTGTTTAACATACGGAAGGGCTCCTGAGACGTTTTAGGGGCATAGACAGCTAACCACCCCGGTTGATGGGGTAGTTAGCAGTCCACCTGCATACGGAGAACGATCGATTCGTCAAGCGGTGTTTGGTTGACGAGTCTGGTGCGGTAGTAGAGATCATCGGGAATCTGTCCTTCCACGTGTCTCAAGTGTGGATGGAAGAAATCGTTGACCTTCACTACAAGTTGCAAAAGGGAATTGATCTCGCCGTCGCTGTAGAGGATCTCGTGTGTTTCCTTCGAGTATCCCGAGGTCTGCATGTAGCAGTTCAGAAGCTCGTCGTAGATATCGCTCTCTGGGACTTCCCCTAAGAAATAGTCCCTCATGTAGAGCGCCGTCTCGACAAGCCAGGTCCTGTTGACCCTTAGACAGTGTAGAAGGCTGTCTTCTTCGACGGAGAACAGATCATCCACCCTACCTTCCAAAACTATCAGGGCGTCTTTCATGTTCTATCCCTCGACAAAGAGTTGCACCATCAACGGGGAGTGGTCGTCGTTGAAATCCGAAGACTGGACGTTGATCTGTTGAACACCACCGCAATCCAACCCACAGGGGATATCGCCCAGGTAGGGTTCCAACGTTGACTTGATTCTAACTAGTTCAGTGTAGATCTCGGGAACGTTCGATTGGAAATAGGCGTCGATGTCAGGAACAACAGTTCCTTCGTCCGTTTCTTCCGACAGAGCCAGCTCTACCATCTCCGAGAAGGTATTCATCGTCGGGGAGACATACTGGTAGGTGTTATCGATGCCGTCCCAGTTATACACGACAAACTCGCAGACCAATTCCGGACTGACGCCTAAGTTACCGAAGATCTCGATCGACTCAATGGGTACTAGTTCGGACATGTTGGTCGGCAAGACCATCGCTACTTTCCTCACACACGGCTCGACATTCCGATGTTGTTTGGGCGATTGCATACGAGGTCCACTTCAGGGTTGTATCGTTCGCGGGGGAAATGATTGTGCCAACGACCGGAGTTACACAGGGAACAGTAGAGTTTGTTCGGTACCTGTTGGAACCCGACCATGGATTTCATGTCCACGCAACCACATTTGTCACAAGCAAAGGAATCACTCACCTTTGTTCTCCCCTGGTACGTTTGTTGGGCACTATAGACTTAGAGCTGTCGATAGAAAAAAGCAACATAGCTACCCTAGCTCCTACACCGTCTGGGTGTAGGAGCTAGGGAGTATGCGTTCTTAGAACACCATGCCGTCGTCGCCAACCACATCGTGATCATTCACGAGCGGATCAACGCGGACGCGCGAGTTGCGCTGCTGATCGAGTTCCACGATACGCTGCTGGATCGTGCGACCGATGTTGGCCACGGCGTCGATCGTGATGACGTAGTGCATCACTTCGAAACCGGCCACATTGTCACGCGGATAACCGGCGCAGTGGTACTCGGGCGTGACCTGGATCGTCGGAGCATCCGGGTCAGCATACAGTGAGGCAATCGAGATCGGTGCCACGATGTTCTCGACGTCCTTGTTGTTGCGATAGACGTCAAGGAGGGCCATGCGCGGCTTGACCGACGTGGTGCGATGGAACTGCACCCAGTTGGCGATGTCTTTCGTGTCCATCTCGCGATTGCGGCGCGAGGACAGCAGCGAAAGAGCACCGATCACGTGATGGCAGGCAGCGTCAACGTCGCTACGCTTGACACCGTGCTGGTTCTGCTCGTAGGAGATCACGACCGGCTGACCGGTCTTCTGGGCGATGGCCTCGAGCGACTTCAGCGTACCGATCGTGTTGTTGGCGGTGATGGTCGATTCGTCCGAACCAACCACGATGCCAACGACCGGCAGACCGCGGGTGAGAAGCTCGCTCATGATCAGCGGACCGATCACCGAACCCGAACCGCCGGAGGCCGAGAACACTACGACGTTGAAGTCCTGCGGCTGGTGGGTCTGGATGATCGTGCGGATGTTCTTCGAGATCTCCTCGTGGTTTTCACGACGGACCTTACCCGAACCGTCCATCGCGTCCATGATGAAGATACGCTCATCGGACAGACCCGGGTCGATGTTGCTGCGCGAGGTATCGACGTAGCAGGGGTGTGCCACGGCATGTCCTTCCAACGCCTGACCCGCACACGGCTCGAAGTAGGACACGATGTTGACACCGAGACCACCGCAGCCGTAGAGCCGGATCGAACCTTGAAGATTCTGAGACATGAAATTTCCTTTCGTTTACAGGTGGTGGTGAATTACCACTTGGGCATAGTTTCAGATTCGTACCGAATCGGTCCGAAAATGTCGATCTCTGCCCAATGGGTTGGTTGCAGTACGAGAAGCGGTTTAGTTGGGTCGAAGATCAGTTCGGGGTGATGGTGCGCGTGGTCGGGGAGAAGGCTACTGTGAATGTAGCGGAAAACACCTGAACGACCAAGATTGGGTTGGTTGACAATCTCCATCCGCATCCGTCGCTGAACATCTTCGATGGAGTCGAGTTGACGAATAGTCGTGGTCTCGAAGAAAGAAACGATCGCGTACTGATGATCGAGTGCGACCTCGACCATAATGCCGTTGGATTTACCCAGAAGATTCTTGATCATGCCGTCACGAACCATGGCTGCGCGGATACGGCCAGCCATACTACGCACGTAACGGTCTTCGATCCGAAAGTCGGTTCGATCTTTCAGGACGTTGCCACGAGCCGACATGGGGAGGATGTAGCTGAACAGTCCTGAGAACAAGCACTTGATCTTCAGAAGAGTGGTAAGCATCGAATCTATCGTCCTGGGTTAAAAGCCCTTGAGGCGGCTAGCGTGGATGATCTCCTCGACCTGGGCGTCGAGGCTACCGGTCCAACGACGACCATGGATTTGCATCAACCGCATCAGGATGTCGTTGAGATCGCTAGTCGTCATCGTGAGGAGTTTCTTCTCACTTGATTTGCGTGTAATCGCATCCAAAGCTTCTTGGAGGGATTCGATGCCGGTTTCGGGAACAGCCGCCAGTTCTTCCTGACGAACAGGTTGGTGGTGAAGGTCGATGGTACTCCTGCCGATCGCATCACACATACCGATCTCGAAATCGGTCAGGCAGCGCGAGGCGTGGAGAATACCGCCGGTGCTCGTCGCCTCGATCATGTCCTCTTTCGGAAAGATTTCGATGTTCAGTGTCCGATCGATTCCCACCACCACCGCGGAGTCGAGATTGACAGGTGACGATCCGCGATAGGACTGCTTGTCCAGAAAGCTGTTGTAGTCGTAGATGATCGTGTACGCCGTCCGCTTGCCCACGGTGAGCGACACAATCCACTTATCAACACACTGCCTCAGGAGGTGTTGGAAACCTTCATCCATCCGCAGGAGGTAGAGGGCAATCAGGATTTTGCCGACCTCGGACACTACACGCGGGGTAAAGGCTGTCGACTTGGAACTCATCCACTTCACATTGGGGGCGAAGTCGATGTTGGGCGATTTGGTTTTCATTTCGATTTCCTTGTCGAGTGACGGCTAGCTGTAGTCAGGTAGGGCGTCAGGGAGAAGTGAGGTTGGAGAGTATCAGGGAATGTGTGGGCGGAAAGCGCCGACGATATTCTCATCGGCGTCGATGCAGATGTGGTTGCAGAACCAACCGACACGCGTGGTGTCCTGGGTCGAGACCGGCGTCATTTTGGCGGCGACATGGTGAAGCGAACCGAGATACTGACCGTCTTCCCCGTAGCAGTCGAGCTGATACAGGAAGTCGCAGGTCATCGCATAGATCGGATAGCCGTCCATCGAGACCTGGCCATTGACGATGGCGTACGGAAAGGTCTTGGTGTTGAGGTCGTACTCGCCAAACGAAGGGACCTTCGCCAACAACTTGGTCATGAAGACGTTGTCGCGGTAGATGTCCGTCGGCGATGCCGCCGAAACATTGCAGGTGAACAGGGAAAAGAAGAGGGCAAGCAGGGCAAGGCGCATGGTTTCTCCTAAGAGCGATAGTGCTCAACTGGATATTGAGTGTTTGAAAGTCGTTTGGTTCACGGGCTATCTATGAGCTTCCTAATCCCTAGGAGAGGGCAATGAATCCTATCCAAAAGGCGATTGCTGACGTCAAATTCAAGATTCCTTACGACATCCTCAACGCTGCGTTTGTACAGCGTGAGTTTGGCCAGCGGCCAAACGTCGTAAACATTGACGCAATCATTCGCGACGTAATCATCGAGAGAAAGGTCCGTCCAGACTGCAACCTGATGGGCGGTACTCAGGTTGAGATCTACATGGGCGATCTTAAGCCGGAGTACCTCGACCCCTACACAGTGATCTATCGGATCCCTAAAGAAAAAACACAGAACCGTTCCATCACCCGCGTTCTGTCAATCTCGATGGGTTCTATCAATCACACCGGTACTCCCACCTACGGTACGCAGGGCTATTCGAACGTCCTGAGTGCTGCTGAGTCGGTGATGGCTTCTTTTGAGCCAGTTCCGCTCGTGTCTACGGCTAACCTCAGTTTGATCGCAGAGAATACCGTGATGGTGCAGGACACCATTACATTCCCGGTCAACTCGTATCTCCGCTGCTATGTCGAGAACGACGAGAACTTCAGTCAGCTTCGTGCGATGACGTACATCAAGTTCTCGCGCTTGGTCGAGCTTGCTGTCAAGGCCTACATCTTCAACAAGCTAGCCCTACCGATGGGGCAGGCTCAGTTGGTAGGTGGTCAGGAACTAGGTCGATTCCGAGAGATCGTTGACGGCTACGCTGACGCTGCCGAGATGTACGACACGTTCTTGCAGGAGACGTGGGCTAAGACGGCTTTGATGGACGACACGCGTTCGCGTGAACGCCATCTCCGTCTGCTGGTTGGTCGCAGATAAAGAAAAAAACAAACAGCTTACCCCTCCCTACCCGTCTGGGTAGGGAGGGGCTATGCCGTTACCAGGTCGAGACCGGGACAACGTGACGGTCAGCCTTGCGGTTGGCCTCCACGTACTTCAGCAGATCGCCGGTGAGCTGGAGCGTGAAGCTGACCACCGGATCCTTCGGGTGGTAGTACTTACCCGGCACCTTGCGGCAGACGGGGGTGATACCACGGATCGGATCGCGGTCCAACAGGTAAGCGAACTCACCTTCGTTGAACCAGTTGGGGTTGAACAGCGGATTCAGCGTCGGGTCCTCCTCGACCCGATACACGTTGGCACGCAGCTCGTCACCGATCACCACGCAGCGGAGGACGTACTCGATGTCCAACTGCGGGATGCAACGCTGGAAGTCGAAGTCCTGAGCCAGCGTGGTCATCAGGATTTCGGCATTGACCCAAGGGGCCAAGAAGATCGAACGCGCGCCGCAGAGGTGATCTTCATGCGGAACCGAAGTACCCTTCTCGAAGTGGAAGGGGGACAGCGAACGGATGTGGAAACCGACCTTCTTCAAGGTCTGGGCGAGAGCGGCCATTTGAATGTACCTTTGGAGTATGGAGATTAAGCCAGTAATTCAGCGGCTTTGTTCAGGAGGGTGGGGTTGACGGCGCCACGTTCGGCCAGCTTGGAGCCACCCACGACGTTCGGACGCATCGAGAAAGAAAACCGACGGCCGTTAGCCAGGGTGACGCTCATCTGTGCCGAAAGGAAACGATACCCCTGGTTGACGTATAGGTTCTCATGGCCCTTGATCAGCTTGTCGAAGACGTCGCGCATCTTGAACAAGTTGGTACCGTTATTGCGTGACCGGCAGGCGATATCGATACCGTTCTCCTTCACATAGCGGCGAACGTTGACGTCGACAGTCTTGTGGTTGAAGCCGCCGTCATACGTGACCGACATCGTGATTTTCTTTTTCATGGGAATGTCCTTTCTGGAAGAGACTTTAGAGGGTGGTCTAGCAGTTCTTGTTGCTAGGTCACTTGAATGTTTAGTATCTGAAATCCATTGGAATCGACTTATGCGGCATAGAGCCCTGGGGACTCCCCAGGGCTCTTTATGCGATTCAGGAGAGGTGGTGAATCAGGTCTTCCATCGAATCCACGGTCTTGATGCCTGCCGTCTCCAGGAAATGGCGAACTGTGCGACGTGTCGCATCAGAGATATCCATCCCGTCAAGGCGATCGTTCAGGGCGGGGTCGTCCGGCAGGAACGCAGCTACGATGTTCGATGAGTCGTTGATGGCTGCCTTAGCGAGCGCGCGCAGGGTTGCCTGCGACTCCGCCTCACCGCCCGCCACGCTCGCGCCATCGAGTAGGAAGAGCTGTAGGGCACCCGTGGTGCGTTCACCCTTGAGGCTTTCAGCAAGTTCACGTCGAATGTCTTCGATCATTTCTTGCTTTGCGACTTCGTCCATCTGTTGAGTCTCGAATGAGACGCAACCTACGGTCTCGAAACTCAAGTGAGTCAGTCGACTCTTCAGTTCTTCAACCAGTCCCTCCATCGAGGCGGAGGTATGGACACGGACGACCTTACGGTCGGTCGGGTCAGTACTCATGAAACGTTCTCCTCCCGAAAGGGAATTGTTAGACACTCATAGGGTACTGCTTAAAGGCACAGAAGCTCTAGGGTCTTCAAAGACCCTAGAGCGCTGATTCAAATTTTTTCTTGAAAGCTTTTTGGAAAGGGACCTAACTCAACACTCAAGTCACTTTTCAAAAAACCAATTTGCAAAAAGCTATAACTGTTAAATAGGTTTAGAATAGTACTACGTACTATTCTAAACTATCTAAATAGTACTATAGTAAAAACTCCCCCGCAAGATTATATCACTTACGTAAAGATTTACACATCTCAAAAACCCAAGGAAATAAGGGGTTTTCAGAACCCCTCCCCTACCCGAAGGCGGAGGAGGGGGATTTTTTCAGGGACCGCTTACGAAGCCGCGATTTCTTCCTTGAACAGCTCTTCGGTGCGGTTGGCCAGCTTGGTAGCCGTTTCGCTGACCAGGCCGAGTTCACCAGCGGCACGATAGGCGCAGTTACGCACCTTGGTGACCGCCTTGGCTTGCTCGGAAGCAACCACGGCCTGGCGGATACGACTGGCCGTTTCGCTTTCGTCTTCCATGATGTCGGCCAGCTTCTTCTCGAGCGGGGCCTTCACGTGGGAGTTGTAACCCTTCCAGGCCAGCTTGCTGATGACGAACAGGCCCACGAGGGCAAGACCATTTTTGACGAGGGACATCTCGATGCTCCGGTTGGTTGAGGAGAGTTCTTCAAACGCCATAGGAAGCCCGCTGAGCCTCACGCGAGACTCAGACGGGACTTCGTTAGGGTTATGCGCTATGACGCTTACAGAGCCTCTGGATAGCTTTTAAGGGCTACGGCTCATGTGGGTGTTATAGGTCTGAAAACAAGTGGCTTGACCCTTAAGGGACTTTCAATGTTTTCTTATTCAGCCATTGACCGGCTGCAGCGACCGAATAGACCGCAAAGAAAAGACCCCAACCCTTCAGATCGTAACCTTCCACTAGGAAGGCCACAAGAGCGCACGCTATCAACAGATTGACATTGACGGCGTTTACGACATCTTGACGATTACTCGGCCGGGCCATCGGAACTGACCGTCCCTTCCTCGTTCGGATTGTTGTCCAGAGTAACCTCAGCGGTTTCCGGAGTAGCTTCTTCCGTAATCGGTTCCACCGGGACTTCGACCGGACCCGTCGGTGTAGGCTTGGCAAACTGAACCACGCTGGTGGAGATGAAGATCAAATCACCCGTGGTGACGTCGACGCTGAGCTGGGCCAGCATGCCACTACTCTCGTGAATGCCCGGGAAAGTATCGCCGGTGCGCAAGAGCTGTTCGTGGAGGTCGTGGTGGTTACCCAACCGCTGCTTGGGGTCGAAGATCCAGACCTTGATCGGCTGGTCTTCCGGGGCCTTGACTGTCTGGAAGAGGTCGGCCACTAGGACCGCGATCATCCAGATCGGGTCCGTCATCGGGCGAGCCTGTAGCATCAGAGGCTTGTCCGTACGACCCTGTAGCGTCGCGAGGAACGGAGCCGCGTTGTTGTAGATCGATTGCTCGATGGCCTGCGTTGTCAGTAGGGCGACCAGGGAATCCGACTGCTGTACGCGCGTCTGGAGAGTTCGAGTCTCCTGCTGGATTTTGGACAGCTCCGCCCGCTTATCTTCAAACAGGTGGACGTTGTGGATGTGCGTGTCGTAGGTGTCACGCAGCATACGGAAGATGTTGTTGTTGGAAAGAGCCATCGGAAATCCCTCGGTTGAATTCGGTATAGAGTGAACGCTATGGGCGGTAGATACGTTCACCGCATACGTTGATTCCGTCATGTAAGTTTTTGACAACTAAGGATGTAGACGACCTCAGGTTGGGTCCCTATCTTGTGTAGACCAACGTTCAAGGACGTTATCCAATGCTTACCATCAAGTCAGTCTTTGAGGACGTCGCTAAAGACGTGGTCATCGACGAAAAACTGATTCAGCGGATTCACGAGTTCGAAAGAGCTTTTGTGAACCGTAACGAAGACCATGTCGCCTTCTTCGGCGGAAACCTCATGGGTGTTCACCCCATGCGTTTCCGACCCATCGATCGCGATAACTGGTTCAATGACGTCCTGGAACTTGACGACCTCCGCTTGGAGGACGGTATCCAGCAGGTCAAGTCGATTGCCGCCAATTGGCGTCGAGCCAATGACGTGATGAATCTGTCTTGCGTCTGGCTAGTGTACGCCATTGAAAGATCGAACCTACCGCCCGCCCTGAAAGAGCAGGGCATGCGGGATACACTTCTGATCCTTCAGTACAAGTTCCTTGGTTCTTTGATGGCTCACTACTTCCCCTATCCGGCGGATGTAGCGGTCATGCAAGCCACCTATGCCGAACTGTCGAGGAAGTACGCTTTGAAGGTCGCGGGTAGTTGGACGGCACTGCTTAACCAGCGCGCTGTCGACATTCTCGCTCCTCGGTCGATTCACCGTAAGGCTATCGCGACTTTCGCTGACGACAAAGCCGTCATCTACATGGTGAGTGACATCCAGGGTCGACTGAAAGAAATCGTCAAGTCGATGACGGCGGTGTTCTACCGCGTCAAGTCGGAAGGTTCCCGAATCGGTACAGAGAAGTCTTTCGTCGACATTGACGGCGAAGCTATCGTCCGTGAGAAAACTAGGAATTTCTCGACCCATATCCGCTACCTCCATGACGTGATTGGCGACAAGAACAGTTTTGTCCGTCAAGACCTAGTCGGGGTGATTGGCTCAGCGATGCACACGATGCCCCCTCGCGCTTTGATCGAGGCGCTCGAGTGGATGAGCATCAACCATCGTCAACGCGGTGCCGAAGAAGTCGAGGTTTTGGTGGACGAGTGCCTCCTACATGCCTTTGAGTTGATCACAGCAAATCGAGATCTACTCAACATGCGTGG
>ERZ1066119.1688-NODE-1688-length-10867-cov-14.963651_pt1 | contig 10867 bp, 10 predicted proteins | sample MGYA00382766_ERZ1066119 | MGnify/ENA primary metagenome ERZ1066119 (study PRJEB33369, sample SAMEA5778349) | biofilm metagenome | biome: Industrial cooling water; feature: Water cooling tower basin; material: Biofilm | place: United Arab Emirates | collected...
GTTCCCCGGCCTCCCCGACGTGACGGTCGGCGTCGTGTTCGACGGCGCCGCCCCGGCGCTCCTCGGCGGCGACGACGGCATTGAGGCGCTCCCCGACCTGGAGGCGATCGCCGCGCGGGTCCGCGCCTGCCAACGGTGCGGGCTCTACAAGACCGCGACCCACGGCGTCCCGGGCGAGGGCAACCCCAACGCCGACTTCGTCGTGGTGGGCGAGGCACCGGGCGCGGACGAGGACGCGAGCGGCCGCCCCTTCGTCGGGGCCTCGGGGCAGCTCCTGACGAAGATCCTGTCGGCCATTAGCTTGGCCCGGGAGGACGTGTTCATCTGCAACGTGGTGAAGCACCGGCCTCCGGGGAACCGGAACCCCGCCCCCGACGAGGTCGCGGCGTGCAGCCCCTACCTCATCCGGCAGCTCGAGCTCGTGCGCCCGAAGGTCATCCTCACCGTGGGGAACTTCGCCGCGCAGACCCTCCTCAACACCAAGCTCGGGATCGGCAAGCTGCGCGGCCAGGTGCACCTCTACCGGGGGGTGCCGCTCGTGGCCACGTACCACCCCGCCGCGCTCCTCAGGAACCCCGCCTGGAAGCGCCCCACCTGGGAAGATGTCCAGCTCGCCCGCCGACTACTCGATCGCGCCGCAACGGGTTGACGCCACCCGGGTCGACCCGTACAAGGACCGGCGGCCGCCCTTCTCGCCGGACGCCGAGGAGGCGGTGCTGGGCGCGATGCTGCTCGACCAGGACGCGATCCTGCGCGCCGGCGAGCACGTGGACGACACGATGTTCTACCGCGAGGGGCACCGCCGGATCTTCCGTGCGATGCTGGCCCTCTCCGAGCGCGGCGAGGTGGCCGAGCCGCTGACGCTGGCCGAGGAGCTCGGGCGGCGCGGGGAGTTGGAGCAGAGCGGCGGCAAGGAGTACATCGCGTACCTGATCAACGCGGTCCCGACGTCGGCTAACGTCGAGTACCACGCGCGGATCGTGCGCGAGAAGGCCGTGCTGCGGCGCCTGATCGAGGTGTCGACCGGGATCGTCACCGACGCGTTCGACGGGCGGCGGCTGGCCTCGGAGCTGCTGGACGAGGCCGAGAGCAAGATCTTCCAGATCGGCGAGGCGCAGGGCACCACCAGCTTCACGCGCATCAAGGAGCTGCTCTGGCCGGCGATGGAGCGCATCGAGGCGCAGAGCCGGGCGGGGAACGCGGTGACGGGGATTGCGAGCGGCTTCCGCGACCTCGACGAGATGACCAGCGGGTTCCAGCCGTCGGATCTGGTGATCGTGGCGGCGCGGCCCAGCATGGGGAAGACCGCGTTCACCCTGAACATCGCGCAGCACGTCGCGATCACCGAGCAGAAGGGCGTCGCGTTCTTCTCGCTCGAGATGAGCAAGGACTCGCTCGTCCAGCGCATGCTCACGAGCGAGGCCCGCATCGACGCGCAGACGCTACGCAAGGGCCGGCTCCGCGACGACGACTTCCCGCGCCTGGCCCGCGCCGCGGGCATCCTGTCGCACGCCCCGGTGTTCATCGACGACACGCCCGGGATCACGGTGCTGGAGATGCGGTCCAAGGCCCGCCGCCTCAAGGCCGACCAGGGGCTCGACCTCATCATCGTCGACTACCTGCAGCTCATGAGCGGGCCGAGCGCGGAGAACCGCCAGCAGGAGGTCAGCCAGATCTCGCGCGGGCTTAAGGCGCTCGCGAAGGAGCTGCAGGTGCCGGTGGTGGCTTTGTCGCAGCTCTCGCGCGCCGTGGACCAGCGCGCAGGCGCCGAGCGCGGGCGCCCCGTCCTCTCCGACCTGCGCGAGTCCGGCGCCATCGAGCAGGACGCGGACCTGATCATGTTCCTGTTCCGCGAAGAAGTTTACGCCGAAAGGGAAAACGGCCAGTTGAAGGACCCCGCGGTGGAGGGCAAGGCGGAGGTGATCATCGGCAAGCAGCGCAACGGCCCCATCGGCACCGTGCCGCTGTTCTTCCACAAGCAGTACACGCGATTCGAAAGCCTCGCGAAGCGGGAGTACCAGGGCGCGTAGGGGCGGGTCCCCGACCCGCCCGACCGGGCGAAACCAGCGGGCTGTGAGTTGTCATCCTGAGCGCAGCGAAGGATCGCTCCGCCAGGCGCACTGATCCTTCGGCGCTCCGCGCCTCAGGATGACACGAGGGCGGGAATGGCTAAGGTCAAGACGGTCTATCGCTGCACCGACTGCGGCGCCGAGTACAGCAAGTGGCAGGGACGCTGCGACACCTGCGGCGGTTGGAACACGCTCGTCGAGGAGGCGGGCGCGCCCAAGGTCACCGCGAAAGGCGGCGGCGCCGCACGCCGACTCGGCGGCAGCGCCAGCATGGGCGAGGGCGGGAGCGTGGCCGCCGCGCCCCGGCTCCGCGAGGTCTCGGGCTCCGAGCGCGAGCGGTGGCGCACGGGCCTCGCCGAATTCGACTTCGTCCTCGGCGGCGGGATCGTCCCCGGCTCGATGGTCCTGGTCGGCGGCGAGCCGGGGATCGGCAAGAGCACGCTCCTCTTGCAGATCGCGGCCCGCATGCAGTCGCAGGGGCGCGGCACCCTGTACGTGAGCGGCGAGGAGAGCCCGCTCCAGGTCAAGCTCCGCGCCGACCGCCTCGACGAGCCGGCGGGCGACGTCAGCCTCCTGAGCGAGACGCTCCTCGAGACGCTCATTGCCACCGGCACCGCCACCGCGCCCGACGTGATGATCGTCGACTCCATCCAGACGGTCTTCACGCAGGACCTGGAGGGCGCACCCGGCAACGTTGGGCAGGTGCGCGAGTGCGCCGCCCGGCTGATGCGCTTCGCCAAGGAGACGGGCACGGCCACGTTCGTCGTCGGGCACGTGACCAAGGGCGGCGGCATCGCGGGCCCAAAGACGCTCGAGCACATCGTCGACACGGTGCTCTACTTCGAGGGCGAGAGCACGGTCGACCACCGCCTGCTCCGCGCCACGAAGAACCGCTTCGGCTCGGTCGACGAGATCGGCGTCTTTCGCATGACGCAGGGCGGCCTCGTCGCGGTCGAAAACCCGTCCGAGCTCTTCCTCGGCGACCGCGAGAGCACGGCGAGCGGCAGCGCCGTGACCGCCCTCCTCGAAGGCACGCGGCCGGTGCTCGTGGAAATCCAGGCGCTGGCCGCCAAGGCCGGCTACGGCACGCCGCAGCGGGTGGCGACGGGCTACGACCCGCGCCGCCTCGCGCTGCTCCTGGCGGTCCTCGACAAGCGCGCGGGCCTCAACTTCTCGCAGCTCGACGTGTTCCTGAACGTGGTCGGCGGGGTGCGCTTGCAGGAGCCGGCCGGCGACCTCGCGGTGGCCGCGGCGCTCGCGTCGAGCGTCTACGACCGCGCCCTCCCGCGCGATGCCGTGTTCCTCGGCGAGGTCGGGCTCGGCGGGGAGATCCGCCCGGTGTCGCAAACGGAACGCCGACTCGCGGAGGCGGCCAAGATGGGGATGACGACGGCGTACCTCGCCGAGCGCGCCGTGCCGAAGCGCGGCGCGCGGGACATCCGTGCGGTCGGCGTGCGCACCGTGCGCGAGCTGTTCGACCGCGTGTTCGCCTAACGGGAGCCGACGGGTGACGGAGTTCGACCTGCCGGCCCCGCGCCGGGCCACGCCGCCGGCGCCGGTAGCGCCGAGCCGGGCGCGCGGCGACGTGGCAGCCGGGGGCGCGGCCCGCGACGTGGGCGTCGTGATCGTCGCGGGCGGTCAGGGGACCCGCGCGGGCGCCGAGGAGCCCAAGCAGTTCCGTTGGCTCGCTGGCAAGCCCATGCTGCTGCACAGCGTGCAGACGTTCATGGCGCGGGCCGACGTGCACACGGTGGTGGTTGTCCTCCCGCGCTCGCACGCGGCCGACCCGCCGCCCTGGCTCTTCCAGTGCGACGTCGAGCGGCTGCTCGTGTCGACCGGGGGGCGCGAGCGCGCGGACAGTGTCGCGAACGGGCTGGAGGATGTGCCCGACGAGTGCCGCGTGGTCCTCGTGCACGACGCCGCGCGCCCGTTCGTGCCGGACGCGGTCATCGAGCGCGTGGTCGTTGCGGCCCGCGCGGGGACGGGCGCGCTACCCGCGCTCCCCGTGGTCGACACGCTCAAGGCCGTAGACGGGTCGGGCCGGGTGACCCGCACCGTCGACCGCGCGGGTCTGTGGCGGGCGCAGACGCCGCAGGGCTTCCCGCGCGCCATGCTCGACGACGCCCACGCCCGCGCCCGCCGCATGCACCTCACCGCCACCGACGACGCCGCGCTGTGCGAGCGGTTCGGCTACCCCGTCGTCGTCGTCGAGGGCGACGAGCGCGCGTTGAAGGTGACGGAGCCGGGCGATTTCGCGCGCGCGGAGGCGCTCGCCGGCCTGCGGTGACTATCCTCCCGGGGTGATCGCCGCACCCGCCGCCGTCCCGTTCTGGAGCCCCGACGAGATCGAGGCGTCACTCCGCGCCACCATCGCCCACCTGCACGACGGCGGCGTACTCGCCTACCCCACCGAGACGGTCTACGGGTTCGGCACCGCCGTCGACCACGCGAGCGTGGAAACGCTCGTGCAGATGAAGCGCCGCCCGCCGGCCAAGCCGTTCCTCCTGCTGGTGGCCGGGAGCGAGATGATCGGGCGGTTAGGCCTGCACCTGACGCCGTCGGCGTCGCGCCTGGCCGCCGTGCACTGGCCGGGGCCTCTGACACTGGTGCTGCCGGGCGGCGAGCGCCGCGTGCCGCCCAGGCTGCGCGGGCCGGAGGGTGGCGTCGCGGTGCGGTGGACGCCGCACGAGGGGCTGACGCGGCTGATCCGCGCCTACGGCGAGCCGATCACCTCGACCAGCGCCAACCTCCCTGGCGTTCCCCCCGCGATGGCGGCGCGCGAGGTCGTGGCGCAGTGGGCCGACCGCATCGTCCGCGGCACGCTGCGGGTGCTCGACGGCGGGCGCATCCCGGACAGCGCACCCAGTACGGTCGTAGATTGTACGGGGCGGCACGCCCGGGTCATCCGCCCAGGCGCGATCCCTGCCACGGTGTTGCGGCAGACCGTCCCGGACCTCGTCGGCGACTCGTGAGGTAGCAGAGCCATGCGGATTCTGTTCGTCTGTACGGGCAACACCTGCCGGAGCCCGATGGCCGCCGGCATCGCGCGGGCGGTCGCCGCCGAGCGCGGGCTGACGGACGTGGCGATCGACAGCGCGGGCGCTGGGGCGAACCCGTTCCCCCCCGGCACGCCGATGCCAGTGATCGGCGCGTCGGACGGCGCGCTCCTGGTCGCCCTGGAGCACGGCATCGACCTCGGCGCGCACCGCGCCCAGCCCCTCACCCGCGAGCTGGTCGACGCCGCCGATCTGGTGCTCGCGATGGGCGACCGGCACCTCGGCCGCGTGCTGGAGTTGGGTGGGGCCGGGAAGGCGTTTCTGCTCACCGACTTCGCCTCGCACGGCGAGCGCACGCGCGGCGTCGCCGACCCCTTCGGCGGCGACCTCGCCGCGTACCGCGAGACGTTCGAGGAGCTGGACGGCGAGGTCCGGCGGGCCCTCGCTCGGCTGGTCCCGAGCGGCGCCCCGTAGCGCGTTCTGGCGCCGTTCGCGTTCTGGCGCCGTTCGCGTTCTGACGGCCCACCCCGCACGCTCAGGATGCGTGCCTGGGTGGGCCGCCGTCGTACGTTGAGGCTTCGCGGGTGCGGGATGCGCCCCGCCCGGCACCGTGCGCCGCCCTTCCGTGACTACGCCTGACGATCCGTCCTCGGTACGGCAGCTCGTGCTGCTCGGACACCCCGTCGCGCATTCCCTGTCGCCGCGGTTCCAGAACGCCGCGATCCGGGCCGCCGGTCTGCCCGCGCGCTACGACGCGCACGACGTTCCGCCGCGCGACCTGCCCGAGGCGCTCGATCGGGTACGGGCGGAGCGGGGTGCTGGCAACGTGACCGTCCCTCACAAGAGCGCCGTCGCCGCGCGATGCGACGTCCTGACACCGATCGGCGGCGAGGTGGGCGCCGTCAACACGTTCTGGGTCGACGCCGACGGCCGACTGGTGGGGGACAACACGGACGTCGGCGGGTTCGACGCCGCTGCGCGATCGCTGGTGGACGTCGGGCGGCCGCAGACGGTGGCGCTGATCGGGGCGGGGGGCAGCGCGGCCGCGGTCATGGCGGCGCTCGCCCGCTGGCCGCACGCGCAGGTGCGGCTCTGGACTCGCCGCGCCGAGCAGGCCGCGGCACTGGCGGGGCGCTCCGGCGGGGCGACCGTCGCGCCCTCCCTCGACGCCGCCGTCGCCGGCGCGACGCTCATCGTCAACGCCACGCCGCTCGGCCTGCGCGACGGGGACCCGCCGCCCGTCCCGATGCCGTGCCTCCCGCCGACGGCGGCCGTGTTCGACCTCGCCTACGCGCCGGCGCGCACTGCGTGGGTGCGCGCCGCACGACGCGCCGGCCACCCCGCGGACGACGGCCTCGGCATGCTCGTCGAACAGGGCGCGCTGGCGTTCACGCGCTGGTTCGACCGCGCGCCCGACCGGGCGGCGATGTGGCGCGCGCTGGACGACGTGCTCGCGCTTCGTCAGGAGTCGGGGTAGGCCATGCCCCCGCGGTCACCCGCCGACGGACGCTGGCGCGCCCTGGCCGAACGCCTCGGCGACGCCCTGCTCGACTTCGCGCTGCCGCGGCACTGCGTCGCGTGTGGCGACGCGGTTGGGCGCGGCGTGGCGAGCGTATGCTGTGGCCGCTGTTGGGCCGCCCTCCCGCGCCTGCGTGACCCACAATGCGCGCGGTGCGGACACCCGCTCGTCGTCGGCGACCTCCCCGGTTCCCGGCACGCCGGGCCGCGCCGCTGCCGCTGGTGCGACCTGCTCCCGCCGTACGTGCGCGCGGTACGTTCGGTGTGCTGGGCGCCCGAGGGCACCGGCGGGGCCGCCGTGCACGCGCTCAAGTACCACGGCTGGACGCTCGCCGCGGCCGACATGGCGCGCCACATGGCGGCGTTGCCCTGGCCCGACGACGTCCTCCGCGAGCGCGCCGCGCTCGTGCCGGTGCCCCTCGCCCCCACGCGCCTCCGAGAGCGCGGCTACAACCAGAGCGCGGTGCTCGCCCGCGCCGTCGCCGCCCGCTGGGACCTGCAGGTGTGGGACGACGTGCTCGGCCGCACCCGCGCCACGCGGTCGCAAACGCGGTTGACACCGGGGGAGCGCCTGGTGAACGTTGCCGGAGCCTTCGCCGCCCTGCCGGTGGCGGGGGACCGGCTGCGGGGCGCGCACGTCGTGCTGGTGGACGACGTGGTGACCACCGCGGCCACGCTCAATAGCTGCGCCGCCGCCCTCGTGGCCGGCGGCGCGCGCCTCGTCAGCTACCTGACATTCGGCCGGGCCCGGTCGTAGGTGCCCCCGCGGTCCGCCTCCACCCACTGACCGCAGGAGCACTCCCGGATGGCCATCCGCGTCGGCATCAACGGCTTCGGCCGCATCGGCCGCCAGGTCCTCCGCGCCGCCAAGCTGCAGGGCGTCGCCGACCTCGACTTCGTCGCCGTCAACGACCTGACGGACACCAAGACGCTCGCGCACCTGTTCAAGTACGACTCGGTGCACCGCACCTTCCCCGGCCAGGTGGAGAGCGGCGAGGGGAGCATCACGATCGACGGCGACGAGGTCAAGATCTTCGCCGAGAAGGACCCGGCGAAGTTGCCGTGGGGCGACCTCGGCGTGGACATCGTGCTCGAGTCCACCGGCCGATTCACCGACGCCGACAAGGCCGGCGCGCACATCCAAGCCGGCGCCAAGAAGGTCATCATCTCCGCCCCCGCCAAGGGCGAGGACATGACGATCGTGATGGGCGTGAATTCCGACACATACGACACCGCCAAGCACCACATCGTCAGCAACGCGTCGTGCACCACCAACTGCCTGGTGCCGATGGTCAAGGTCATCAAGGACGCCTTCGGCTTCCGGCACGGCACGATGGTGACGATCCACTCGTACACCAACGACCAGAGCATCCTCGACCTGCCGCACAAGGACCTGCGGCGCGCGCGCGCGGCGGCGATGAGCATCATTCCCACGACCACGGGCGCGGCCAAGGCCACGTCGCTCGTGCTGCCCGAGCTCAAAGGGAAGATCGACGGCATCGCCATCCGCGTCCCGACCCCCGACGTGTCGCTCACCGAGCTGACGGTCGAGGTGGAGCGCGCGGTCACGATCGACGAGGTGAACGCCGCGTTCAAGGCCGCGAGCGAGGGGGCGCTCGACGGCATCCTGGCGTACACGACCGAGCCGCTGGTGTCGAGCGACTACATCGGCAACCCGCACTCCTGCATCCTCGACTCGCTCAGCACCAACGTGGTGGACGGGACGATGGTCAAGGTGAGCGGCTGGTACGACAACGAGTGGGGCTACTCGTCGCGCTGCGTGGACCTGCTCCGGTTCATGGGCGCGCGGCTGGGCTGAACGACCACCGTTGTCGTCCCGAGCGCAGCGAGGGACCTACTCACCACGGTGACGGGGCTGGATCCGCCGGCTACCTCCGCCGCTGTGCAAGTAGGTCCCTCGCTGCGCTCGGGACGACAGGGCTTCACCTCTCCCGCCCCATGAACAAAAAGACCATTCGCGACCTGACGGACGAGCAGCTCCGCGGGCGCCGCGCGCTGGTGCGCGTCGACTTCAACGTCCCCCTCGACGCCGACCGGCGCGTCACCGACGATACGCGCCTCCGCGCCGCCGTCCCCACGCTGGAGTACCTCCTCGACCGCGGCGCCCGGGTCGTGCTGCTGTCGCACCTCGGCCGGCCCAAGGGCGCGCCCGACGCGAAGTACTCGCTGGAGCCGGTGTGTGCGCGTCTCGCCGAGCTGCTTCCGGGACGTCCGGTCGAGTTCTGCGAGACGACCGACACGGACGACGCCGTCCAGGCGACCGAGCGGCTGGCTCCGGGCGCCGTGCTCCTGCTCGAGAACACCCGCTTCCTCCCCGGCGAGGAGACGAACGACCAGCGCCTCGCCCGCGAACTCGCGCGCCTGGGCGACCTGTACGTGAACGACGCGTTCGGCGCCGCGCACCGCGCGCACGCGAGCACCGAGGGCGTCGCCCGCGCGCTCCCCCCCGCCGTCGCCGGGCTGCTCATGGAGAAGGAGCTTGCCTACCTCGGGCGCGCCCTCGCCGAGCCGCAACGGCCGTTCGTCGCGGTCCTCGGGGGGAGCAAGATCTCCGGCAAGATCGATGTCGTGGAGGCGCTGCTGCCGAAGGTGGATTACCTGCTCGTCGGCGGCGCGATGGCGTGCACGTTCTTTCGGGCGATGGGGCTGGAGACCGGCCGATCGCTGGTCGAGCCGGACCGGGTCGACCTGGCGCGCGAAGTCCTCGCCCGCGCGGGCGACAAGTTGGTGTTGCCGTCCGACGCGACCGTCGCGCCCGCGCTCGCGGGCGACGCCCCCACGCAGGCCGTCGCCCGCGACGCCATCCCGGCCGACCAGGCGATGTATGACGTGGGACCGGCGACGCAGGCGCGCTACGCCGAGTTGGTCCGGGCGGCGCGGACCGTCCTCTGGAACGGGCCGATGGGTGTCTTCGAGACCCCGCCGTTCGACGCCGGCACGCTCGCCGTCGCGCGCGCCCTCGCCGACGCGACCGACGCGGGCGCGACCACCATCGTCGGTGGGGGCGACTCCGCGGCCGCCGTCGCCCAGGCCGGCCTCGACGCGCGCGTCACGCACGTCTCCACGGGCGGCGGCGCGTCGCTCGAGTTCCTCGAAGGGAAGACCCTGCCCGGCGTCGCCGCGCTCCACGACGCCTAACGCCAGCGCCCGCCGCCCCCGATGCTGAAGCCGATCTACGCCGCGAACTGGAAGATGAACCTCGGGCCCACCGAGGCCCGGGCGTTCGCGCGCGCCTTCCTCGCCCACGCCCCCCGCGGCGACGGCCGGACGCTCGTCTTCTTCCCGCCGGCCATCACCGTCACGAGCGTGGTCGAGGCGCTCCACGACCGGCCCGACATCATGGTCGGCGTGCAGAACATCCACACCGAGGCCGCCGGCGCGTTCACCGGCGAGACCTCGGCCGGGATGGCGCGCGACGCGGGCGCGCGGATGGTGCTCGTGGGCCACTCGGAACGCCGCCACGTGTTCGGCGAGACCGACGAGCAGACGGCGCGCAAGTGTGCGCTCGCCCTCCAGGCCGGCCTCATCCCGATGCTCTGCGTTGGCGAGACCCTCGACGAGCGCGAGGCCGGACTCACCGAGCAGGTGGTGCTCCGCCAGCTCCGCGCCGGGCTCGCGGCGCTCGAGCCGGCGCAGATCGCCAACGTGCTCGTCGCGTACGAACCGGTCTGGGCCATCGGGACCGGCCGAACCGCGACGCCCGACGACGCGTCGCAGGTGCACGCGGCGATCCGCCGAACCCTCCGCGAGCTGGCCGGCGACAAGGGCGCCGTGATGCCCATCCTGTACGGCGGGAGCGTCAACCGCGGCAACGCTAAGCTGCTCCTCGCCGCCCCCGACGTCGACGGCCTGCTCGTGGGGGGCGCGAGTCTGGACGCGGGCAACTGGGCCGCGATCGTGCAGGACTGACCGGATCGGGCAACGCGCCGCGGTCTTTGCCGCGGGGTCCAAGTCCGCTACACTTCGCCACTTAGCCCCGCTCGGCAGGTCTCCTGCCGAGCCCGCCTCCGCGCCGCGCCCGCCGCTCCGTGTATACGTTTCTGTTCATCACCCTGGTCCTCACCTGCCTGGTGCTCATCGCCGCCATCCTGTTGCAGGCGGGGAAGGGAAGCGGGCTCGCGGCGAGCTTCGGCGGGTCGTCGTCGGCGGCGGAGTCGGTGATCGGGACGCGGCAGGCGGGCAACCTGCTCACCCGGGTGAGCTGGTGGGCGGGCGGAATCTTCCTCGCGCTGTCGCTCATCCTGTCGCTCGCCGGCGGCGGGG
>ERZ1066119.1692-NODE-1692-length-10829-cov-18.920921_pt1 | contig 10829 bp, 12 predicted proteins | sample MGYA00382766_ERZ1066119 | MGnify/ENA primary metagenome ERZ1066119 (study PRJEB33369, sample SAMEA5778349) | biofilm metagenome | biome: Industrial cooling water; feature: Water cooling tower basin; material: Biofilm | place: United Arab Emirates | collected...
TCAACTATCAACTATCAACTATCAACTATCAACTATCAACTATCAACTGTTAAAGCTGTTCCAAATAACTCAACAAATCAGCCATATCTTGGGGATTAGGTTTAAACTGCGGCATTGGTGGCGTGTCGCCGCTGGTGACTTGGTGAATTAAACCGATTTTTGACTTATGCTTAGAAACTCCCTGCAAACTGGGGCCAACACGACCATCGGCTTGTAATCCATGACACCCAGAACAGTTCATCTGAAAGATAGCATGACCCCGAACCGGATCGCCCGTCAGGGACAAGACATTTTTAACATAAGGGTCTTGTAACTGCCACTGATGAACGCCTAAATTTGCCAACAAAACGATCAGCAGCACAGCCAGACATGTGCCGATAAGCTGCCAAATTAAAACTTCTGGTGTGGGAGCTTGCTTTTCCAAACGTTTTCCTGTTTAACCTTCCCGTTTTCACCCCTCTGCACTTGTGGCAGCGAGTGGATTCGGAATACTTATGGTATGAGGTTTATATCGACAGACAATTTTTAAAGCCAACGGCGCTTTCTAGGGGGGATACTCCTAGATGGCAACGTTTTGTAGGAATCCAAAGCTATCTCCCATAGAAATAGCCCTACAGAGAGGGTTAGGAGCGATCGCATTTGGCTGACATCCTGACACCCAGGCGATGGCTGCCGCCCTTCGCGCCCGGGTGACTGGACTTAGGGTTAAAGCCAGGATGTAAAAGGAAGTTTTTATTCATATACATAGCTTAAGATTTCCCGCCTCACCAAGCAAGCTATTATCACTCGCCGTTCAGGCCGCTGGTGCTGGATTTAAGCCAGTCTTAAGGATTTTGCTTCGTTGCTGCTATGGTGTGCGATCGCCGGTAATATGGGAAACTAGCAATAAACGTTAACATACAGGTTAGAAAACTGACCCAAGGAGATCTGACATGGTAGAACCCCTTCTTTCAGGCATCGTACTCGGCTTGATTCTGGTAACCTTGGCTGGCCTATTTTACGCCGCTTACGAGCAGTACAAGCGCGGCAACCAGTTAGGGTTGTAATCTCAAGGGCATAGAGGCAGCGGGTATAATTGCTTTCCCCTGTCTCTATGCCCAGTTGACAGTTTACAGCCATTCGTTAAGCGGATTTATTGCTGGTGGATAATTTGGGTTGACCGCCTAAACTGCGGAAATAGACGCTACCAACGGTGGCTAAAAACAGAACGTATGCGATCGCTTCCACCAAATACAGCTTGTCTGTATAACCAAACAAGGTATGCAGAATAATCCCAGGAAATTGACGATCCGGCAGGATTTTACTCGTATTCCAAACCATCGGCCCTAAAATGCAGGATGGGTTTTTGGCAAAGTGTTCGTAGTAAAAACATAACGATTCCGACTGACGATCCATCCGCGCTAAGGTATGGACGGCGGTGTCAAAATGTGCTAGGGCTGATATTACTAAACCAGAAACGATCAACAGCAGAAATATCCCCATGATTTTGAAGAATTGCCGAATGTTGATCTTGATGCCCCATTTAAACAGTAAAACGCCAATTCCTATCGCTCCTAACAATCCTGCTACAGCACCGAAGGCGGGAATCCAACCTTGCTGAAACTTCGCCAAGATAAATAAGACGGTTTCAAAGCCTTCGCGCAAAACGGCGATGCATATTAAGCTAAAAATGCCCCAAGCAGCGGTTTTGTTATTTTGTTTTAAAGCAGAACCGACAGCGCCTTCGACTTGCGCTTTGAGGGTGCGTGCTTGCTGAGTCATCCAGATCAGCATCCAACTCAGCATTGCGATCGCTATAACGCTAAACACCCCTTCCAAAAACGGCTCGATTGCGGGTGCGTACTTGGGATTAGATGCGCTTAATTCTTGCACCACCAAGCCAAATAACAAACCCACCAAAGCACTGGCTATAAGTCCAACTACCACGCCAGCATAAACCCAAGATTTGAGCCGAGGTTGCTGGGCTTTTTTGATATAAGCGAGGACAATTCCCACCACGAGGGCGGCTTCTACTCCCTCGCGCAGCGTAATTACAAATGTTGGTAAAGCAGCACTAAAATCCATAATTTGTCATTGGGTAATGGGTAATGGGTAATGGGTAATGGGTAATAGGTCATTACCAATAGATCCTTAGTATAAATCTAACCCAATTACCAATTACCAATTACCAATTAGCCTTTAACTGAAATCGCGCAACATTTTTTTGATTTCGATCGTGTGCGCTTCTTCCGTACCGATCATGGTACGAACAAATTCTTCGAGGTAAATGCTGGCATCTTCAACAACATCCAGCAACTGTTTATACATGCTTAGAGCTTTTTTCTCGTGGTTTAAAGTTTCCTCCAAAATATCTTTCACGTTGTGTTTGTAAGTTTCCTCAATTGTCGCAATTTTCTGGCTGGGATGACCTTCTAAACCTGTGATAATTTCTCCCACTTGTTGCGCGTGGGTTAAAGATTCCGTCGCTTGCAGTTTGAAAAAGTTGACAATGGGTATCCGATTCGGGCCAGTCACCATTAGTGAATAGTGTGTATACCGCACGACACCCGCTAGTTCAAATTCCATGATGCTGTTCAGCAGGTGGATGGCTTTCTCCTGGTCAAGTTCTCTCATGGTTGATTGATTAGTAAAGGGGCAAATTATAATTTTATAGTTAATTTCAGATGCTTGCTGGTTTCTTCCAACTTCTTTCAAGTTGGCATCTGAAATTTCAATACTACAAAAACTTACAACTAGCCACCGATTACTTTTTGAGAATTTTGCTCAATTGTTTTAATCAGTTGCGTCACTTGATCGGGTGTTTTTACGGGTGCTGCTGGTGCGGTGACGCTAGGCCAATTTTTTGCCAGTTCCGCCATGCTGGTAGTAATGGCTTTATGAGCTTCTGGCTGCTCTTTTTCCATTTGAGCGGCGATAGTTTGGTAGAGGGTATTGGCGTAAATAACGAACCCGCGCGAGTCTTGATATTCAATCAGCGCTGAGATTTTATTATCTGCGATCGCTGCCCCATATTCTGCATTCGCCGCATCGAGCAACCCGTTAATTACTTGCAGCACAAATTTCGGCGACTGGCGTTGTGCTTCCGGTATCCCTTGAATTGCCGCATCCACTGCTTGCATTGAAGTGCCAAATTCTGTGGCAACTTTGGCGTCTTTAGGTTGAGATTTTACCAAATCTTGCAAGCTAATTAAAGTTGTCTTGAATTCTTTAACTTGACGCTCGTTTAACTGCTCTTCCACATCGGTATAAATTTCTTCCACCGGGTGTCCGATGTGGGGTTCTGCCTGTTTTGGCTGTTGTAAGTCTAGCAGTTCTTTGGCAACTAAAAGATGTCCTTTCATCAAACCTAATTTGGTCATGTAGTCAACATCTTTTGCTTCCCCAGTTAGCACCACATCCTCGATCGTCACCATGTCTTTAATCTGGTCAAACTGGGCTTGATTTATCACTTTTTTGGTGACTAATTCTTCAGTAGAAGCGTAGGGGCGACTGGCTTGAATTTGGTTCGATAGCGCCGGAATGCCTAACTTAGCTTCTAATTTATCTAACTCGGACAAAATCGCCGAGTTGATGTTAATTTTCTTGCCGCCCCCGTGATTGTGAGTAGCTGTTTGAGTATTACTCGCTACTGGGGATGTAGCAGCTGGGGTTTGCGTACTGTTGGTTGTCGTAGAACCGCTACAGCCAGTTAAGGCGATTAAGCTGGCAATGGCAACGGTGTAATAGTAAGAACGAAAAGCGCTCATGGTTAAGGATTTCCTTGGAGGATAAATCATATGATGTCCGTTGAATCGCCCATCATAAAAAAACTTCACGTCGTCTTGCGTAGGGACACGGCATCAGAGATATCTCGCATAAACAGATAGATAACTTTGATCGTGCCGTGTCCCGGCTACCGATGATGGGTAATCGACCGGACATGATATCAGAAGCTGATTATCACATTTAATGAGTTTATTTTTCAATAAGCAAATCAGAAATTTTGATTAAGATCCTGGCTTGCAGGCGTGCTAGCTGCAATAGTTGCAAACTACTCGCAAACTCAGAAACCGGGTTTTTCTGAAAAACCCGGTTTCTAGGCGTTTAGGACTTCAAACAAACCCATACAGCCGTTTTGGGCAATAATATCCTGATGGGGATGGAACATGTACTTGCCGGGGTAGCGATAGGAAAATTCCAGGATGTGTCTTTCCGCAGTCCCCATCGTAATCACGTCGTTTATCTCGCTGGGAGTCAGAGTCATCCCGGTGCGATAGACATCGAAGAAATTGGCGTGCAGGTGAAACGTCGCCGCCGGATCGTATTCAATCATGTTGAGGACGTACAGCCGAATCAGTTGGTCTTTGTAAATCGGGATGGGATGGTGATGGTAGTAGTCGGGTAACCCGTTAAAGGCATAAAGTTCGTTGCGGTTGTCGTCGTTGATGTCGTACCCAGCCATAATTAAGACCATCTCATCCGCTGGCTTTCGTCCGCCGGGTGGATCGACAATGAACATACCGTATAAACCTTTGGCGATATGACGGGTCACCGGCTCAACGTGACAGTGGTATAAATGAACACCATAAGGTTCCGCGTCAAATTCATAAATCGTCGCCTTGCCATTGGCGATCGGTTTGACGCCATCGGCTTCCGGGGGATGAGTGCCGTGGAAGTGCAGCGAGTGGGAATGTCCGCCTTGATTGTAGAATAAAACGCGGATGCGATCGCCCTCTTCCGCCCGCAAGGTTGGCCCCGGTACGCGCCCGTTGCAATTCCAAGTATTAAAAGTTACAGCACTGTTTAATTGCAGCGTGGAAGTTTTAGCTGTGATGCGGAATTCGCGGATCGTGCGTCCGTTTTCTCGCTTGACGGTGCCGTAATCAAAATCACGCAGGACGTTCATCGGGTTAATACCGTTACCCCCATCTGGCGTATTGCCTGGTAGAGGTGGTATTTTTACCCTGGGCGCGAGTTTTGCACTCAGGGTTTGCAGTCCCAAGGCTGCACCAGTGACGCCAACGCCGCCTGCCAATCCGAGTTGCAGGAGTTGGCGTCGAGTCCAAGGTTTTCTTTTCTCTGGTATGGGAAGATTCTGCATTGAATTGCTAATAATTCCTAGTTAATTGTTGCAAATTTATTCAACAAGGTGTTGACAAATTTATGCAATTTTAATGCCAGAGAACTGCTGCTTGCAGTGCGGTTTACCAGTAGGGGCGGGTTTGACCAATCAATCTCCGGAACCACGAGATATTTCGTTAAACCCGCCCTTATAGAGGCGGGTTTGACCAATCAATCTCTGGAACCACGAGATATCTCGTGAAACCCGCGCCTAGTTTCCGAATCCATGCCAAGGACTAACTTCGAGTATGCCCAGGGAAGTGAATACTACCCTAAAGTCAACTACAGGGGTATTGGTGGATGTAGAAGATGAGGGCAAGTTTGCCAGAGGGGTTTGTTGAATCGAGTCCGATGCTGCTTGATTGATGGGTTTGAAGGATGCGATCGCTCCCTCAGCCGTCGCGCTGACGCGGTAAACCAGAGACCGCTCAAACCTGCGACCAAGTTGCCAATTTTTAGCAATTTGATCGTACACCTTATGGTTTAACTCTAAGAGCTGAACGGGGTCAGTTGAAGTAGCCGTAACTTGACTGTTATTAGCAACAATCTCTTGAGAAGCATTATTACCAATAGTCGGATTTATTATTGGAGTGGACTGGTTGGCATCTGCGATTTTTTCTGGCTGTGCAAAAGTATTTGCGTTACTACTGCTAGCAATTGTTTCAGCCGGATTAGCAGGTTGAACTGCTACCGATGCATTATTCATCGTTGCCATTGGTTCAGCCGGATTAGCAGGTTGAAGCGCTACCGATGCGCTATTAGGTGCAGGATTAGTAGCAGGCGTTTGCACTGCTACTGGTGCATCAGATGGCAGTTTTGTCTTACCCTGTTCAGTGAAAGATTTGACGTGGAAACCCGCAAATTTCTGATCCTGACTAACTCGCCAGAAAGAGATAGGATAACTCGCCGCAATCAGGAAAAATACTCCCACAAAACCCCAAACATATTTGTGCATTTCCCTCGCGGGCATTGGCTTGAGTGGTTCTTGCATAACTAAACCTCACATCTTTTACATTAAGGGTAAATAGGGGAACAAAGGATGCCAGCTCATAGCAGTGGCTGCTACGAACAAAACAAACATCCAGAAGAATATCGTTCTTGATTTAACGTTCTTGTGCCTCAAAAGGAAGTAAAGTATAGGCCAACTCACTAACCAGCCTACTAACAACATGGTTTCTTTTCCGGTGTAACTACCAATGTTGCCCCACAATTCGCTGGAGTTGTAACTTCCCGGTATCCATGCACCCAGAGAGTGAACAAATTTTTCCGTTGCTTTCGATTTATCTGCGTCCGACAAATGGTGCGTCACCATCATCGTTACGCAGCCAATTCCCGCACTAATTAATGCCGCCGCTGCTGGTCCAGAAACGGTGGGTGGATTTATTGAACCTTCAGCTAAGCCGTTGGGAAAGTTTTTTAACCATCCCCAAAATTTGCCGTATATCGGTTCCTCTTCTGCTGCTTTTCTTGTTACGCGAGTTAGTTACCGAGTCATTTTATGCGCCTCCGAATTTCTCTACTTTTTCAGTCGCGATTTTTTCCCAAACTCTCAATTCAATATTTTTACAATGCGTGGACTTTAGCTACGCCAAGTCCTGTGACTAATCCGCCCATTGCAAAAAACATCATCGCCATTAAAGCCACGCAGGTTGCTGTAAGAACCGGGCGATTTTGTTTTTCCAAAATAGAGTCGCCGTAATGCCACAAAATCCAAGTGCAAGCGACTCCCAAGGGCAAGGTAAATAGTACGGTAAATTCGTGGTATTCCATCAAAACGTACTGCACTAAAGGCGAGTTTTCTTTCAGCCAAGCCCTAGCGCCGCCGTAGTTCATACCCGCCCGGTAACGCATGTAAGCTAAATTGCCGGTAGCGATTCCCAAAAATGCGATAAAGGTTGACCAGAAAGTCAGGGTACGCATTTGGGGCAGGATTTTGTTTGCGCCCCGCAGCAAGGGAAAGGCTAAATGCCCTGCATACACGGCTACGACAGTGGCTAATAATGATGCAAAGCCGTGAATTGTTCCCATCCATCTCTGCCAAGGACTGGGATGCAATAAGTTAACGAATGGCAAGAAAAGAAACATTCCCGCCGATAAAAAACTGAGGGCGTAAACGCTGACTTTGGCAATATCTAACTGTTTGGGGAATCCCACTGAAATAGGATCGTGATGGGATTCCATTTCCATAGAAAATTTTTCGTTCATCTGGCTACTCAGAAACGATTCACAAGGGACATTTTTGACCAACCAATTAGATGCTTCTGCACTGAAGCGATCGCATCATCTTCAACTTGAATCTATCACCCTTAAACTTCGACGAGCGGTTATGGTTGGTCTGCGGAAGCGTCGGCGTTTATGGGATAGAGAAAAACCTGTTTTTAGAGATTACAAGTTGCTTTTAATATTAGGGCGTTATTAGTAAGTTTTAGCAGTTTGTTTATGTTTATTTAAAGAATTATTGTTTAATTAACCAGCAAATGGTGATAACTTTTCCTGATGTAGCAAAACTGCCATAATTATATATTTTCATGAACTAGATTTTTTCTTCTTACTGACAAACCTGACAATGCTTTGGACTTGCTCGTAACTCAGCCTTTGTTTTTGGCTCACTATCTCGATGCTGGAGTTGTTCGCTTGCTCGTAAATGCTTTCTTCATATCGATGGGTATATCTGCGACGCCAATCGATGAAATCCAGTCGCTCTGTGGAATAGCGCTGGCAAGCTTTACAATAAAACTGACGGCGCGGCAGATGCAAATACACCGTTTTGCCAAAGGCTGGTAAGTCTCTGACCATTATTGGTCGCACTTGATGCAATTCTTCGGTATAGTTACGGCAATGAGGACATTCAATTCCCTCGGCTACAAAGCTTAACCTCAAACAGATCAAATCATCAGAATCAGTAAATGATTCAACTATTGCGCCTGGTAAATTCAGCAGATGTGTTAGATGTAGATGCATAAATAAAAATGTTACCCCTGATACCGTTGTCACCATGAACTGCAAATTTAACTTTACTTAAGTAAGAGCGTTGCTGGCAAATTGCCAACAGGCAAACAGATATTTTATTGAGGTGGATTTAAAGCTAAAACATTCGCACCTCAATAGCAAAAACTAAGGAGTTAAAAGCTTTGTTTAAAAAACTTCAAACTTATTTCAACAGCTTAACTTTTGAGAAAGTGGTTTCCTTTCTCTGATTTTGTAAGTATTAGTACTTACCGACGCCAAAGTCGGTGTCGGTTCCAATTTTCTACTTTTCATAGTTAGGCGAAATCTGGCAGGGCAAGACCCTACTATTGAAAATTATTTGCAAAAGTTCCGGATGGAAATTAAACTATACCAGCGGCAGAGTTTATTGTCAATAATTCTCATTTGTAGCGATGAGCGGGTGATGGAAAAGGGGGAAAAGGGGGAAAGGGGAAAAGGGGGGAAAGGAGGGAAAAGGGAGATTTGGGAAAAACTGGTGGGGAAAAGATATGTGGTAAAAACGCTTCTGTGGGAATTGACTGGGAAAATCGCTCTTTAGCTAAGGCTTTCCCGTTTTCCCCCTTTCCCCTTTCCCCTTTCCCCCCTTTCCCCGTTTTCCCCTTATTAGTGTTGATGGGGGATGGCGGTGCGAGGGATGGGGGTGCTGCATCCGGGTGCGTCTGCTAATAAACAATAAGGACGACTGTAGCTGAGGGGTGATTCTAAGGCGTGTTGTATGAGAAAATCCCCATCGCTCATCACTTGCTCGGTTTTTCCATCGAAGACTACTTGACCTTGACTTAAAACTACCGTGCGATCGCACAACTCCAATGCCAAATCCAAATCGTGGGTAGCGATGAGTTGAGTAAGGGGTAAACTTCGCAGCAGGTTAATTAACTCGCGGCGCGATCGCGGATCTAACTGTGCCGAGGGTTCGTCCAATACTAGCACTTGCGGGTTCATGGCGAGGACGCCCGCGATCGCAATCCGTTTCTTTTCTCCTCCAGATAAATTTTCCGTATTCCGCTGACTATAGCGTTGTGGATCGATACTCACCGCCGCCATTGCTGCTAGCACTCGCCTTGTGAGTTCCTCGGAGCGCAAACCTTGATTCATCGGACCAAAAGCCACATCTTCCCACACCGTGGGCATGAATAATTGATTATCTGGATTTTGAAATACCAACCCCACAAAATTGCGAATTTCTGACAAGTTTTCGCTACAAACAGGCCACCCGCCGATTTTTATCCGTCCTTCTTGGGGCAAGATTATACCATTTAAGTGTAATTGCAACGTGGATTTTCCCGAACCATTTGCACCGATTAATGCCACTTTTTCGTTAGCTTTGATCGATATATTAATTTCCCGCAAAGCTGTCGTGCCATCGGGGTAGGTGTAGGAGAGATTTTCGATCGATATGGGATTGTGGTGCATTGGAAGTTTGCTAATTGCTAATTGGTAATTGGTAATTGGTGATTGGTAATTGGTGATTGCAGATTGGAGATTTGATTTCACTCCTTAAATTATTCAATTTCTCAATCTGAAATCTAGAATCTGAAATCTCCAATCTAACATTACCGATTACCACTTAAATAGGTATATCAGTTGTCCTAGTAGTGTCAATATTAAGGTTAGAGTTAAAGCGACGATATCGCGTCTTCCACCGGAGGGAACGTCAAAGGCGGGTGGAATGCCTTGATAACCGCGGGCTAGCATGGCTTGGTAGATGCGATCGCCTCGTTCGTAAGTGCGGATAAACAACGACCCGATCATGTTGCCAATCACTTGACGTTTCCAACTACTATTACCCGTAAAATTACGCGATGCAGCCGCCCGCCGCATGGCATTAAATTCGCCAATTAACACGCTTATATAGCGATACATTGACGCCAGAGTTGCTACCAATAACCGTGGGGTTCGCAATGCAACTAATGCATTGAGCAATGCCGGGATTGAAGTTGTAAGCGTTAGCAGATTTAGCATTATTAAAGATAGCAAAGCCTTGGTTGTCACGCTTCCCAATACCATTAAACCTTCTGTGGTAATTTTTAACGGCCCCCAAGATACTACAACTTCGCCACCACTGCGAAACAAAGTCCCCAACAAAACAGCAGCAATAAACGCAAATTCTACGGCAATTCGCTTTACTAAAACTGGCAAAGTTATGCGACCAATTAAGACAATACTCAGTACCCCCATTGCATAAATTGCCCAAGTCCACCAGCGCCCGTTGGGAGTTAAGGCAATAGCAAATACGAGCAAAATCGTACAAAGCAGGCGCGTGCGGGGCGCAAGTTTGTGCCACCAAGTCTTGCCTTTGCTATCTATATCGAGATGAAATGCGTTAACGTGCAGCAACATTTTGGGGTAATTTTAGATTGCAAATTGAACAATTGCAGATTTGGGATTTGGCATGGTGTAGGGGCGGGTTTTACCAACCAATTTTGACTGTAACTGATTACCTGAATCAACCCGCCCCCGCAATGGGAGGATTTGAAATTTTAGATTGTGTAGCAGCGGGTTTTTCCTTGCAATAGCGCCATGAAATAAATTTCATGCTCAAAGCTTAAACCCGTTAAAACGGGTTAAGATAAATATTTATTTCAGCCATGAAATAAATTTCATGCTCAAAGCTTAAACCCGTTAAAACGGGTTAAGATAAATATTTATTTCAGTTAGCTTTAGCTAACTTTAGCTTTGCGCCTGTACTTTAGCAATAGCGCCATGAAATAAATTTCATGCTCAAAGCTTAAACCCGTTAA
>ERZ1066119.1695-NODE-1695-length-10796-cov-5.299786_pt1 | contig 10796 bp, 20 predicted proteins | sample MGYA00382766_ERZ1066119 | MGnify/ENA primary metagenome ERZ1066119 (study PRJEB33369, sample SAMEA5778349) | biofilm metagenome | biome: Industrial cooling water; feature: Water cooling tower basin; material: Biofilm | place: United Arab Emirates | collected...
CCCCGGGGAGCGGAGACCGCCCGGGGTCGCTCCACCCGGGGAACGCCCCCGGGTGCCTTGCGAGCGAGACCCTTCTACCCGCCATCGCCCGGCTTTTCAACACCGATCCCGAGCGACCGCTCGGCCGCCCGCAGCGCCTGATCGCCGCCCGGCATGTCGAGGGCGACGAGGCAGTACAGCGCCTGCTCGCACGCCTTCACCGTCTGGATCACCTGGAGCCCGGTCGCGGCCGCCACCCGGAGCAGGGTGCGGACGCGGGCGATCAGGTCGTACTCGTCGTTCCTCATAGCAGGTCGTCCTCCCCCTTGATCCCGAACCGAGACTCGATCTCGTCCAGCAAGATGTCGGCCCCGCCGCGGTCGGCGTGAACGAGCATCTGCGTCACGGTGAACAGGTCCGAGCAGAGAAGGAACTGCGCGTCCATCGTGATCGACTTCATGGCGACCTTGCGGAGTACTCGGCCGATCCGCCTAATCATCACCTCGTCACGGGCCTTCATGTCCACCTCCGTAAAGTAGAAAGCCCGCCGGGCCGCTCGGCACCCGGCGGGTTCAGCGCCGATCCGCCGCGGTCACACGGGCGCCTTCGGCCGGTAGGCGTTGTACTGCTCGACCGCCCGGGTGTACTGGTCGGACGACAGCACCCCGAGCGAGTACCCCCATCCCAGGAACCGCAGGTCGCGGGCGCGGACGAGCGGGCTCATGTCGGCGATCAGCTTCTTCGGCAGTTGCTCCAGGATGATCTGGCACTCACCGTACACCACCTCCCGCAGCTCGTCCCCGTGGGCCTCCAGGCAGGCGACGCAGGTGGCCGCCGTCTGCACCATCTCGATCAGGGTCGGGCCGCTGCCCACGTTCTTCTGCCACGCCCGCTTGGCGTCGATCAACTCCCCGTCGGCGATCAGCAGGTAGTCGGTGACCGACCGCGGGGCCGCCTCCGGGTGAACCTGCTGCTGGTACTCCCGCTCGCCGAGGATGAGCCTGTGAATCCGATCGGTCGTCAACATCGTCGCCTCCGGGTCTAGGGTGGGGGGAGCCTGTCACTGCCAGCCGACCGCGGCCGGCAGGTCGTCGACACCTTCGATCAGGTCGGCCAGGGGCTTGACGTCCTCCTTGAGCAGCTTGGCCGGGTAGTGGGCGCCCTTCCCGCGGGTCGGGTTCACTCCCCGGATGTCGTCGTGCAGCCGGCCCAACATCGCCTTCGCCGGCACGATCTTCGACGCCGCCTTCCGGCAGGCGTCCACCTGGGCGGCCAGCAGCTGCGAGGACCGCACCAGCTCGTCCCGCTGCACCTGCGACTCGCCGGCCGCCCGCTCGATCTGCTGCCGCAGCCGGTGAATCTCCTCCTCCCCGGCGACGACGTCGCTTTGCAGCCCGTCGATCCGCTTGAGCAGGGCGGCGGTCTTGTCCTGCTCCTCGGCCAGCCGCTTCCGCAGGCCGGCGACCGTTCGGTCGGCCTCGGACATCAGCTGGGTGGCCACCTCCTCGGCGGTCGGCAGTCTCTCGCTCGTCACGGGTTCGCCCTCGATCGGCATACTCACCTCACGATCCCGACCGGTTGGAACCACCCCCGCCGGTCGGCGACGCGCGGGGCGGCGCCCACCCCGTTCTGACGGAGTCGGGCGAGGCTTGCCACCAGCCGCTCCCCCCTCACGGGGCGGCCGATCACCAAGTCGAACACCCCGGCCGCGTCCCCCGGCGGGTGGGCTCGTCCTCCCCGACGACGGCGACGAGGAGCGGGTAGTCCCGCATGGCCCGCAGCTCGGCGGCGGACGCCATCGCCACGTCCCGGCCGGTGCCCAGGAAGTCGAACACGACGGCCCACGTCGGCTCGGTCGTCAAGTGCATCCCGAGCGAGACCAGCGACCGGCAGTGGATGGCGTCGATCCGGCTGACGTGGGCGGCCAGGGTCTTTTCGAGGCTGACCGTCAGCACCCGCCCCCGCGGCGGCTGGAGCTTGGGCCGCAGGATTTCGTCCGGGAACCCGTGCCGGCGGCAGAACGCGATCAGGTCGATGCGGTGGACGTAGGGCAGGCCGGTCAGCGGGTGGCGGCGGGTGGCCAGCCGCTTCGGCCCGGTCGTCCGGGTCAGCCCCCAGGTGTAGGTGTAGCTCGCCCCGATGATGCGGGCGACCTCGTGGATCGACAGGATGTCCGGCACCCCGGGCCGGGCCGTCGTGAACCGCTTCCTCACCGGTCGAGCCCCCACTTAGCGACCAGCGGCAGCTTTGAGTAGGCGGTACGCATACGCGCCAGCCAGCGGGACCACTGCGTTTCCCAGGCCGCGGAGTCGGTCCACCCGAGGGAGAACCAGCCCGTCGGGAACCCCATGAGCCACTCGACGAAATAGGGGTTGAGCCGCTTCTTCCCCGTCACCTTCGCCACCTGATCGCTGAACGGGCTCCCGCCGCCGATGTTGCCCGTCGCCCCCTGGTTCCCAATCCCGTGTGGCGTCTTCCACAGCGGGGGCGAGCCAGGGGGAGTCGAGGATGACGGCGTCCCACTCGCCGCCGGGGCCGGGCGGGAACAGCGGAGGTTCTTCTGCTCGGCCGCCTCGTCGAGCTGCCCCCGCCGTTGCCCCGGCCGACTCGCCCCCTTGTGGTCGTTGGTGCCGGCGGTCGGCCACAGCTTCGATGCCACCGTCTCCAGCGTGAGCTGGATTTGCGACCCGGTGTCCCGGGTCTGGCTGGACAGTCGCCTTGCCAGCGACTCGTCCGACAGCACCCGCTCGCCCCCGTCCTCGGTCCGGCTGGTGGGCGTGGGCCACAGGCCGACCATGCCGGTCAGCGTCACCTGCCCCTCCCGCAGCCCAGGGGTGTCGGCCCCCTGGACGCCGAGGGCCGCCGTCGGGGTGGGCCAGCTGCTCGCGGCGCCGCCCAGGCTGGGCTCGCCCGTCCGCTGGTTCGAGCCGAGGTTCTTCGCCTCCGGCGCGGTCGTCGGCGTCGGCCAGTTGGTGGCCTGACTGCTGATCGTCTCGTCCCCTTTGCTCCCCCGTGAGTTGGGGCCGCCCTTCTCCCCGTCCGACGCCTTCACCGTCTGCCACCCCGTAGAGGTAGACCCGCTCCCGCTTGTGGGAGGCGCCGACCTCTGCCGCCGTGAGGAGGCACGCCGCAACTCGGTAGCCCAGGTCAGCCACCGGGTCAAAGAAGTCCCGGACGAGGGCACCCAGCACACGCCGAGTAAGACATCCGGGAACGTTCTCAAAAAAGAAGGCGGCGGGCCGGCACTCGGCGACGACGCGGGTGGCGTGAGCCCAGAGCCACCGCTCGTCGTCGGACCCCCGCTGCTTGCCGGCCTTGCTGGCGGGCTGGCAGGGAATCCCGCCCTGCACCAGATCGACGCGACCCCGGAAAGGTCGAGCATCGAAAGTCTGGAGGTCGCCCCAAATAGGGGCTTCGTCCATATGGCCCGCTTGAAAACTTTGCACCAGCCAGCAGACGGCAGCCGCTTCCCCCTCCACATAGCACACTGTTCGAGCACTTGGCTCGGCAATTCGGAGGGCGAGGTCAAGCCCTCCGAAACCGGTACACAGGCTGATGCAATGCATCTCGGAAGGTACAGCCACAAGGTTCACCTCTTGCCTCGCTGGTGCGGGCAGTAGCCGTACCAGCCCAATGAGCAGTTGCAGTTGTGACACAGGAGGCGGTAGCGGTCAGGGAAGCCCTCTCGCACCACCAGCAGGTACATCCTCGTCGACTGATTACTCGCCTTCTCTCGCCTCTCTTTGGACCCGCCGCCGTTGACGTGGTCGAGTGCCAAGAACTCCTCGTTGGCCTCTCCGCAGCACGAACACTTCCCGCCGTAAGCGTCAAGCACCTTCCGGCGCAACCGACGCCTGTAGAGCAGACCACGAGTTCTCTGCTTGGCCGCGTGCAGCTGATCGGACCTACGGCGCGACGCCGATGTTTCCGCTATGCACGACTTGCACCAGGAGCCAACGCCGGACATTCTGCTGCCACGCTTGTAGTACATGGCCAGGGGTTTGCTCACCTTGCACCTGCTGCACAATTTGCAGATCGGCACTCAGTCGCCCCCGTCGAGGTTGAGCAGCCCGCGCAGCTTCTCGAAGTTCCCGCGGTAGGTCATCAGGTCGGGACCGCGGCCGGACGGGTCGTCGAGCCCGACCACGATGGCCGACATCACCACGTCCCGGGCGGCCACCCGCACCTGCTGCAAGTAGTCGACGTCGTCGGCGTCGACCCCGGACTGCTTGGACTCCCGGAACACCTTATGCGCCAGCTGGACGAGCGGGTGGTCGTCCTGGTCGAGCTTGTCCGGCTGGCCGCTGAGGATCGCTTTCAGCCGGTCGAAGAACGCGGTCGCCGCCCTGAGGCGGTTTTCCTGGGCGGCACACCGCCCCTCCAGCTGCTTGATCCTGGCCGCTTCCGTGGCCATCACTTCGCCTCCGGGAAGTTGAGTCGGGCGAACTCGCCGAAGGCGGCCAGGGCGGCGGCATCGTAGGCGCGGGCGGCGGCCTCCTCGTCGTCGAAAGTGCCGAGACGACGGTTGACTCGGTTCACGACGATCTGCGCCCGCCACCTGCCGTTATCTTTCGTCACGCCCTTGTATTGCGAGAGGCAGTCACGCCGCTTCCTGCCATTTGAGCGATTGCCTTGAATCGTGGCGAACCGAAGATTGCTTCGCCGGTTATTGAGCCCATCACCATCCCGATGGTCGACAATCTGGCCCGGTTTGGCACCCATGATGAGCCGGTGCATTCGCACCGTGTACTGTCCCGGAACACCCTTCGGGTTGCTCCCCGACGCTTTAGCGTAGTAGGTGTTTCCGCTCTTAGCCGAGTGCCAACTGTACCCGACGATCAAAGGCATGTCGCTATCGTCAATCACGGCGACCAGTCCGTGGCCAAGCGGTATCTGGATGTCCATCCTAAACCTCCTGCACTTCGATCCCGTACAGCGCCTTGAGCAGTCGCTTTTTCATCAGGTAGAGGGCTTCCACTTTCCCTTTTACGTCGACCACCACGAACATGCCGTTGCGGACGTAGCTGAAGTCTGCAAAATACTTGGCGATGAACACCCCGTTGACGGTCAGCACCCAGGACGGGTGGCACTTCAAAATATGTATGTGGCCAGCCTCATGCTGTGACTTCAGCACCCTGTAGTGCTCCGCCTCCTTCTTCGACCGGAAGCAGATGCCGTCGATGTAGGTGATCTTATTCTTATACTTCTGGGGGCCGCCCCCTCCGAACCGCCGGAACCGCGACATCAGAACCCCGCTTTCTTGGCCTCGGCCACGCTCTCCCGCAGCTGGCAGATCAGCCACTCAGCCTCTAGCACCGTCAGCCTGATAGCTTTGCTTTGCGAACTGCGGTTGGCGACCCGGATGACCATCTTGCTCCCATCGGTGGCGATCAACCTTTTACAACCGAGGTATCGCCGCGTGAAGCAGGCGATCCACCGCGGGCGGCCAGCGTCGTTCATCTCAATTCCCCGTGATCGCTTTGGCCCGGTCGAGGAGTAGCCGACCGACCCGGGACGCGGCCGACCGCCGCATCCGCCGGCCGGCCTCGCCGAGCGAGCCGAGCAGGTCGGCCGCCACCTTCCACTCCCAGGCGAAGGCCGCCAACTCGGTCGCGGCCCCCCGCACCAGCTTGGCGGCGTCGGCCAGGGAGAGGTGCAGCTCGACCGGCCGCCTGCCGACGCTGGTGAACGCGACGGTCAGCACCAGACGGCCGCCGCAGCACCCCTTGCAGCGGCCGGCGTACACCGTCAGCAGGCGGCCGCGGAAGTCAGTCGGGGAGGCCGCCATCCGTGGACTCCCCGGCGGCGGCCGGCTGCGGGACTTCGTGGGCGGTGAAGTAGTTGGTCAGCGCGTCCTCGATCTGCTTAACCTGCTTCTTCCCGAGCCCCTTGATCTCCCCCAGCCGGTCCCGCATGTCGGCCAGCTTGCCGAGGGTGTCGATGGGGGTCGGCGCCTCGCCGTCGACGAACCCCTTGAGCAACTCCGCGGTCCGGGCCGGGAGGTTGAGGGTGTCGATCGAGTCCTTCCGCCACGCCTCGTCGGCCGCGCTGATCTTCTTCTCCTTCGGCTTCTCGGCCGCCGCGTCGACCTCGGCCGCCGCGTGGGCGATGTCCTCGTCCGTCACGCTGATGCCGGGGGCGAACAGGTTGGGCGTCGATTCCTCGTCGATCGCGGCGTAAATCTGCTCCTCGATCTGGGTCAGCTTGTTGCGGTGGACGCGGACTTCCGCCTCCTTCTCCTTGAGGGTCTTCTCCTGCTGCGCCCGCAGCTTGTTCAGGCTGACGATCCGCTTCATTCCGCTCTCCAGGGAGGGGACGTCGTTGGGGGTCTTGTCGGCCCCCTTCTTTCCTTTCGCCATCGCACACCTCAGAACAGGTTGTTGCCCCGCAGCCGCTCGGGTGGGGGCGGGTCCGCCGGCGGTGCCGGATCGGGCTTGGTCGGCGGCCGCCGAACCGGCGGCCGCTGTGGCTTCGCGGGCGCCTTCGGCGGCGACTTCGGCGGGGCCGGCGGATCGGGTCGGCCGGCGGCCACCTCGTTGACGATCCCGGCGAGCACCTCGGCCATCCTACTTTCGTCCGCCCTGGCCTCGGCCGCTACCATCCGGGTCACAATCTCCAGCTTTTCCTCCCGCTCCCGCTCGACATCGGCGACAAGTTCCCTCCAGAAGCCGCAAACCAACTCCTCGTACCGGTCGATGGTCAACAGCTCGCGCTTCCGGTCGTCCCGCGTGTCGGACCACCGGTTGCCGGCCTCGCACCGGTTGCACCGGACCGTCTGCTGGTAGTAGATGCCGACCCCGTCGGCGTTCACCTTGAACGGCACCCACCGCGGCTTGTCGCCGAGGCGGACGTACCCGCGGTGGGGCACCAGCACAAGCCCGGTGTCGTCGCAGTGGGGGCACCGCTGCCGGGCCTCCTCCCGCTCGTCCAGCTCCCGCTTCCGCCGGTCGGCCTCGACCCCGCCGAGGGAGTCCCGCCGCGCGTCATGGCAGTGCCGGATGATCGCCTGCCGCACCTCGGCGAGCCGGGCCTTGTCGCTCATGCGAGCCGTGTACTCGGGCGACCGGCTGAACAGGATGTCCAGCGCCGCCCGGTTGAGCTCGGCCGGCGAGAACCCGAGTCGGCGGAACCCGTCGGCCCAGATGAGGATAGTGTCCCGCTCCTCCGGCCTGGTGATGCCGAGCGCGATCTGCACGCACTCGGCCCAGGCTTCGTAGGTGTTCACGTCGAACGCCATTGTCAGCCTCCACGCAGCTTGCGGCGGATGTCCGACACCGGCGACTCGGGGGCCGCCTGCGGCCGGTCCTCGCCGGGGTCATCGTCCTCCCAGCGGCGCTCCTTGAGCCACCGGGCGGGCTCCATGATGTACCCGTCCCGCCACCGCCGGCACCCCTTCCACCGTGTCACCCCGAGCATGATGGCCGACACCACCCCGGCGCTCGGCCGCAGCCGCTTCCACACCTCCAGCGCCCGCTTCTTCGCCGCCTTCTTCGGGTACTCGACCCAGAAGGCGTCGAACGCCTCGAAGATGTCCACGGGCCGGGCGGCGGCGTACCGGCCGAACCCCGGCAGTTCAACCCCGATCAAGGCGTCGACCCGCAGCCAACCGACCGCCTGCATGGCGTCGGCGAACCCGGTGATCCGGGCGAACTCGTCCACGTCGTCGGCCGTCCAGGTGGCCACCCGTCCGAGCTCGTCGCACTGGAGGGCGGCCTCCATCCACACGTTCGCCAGCGCCCCCACCACCTCGCGGGCCGACAGGTGGAGCCGCAGGGCGATCTCCTTCAACTCCGGCTGGTCCCGCAGGTCGAGGTAGAGCGGGATGTGCGGCCTGTCCGGCTTGTCCATCGGTCCGGCCTCGCAAGGTGGGCTGGTTGTGCTGGTCGTGCCGCGGTCGGTCGATGCTGTTATCGGCCGCGGTGGGGGTGAAACTATAGCCGAGCAAGCCCGGCGCGCCGATGCTGGTCTCCGCTGGACAGCCCTTATTTGGCAAACCGTGTCCTCCCGAGCGGGCCTGCGGGCATCGGGGGCTCGCCGCATGGGCGTGAGAAATACAGCCGATCAACCGACTTGCCTTCAATGGCACTCGGCCTGGGTGTACGCGACGACGACCGGACCCAGGAAGAAGTCGGCCCGCGGGTGAAAGCCGGGTGGCGGGAAAGTTCAACCCGGACGCAAGCGACGACTCACGGTGACGGAGGCGTTTTGGCGGCCCCCTGCAAAGGGGGTCGCTGCGCTTCGATCTACGGCTATGGAGGCCACATGAAATCTAAGTTTGCCGCTTATCGTGATCGTGACGAGCTTCTGAAAAAGATGGGGTTCTCAAGCTACAAGGATTACCTTGCCAGCGATCTCTGGGGGCGAATCCGTCGGCAGGTTCTGGCCAGAAGCCGCGCGGTGTGTGAAGTGTGCGGGGTTGCCACTGCCACGCAGATTCACCACCGCAGCTACTGCTACGCCGCCCTGGCCGGCTATCACAACGCTTACCTCGTCGCCTGTTGCGCCGACTGTCACAAGAACGCCGAGTTCGCCGGCCGCTCCAAGACGACGGTGCGCGAGGCAAACAAGCGGATGGCTACATCGGCTCTCTCGTCCGGCCGCGTCCTATTCGGCCTGTGCGCATCCTGCCGCGGGAACCCGGTCGGGGCCGGAAAAACGCTCTGCGGCCGGTGTGTTCGAGAGGGGCGCCGACCCGATCCGAGGGTAGGATGAGTCGTCACTTATTTCTCTAACCGGAGGCTCACGATGGACTGGTTCGCGCTGGTACTGATCGTGCTTATCGTGATGGTGTACCTCCCCCACATCATCGCCACCTGGAGGGCGGGCGACCGGAATCGGCAGCCGCCGGCCGAATGATCCCGGTTGACCCAGCCGCCGTCCCGGCGTACACTCTGCCGCCCTTACCACATTTGCGGAGGTTGCCATGCGTAGGATCGAGCCGTTCGTGACGGCCATGATCTGCCTCGCCACGATCGGGATGTCCCTGGCCAGCGTGTATTTCGCGTCTGAGGCGGTCCGAGTCTCCCACGACACCCGGCACATCTACGAGGAGATCGAGGCTCGGCGGGCCAAAAATCAGGGTCCGGCGGGCCGACAGGTCTCCACCCGGGTCTGGACCGCATCGCTGCCGGCCGACCGCCTGCCGGATGAGACGGTCGTGCCGGTCGTAACGGACGACGACATCCGCGCGCTGGACCGGGTGGTGGAGGAGATCAGGTCGAAGGAGGTGCCGGCGCGGATGCCGCCGGACGTGGTGGTGTGGCCCGGTGAGGTGCGGCGGACGGGTTGCATCTTCGGCCCGCCGTGATAAGCTGCCCGTGTCACGGGGAGGGACGTCGAGCGGGCGTGGGCCGGAACAGCCCACGCCCGCTCTCTTTTACCCCTCCTCTCCCGGCTCCCGATCCCTGTCCCCGTTCAGAGCGGCCTCGGCCTCCATCGCCTTCTTCGACGGCGGCGGGGGCAGGGCGGCTCCCCCCTCCTCCAGCCCGGCTCGGACGAGCGACCGCAGCCCCTGATCCACCCCCTCCTCGGCGTACTCGTCGAGGGTGGACGCGAGCGTCAGCTCGACCGACACCGGGGTCCGCTTCCCGAGTCGCCGCAGGGGGGTCTTCCGTGCCATCTCGTCGTAGGCGGTGTCCCACGGCGTCGACCCGGACCGCCCCTTGCTGTACTTCGCCTTGTGGCTGTCGATCTGCTCCCGGGTCATCCACTCGATCTGCACCCCGCCGTTGCTGGTGTGCAGCACCGCGTACACCCCGACCAGCTGGCCCCGATCGCCTTTCTTCGGCGGCTTGTGCCGCACCTTCGGGTCGGTCCCGAGTTGGACGTCGAACTCGTCGTTCTCGTAGACCGCGTGGGCGTCGAAGTCGCGGACCTTCGGCGACCGCCCGGCCAGGGCGATGAGTCCCTTGTACCCGATCTGGAACTGCGCCTCCCGGACCTTGAGGGTGTTGTTGAAGTACGGGACGAGGTACGCCTGCCCGAGCACCCCGCCCAGCTCCAGCCCGAGCGACGACGCCTGCATCAGCCCGCCGATCAGGCTGATGGCCGTGCATTCGCACAGGTACGGGTTGCGGTTCATCTCGATCACGAGGCTCGACCCGACCCGGTCGACCGCCTTGCGCATGTGGGCGGGGACGGTCTTGAGCAGTACCGGAGTCAGCTGTCCCATGAGCGCCCGCATCTGGCCGGGCGCCACGATCTGCTTCTCGTCCAGCGTTTGCAGCGCCAGCCTGCCGGCCGGCGGGTGGTCACTCTGCTGCGGTGCCTTCGCCATCTTAGTCAGCCCTCGGTAGTGATCGACGGTGGCGGGCGAACGCTTCCCGCACCACCTGCTCGGCGAGCCTGACGGCCGCCTCCTCCTGCTCGGGGAACGTGGCCCCGGGCAGCGGCTCAAACGCCCCGCCGTGCTGGTAGGGCGGGTACGACTCGGTGTCGACCTCGTCTTCGACGTGCTTGCCCCAGAGGCCGACCGTGATGCCGAGCCGCAGCGTCTCCTTCGAGACCGGCAGCTCGTCCAGCGATTCGGGCTCGTCCTCGAACTTCATCATGGCTGGCGGTCCTTGACGATGCGGAAGTCAATGCTGGTCCGCGGGGCCACCTCGTACCCCTTCACGGACACCGCCTTCCTGCGGACGATCCGCCCGTCCGGTAGGCTGGCGACGGAGCACTCCCCCATCGCCGCGATGATCGCGGCCTTGAGCTCGTCCCGCTGCTTGGCCAGCAGGGACGCCTCCTTCCCCAGCCGCTCGTACTGATCGACCAGCGCGGCGGTCCGCTCGGCGGCGACGTCGATGGCCGCCTCGACGGTCGGGTAG
>ERZ1066119.1712-NODE-1712-length-10671-cov-13.618595_pt1 | contig 10671 bp, 8 predicted proteins | sample MGYA00382766_ERZ1066119 | MGnify/ENA primary metagenome ERZ1066119 (study PRJEB33369, sample SAMEA5778349) | biofilm metagenome | biome: Industrial cooling water; feature: Water cooling tower basin; material: Biofilm | place: United Arab Emirates | collected...
GCCATCACCGCCTGCTCCTCGATACGGGGTCGGCCAAACGGCCTCAAACCGGTGGTGCTGGAAACGTAATACCAAGTCGGCTCCCCGAATTGGCTGGTAAAGGTCGGGCGGCCGAGAGTGGCCTCGACCGAGCGGCGATTATCGATGCCCGCGCGGATGTTGTTGGTGAGCAGCGCATCGGCAAGATAGCCGCGCCTCTCTTGGATAGAAGAGCAACCGCCAGTCGCCGTCACAGCCAAAAGCAGTACGGAACCGGCCAAAATCTTGCGACCCGAAACCCGAGATTGAACCACGCCTGCTCCTGCTAGCTTCGCGCGCCTTGGCCATGCTGACACTGCGCCCTATATGCCGAACGCCGCCCTTAAGCCGCCCGGCCTGCGCACGCAACCTGCGCAACCGGCAACGGTGTTAGGAGCGCGTTCGAGGCTGCGGAAGTTGCGGCTCCGGATTGAATTGCCGCTGAACGGCCGACTGGATTGATTGCCAATGCGTATTCTCAGCCGCCTTTTTACGCCATCTCCCGACCCACGCGATACCGTGCGCGCGTTGTGGCAGCGCGTTGTGAGAGAGGCGCGCGATCCATTTTGGTACCGCCACGGCGTGGCCGATACCATGGAGGGCCGTTTCGACATGGTCAGCACCGTCCTTGCGCTGGTGATGCTGCGCATGGAGCGCGAGCCCGACCTCACTGTCGTGACCGCGCCGCTAACGGAGATCTTCGTCGAAGAGATGGACGGCCAATTGCGCCAATCGGGTGTTGGCGATCTGATGGTGGGCAAGCAGATCGGCAAGCTCATGGCCTCGCTCGGGGGCCGCATCAGCGCGTTCCGCACCGCGTTGACCGACACGCCCGGTGAATTGGAACCGGCAGTCCATCGCAACATCACACTCGTGAACGATCGTCACACCGCGTTGCTCGCAGGACGCCTACGACAGCTTGCCGCCCGTCTCGATGCGACCGACTCCCACGCCTTGCTCGCGGGAGAACTCGCGTGAGCAGCGGCGAATTCGAGCGGATTGTGAAGCTCGACCGACTTCCGGCCGAACCGCTTACCATCGAGGCCAATCGTGCCGAATGCGAGGCTTTGGCACGCCGCTTCGGCCTGCCCGCGATCCAGGCGCTTTCGGCCAAGGTAGCCCTTGCACAGATCGGCGAGGTCATCGAAGCGCGGGGACAGCTCAGCGCGTCGTTCGACCAGCGCTGCGCCGTGGCCGACGAAGTATTCGCCAACAACCTCGAGGAACGGCTAGCCGTCCGCTTCGTGCGCTCCATTGCGCCGGGAAGCGAGGAGGAGGCTATCGAATTTACTGGCGAGGATGCCGACGAAATCGAATATGACGGGGCGGCGTTCGACCTGGGCGAGGCTGTGGCACAAAGCTTCGGCCTTGCGCTCGACCCTTACGCCACCGGGCCCAATGCTGACGAGGTACGGCGAGCCGCCGGCATTGTCGATGAAGATACCCCCACGGGTCCCTTCGCCGCGCTCGCGGCACTGAAAGCGAAGGGTTGAGTATCAGCTTTGAGGCGGCTCTCCGTCCGGCTTCCCACCCAGCACTGCCCCGAGGCGATGCCGGACCAAGGCATCAGGCATCTCCCGACGCAGCCAATCGAACATGTGTTCGCGGACCTTGGTCCGCAACGTCCACAAATCTCCTATGGTGGCCGCGCTCAGAGAGATGCGCAGTTCCACGCTTTCTGGCCGCGCTTCAGTCATTTCAAGCGACCCCACGCGCTTGTCCCACTCGGGCTGCGCTTCGATGAAACGTTGAAATTCCGCGCGAACAGGCGTGATATCAGTGGCAGGGTCGAGGTGGAGAAAAACCGGCCCTGTGAGCCGCTCGCTGATCCGCGACCAGTTTTCGAAGCTGCCATCAAGGAACCGTTGCGTGGGCACGACCAGCAAGCGCTCGTCCCACGTGCGCACAGTGACAAAGCTCCATCGGATTTCCTCAACCCGGCCGGCTTCACCATCGACCTTGATCATGTCGCCTAAGCGCAGCGGCTGCGTCAGCGCCATCTGCACGCCGGCGATCAACGATTTGAGCGCTGGCTGCGCCGCCGCACCCACAGCCAGTGCCGCCAGACCCGCCGAGGCCATCAGCGTAACGCCAATCTGCCGCACTCCAGGCAAGTTGAAGAGAATGAGCGCCACGGTGATCACGAGTATCGCGACCTTAGCCGTCCGCCCCAGAATCATCACCCGGGTCCGGCGCGAGCGCATCGCCACGGGATCCTCGATCCCCGCCGCCTCGAGCTCCAGCCCATCGATAAAGCCGTCGATTACCGAGTAGGCCAACCAACCGAACAAAGCAGGCAGAACGTATCTGGCGGCGATCGCCCACCCCGCATCGAGAAGGGGATTCGCGTTTGCAGCGACGGCAATCGCAGCCGCCATCATGGCCCAGCGAGCCGGGTTACGCACCGCGCCTACGATGGCGTTGTCGATTTGCGTTTCCGATGCGCGCACCGCGCGACCAAGAACGGAAAAAATCAGCCAGTGAATAACCCAAGCGATGGCCGCCGGCCCGGCGAGGCCTACTGCAACGTCCACTAGCGCTGCGGTGCTGAGCTCCCAATTGCGCGGGTCATAGCGATCGAGCATGCCGCGCGAGTAAAGCTCGGCAGTTCAACTGGCAACCGGGCCAGGAAAGTCGGCGACTCAGGAGGCGGGAATGCGGATTGTGACGCGGGCGCCGGCGGGCAGGAATTCGCGTTCGATCTCGTGTCCCAACTGCCGAGCGGCGCTCGTCATCATCATGGTTCCGAAACCGCTTCTTGTAGGCTGACTTTCGATTCGATGGCCATTTTCGCGCCAGGTAAGCACGACGCAGTCGCCATGGCTGACCCATTCAATCGCTATAGTACCACCCCGCTGGGCCCAGGCGCCATATTTGACGGCATTCGTCGTCAATTCATGAAGCACCAGACCGAGCGGAGTGACCGCGCGCGCCGGCACCATCACCGCCGGGCCGTTTACCGTCGCTACGAAGGTGGGCGATCGATAGGGCGCGAGCGTGGTTTCGATCAATGTCGCTAACGGGACCTCAGATTGGCCGAGTTCGCCCTGGCTGGCCTCATGAGCGCGTAACAACGCGCGGATCCTCTCAGCGATAGCTTCCGTAATCGGTTTGGCTTCGGGCGCGTCGCGCGCGCTCAGCTTCACGATCGCCAGCACTACCGCGAACAAATTCTTCACGCGATGGTTGAGCTCGCGAGCCAGAAGATCAGCGCGGTCGCGCGCTTCTGCCAGCGCTTCGGCTTGCGCCGCTGCAGCCTCTGCTCGAGCACTGCGGGCAATCAGGCGGAGAGCCGCCATTATGGAAATGACCAGCAGAGCGAGCAATCCGCCGAGCAGTGGCATCACGCGCTCTTCAGCTCTCTCGGCATTGCCGACCGCTTCGGCGAGAATCGCAAGCTCGATCCGTTCGAGATCGCGGAGCGCGAGCCTGAGCCGATCCATGGCGGCCCGCCCCTCGTCTGTGAGCACGAGACGCCGCGCTTCGATCAGATCGCCGCGCTCAACCAATTCGACACTGCGTTCGAGTTCAGCGAATTTGGCACGGGACAACAGTTCGACACGCTCGAGCAGTTCGAGCTGGCGGCGATCGGCGCGCGGCCTGAGCAGCGCGCGCAATTGGCGCAGCGAAGGTTCAAGCTGATCGCGGCCGGTGAAGTAGGGCGCCAGATATCTCCGGTCGAGCGTGAGCAAATAGCCGCGCTGCCCGGTCTCTGCATTGAGCGACGCTCTGCTGATGTCACGAAGTTCGTCGACAACCGCGCTGGTCATCTGGGCCTGCTTGCGCTGGCCCCGCTCCGCTTCAATGGTCCGGATCACCAGCAGGATGACCATCAGCATGGCCAGCGCGCTCAGTGCGACCAGAGCAGCGTTTGCCCAGCGGTTGGATAATTTCCGAAAAGCCGGTTTCAACGGCACCGTCAATGCGCCGTTCCCCAACTCACCCCCGTACCGATGTCTATGCCCAGCGGCACATCCAGTGCGACCGCCGGAAGCGCGGCTTGAGCCATTACGCGCTCGATGACAGCCGATGCAGCCTCGACATCATCCTCGGGCAACTCGAACACCAGTTCATCATGCACTTGGAGCAGCATGCGCACATCGCCGAGCCCGGCGGCTCCCAATGCCGGCATCATGCGCGCCATGGCTCGTTTGATAATGTCTGCGCTGGTGCCCTGGATTGGCGCGTTGATCGCCGCACGCTCGCTTCCCGACCGCTCGTTGGGATTTTTCGAATTGATCCGGGGGAACCAGGTTTTCCGGCCGAAGAGCGTTTCGGAATAGCCCTTCGCACGCACGCTTTCTAACGTCGAATGGATGTAGTGCTGGATGCCCGGGAAGCGCTGAAAATAGGTGTCGATGATGGCCTGTGCTTCGTCCGCTTCGATGCCCAGCCGTCCCCCCAGCCCCCAACGGCTGATCCCGTAGAGAATCGCGAAATTGACCGTCTTTGCCTGCGCGCGGGTGTCTCTCGTGACTTCGCCGAACATCTCTCTTGCGGTGCGTGCATGGATATCCTCGCCGCTAGCGAAGGCCTCCTTTAGCGGCGGCACATCAGCCATATGCGCGGCCAGCCTCAGTTCGATCTGCGAGTAGTCGGCGGCAAGCAGGACGTTGCCCGGTTCGGCCACAAAGGCTTCTCGAATTTGCCGTCCGATCTCGGTCCTGATCGGAATGTTCTGAAGGTTCGGGTCGGTTGACGACAAACGGCCGGTCTGCGCACCGACCAAGCTGTAACTGGTATGCACACGGCCGGTTTTGGGGTTGATCGCCGCCTGCAGCGCGTCGGTATAGGTGGTCTTCAACTTCGAGAGCTGGCGCCACTCGAGAACCTGCTTGGCGACCGTCGCGCCTTGAGCAGCAAGCCCCTCCAGGATAGCCTGATCGGTGGAATATTGGCCGCTTTTGCCTTTACGCCCGCCTTTGTACCCAAGCTTGTCGAACAGCACGTCACCCAACTGCTTAGGGCTGCCGATGGTGAACTCGATCCCGCAGCAATCCCAGACCTCGCGCTCGATCCGGTCGATCTCGCGAGCAAATTCCTCGCTAAGGCGCGCCAGGCGGTCGCGGTCAACCTTGATGCCGTGCCGCTCCATTTGCGCAACCACGCCAATCAGCGGTCGGTCGACCCGTTCATAGACGCGCGTTCCGCCCTCTTCCATCAAACGGGGCTTGAGGCGGTTATAGAGCCGCCAGGTGATGTCGGCATCCTCAGCCGCATATTCGGTGGCCTTGTCCAACGGCACCTCACCGAATGGTATGGCCTTCTTCCCGCCGCCGCAGATGTCCTTGAAAGTGAGTGTGGTGTGTCCAAGGTGTCTCGTCGACAGCTCATCCATGCCATGGCCGCCGCCGATCCCCTCCAGGCTTCGCCCTGCATCGAGCGCGAAACTGATGATTAAAGTGTCATCAATCGGTGCAACCGCGATATTCGCGCAGCGAGCGAGAATGCTCAGGTCATATTTGATGTTGTGCCCGATTTTGAGCACCGCATCGCTCTCGAGCAGTGGCCGCAACAGCGCATAAGCCGCCTGGCGATCGACCTGCTCCGGCTTCTCCGCAAACATGTCGCTGCCGCCGTGGCCGAACGGGATGTAGCATGCATCGTTAGGGCCGAGTGCCAGACTGATGCCCGCCAGCTCCGCGCTCATGGGATCAAGGTTGCTCGTTTCGGTATCGATCGCGACCAGCCTGGCGGCGAATGCCCGATTGACCCAATGCTGCAGGCGTTCGAGCGTTTGCACGCATTCATAGCTGCTGCGGTCGACCGGCGGCATCTCCGGCAGCGGCAGGCGATTGCCCGCGGCGCTTGCAGGCGCCCCCGCCGTCTGCTGCTTGGCGGGATGAAGGTCGGTCGCGCGCAGCGGGCTTCCGGTGCCGCTCTCCAGCCGCTTGAGTAGGCTGGTAAAGCCATGTTTGGCGAGAAATTCCGCCAAGGGCCCAGGTGGCACCCCGTCGAGCTTCATATCTTCGAGCGCGATCGGCAGGTCGCAATTTTCGCGAAGTTGAACGAGCTTGCGGCTTAGTTCGGCCATGTCCCGCCCCTCGATCAGCCGGTCGCGCAGCTTCGATGGCTTCATGGCCGCTGCCGCATCGAGCGCGGCGCCCAGGCTCCCATGATCCTGGATGAGCTTGCTCGCGGTCTTGGGACCGATCCCGTAGATGCCGGGGATGTTGTCCACGCTGTCGCCCATGAGAGCCAGCACGTCGCCGACGAGTTCAGGCGGCACACCGAACTTTTCGACGACCTCGGGAATGTCGATCCGCTGATTCTTCATCGTATCCAACATGTCGATACAGCCGCCGCCTTCGGCGCATTTGCCCACCAGCTGCATCAAGTCTTTGTCGCTGGAGACGATCGTGACGTCCCACCCCCGCCGCGTAGCTTCCCGAGCGTAACTGGCGATGAGGTCGTCGGCTTCGAGATTGTCCTCTTCGATGCAGGGCAGGCTGAAAGCCCGCGTGGCATCACGAATCAACGGGAATTGTGGCACCAAGTCTGCGGGCGGTTCGGGCCGATTGGCTTTGTATTGCTGGTACAGCTCGTTGCGGAAACTGGTGGCCCCCTTGTCTAGGATAACGGCAAGATGCGTGGGGCCGTCAGCCTTGTCGAGGTCGTCGGCAAGCTTCCACAGCATCGTCGTGTAGCCATATACCGCTCCAACGGGCGTACCAGCCGGGTCAGTCAAAGGCGGGAGTCGGTGGTAGGCGCGAAAGATGTAAGCGGAGCCGTCCACGAGATAGAGGTGATTTCTGTCACTCATTACCTCGGCTCTAGCAGTCGCTTTGTGCGAAAGGGAATGACAATGCGCCGCACCTTCAAGGCGGGTGCTGGGCCTGTGGCTTGCATTGCCACATTTTTGCCATTATCTGCGGCCTGTGAGACCCGTCGCGGGGCTCGCGCGGTAGGCTCGGGTCAACTTTCGGCCTGCCGCTTCGACCCGATCTGAAAGGGAATTTGTTTATGCGTAAGATCGCTCTCTTTGCCGCCGCTGCCGGCACCGCCCTGACGCTCGCCGCTTGCTCGGAAAAGACCGAGGACGCCGCTGCAACCACCGCAGAGGCCGCCGCTGCCGACGCCGAAGCTAACCTGGACGCCGCCGGTGAGGCCGTGACCGACGCTGCTGCCGACGTGGACGCGGCTGCCGAGAACGCCGCTGCAACTGCTGAGCAGGAAACTGCTGAAGTCGAGGCCGACGTTCAGAACGAGACGACGAGCGAAGCCAAGGCCGACTAAGCCTAGGCCAAACGTTGAGAATGGGGCGGTACCGCGAGGTGCCGCCCTTTTCTTATGCGCCGGCTAATCCGATCCGTAAGATGCACCGACATAAGCGCGGCGCGGCGCAATGGCACCATACCCATCATAAAGGGCTCGCGAAATCGCTGCGATCTTGGCTTCGCGAGCTGGCTTCGTGCCCTGCCCGGTAACGTAGATCGCCATTGCCAAGGTGCGGCCATCCGGAGTCTCGATGAAGCCGATATCGCTCGACGTGCCGCTGAGCGAGCCGGTCTTGTTCAACACGCGCGCATCGCTTGGGATCAGCGCCCGCATACGTCGCTTGCCCGTGATGGTTCGGCCCATCGAACCGAGCAGCACCCGGCGACTGTCGGCCGACAAATATTTGCCTTGATAAAGCCCCGCCAAAAGCTGGACCATCGCATTGGGTGTCGCGTTATCCCGCTTGTCGATGTAATTTGCCGGATTGAACTCGCCGTCGTCGCGGACCAGCGTCGCGATGTCCCGGTCGATGCTGAAATCGCGAATTCCGGCACGGCGCATCCAGGCATTGACAGCCTGCGGACCGCCAACAACCCGCAGCAGCGCATCGGTGGCCGGGTTGCTCGAGCGAGTAATCATCTGCTCGATCAGCTCGCGCGCTGAGAAGCTCTGTCCCTCGTAAACCGGCGCCACTTCTGTCGAGAAACGTTTAGAAGCGCGAGGGAGCAAAAGCGGGAAGTGCTGGTCTAGCCGCCACCGGCCCTGTTCGACCCCTTCCAGAAATGTGGCTGCCACAGCGATCTTGCTGGTGCTCGCCAGCGGGAAGCGCTGATCGCCCAGGACGCTGACGGTTTCCCCGGTGGCAAGGTCGATCGCCGCGACGCCAATTCGCCCTCTGGAGCCCTCTGCAATCTCAGCCACTCGCTGCGCGAGGCTGCTGCGATAGACGGCCTGGTAGGCCTGTGGGCTGCGGGCTTGAGTGCCCAGAGCCCTGTCGAACTCGGCCTCGACCGCATGCGTATGGTCCTGAGCCCACAGCTGCGACGGCAGCGCCAGTGCGAGCGCGGAGGCCACGAGGCCAATTAGTTTTCTCGATCCCATGCCCCGAAGCTAACCCTTTCATGGTGTGCGAAACATTAATGACTTAGCTCGCAAGCGACGGAAGGGGAACGCGACAAGACGAATTGCTCGCACGATGGAAGGGCTGATTCGGGCCCTCGCACCGGCGATGACGTTCGCCTCACGCTGGATCGATGGCGATCGAGATGGCGGTTTGCCTTGTCGAAGCCGCTGTTCAGCGTCGCTGAGGAATGCATCGTGAACCGCGGCGCGCGCATGGTGTGCAGCATGGGCCGCGTCCGGGTCGCCTCGCGAAAACAGAGGCGCGGGCGCCATGGCCGAGCCCACAGAAGGGTTGCCGCGAGAAGGGCAGCAAGCGCGAGAGGCTGATCCCAGCCCCCCTTATCGCCGGGGGATAGCTTCAACCAGGGAATGTCCAACGGAAAGGGCCGGGGATCTCTCCCCGGCCCTCGTCGAAGCTGCATCGGGCTGGCAGGCGGTTCGACTGTGTCGTGCGGCCCGCCGTACCCGAGGGTGTCTGCGACGAGCCGAAGCTGGCCGCAGCCGCATTTGGATCAGAAATCCATGCCGCCCATGCCGCCCATGCCGCCGCCGCCCATGGGCATTGCCGGCTTGTCTTCGGGCTTCTCGCTGATCGCCGCCTCGGTGGTGATCAGGAGGCCCGCGACCGAGGCTGCGTTCTGGAGCGCGGTGCGCACGACCTTGGTCGGGTCGATCACGCCGGCGGTCACCAGGTTCTCGTAGGTGTCGGTCGCAGCATTGAAGCCGAAGGCAGTGTCCTGCTGGTCAAGCAGCTTGCCCGAGACCACCGCACCGTCATGGCCCGCGTTCTGGGCGATCTGGCGCACGAGCGAGGTCAGCGACTTGCGCACGATGTCGATGCCGCGGGTCTGATCCTCGTTCTCGCCCGAAAGGCCGTCGAGAGCCGAACTTGCATAGAGGAGCGCAGTACCGCCACCGGGCACGATGCCTTCCTCGACCGCAGCGCGAGTCGCGTGGAGAGCGTCGTCGACGCGGTCCTTGCGCTCCTTCACTTCGACCTCGGACGCGCCGCCGACCTTGATCACGGCGACACCACCGGCGAGCTTGGCGAGACGCTCCTGGAGCTTCTCACGGTCGTAGTCGCTGGTCGTGGATTCGATCTGGGTGCGGATTTCGCCCACGCGCGCCTTGATGTCGTCGGCGGAGCCGGCGCCATCGACGATGGTGGTGTTGTCCTTGTCGATCGACACGCGCTTGGCCTGGCCGAGCATGTTCAGCGTCACGTTCTCGAGCTTGATGCCGAGATCTTCGCTGATCATCTCGCCCTGGGTCAGGATCGCGATGTCCTGCAGCATGGCCTTGCGGCGATCGCCGAAGCCCGGGGCCTTAACCGCCGCGACCTTGAGGCCGCCGCGCAGCTTGTTGACCACCAGGGTCGCCAAGGCCTCACCCTCGATATCCTCGGCGATGATCAGCAGCGGACGGCCGCTCTGCACCGCCGCCTCGAGCACCGGCAGCATCGACTGCAGATTCGACAGCTTCTTCTCGTGGATGAGGATATAGGGGTTATCCAGTTCCACGGTCATCTTGTCGGGGTTGGTGATGAAATAGGGGCTCAGGTAGCCGCGGTCGAACTGCATGCCTTCGACGACGTCGAGCTCGAACTCGAGACCCTTGGCTTCCTCGACGGTGATCACGCCTTCCTTGCCGACCTTCTCCATCGCCTCGGCGATCTTCTCGCCGACTTCGCGGTCGCCGTTGGCCGAGATGATGCCGACCTGAGCGATCTCGGAGGAGCCGGTGACTTCCTTCGAGCGGCTCTTCAGGTTCTCGACGACCTTGTCGACGGCGAGATCGATGCCGCGCTTGAGGTCCATCGGGTTCATGCCGGCGGCAACCGACTTCATGCCCTCAGTCACGATCGCCTGGGCGAGCACCGTGGCGGTGGTGGTGCCGTCACCGGCGTTGTCATTGGTCTTCGAGGCCACTTCGCGCAGCATCTGCGCGCCCATGTTCTCGAACTTGTCCTTGAGCTCGATTTCCTTGGCGACGGTGACGCCGTCCTTAGTGATGCGCGGGGCGCCGAAGCTCTTGTCGATAACGACGTTGCGGCCCTTGGGACCGAGCGTGACCTTCACCGCATTGGCGAGGGTGTCGACGCCGGCGAGAATGCGCTCGCGCGCGTCGCGGCTGAAGCGTACGTCTTTGGCAGCCATGGTGCTGTCCTTTCAGTTTCGAATGATTACGCGTGGTTGACGGGTTGACGATGTCCTAGGGAAGAAACCCGGCCTCAGCCGATGATCCCCATGATGTCGCTCTCCTTCATGATCAGCAGGTCTTCGCCGTCGATCTTGACCTCGGTGCCCGACCACT
>ERZ1066119.1722-NODE-1722-length-10636-cov-7.508459_pt1 | contig 10636 bp, 9 predicted proteins | sample MGYA00382766_ERZ1066119 | MGnify/ENA primary metagenome ERZ1066119 (study PRJEB33369, sample SAMEA5778349) | biofilm metagenome | biome: Industrial cooling water; feature: Water cooling tower basin; material: Biofilm | place: United Arab Emirates | collected...
TATTTATTGAAGGTAATCGTCAAATTCGCCTTTCAGATGTTGCCCAAATTGAAATCGGTCAAGCACCAGGAGAAGTACAGCGGATCGATCAAAGACAAGTTTTTATTATTGCTGGAACTTTAACAGAGGGAGCGAGTTTAGGGGAAGCACTAGCCGAAGTTAACAGCGTGATGCAAAATATAGATTTGCCGCAGGGAATTAGTGTCATACCTAGTTCGGCGGCGCAGTCTAATCAACAGTTACAAGACTCGTTAAAGCTTTTAGGGGCTTTGGCTGCCTTTCTCGTATTTGTCGTCATGGCAGTACAGTACAACTCTTTAGTCGATCCCTTCGTCATCATGTTTACCGTCCCGCTAGCCTTGGCTGGGGGGATTTTTGGACTATACATTACTCAGACGGCAATTGGAGCAACGGTTTTGGTAGGTGCGGTGTTATTGGTCGGGATTGTAGTCAATAACGCGATTATTATGGTGGAACTGGCGAATCAAATTCGGGAACGAGAGGCGTGTTCCCGTTGGGTAGCAATTGGGCAAGCCGCACCACAACGCCTGCGTCCGATCTTGATGACGACAATTACTACTGTATTGGGGATGCTTCCCCTAGCTATGGGTATCGGTCAAGGTTCGGAATTTCTCCAACCTTTGGGAATTGTGGTATTTTCAGGATTAGCCTTAGCAACTTTTCTGACTCTATTTATCATTCCCTGCTTCTACGTCATCCTACATGACATTAGCTGGAGTTGGGCTACTCCTATTTGGAAATCCGTTAGTGTTGTGCCACAAAAACTGTTCGATCGCAAACGCTATAAAGATAAACGTTGGTGAGGAAGTCAAAAGTCAAAGGTCAAAAGTTAAAATAATACCTAGTGTAGGGTGGGCAACGCCCAACAGACTAAAAATGCATCTAGTGTTTGTAAAGAATTTAGGAGTTCTACATTTACACGCTCGTTGCAACATGAAAGTATTAAAGTCTGTGCAACATCGTATAAATAAATTTGTTGTCTCCATTAGATGCATAATAATTTGAGGTGCACATGGAACTACTTTTAAAAGAAGATTTAGAAAGCGTAGACTGGCAGCAATTGACAGATATTTATGGGCGAGCTTATGGCAACAAGATGCCAGTTCAACGCATTGAGAACATTTTTCGCCGTAGCTATGTTACCCGCCTTGCTTATCTTAACGGTCAGCTTGTAGGGGGTGTATATGCATTCTCAGATGGAGAGTTAGATGCTACTATTCATGGCTTGGCTGTTGACCCCAAATTTCAACGTCGTGGTATCGGTACGCAGCTAATGAAATCGATTCTTAGCACTTTTCCAAAGCACGTCGCAGTGTTATGCACGGCAGAAGAACCGTATCAAGATTTCTATCGCAAGTTCGGATTCCAGCACTTGAAAACAGCGATGGCAATTGGCTTTCCTGCCGAACAAATAGAAGATTAAAAATTATGGTTTGCTACAGCAAAAGTAACAGTAAGGTAAGCAGGCACTAGGCTTGAGTTTCACGAATCTAATAAAACTGCTATATGTAGAACTGCTGTATGTCAATAAATTCCTTATTTACAAATCGCGTAGCAGTCATTGCTACTATGCACAAGAAAGAAGCAGCGATCGCCCCAATTTTAGAATCAGAATTGGGAGTGCAAACTAGAATACCCAATAACTTTAACACCGATATTTTTGGTACGTTTACTCGCGATATTGCCAGACCAGCAGACCAGATTGCTACAGCTAGACTCAAAGCCGAAAAAGCTTTAGAAATAACAGGTGAAACAATTGCGATCGCTAGCGAGGGTTCGTTTGCTCCTCATCCCAATCTACCTTTTATTGCGTCTAATCGAGAAATAGTAGTTTTTATCGATACGCTGAATCAATTAGAAATTGTCGGTCAGGAAATTTCTACAGAAACTAACTTCAATAGTCGGTTGGTAAAAACTGTTGAAGAAGCCGAGTTATTTGCTAGCGAAATTGGATTTCCTTCTCATGGTTTAGTCGTCATGCTCAATTCCGATTCCTTAGATCGAGCAGAAATTTTTAAAGGGATAAATACAGCAGAGAAATTAAGAGAAACTGTAGCTTTTGCTTTAAGCAAATCCTCAATAGGCAAAGTGCATATAGAAACAGATATGCGAGCGCTGTATAACCCTACCAGAATGCAGAATATTGCCAAAGCTACTAGAAATTTAATTAAAAAAATCTACCAAATTTGTCCTAATTGTGCTTGTCCTGGCTTTGACGCGATCGAGCAACGTCGAGGATTGCCTTGTGGTTTGTGCAATCTGCCTACATCTGCGATTCTCTCGTTAGTCTATCAGTGCCAAAAATGCAGTTTTCAACAAGAAAAACTATTTCCTCATGGTGTGAAAATAGCCGATCCCGCTCAATGCATGTATTGCAATCCTTGAAAGGAGACAGACAGCAGGAAGTACGAGTGTTTTTCGATTGGATTTTGCATGAGAGCTTTTCTTTGCGTTATTTGTTACAAAAATAACAGAACTTCAGGATTGGAATCGGAGTAGAATATAAAATTCTAACTAAAGATAGAAGAGTGAAACTTCAAGTTTTGCTAAGAAAAAAAGAAAAGATATTTTAGCTATGCATTGGATTTTCCTTCTGCCTTTCATAACTTGTATAGCGTCTGGGTATCTCTGCAAAAAATCTGCTGATGAGATGGCTTATCTAACAGGGACGGCTGCAGTCGTCAGCCTGATTTTAACTTTGATTTTAGCCCCTTGGCAGATTCAATTATTAATCTTGGTTATAACGCTCTTTGGTACGAAAAAATTGCTCGTAAAAAATCTATCCAAAAGCGAAACTAATTTAGCAACTCCAAGCTTAACTCAAAACATTACCCCAAGCGATCGCCATCAAATAGAAACTCCTAGCGACTCAACCGAGAGCGATGTAGCCGCAGAAGTTAAAGGGATGTATCGCGGTGCGCCTTGGATATCGAACCAGACAAAAACAGCTGCACCGCAGCCAGAGCGCGCCAATCTTAAATATCGCGGCGCGAGTGTTATGCCTGGAAAGAACAATGACCAGTGACCGCACCCCACACGCGCATCAATCGCACCACGCAATACTCAACTTATGTATAGTAATTTTAAGTATATATAAATTTTCAGGATGGGGAAATGAAATACTTACGCAGTAGAGTATCTAGCGCTAGAAAATATCTGCGATCCTTAGTTTTCTCTTTGGGATTAGTCATTCTCACTACATTGCTGCTGCCATTTCCAGCGATCGCCACGAGTTTATATGAAATTCCTCCAGTCGCTCCAGGAGATCGGACTTGGGTAATCGATCCGGCAAAAGCAATCAGTCCGATTAACGAAGGTAAAATTGGTAGCGATTTGGAAAAATTGGCAGAAACGACAGGAAATGAAGTGAGATTTGTCGCCATTCGCCGCCTCGACTACGGTGAGACTGCTCAATCCTTCACCGATAAATTATTCGAGCAGTGGTTCCCAACTCCCGAAGCACAAGCCAATCAGACTTTAATCGTACTCGATACCCTTAGCAGCGGTACTGGAATTCGCGTGGGCGATCGAGCCAAGTCGCTGTTGACGGATGACATCGCCAAAAGCGTGGTTACTGAAACTATTTTGTATCCCTTGCGTGAAGGCGAAAAATACAATCAAGCGTTTCTTGATGCTAGCGATCGCCTCGTAGCTGTCTTATCTGGAGCAGCCGATCCTGGCGCACCCGAACAGCTGGCAACTGATGTTGCTGTAGAAAGTACTTACTTAAGCACGGAAGAGACAAAATCTAGCAACGCCACTGTCTGGGTAATTGGTTTCCTTGTGGCTGCGACGATTATTCCGATGGTGACTTATTATTTTTATGTGAGGTAATTAAGTAGGGTTGGCGGGTAAACTCAACATAACTGCTGAAAAAATATGATTTTAACTACAGCCAGCTTAGTTGGAGACAAGCGCGTTGTTCAGCATCTCGGTATTGTCAGCGGCGAAGCTATTTTGGGGGCAAATATTTTTCGCGATTTCTTTGCCGGAATTCGGGATATTGTCGGTGGTAGATCGGCAGGTTACGAGCGATCGCTCAGAGAAGCGAAAGACACTGCTATGCGCGAGATGATTCAGCAGGCTGAAGCTCTCGGTGCCAATGCAGTAATTGGTATTGACATCGATTACGAAACTATTGGTATTGGCAATGGCGGTAGTATGTTAATGGTTGCAGTCAGCGGCACTGCTGTTGTGTGCCAGTAATCATCTAGCTCAAAGATAGGTATTTACATTTCCAGTGTCTCAAATGAAGGCGATCGCATTTTCTCCGTGACTTCTGCTGTTGACGAGCGACACTTAAAAGTATTTCCAGAGGAGTCGAAGTTCAAATGCAAATGCCTTAAAGAAGCTTCCCTCCCCATCACAAACGAGCAATCCTACACTTAAGCATAATTATCCCAACAAGCGATCGCCCTCATCTATCTCGTGCCGTTAAAAGCGTACTCGAACAAACAGTAGTGGACAACCGAATGCCAGCGGACGCAACCAACCGCTTTTTCAAACGCTGTCTCAGCTTATACTATGCAGACGTAGATAAATTCGTTCGATACTCTATAAGCAGAATGTTATACAGAAAAATTTTATTGGACAATCCAATCAGATGGAGGTCATATGATTACCGATATTCTCGAGTTGGGCGAGCAAACGAAACTGCGGGGACAGGTGGTCGTACTCGGCTCTGGGATCGCGGGTGCTGAGGTAGCAACGCACCTGGCACGTCATGGTCGAGAGGTGGTGCTGGTGGAAAGCGGACGCGATCGATTCGATCCAGCGATCCAGGCATTGAATGATGCGATTTTTCTTGGCAAACGCCATCGCGAACTAAATCCAAACTCTTACTATCATCAATATCTGCCGCCCGAACTACGCGGAGTCAGTCGCGTGCGTCAGTTCGGTGGCACGAGTAACGTCTGGACGGGTAAGTGGAAATACCTGCAACCCATAGATTTCGATGGTAGACCTTGGGTTGCCAGCAGTAGCTGGCCGATACGCTTCGCCGATCTCTTGGAACACTACCGTTCGGCGGCAAAGGATTACGGCTTTGGCGATTTAGAGGCAGAAGCTATACGCCCTGAAATTACCACTCTTCGAGCAAAGCTTGCTGCAGGTGGTTTGAAAATGAGCAGCTTCTATTGGGAACAGACTCCCACGCGCACGGCGATACGCTTTGGTGAGGAGATGCGCCGCTCAAAAAATTTGCACGTCGTACTAGGTGCGACCGCAACTGAGTTAAGACTTGACGATTCCTATCAACGCGTGACCGCAGTTGTTTGTCGCTCGCTTGAGGGTCGAGAACTCATCGTCGAAGGCGAAGTCATTATCATTGCGACCGGAGCGTTTGAAACCGCACGCCTCCTACTTGCTTCAAATCGTCAACTCCCCAACGGAATTGGCAATGCACACGACCTCGTTGGTTGCTTTTATACTGACCATCCTAAACACCATACTGGAAGGCTACAGCCAGGTCCTTTAACTCGACAATATGCCCGCGAGCTGCAATACGACCCAAAGCCACGTTTCTGTATATGCTTTGCGCTTGACGACGCCACCCAGCGAGAGCAAGAGCTGCTCGAGCATGTCTTGTACCTGCAACCAATCTACGAGAGATCGATGGATCGCCTACGGCGAATCTTGCGATTCCGTCCTGTCTGCCGTGACGATAATGGACGGGTCGCCACATATCGAGTCAAGTTCGTGACCGAGCAGGTTCCACACAAAGGCAGTCGCGTTAAACTGGGAACGGAATGCGACGCACTGGGTCAACGAAAGCTGGAGGTCGATTGGTGCTTCACCGATCGGGATCGGCATTCGATGGCGAAGACGCTGCAACTCTTGACGCAACGGTTCGCGGAGGTCGGACTTGGAACTTTTGACTTCGGGAACGATCGACCACGTTTGGAGTCCATGACCGACGCAGCCCACCAAATGGGTACTACTCGTATGGCAAGTCGACCCGAAGAGGGTGTCGTCGACGCGAATTGTCGAGTGTTTGGAACCGACAATCTCTATGTGGCTAGTTCGGCAGTATTTCCGACTGGACCGTCGTATTCACCCACCTTCACAATCCTGGCACTCGCACGCCGCCTGGGTCAGCATCTACTCCAGACCCTGAAAGTCTCACAAATCTCCTAGCTAAAAGGGTTCGTCAGATACGGCAGGAGATTTTCAATATGAGATTTTCAATATGAGATTTTCAATATAAGGATTCTACTAGTGCTAACAACCGATCGTCGAGACAACAAAACTCAAAACTAGTGAGTAGTCTTTTACTTACGACTTAATCCTGAATATATTCCTGCCCTTTCACCAAAGCAATTTCGGCACGAACGAATTCTCGCCCCAGATAAGCGGCGTGATCTAGGTAAGTTACAGGACAGGATTCTTGCTCGAAAATCTCTATACAAATTTCTTTCGCCGTTCTACCGCGATAGATTTTGGTTGCAGTCCGCTCGACTTTACCCCTGGCGGGGATGGGTTTACCGGTTTTGGGATCGACAGCCAAACCGCGATCGTCGATCGCATTTGTATAATGTTTCGCACAGATCGACCCTGCTTCCCGATCCAGGTAAATGATAAAGTACCCGCCTGGGTCAAGGTCAATATGACGCTTAGAAAGTTTGTCATCGATTGCCGTTAGGTCTTCCAGCGTCCGCTCCATGTTTCATCCAAAAATTAACTATTTTTTACCCTCAATCTAATTTTAATTCTTTCTTTACTCGCTCTGTACTTTCCCAAATTTTTTCGTTTAATTCTCCAGGTTTTTGCCACATAACTGTCTTAACAGCAAATATATTTCCTTGCCATAACGAGCTTGAGTAAACTGCTCCGCCGCCCATTGTCGTCCATTTTCTCCCATTTGTTTAGCTAGGTCTGGGCGATCGCAAAGATAGCGAATTTTCTGGGCTAGCTCTTGCTCGTCTCCCGCACTATAAAGCAATCCATTGAACCCATCTTGAATTAACTCTTGCGTGCCACCACTCCTCGTACCAATTATCGGCTTACCTGCCCGCATCCCTTCTACTGTCACCCGTCCAAAAGCCTCACACTTCGAGCAAACAAGTACGGCATCTGCATTCTGCATCAACGGAAAGGGATTGTCAGCGTAGCCATAAAACTTAACGTATGGCTCTATTTGGTTTTTCGTGACAATTTCTTCTAGATATTCTCGGTACTGAAGATCTCCATCTCCAACAATTAACAACTCTACTTCTACGCCCGTATGTACGAGTTCGGCGATCGCTCGGATCGCATCTTCCTGTCTTTTTCCTGTCGTCAACGCTCCTACAATAATGCACCTAAAATTTGTTGTCGGCGGTAAGGAAATCGACTCGTCTGGAGTTACGTTAACCGCTTGATAAACCACCTTCAACTTTGCAGGCGCGATCCACTGCTCGTACTTTTGAGCTACAGCCTTAGAATTAACTATACAAACCTGTGACAGTAAATTTACTAGTTTCAAGGTAAGGTTGCGACCGAAGACAAAGACTTGCCCGTGGTCTTCGTAAACAAACTCGCGGATGTGCCAGACGTGGGGTTTTCTGAGCCGGAAGGCAGCGAAAGCACCAACACCCATAGCAAGAGTATTCGTGTAGACAATATCGCACTGCCACTCTCTAATTTGGGCGGCAATCTGGCGCGCGATCCGGAAATCTCGTTTCAGTTTATACCAACGTTGCCGCCAAGAATAGTTTACGCTCTCTACCCAACGTTCGTAAGGAATGACACGAGTAGGGATGCCACGATGACTCAATTCCTCAATTAGTCGCCCATGTGCGGGTAGCAGGACAAAACACTCGACTCCCTGCTTCCCAAGCGCGTCTATAGTTTCTAGCAGCGATCGCGGTCCTCCCCGCATATCCGTGCCCGGACAGGCAGCAATGAAGCATACCTTCATCATCTATTTTTATCTATCCTCAACTGTCACAGCTAGCATAAACCTCGATTAGCTCCTGGAAATGTTGTTCTAGCGATCGCACCGCTCGCGCCTCTTGCCAAAACTCGGTTAGTAGGTGCGGGTTTTCGCGAATAGTCGAGAGTTTATGCTGAAAGTCTCCCTTTTTTGTCGGATCGAAAATAAAGGCTGGATGACGCACGAACTCCTGTGCGCCACCCCGATTCGAGCAAAGTACGGGTACGCGACAAGCTAATAGCTCAAAGGTAACTTGCGGTAGATTATCTTCCCACAGTGGCGGGACAATTCCCAGATGGATGCCATCTACAATCTTGGGAATATTTTCGTGAGAGTAGCCAGGATAATAGATCGAACGATGCAAAGACTGAGCTAGAGATAGCAATTGTCCTTTCTGTTGTATTGCCATGTCCAATTCAGTGCGGTCTGTAATTTTGCTGGCTACAACCAGTTCTAACGTTCTTAATTCCGCAGCTGGCAGGCAGCGTAATTCTTCTAATAAGAAGTAAAATCCTTTATCTTTTCTCGCTACTCCCATGTAAACGCAACGAAAGGGCTGCCCTGGAGAATATATTGTAGGGTTGTGCGGTGGGACTTGAAACTGCGTAGCTTTGCTGCCGATGTATTGCGTACTCAACCGCACCGGATCGACACCATATTGCCGATAAATAGAAGCGCTGCGATCGGAAACAGACAGAGCCACATCAACATAATGGTTAATTAGAGAAACGATTTCCTGCCGTCGAAATTGATATGCCTCGGCTTGCTGAGGCAGATTTGAGCCTTTAACTTCTAGTGTCTTTAGGAGGGGCGATCGCCTCTGCACTACTAGCGGTCGTTGAATTTTGTAGAAAAGGGCAACTAGTTTTTTCAGTAAGTTTAGAGGCAGCGATCGCTCATTCAGAGAGATCGAGTTGCTTAAAGTTTCTATTCTCCTAATTGCCAATTCTCGCTCTGCATTTGGCGGTATAGGCAAACAGGCAAGGCAGGCTCGTCCGTCTAAATTATCGTCACAATGGCTCTGCTCTAACCTCCACAAATTGACTTGCGGACAAACAGCCCAATAATTATGCAAACTAAACACGACCTTAGCACCACTTTCTTTAGCTATTTTGAGACAGTTTGCCGTCAACCCTTCTAAATTATGAAAATGGATGATAGAGAAAGGTGCTTGTGTATCTAAAAACTCTTGAAAGCATTTTTCCAGATCGGGTTGTTTCACGTTACCCAATGGATCGTCAAAAGCAAAGTGAGAAGGTGCGATAATTGGCGAATTAACTATTGAAAAAGTGGGTACGTGAGGATGATTTTGATTTTGAATAGGTCTGATGTGAGGATGTTTATTTAGGTAACTATAATCTGTTCCAGAATAAAGAAAGGTAACATGCCAGTTATCTTTCTGAGTTGTATAGTCAATTAAATTTTTACAGTAAACAGATACGCCCCCGCCAGGAATAGTTTTTTTGAAATAGGGTGCCCAGTTATAATGAAGTACTCTGTATGACATATTAAGCTTTCCTAATTCAAAACTGATAATTGAAAACCGACTATGTAGCAGCAGAGAACGTATTCTCAATCTTTACTCAACGCGATCGCCACCAACGATTTGCCACGTTCGCGGTTGATAAAATTTACATTGACTCATTTTGCCATCTGAGCCGACTGTAAACCTAAAGGATTCAAATACATCAAAAGTATAAATAGAGTTTTGCTTAAGCTTAACGATCGTAGTATACGTACCAGGTGCTAAGCCCAGATAAGGCATTTGAAGTCGAATTTCATGTTTTCCTGGTAAAATTTCAAAGAATCGATCGTCATTTTCACCGCTTAAAAACAAAACAGCTCCCGTGCCACCTTCTCCGCCTATCTCTTTGATTTTTACATGCAATGTCACGTTGTCGCATTTGTGATGAGCTTTACAACCTACACAAAAGGAAGCAAATTCGCCACTTCTTAACGATTGGATAATTTCTCCCTCAATATTTCTAAAACATAGATGAGTGATATCTAAACCAAAACTTTCACTAGCAGATTTTTCTGACAAGTACATGACTTGTGAGGTTATTTTCTTACTATCCAGAAACAAATCTTCCTCGTACTTTTCTATTACTGCGTCTGTATTACCAGAGGCAATTAATTCACCTTTTACTAGGTAAATTGCCGAGTCACATACGCTTAATATTGCTTGCGGATTATGATTGACTAAAACAAAAGATGTTCCCTGCTGGCGCAGTTGGTGTAGTTTACGATAGCACTTGGCTTTAAACTTGATATCTCCGACAGCCAAAACTTCGTCAATTAGCAAAATTTCCGGCTCCGTATGAATTGCACAAGCAAAACCTAATCGTGCTGCCATGCCAGAACTGTAATTTTGCACGGGTGCGTCAATTGCATCCCAAATTTCGGCAAAATCTATCACCTCCTGAAATCTGGCTTCGATTTCTTGAGTCGATAGACCTAAAATTGACATATTTGCATAAATATTTTCTCGCCCCGTCAACAGTGGATTAAAACCAGCTCCTAAGGCAATCAGTGGAGCGACTCTACCCTTAATCTTGACAGTACCAATATCGGGTTTAATTAAACCGCTAATAATCCGCAGCAACGTGCTTTTTCCGGCTCCATTTGCCCCAACTAAACCCAGTGCTTGCCCTCGCCGTAGCTCGAAATTAACATCTCTCAGCGCCCAAAACTCTTGCGATC
>ERZ1066119.1725-NODE-1725-length-10626-cov-8.431274_pt1 | contig 10626 bp, 9 predicted proteins | sample MGYA00382766_ERZ1066119 | MGnify/ENA primary metagenome ERZ1066119 (study PRJEB33369, sample SAMEA5778349) | biofilm metagenome | biome: Industrial cooling water; feature: Water cooling tower basin; material: Biofilm | place: United Arab Emirates | collected...
GCTGCTGGCGGCGCCAGCGATTGCGCAGCGCCACGGCGACGGCGCGCTTGGCGCCCGACTGGCCGATGATGTGGTCGTCGAGGGCGGCGACGATGGTCTTGGGGGTGAGTTGGTCGTTCATTTCTTCCTCTCCCCTCCCGCTTGCGGGAGGGGCTGGGGGTGGGTGTGTCGTGGCTGGGATAGGAAGGGCCCACCCCTAACCCCTCCCGCAAGCGGGAGGGGTATCAGACCGACTCCACCGTCAGCCGGTCGTTGGTGAAGACGCAGACCTCGGCGGCGATGGCCATGGCCTTGCGGGCAAGGACCTCGGGGTCGGGCTCGTAGTCGGCGAGCGCCCTTGCCGCGGCAAGAGCGTAATTGCCGCCCGAGCCGATCGCGGCAATGCCGCCTTCGGGCTCGAGCACGTCGCCGTTGCCGGTGATGACCAGCATCACCTCGGCGTCGGCGACGATCATCATCGCCTCGAGGTTGCGGAGATATTTGTCGGTCCGCCAGTCCTTGGCGAGCTCGACCGCGGCGCGGAGGAGCTGGCCGTGGTGGGTCTCGAGCTTCTTCTCCAGACGCTCGAACAGGGTGAAGGCGTCGGCCGTTGCGCCGGCAAAGCCGCCGATCACCCCCTTCGTGCCATTCGCGGCGTCACGGCCTAGGCGGCGGACCTTTTTGGCATTGGGCTTCATCACCGTATTGCCCATGCTGACCTGGCCGTCGCCGGCAATCACCGTGCGGCCTTCCTTGCGCACCCCCAGGATGGTGGTGCCGTGCCATTGTTCCATTGCTGTCCCGCTCATGTGGTTGGCGGGGAAGTGGGAAGCCCGAGCGAGGAGCGCAAGAAAGCCGCGGCGTCGGCGAGCACCGGAAAGCGGTGGCGAAAGGGACGGGACAGGGCGACCACTGTCCCGGCATGGTCGCAGCCCTGGTAGATCCTGAGCTCGTGCGGAGCGCCGGCGGCCGCGAGACGGGCGGCGAGGCTGCGGCTGTTCTTGGCGTAGACGAGGCGGTCGGACGAGCCATGCTGGAGGAGCAAGGGCGGCGCGTCGGGGCGGACGTGGTTGATCGGCTGGGTTTCGGCCGGATCGGGATGGCTCCCGAACGCCGCCCTCCCCCGCCATTCGCGGAACGGAGCGAAGTCGAACGGGCCAGAAAGCAACGCGCCGGCTTTCACCGTGTGCGGAGGCAGGTGGACAGCGGCAAGCCAGCGGGGATCGAGCGCCAGCATCGCTGCGATATAGGCTCCGGCGCTGTGGCCGGACACGGCGATCTTGGCCGGGTCGCCGCCATAATGAGCGATGTTCTGCCACACCCAGCGAAGGGCGAGCGCCGCATCCTCGAGGAAGTCGGGATAGCGCGCCTCGGGAACCAGCCGATAGTCGGGCACCACCGCCACGAACCCCTGGCTGGCGAAGGCGGCGGCGGCAAAGCCATAATCGGCCCGCTCACCCGCATGCCAGCCGCCGCCATAGAAGAAGACCACCACCGGAAGCTTGGCCGAGGCAGGGTGGCTCGGCACCCACACGTCGAGGTGATGGCGGGCGTGGGGTCCGAAGCGGATGCCTTCGGCCGCCCGGCGGGCCTTGTCGCCGCGACCGGGGTAGAGGCGGTCGACCTTGTTGAGGAGCGCGACCGGGCTCCAGCCGAAGCGGTCGACCAGCTCGGCAGCGCGGCGCGGGAGGTTGGACCAGCGGCGGCGCTGGGACGACCGCGCCATCTCAGACCGGCAGCTTGCGCCTGCGGCGGCGAAGCGCCTTCAGCCGGCCGCGCAGGGGATCGAACAGGGTCCGCCTCGTCATGGCTTCGAACATGGCATCCGGGCTCTTGGGGTCAAGCAGCTCGGTCTCGGCGATGAACCTGGCGGCGCCGGTCGGCTTCTCATAGGGCAAGGGCTCGAGCCGGCGCACGCCCGGGCGGGTCAGCTCGGCGATGGTGGCGAGGAGCGAGCCGGTTCGCTCGAAGGTTTCGACCACTTCGGCCTCGCTGGCGCCGACATGCTCGGCCATGAGGCGGGTGCCCAGCGCGGCGAGGCTAACCTTCCCCTCGTCGGTAGTCGCTTCGAGCGCCAGGTCACATTCGCTGTCGAGGCCGAGGCTGCGGTTGTTCATGTTGGCCGAGCCGATCTTCAGGAAGAGGTCGTCAACGATCATCACCTTGGCATGGACATAGATGTCCTCGCCGCCGACCGTCTTGGGCGTGAACACGCGGAAGCGGTTGTTGGGGTCGGCGGCCCCGATGATCTTCATCAGCCGGAGCCGGGTCGCGTCCATCGCGACCTGCTCGAGCCAGCCCTCGGCCGTGATGGGAGTGACGAGCACGATCTCCGGCGGGTCCGGCGCTTCCATCCGGCGCATGATGGCGGCGGCGAGGCGGGGCGAGGTGAAATATTGGTTCTCGATGTAGAGAAAGCGCTTGGAGGCGGCGATGGCGTCGATGAACAAGGCCTCGACCTCGCGCACCTCCTCCCACTCCTTGTAGGGGGCCTGGGTGCGGGCGACGCCGAAGCGGCTGCCCCGATACTGAGGCTCGAGCCCGTCGGGCCACAGGTCCTCGCGGAGCGGGAGGACCGGGAGCCGCTCGCCGGTTGCGCGGTGCCAGCGGTCGCGGGCGAGCTCGGCCAGCGCGCGGGCGAGCGGGGCGTCGACCGCCATGGTGACATCGTGCCAGGGACCGTAGGGCTTGCCGTTCGGGCGCACCCGTCCCGGTTCCTCGTCGGCATGGGCCGGCTTGTCCCAGCGGTCGCCGGTCATGTCGATCCCGCCGCAGATGGCGAAGCTGTCGTCGATCACCACGATCTTCTGGTGGTGCGAGCAGCCCGCCGGGTGAGCGTGGTCGAGGGTGAAGCGGATCGACTTCTGCCAGGCGAGGCGGGCGAGCCAGCCCAGCGCGCGGCCGCGGAACAGCAGTTTCAGTGCACCCAGGTCCCACTTGAGGATCCGGATGTCGACCTCCGGCTTCTCCCTAGCGAGGGCGAGGAGGAAGTCGCCGAGGCTTTCGTCGCGCTCGGTCCGGTCAAGCTGGATGCGGGGATCGAAGTCCCAGCCGATGATCATGATCCGGCGGCTGGCCTTGCACATCATCTGCCGGATGATGCGGTAATAATCGCAGGCATCAACGATCACCGCGGCGCGGCCCGCCTGCTCGATCCGCCAGCAATTGCGTCCGGGTTCGAGCAGGCTGGTCAAGTCGGTAACGCTCCCCTTGTGCCTTGTAGAAGGCGGAAGAGGGAGGATCGTTCCATGGGCGGAGTGATGCAAGGGCTAAGCTCCCCTCCGCTGGCGGAGGGGAGCTGCGGGGTTAGCGCTCCACGCCCTTGGTCTTTCCCCAGGCGCGGGCGGCGGTGTAGCCAAGGTAGCCCGTGCCGAAGAGGGTGTAGAGTTCGCTCGGCAGGCCGCGGAGGTAGGCGGTCATGCCGGCCGAGATGGCGGTGGCGGTGGCCGGGTTGGCGGCGGCAATCAGGCCCATGGGAATGGACCAGAGCATCAGCACGTACATCACGTAAAGAAAGCTCGGCCGGGCGCGGCTGGTCCAAGGATCGGCGGAGCGGGCCTCGGCGAGGATGGCTTCCATCTGGCGGCTGATCGCCTGCGCTTCCTGGTCGCCCTGGAGCTTGAGGAGCTCGAGCTTGGCCCTGTCGCGGGCCTGGGGGTCGGGAATGATCTTGTCGATCAGCTTGGCGAGTGGGCCGACGATGGCTTCGATGAGCGGCATGGGCGCGGGTTCCTTTGCGGCGAAGTTGTCGAAGTTGACACGGATGAGGGTGGTTCTTGCGGCTCAGTCGTCCTGGCCGAGGCGGTGGGCGAGCCAGCCGTAGAGAAAGGCTTCGTTGGCCGGCCTCTTCTCGGCGAGGCGCAGGTAGCGCTCGCCCTGGAGCGCCTCGAGTGCGCGCAGGAGCACGGTCTCGCCATCCTTGCCACGGAGACGGAGAAAGGCCGACAAGGCGGAAAGACTGGCTTCGCCGATCCGGCCGTCGGGCACCAGGTCGGGATAGTCGGAACCGTTGCGGTTCAGAGCAGTCAGCGAACGCTGGAGAAAGGTCGCGGCCACGCCCGGGCCCATGTTGGCGCCGGTGTCGAACAGTTCGGCGGCGATCCGCGGCGCTAGGCGGGCGACGGCGTCGAAGCGAGGGCGGAGCCAGTAAAGGCGCCGGTAGATGGCGGCCGCTTCGCCGCGCGGAAGGAGCGCCATCGGACCGGTGTAGCCATGGGCCCGGGCGACCGCTTCGGTGATCCCCCAATTGGTCGGGCCGCCGCGATCGGCGGGATGGTCGACGAACCCGCCTTCGCGGGCGATCAGGCCGTCGACGAGCTCGTCGACGGTTGGCGGGGGCGAGGCGGCAGCGGGCATGTGGCAGGTCCTTTTCTGGCGAGGCAAGATCACCGAGTCGGACCGAGCTAACCTATATGGTTGGGTGTAGGACAGCGCTTTGTTCCGGTGCGCCGCTCTTGCAGGATGAGGTGGACGGCTGCATCCTCCTGCCATGCTCCTTCTGCTGGCGGCGCTCGGCGCCGATCCCGACCTGTCCGCCGCCGCGACCCGCGAAGTGGCGCGGCAGGAATGCCAGCTTCGCGACGAAGACGACGTCGTCACTGTGTGCGGCCGGCGCGAAAGCCAGAAGCGCTATCAGGTGACCGATCCCGAGGCGCCCTATGACCCGCGCGGCAAGGTCAAGGGCGTGATGACGGAGCGGATGGGCTGGATCGGCGAAGGAGACACGGGGATCGGCAGCTGCTCGCCGGTCGGGCCGGGCGGGTTCACCGACTGTCATGTGAAGGCGTGGAAGCGGACGCTTCAGCAGAAGGGCTGGCTCGTTCGGTGAGCTGTTCCCCGGCGGAAGCCGGGGCCCAGTCGGCGAGAAATCGTTGTGATTGCGAGGGCTGGGCCCCGGCTTTCGCCGGGGAGCACTGCCATTCAGGCCCCCTCGCTTTGCGTTCCGCGCGAAGCTGTTCCCTGCACGCGGGGCACCGAGACCTCAAGTCCAGTAGAGGATGCGGGCTTCGGGGAGATTGGCTGCGAGCTCGGCGTGGAAGAAGGTCTTGAGTTCGGCCATGAGTTCGGGCGGGTAGACGAACTTGGTGCCGGCGAAGCGGGTGCGTTTCTCGGAGCGCTGCTCGGGATCCATTTCGAGGTCGGACCCGGGATACCAGCTTACCAGCACGTCGCGGCTTCCCGGCGTGAAGCGGTGGGTGATCAGTTCGGCGGTGAGGTCAAGGCCGGGAAGGCCGTGCAGCGCGCGGGCGGCCAGGGCGATGAGTTCGCCATAGGCCTCGCGCCAGCCTTCGGCGGCGATGATCGGGGCGATGGTCAAACCGACCTTGTAGCCCGCCTCGGCCATGGAGCGGAGGGCAGCGAGGCGCTCGGCAACGCGGTCCGTGCCGCCTTCGAAGCGGTGGTAGGCGGACGGGTTGACGGAAGCCCGCATCCGGGTGCGGCCGCCGTGGGGTAGGTCGAGCAGGGCCGAGACGTCGGCGAACTTGCTGGTGAAACGGAGCTGAGCGTCCGCTTCCCAAGTGCCGAAGAAGCGGATCAGGGCCGACATGCTGCCGGTCAGCGGCTCGAGCGCGAGCGGGTCGGTGTAACAGCTCGCTTCATAGGTGGTGCCTTCGTGCGACCGGTGGCGCGAGCGCGAGGTGATCCGGCCGGCGCCGAGAAAGTCCGGCAGGACGGCGGTGATCTCCTCGAGATTGGCATAAACGCGGGTGATCGGCGGGCCTGAAAGCGAGCCGGCGAGATAGCAATAGGCGCAATGGGCCGGGCAGCCCTCGGCAAGGTCGACCCGCCAGTCGGCGCTGGGCGCGATCGGCTGGAGCTTGAGCTTGGACGGGGGCGCCGTCACCACGGCAAGGGTCGCCTTGGCCTCGGCATAGGCGCGACGCTCGTCAGGCTGGGGCGGCAAGCGGACCTGGTTGCCGGCAAGCTCCGTCACCTCGACGCCAAGGGCCGCGGCACGGGAAGCGATGGCGCGGCCATGGGCATGGTCGCGTGCCGCCCTGGTGATCAACACGCGGCGAGGGCGCCACGCGCGCCTGGTGGCTGAGGGCAAGGGAGCGGCCTGCATCACATCCGCCAACGAGCGACCCGGCAGCTTTCTCCCGCCCCGCTCCGGCACGGCACTTCGTCTCCTATGAAGGCAAGGGGAAGCAGCGGCCCGGATGGCATGGGTCAGGAACGAAGCGGCGGCGTGAACGGAGCACAGGATGAGTCACGACCTTGAAGACCGTTTGAATTTCATGGGCTTCGAGCCGACGCAGCGGAACGTGCTGCCGGCCATGGGGACCATGCTCGGCCGGCTGACCGAAACGGCGCTGACCCGCTTCTACCAGAAGGTCCGGCAAGTCCGCGATCTGGCCGGCAAGTTCCGCGACGAAGGACATATGGGCAGCGCCAGGTCAGCCCAGGCGCGGCATTGGCAGCGTATCGCCTCTGGCCGCTTCGACCGCGAATATCTGGACAGCGTGCGGCGGATCGGATCGGTTCACGCGCGCATCGGACTGGAACCCCGCTGGTACATCGGCGCCTATGCGCTCGTGCTGGAGGAGATGCTGGCGGGGATCGCCCGGGAAGCCTCGCCATGGCGTCGGCTGACGGGCCAATATCGCGGCCCCGCGCCGGGCGATGCCAGCGTGGCGGTGGTCAAGGCGGCGCTGCTCGACATCGAATTGAGCGTGTCGGTCTATTTCGAAGAGTCCCAGGCCGAGCGCAATCGCGCGGTGGCGGCGCTGGAAGATGCGCTGAAGCGGCTGGCCAAGGGCGATCTCACGGCACGGCTGAGCGACATGCCGGGCAGCTTCCTTGCCCTGCAGAACGGGTTCAACGAAGCGGTCGAAAGCCTCGGCACCCTGATCCGCTCGGTCAAAGGCAGCACGGAGCAGATCCGCACCGGAAGCCGCGAAATCGCGCAGGCGAGCGAGGACCTTGCCCGGCGGACGGAGGGCAATGCCGCGAGCCTGGAGCAGACCAGCGCCGCCGTCACCCAGATGAACGAGCGGCTGAAGGCCACCGCCGACAGTTCGGCCGCGACCGTCGATCGCGCCGACCAGGCGATCGCGACGGTGGTCGGCGGGCGCGAGGTGGCGGACGAGGCAGTGCAGGCGATGGGCCGGGTGAGCGACAGCGCCAAGGGCATCGACAGCGTGATCGAAGGCCTCGACAAGATCGCCTTCCAGACCCGGGTGCTGGCGATGAACGCCGCGGTGGAGGCCGGCCGCGCGGGCGAGGCCGGGCGCGGCTTTGCGGTGGTGGCGGACCTCGTCAGTGCGCTGGCGATGCGGGCCGAGGAGGAGGCCAAAAGGGCGCGCGACCAGCTGACCGTTACCCAGACCGATATCGTCACAGCGGTGGGCGCGGTCGAAAAGGTCGATGCGGCGCTGCAGAACATCTCGGCCGACGTCGGCGAGGTGCATCAGCTGCTCGGCTCCATGGCGAGCGACAACCAGGCGCAGGCCCTGGCGATCACCGAGATCACCGCGGCGATCAGCAGCATGGACACGTCGACGCAGCAGAATGCCGCCATGGTCGAGGAGACCTCCGCCGCAGCCCGCAACCTCCTGAACGAGGTCAACGAGCTCGCCGAGCAGGCGGAGCGCTTCCAGGCCGATGGGGGAAGAACGCCGCCGTCCTTCACGGCGCCGACCCGCGCTCCGGCGGCGCCGCGGCATGGCAAGGAGGGTGCCTACCGGTCGCCGGTCAAGCCGCTGCCGGCCAAGGCGGTGAGTGCGCTGGTCCGCTCGGGCGAGGACGACGACTGGAAGCAATTCTAGCCGCGGGCTCGCATCAAAGGTGACGCGCCGCGCGGGGAGAGCCACGCCGCGGCAAGCTGAGAGAAACAAGATGCAACGATACCTTCAGGACATCGGGATCATGCACAAGATCCTGGCCATGATGCTGATGCTGGGCGCGGTGTCCGTGCTGATCACGGCGATGAGCTCCATGGAGATACGGTCGCTCAAGAGCAGCTACGGCCAGCTGGTCGACAATCGGCTGCCGGCGATCCAGCAGCTGATCCGAAGCCACCGCCAGGGGACGGAGATCGTCAAGCACGGCATGGAGGCGCTTCTTGCCGGAGCGGGGACGGGCGCGGCACGGCAGGCCCGGGAGCTGGCCGACGGGAGCCTGGCCGAGGCCGAGAAGTCGCTGGCCAAGGCGGCCGAGCTCGATCCAGCGCTGGCGCCGGAGACCGCCGACGTGCGGGCGAGCTTCCAGGAGGTGCACCGGCTGACGCTGCAGGCGCTCGAGCGCGACCGGGCGGGCGACCGCGCCGGGGCCTTGCGCGTGCTCGCTTCGGCCGATGCGCGGTTCGACCGGACGGGCGAGCGGCTGAGAGCCGGAAACGAGCAGCGCACCGCCGCTGCCGCCGCCGAGACCGCAGAATTGCAGGAACGCACCAACCGCAAGATCCTGATCGCCCTGCTGGCGAGCCTGCTCGGCACCGCCTTTGCCCTGTTCATCGCGCACCGGGTGGTTCGCGGGAGCATCATCAGGCCGATGCTGGAGCTGAACGGGGAGATGTCCGTGCTCGCCTCGGGCGATCACAAGCTCACCATCCGCCATGCCGGCCGCAAGGACGAGATCGGGACCATGAGCCGCTCGGTCCAGGTGTTCCGCGACCAGGCAGAGGAGCGCGCAAAGCTGGCGGAGCAGAAGAAGCAGGCCGACGCCGAGCAGGAGCATGTGGTGAAGACGCTCGGCACCCACCTCGACCGGCTGGCCGCCGGCGATGTGTCGAGCGAGATCGGCGAGCAGTTTCCGGACAGTTATCGCCAGCTGCGCACGGCCTTCAACGCCGCCATGCGGAGCCTTGGCGAGCTGATCGCCTCCGTGCGGGACAGCACGGCGGAGATCCGGACCGGCAGCAGCGAGATCGCGCAGGCGAGCGAGGATCTCGCCCGGCGGACGGAAAGCAATGCCGCGAGCCTGGAGGAGACCAGCGCGGCGATCGTGCAGATGGACGGACGCCTCAAGGCGACTGCCAAGGCTTCGGCGGAGACGGTCGGCCGGGCCGACCAGGCGATCGCCACCGTGACCGGCGGGCGCGAAGTCGCCGAGGAAGCAGTGCAGGCGATGGGCCGGGTAGCCGACAGCGCCAAGGGCATCGACAGCGTGATCGAAGGCCTCGACAAGATCGCCTTCCAGACCCGGGTGCTGGCGATGAACGCCGCGGTGGAGGCCGGCCGCGCGGGCGAGGCCGGGCGCGGCTTTGCGGTGGTGGCGGACCTCGTCAGTGCGCTGGCGATGCGGGCCGAGGAGGAGGCCAAAAGGGCGCGCGACCAGCTGACCGTTACCCAGACCGATATCGTCACAGCGGTGGGCGCGGTCGAAAAGGTCGATGCGGCGCTGCAGAACATCTCGGCCGACGTCGGCGAGGTGCATCAGCTGCTCGGCTCCATGGCGAACGACAACCAGGCCCAGGCTCATGCGATCAGCGAGATCAACGCTGCCGTCACCAGCATGGACCAGTCGACGCAGCAGAATGCCGCCATGGTCGAGCAAACGTCGGCCGCGGCGCGCAACCTGATGAACGAGGTGACGAGCCTCGCCAATCAGGCCGCGCGCTTCCGCTGCAGCAGCGCCAGGGGCGATGCGCGTCCGGCCTCCTCCCCTGCCCCGGCCCGCGGGTCGGCACTGCCAAGGATCGGCAAGGAAGGCTTCTACCAGTCGCCGGTCAGACCGCTCGGGCCGGCCGCGGTGCAGGCGCTGGTCCGGCCGGACGCCGACGACTGGAAGGAGTTTTAAGGGACACACCGGCAACCATCTTTCCCCCTGGAGCCGGTGCGGGCCCGGCGGCACTAGCTGGCCGCCGGGCCCTTTTTCTTGTGCGTCGGAGAGGGGTGCAGCGGAGCTGTTCGGGGCTGCGCTCGGGACAAGGAAAAGCCTGCCCCTCGCCTCCGAGGAGCAGGCTTTCGGCAGCCGCTGGCGAGGGATCAGGCGGCGAGGTGGTTCGGGCGAGCCTGGGGGAGGATGTCGCCTAGCGCCGCTTCCTGCCGGAGATCGTCCAGCGCCACGACCCTGGTCGCCCGGTTGTTGGGCGCGCTCGCATCGGGCAGCAGGGTCGGCGCCGCGGCGGTTCGAGCCTTGCGGCTGGCGACGGTCGGCCCGTAGTCGGCCATGAGGCGGAAGCGGGGATGGACCTCCGTCAGCTCGGCCATGACCTTGGCCGCGCGCTTGCCGATCTGGCGGACCTGCTCGCGGTTGAGGCCGCTGCCTTCGGGCGCATCATAGTCGGCGAGTTCGCCGAAGACGCGGCTTTCGAGGATCTCGCGGTCGCGCTCCAGCCGGGCCTCGAGGCTGTCGAGGGCAATGGGATCGAGGTCGGCGCGCTCGCCAGCCTTCTGCGCCTTGGCGAGCGCCCGCTTGGGCTGCTTGCGGCGGAGGGTCTCAAGAGCGGCGTGGCGGCCCTTGCGGACGAACTCCTCGATCAGGCACTGGGCGGCGGCGCGGGCGAGATAGTCGCTGGCCATCCGCTCGGTGCGTTCCAGCGCATCCTCGTCCTCGATCAGCGCCTCAAGCGAGGTTTCCTCGCCATCGTCGCCGGCGGTGAGGCCATGGAGCGAGACGGTGGTCGCCGACACCTTCTGCGCCGACGGACGCTGGTCGGTCATCAGGCGAAAGCGCAGGGACTGGAGCTCGCCGCGGATCTGC
>ERZ1066119.1726-NODE-1726-length-10625-cov-13.380795_pt1 | contig 10625 bp, 10 predicted proteins | sample MGYA00382766_ERZ1066119 | MGnify/ENA primary metagenome ERZ1066119 (study PRJEB33369, sample SAMEA5778349) | biofilm metagenome | biome: Industrial cooling water; feature: Water cooling tower basin; material: Biofilm | place: United Arab Emirates | collected...
TCGCCATTTGCGCCTGCATGGACGAGTTCGCGGAAAGCGCCGCCTTGTGGGACGAGACCGACGTCATCTCCTTCGACGCGGGGGCACAGGCGCACCGCGAGTGGGAGGAATGGGCAACGGCCAAGCCCACAACCCATGCGCTCGACCTGGGCGTCTGCGTCACCTTCATGCGTGATACGCTGCCGGCCGATACCATCATCTGCAACGGCGCGGGCAACTTCTCCGGCTGGTGGCATCGCTACTGGCGCTATGCCGGCTATCCCAGCCAACTCGCCCCCACCGCCGGAGCCATGGGTTACGGCGTACCCGCCGCTGTTGCAGCAGCACGTCGCCATCCCGACCGCATGGTCGTCGCCGTGGCGGGCGATGGCGATTTCCTGATGAACGGCCAGGAACTCGCCACTGCCGTCCAGCACGGCTGCAACCTGCTCGTGGTGGTCGTCGACAACGGGGCTTATGGCACTATCCGCATGCACCAGGAGCGCGAGTTTCCTGGCCGGGTCAGCGCGACCCAGCTGGCTAATCCCGACTTTGCCGCGCTTGGCGCGGCCTATGGCGCATGGGCGGCACGCGCCGAGAACACGGAACAATTTCGCTCCGTCCTCTCGGAAGCCGCTGGCCGCGGTGGCGTGCGGCTCATTCACTGTATCATCGATGTCGAGCAGCTAGCCGCAAGCGGCGCTTCGATCTCAGCCTTGCGAGGATAGCCCCGCGAATTTGTGCTGAGCCGCTTTAGCGCCATGAGCGCTAAAGCGTTTTCCTACAGGCGTTTGCGAAGCCATAGAATCGCGAATGAACTCACCCGCGATTCGCCTCGATTGCATATCCAGCAGCGTAACCTCGGTTTCTCCGAATGACGGTCCGCGGCTTCGTCCGCCATGTGAACTTCGGGGCCCGCAGTTTTACACTCAGGACATCGTCAACCCGTCAACCGCTGGTCAATCTTCCGACATCTCGAGCACGGTCTGCCATTCCTCTGGAGTGAATTCGCAGACGGACAAGCGCGACAGTCTCACCAACTCGCAATCCGCCATTCGCGGCTCGGCTTTGATGGCTGCCAATGTCACCGACTGTTCCAACTTGCGCACGGGCTTGACCTTCACGGAGACCCACTTCCCGTCAGGATCGCTCGGGTCCGGGAACCCCGCAACGGTGATGGTGACGATGCCAACGATCTCTTTGCCGATATTCGAATGGTAGAAAAACGCCTCGTCGCCCACTTGCATGGCCGCGAGATTGTTGCGCGCGCGGAAATTGCGCACCCCGTCCCACGTGCCCACTCCCTCGCGCAAGAGATGGTCCCAGCCATAGACGTCGGGCTCGGACTTCATCAGCCAGAAACGGGGCATAGGCAGCCTCTTCCTTTACTTGCGGGAATTCCGCGCGGCGGCCCCGCGCGGATTAACCGCTTCTTAGACCCGATGGCTTAGGACGCTTTTAACGGCAAGCGAGAGGGCGGTGTTGTCCGCAAACCCTGAAATCACGATATCTGCGCGGCGCGGCTTCACTTTGATGGAGTCGCGCTACTTCGATGGCGTGACGCTCGGCATCGCCGCTGCCTCGATATTGCTGTTCCTGGCAACGGGCGGCACCGTACTTCCGGAGCTCGTGCGCTATTGGCGTGGGCTCGGCGGGGAGCCGGATGTAATCCTCGCCAATGCGCTGATTTTGAACATAGCCGTGATCCTGTTCGGCTGGAGCCGCTACAAAGCTCTGTCGCGCGAACTTGTTGAACGCCGCAAGTCGGAAGAGCAGGCGCTGCGCCTCGCCGACACCGATCCGCTGACGGGTTGTCAGAACCGGCGCAGTTTCCTGCCCGCCGTGAACGCGCTCGCTGCGGCTGCGGCCGGTTCGGGGCGCGAAGTAGCAGTCGGCCTGATCGATCTCGACCACTTCAAGGCTATCAACGACTATCACGGGCATCAGATCGGCGATGGCGTTCTTCTTGCGACAGCGGCGCGGTTCCGCGACCTGCTGCCGGAAGGCGCATTGCTGGCGCGATTGGGCGGCGATGAATTCGCTTTCGCTCTGGCATATCACAACGAAGACCACGCACGGATCGAGTCACTAGTGGACCGTCTGGTGGGCAGCGCCGCAAATGCCATCGAGATCGGCGACGCTCAATTGGAAGTCAGCGTCTCCGTCGGCGTGGCAAGCAGCCGTCATGCGGGTGACGCCGACTTCCGGGCCGCCGGGGGCGGCGAAGACCTGATGAATCGCGCGGACATCGCGATGTATCAGGCCAAGAAGCGGGGTCGCAATCGGCTGCAATGGTTCGAACCGGCCATGGAGTATGAGCAGCGCTTCCGCGGCGAGCTGGAGGCTGGCATCCGCCGCGGCCTGCGCGCCGGCGAGTTCGTCCCTTTTTACGAGCAGCAGATCGACCTCGACACCGGCGAACTGATCGGCTTCGAGATGCTGGCGCGCTGGCAATCCCCCGATCTCGGCTTGGTGAACCCGGATATCTTCATTCCGATCATCGAGGAGATGGGGCTGATCGAGGACCTTGCCAAAGGCCTCATGGCGCAGGCTTTCGAAGACGCGAAGAAATGGCACCCGCGTCTCACGATCGCGATCAATGTCTCGCCGCTTCAGCTACGCGACCCCTGGTTCGCGCAGAAGATCTTGAAGATGCTCGTCGCCCACGCCTTCCCTGCCTCGCGCCTGGAAATAGAAATTACCGAGAGCGCGCTGCATGACAATCCGGGTCTCGTGCGCACCACGCTGACTGGCCTGCGCAACCAGGGCGTGATCGTGACGCTCGACGATTTTGGAATGGGCTATTCGAGCTTGTCGCAATTGCGAATGCTCCCCTTCGACCGGCTCAAGATCGATCGCAGCTTCATCCGCGACCTCAAGCACGACGAAACAAACGCAAAGCTGGTCGGAGCCATCATCTCGATGGGCGTCGGCCTGGAATTGCCCCTAGTCGCCGAGGGCATCGAAAACGATGCGATCCTGAATACGCTGCGGGGCATGGGACGGCTTAAGGGCCAGGGCTATCATTATGGGCGCCCGGAGCCCGCCGATCAGGTGCTCGAGCGTCTCTCGGCGCTCGATCTCCTTGCGCCCGAGGCCGGCACGCTCGGGGAGCATGAGCCAATCGACCTCGTCGAGACATCGCCCGCACAGAAGACCGCCTGAGCCGGCTCCGCTAGACGCGGGCAGCCGGGCAAACTAGGGCCCGGGCGCGATGCGCGTCACCTTTGTCAAAATGCATGGTCTCGGCAATGATTTCGTCGTGCTGGACGGACGCGACCAGCCCTTGCCGGCGTTGACGGAGGTGGGCGCACGCCGCCTTGCCGACCGCCACGAAGGTATCGGCTGCGATCAACTTGTGGTGCTGGAACCGGCCGCCACGAGCGAAGCCGATCTGCGGATGCGCATCTTCAACGCCGATGGCGGCGAAGTCGGCGCCTGCGGCAACGCCGCGCGCGCGGTCGCGCTATTGCTCGGCGCGCCGGCCCGGGTGGAAACCGGGGGCGGGATCATCGCGGTTGAACCCCATGCCGCCGGCGCCACGATCGACATGGGCGTGCCGCGCTTCGACTGGGAGGCTATTCCGCTTGCCTATCCGATGGACACGCTGGCAATGCCCGTGGGCTGGGAGGGGCTGGAGAGCCCGGTTGCAGTCAACGTCGGCAATCCGCATGTCGTATTTCTCGTGCCCGATGCCGACGCCGTGCCTCTCGCTGACCTTGGTCCGCGGATTGAAACCGACCCGCTGTTCCCCGAGCGGATCAACGTGAACGTCGCGACGGTCGAAAGCCGTGGCCGCCTGCGCCTGAGGGTGTGGGAGCGCGGAGCGGGGCTCACCCGTGCTTGTGGTACCGGGGCATGCGCCAGCGCGGTTGCTGCGATGCGCCGCGGGCTGGTCGATAGCCAAGTCACAGTCGCACTCCCGGGCGGCGAGTTGGAAATCGCCTGGCGCGCCGACGAGCACATTGCGATGACAGGCGCTGCCGCCGAGAGCTTCCGTGGCAGCTTCGAGTGGGGCGACTACGCATGAGCGCGGCGCAGGTCATCGGGCTAGGGTGTCGGCTGAATATTGCGGAAAGCGAGCGCATCGGCGAGATGCTCGCTGGTCGACCCGACTTGGTTGTCGTGAACAGCTGCTCGGTAACCGCCGAGGCCGTGCGCAACACACGTCGCACAATCCGCCGGGCCCGCCGCGATAATCCCTTTGCACGACTAATCGTAACGGGCTGCGCTGCTGAAACCGAACGTGCGGAACTGACGGCGATGCCGGAGGTGGACGAACTCGTTGCCAACGGCACCAAGCTCAACCCTAGCGCCTATGGCCTGCCCACCCTCGCCTCAGCCCGGCCGCGCCAGCTACGCTCCAGTCAACGCACCCGAGCTTTCGTTGCGATTCAGAATGGGTGCGACCACAGCTGCACCTTCTGCATCATTCCACAGGGGCGGGGCCCGAGCCGGTCGATGGCAGTAACGGCGGTGTTGCGTGAAGCGGAGACGCAGCTCGAGCGGGGCGCGGCGGAAATTGTACTGACTGGAGTGGACGTCACCTCCTGGGGCGCGGACCTTCCCGGTGCGCCGGCGCTCGGCTATCTCGTTAGCGCTATTCTCGACCACTTCCCGGAGCTCACCCGCCTGCGCCTGTCCTCGCTGGACGGTGCTGAGATCGATCCGCTGCTGGAAGAACTGATCGCCGACGAGCCACGCGTGATGCCGCATCTGCATCTCTCGCTCCAGCACGGCCATGACCTGATCCTAAAGCGCATGAAACGGCGGCATTTGCGGCGCGATGCCAGCGACCTAGTGGCCCGCCTGCGCGAGCGGCGGCCGGAGATCGCTGTCGGAGCCGATCTCATCTCCGGTTTCCCCACCGAGACCGAAGAGCACCACCAAGCCAACCTCTCGCTGGTTCAGGAACTCGGCATCGTCCACGGGCATGTATTCCCCTTCTCGCCGCGGCACGGCGCCCCTGCCGCCCGCATGCCCCAGGTTGATGACAACGCCATCGCGGCGCGCGCTGCAGAGGTCCGCGCGACTGTCTCCAAGACGCGTGCCGAATGGCTGGCGTCGCTCGTCGGCACGCCGCTGCGCGTGCTCGCTGAACGCGATAGCCGGGGCTATGCGGAAAACTACGCTCGGGTGGCGACGCCCGGCATTGCGCCCGGTACGGTCGCAACCATCATCCCCACCGCCCTCGAGGACGACCTGCTCCGATGAATGAGACAAGCTGGTCCCAGCGGTTGTTCGGCGGCTTTCGCAAGACCTCCGAACGGCTCGCGACCAATCTCACTGGCGTGATTGGCACTGCGAAGCTCGATGACGCGACGCTGGACGAGGTCGAGGATGCCCTTATCCTGTCCGATCTTGGCCCCGCGGCGGCGGCGCGCATCCGCGCGAAGCTGACCGAGAAGCGCTTCGGTCTGGAAATCACCGACCTCGAGCTGCGCGAGGCGGTGGCGGAGGAGATCGCCGCGATCCTGCGGCCAGTCGCAAAGCCGCTCGAGATCACAGCCTTTCCGCGCCCGCAGGTGATTCTGGTCATCGGGGTCAACGGCAGCGGCAAGACCACCACCATCGCCAAGCTCGCGCATCTCTTCCAAGAAGATGATTACGGAGTAATGCTGGCGGCGGGCGACACGTTCCGGGCCGCTGCAATCGGGCAGCTCGCGACCTGGGCGGAGCGAATTGGAGTGCCGATCGTGCGCGGCCCGGAGGGTGGTGATCCGGCCAGCATCGTGTTCGATGCGGTCAAATCAGCCACGGAGCAGGGCATAGACGCTCTGGTGGTCGACACCGCCGGGCGCCTTCAGAACAAGCGCGAGTTGATGGACGAGTTGGCCAAGATCCGGCGCGTACTTGGCCGGCTCAATCCCGAGGCACCGCACGATGTCGTTCTGGTGCTAGATGCCACCAGTGGACAGAACGCGCTGGCGCAGATCGACGTTTTCAAGGAGGTGGCCGGCGTGACAGGCCTTGTCATGACCAAGCTCGACGGCACGGCTCGCGGCGGCGTGCTGGTGGCGGCGGCCGAGCAATATGGCCTACCCATTCACGCCATCGGGGTGGGCGAGAAGATCGACGATTTGCGGCCCTTCGATCCCGATCTGGTCGCGCGTGTTATTGCAGGAGTGGCGTAGTGGCTGGCGAAAAGCCGAAGACCGGTTGGCTCAACATCGCTGTCGACTATGGCCCGCTAATCGTCTTCCTGGCGGTGTATAAATTCGCGAGCCCGGACGGCGATGCGCCCCTGGGGGAAGTGGCGGCGGTGATCCAGGGCACCATCGCCTTCATGGTGGCGGCCATTATTGCGCTGGGCTTCTCCAAATGGAAGTTCGGCAAGGTTTCGCCGATGCTGCTGCTATCGACCGCGCTGATCGTCGGTTTCGGCGCGCTCACCATCTGGCTGCGAGACGAACGCTTCATCCAGTTCAAGCCGACGGCGATCTACCTGTTGTTCGGCGTGGTGCTGGTCGGCGGGTGGCTACGCGGTAAGGCTTTGCTGCAAGTGCTCCTGGAAGCCGTGTTCGAGGGTCTCGACCGCGAAGGCTGGCTCAAGCTGTCGCGTAACTGGGGACTGTTTTTCTTCGCCCTGGCCGGCCTCAACGAAGTTCTACGGGCACAGCTGAGTTTCGAAGACTGGCTTTGGGCGAAGCTGTGGGTTTTCATGCCCCTGAGCTTCCTGTTCACCTTCACCCAAATTCCCATGCTGCTGAGGCACGGATTGGCTTTGGAAGAACGAGACGAGGTGCTGAAGGATCAGCCACCTACTGACTGAGGGATCAGATCTCGATCTGACTGCCCAACTCCACCACTCGGTTCGTAGGCAGCTTGAAGAATTCCATCGCGGTTGCGGCGTTGCGCAACATCCAGGCGAATAGCTTCTCGCGCCACACGGCCATGCCCGGAGTCTTGCTCGCAATCAGGGTCTGACGGCTGAGGAAGAAGCTGGTCTGCATCATCTCGAACTTGCCGCCGCACATGGATGCGTTGGCCAGCGCGGCCGGGATATCGGTTTCTTCGAGAAAGCCGTAGCGCAGTTTCATGCGGTAGAACCCATCACCGAGATCGCGCAGCTCGAAGCGCTCTTCCTCGGGCACATAAGGCACATCCTGCACGGCCACCGTCAGCACGATGACCCGCTCGTGCAGCACCTTGTTGTGCTTGATGTTGTGAAGCAGCGCGGAAGGTACGCCGTCGCTTGAGGAGGCCATGAAGATCGCCGTACCCGGCACGCGCTGGGCGCTATTCTTGGCGCTCTTGGCGAAGATTTCGATCGGAATTGAGCCTTCCGCCATGGTTGCGCGCATCAACGATCGCCCGCGCGCCCAGGTGGTCAGCATGGTGAAGATCAGCAAACCGATTATCAGCGGCACCCATCCGCCGTCCGGAACCTTTATCAGGTTCGCGCCGAGATAGGCCATGTCGACCACGATGAACAACGCGATTAGCGGCGCGGCCTTCCAAATCGGCCAGCGCCAAAGCGAAAGTAAGACGGCCGCTAGCAAAATGGTGTCAATGAACATCGCACCAGTCACAGCGATGCCATAGGCGGCCGCGAGATTGCTGGACGACTGGAAGAACAGCACCAGCACCAGAACCATGATCATCAGGCCCCAATTGACGACTGGGATGTAAATCTGGCCGGCCGCCGAAGCGCTGGTGTGCTTGATCTGCATGCGGGGGATGAAACCAAGCTGGATCGCCTGTTGGGTAAGCGAGAAGGCCCCTGAAATGACCGCTTGGCTGGCGATGATGGTGGCCGCTAGCGCGAGGAAGATCACCGGAATGCGCACCATGTCCGGGATCATCAGGAAAAAGGGGTCCTTGATGAGCGCAGCCGCGTTCGCGCCTGAGGACAGGACCATCGCCCCCTGCCCCATATAATTTAGCATGAGGCAGGGCAGCACGAGGGAAATCCAGCTCACGCCAATCGGCTTCCGCCCGAAATGGCCCATATCGGCGTAGAGCGCCTCCGCGCCCGTGACCGCCAGCACCACGCTGCCCATCGCTACGAACGCGCGAAACCCGTCGGTCTGAAAAAAGATCAACGCATTGATAGGATTGAGCGTCGCAAAAATGATCGACGGCATGGTCACGACATACATCAGGCCGAGCGTCGCCAAGGTCAGGAAATAGGTCAGCATGATCGGCCCGAACAGACGTCCGACCCGCGCCGTGCCGCGCGATTGGATGGCAAACAGCGCGAACAGGATCGCGACCGCCAGCGGCACGATCCAGTCCTTGAAGCCGGGGTGGACGTATTGCAGCCCCTCCGTAGCGGACAGGACCGACATCGCCGGCGTGATCATGGAATCGCCGTAGAACAGCGCGGTGGCGAACACGCCCAGCAAGATGAAGGGACCTGTCCAACGCTGCCCAGCGCTCTTGCGATTGATCAGCGCCAGAAGCGCCAGGCTGCCGCCCTCCCCCTTGTTGTCGGCGCGCATGATGGTGAGGACGTATTTGAACGTCACCACTATCATCATTGACCAGAACACGAGGCTCAGCACGCCATGGATGTGGACCGGATCGACTTGAATGCCGGGCACATCGCCATGCGAGGCGAAGGTTTCACGGAAGGCGTACAGCGGGCTTGTGCCGATGTCGCCGAAGACAACGCCGATCGCGCCCACGGCGAGCGCGAGCGTGGAGCCACGTGCGTGCCCCTCACCGGCTCCGTGCATTGGCCGCGTTTCGCTCGGCTGTGATATTTGATCGACGGGCGTCTCGCTCATCGGAACTGCGGAACCGCCTGCATGGTATTTACCTCGCCTCGTCCCGCCAGTGCTGGGACGGCGCGGGGCGCGTAGCAGCATGGCGAAACGCCCGCAATGGCGGCGCAGCGCCGCGCGAACCCCGTCCCTACCATGGACATCACTGGAGGGTGCCCGAGCCCAGCAGCATGTCCAGCCGCGCCAGCCGCTCGGCCATGATGGGCCGCCACGGGGCATCGCTCGGCGCGTTGGCAACCAACTCCGCCCAGATCGCTCGCGTGCGCTGCGGCTCGCCTCCGCGAAGCATTGCCAGGCCGAGGAAGTATCCGGGCGCGGGAGAGGCGGGCGCCCGGCGCTGTGCCTGGCCGTAAGCGTAAAGGGCAGCCGGGGTTAGCCGACCGCCGGCATGATCGGCGAGGGCGTTTCCTAGCGCCGTCCAGGCTTCGGCATCGCCGGGATTTTCCTTGACAGCACTTCGCGCGAAACCCGCCGCTCGCTCGGGATCGCCGCGCCGCGCATAAGCATCTGACGTCACCAAATAACGTGAGGGCGGGCGGTCGGGATCGAAGAAAGCGCGGCGCGCCTCGACCATGAGCGCGCCGGTGCCCTCCTTCTCGCCCTGAACCTGCCCCGGCGCCGCGGGCGCACCGGGGGAGCCTTGCCAGGCATAACCAGCCAGCCCGAACAGCAGCGCAGCGCCCAGCAGCGTGGCGCCGCCGCGCGGAAGCTTGAGCAGAAAGACGGCAGTCAGGAAGGCCGCTGCGCCAAGCACCAGGACGGGAAGCCAGTTCACCGCCGCGTTCCGATCCGCCGCCAGAGGATCGCTACCGCAACCAGCAACAGTAGCAGCGGAACAGCGAAAAGGGGCCAGGTTGCCGCGCTCACTTCCGGCTTGTAGCTGACATAATCGCCGTAGCGCTCGCGCAACCAGCTTCTGATCTCGTCCGGGTCCTCACCCGCGGCGATGCGGATGCGGACCTGGCTGCGCATATCGCCGGCCATCGGCGCATCACTGTCGGCGATCGACTGGCTCTGGCACTTTAGGCAGCGCAGCGTTTCCATCAGCTCACGCGCCTTGGCCTCCTGCGCCGGGTCATCGAGTTGTCGATAGGCGTAAGGCGCCGGCGGCATGCTGTCCTGCCCGGCAACGGGCGTGGCAAGCAGCGCTGCAATAGGTGCTAGCAAAGCTCTCACGCGCCCGCCTCCTCCAGCTTCTCCAGGAGGATCGGCACATGCTCGGCGCGTATGTCTCCGATGTGCTGGTAAGTGATACGGCCACGACCATCGATCACAAAGGTTTCGGGAACGCCCGAGGAACCGAGCGCGAGCTGAACCTCCGACAGATCGTCCGCCCCGATAGCTCGATAAGGATTGCCGTAGCGGCCCAGGAAGGCAGCGACATCGGCCGGCTTGTCGCGGATCGCGATGCCGTCGATCACCGCACCTTGCTCGGCCAGCCGGCGTAATTGCTCGGCCTCGGCGGCACAGGGCAAACACCAGCTGGCGAAAATATTGAGCAGACGAGGCTCGCCATCTTTGTAATCGGCACTCGCCAAACCCGGGCGGTCGGGAACCGCGGGGCGAAGCGCGAAATAGGGCAGCTCTTGGCCAACCATTCGGCTGTCGACGAATTCGGACTTGGGCTTGGCCAGCATGACACCGGCCAGGCCGACAAAACCCAGAAACAGCAGCAGCGGCACCCACAATCGCCAGCGGCTCATTCCGCAGGCTCCGGTAGCAGCGCGCGTGTCTCGGCACGGCGCGCGGCGGCGCGGCGCGTGACGGTTCGGCGCTTCAAGTCGGTTGAAAGCCGCCCAATCAGCGCCAGCACCCCGCCAAGCGCGATCAACACGCCCCCGAACCAGATCATGGTCACAAAGGGCTTCCACCACAGCCTGATCTGCCAACGACCTTGGTCCGCCTCCTCCCCGATCA
>ERZ1066119.1729-NODE-1729-length-10599-cov-6.651650_pt1 | contig 10599 bp, 9 predicted proteins | sample MGYA00382766_ERZ1066119 | MGnify/ENA primary metagenome ERZ1066119 (study PRJEB33369, sample SAMEA5778349) | biofilm metagenome | biome: Industrial cooling water; feature: Water cooling tower basin; material: Biofilm | place: United Arab Emirates | collected...
TCGTTCAGAAGCTCGGGCCGAAGAACCAGGTGCCGAAGGGGCGCCGGTTCGGGGTGTCGAGGGGCCACGCGTAGTCCCAGCGCAGGATCGCGAAGCCGAAGAGGTTGAAGCGGATGCCGTAGCCGTAGCTGCGCAGCGGGAAGCGCTGCGTGCGCAGGTCGTAGTTGTCGGGGCGCGTCAGCGACGGCTTCTGCGTCTGGATGTCGGGGCGGCCGGTCGGGGCCTGCCCCGTCCAGGCGATCCCCGCGTCGTAGAACACCAGCGCGTCGATCGGCGGCAGCGCGATCGGGAGGACGCCCAGGTCGAAGCGGCGGATCAGCGGGAAGCGCACCTCGGCGTTGGCGAACGCCACGCGGCTGCCGAAGAGCTGCAGCGCGCCGCAGTTGAGCTGCGAGGTGCCGGGGGCGCCGCACCCTTCGACGTAGGGCTCGCGGTTGTAGCCGCGGATCATGTCCGGGCGGCCGATGTACTTCGGGTAGAGCCCCTCGTCGCGCCCGGCGGTGATCGCCGAGGTGAAGCGCGTCGCGACCGTGAGGAAGTTGAACAGGATCGGATCGTAGCGGCGGTAGTCGAGCAGGTAGTTCACCCACTGCCACCCGCCGATCTGCGGCTCGACCTCGAAGCGGAGGCGCTGCCCCATGATCGGGCTCGTGTAGCCGAACAGCGCGTTGTCGCGCACGAAGGCGAACGACGGCGCGACCATCGTCGCCCCGGTGCCGTTGCGCGAGCCGCCGCGGCGCTGCTGCACGGGGACGCCGAACTGGTTGTAGAACGTCTCGATCGGGACGATCGACTGGGCGATGTTCGTCACGCGCGCCCCGAGCTCCATGCGCGTGAACCGGTTGAACGGGTACAGCGCCCGCCAGAAGGCGTCGCGCTGCACGAAGCGCTGCAGGTTGTCGGTGACGATGAAGCCGCCGGGGACGTTCTGGATGTCGGGCGCCGAGCCGAGGAAGTACAGCGGCATCTGCGAGATGCCGGTCGTGTACTGCAGCCGCCGCGCGAGGTTCGTGTAGCCGGCGAAGATCATCGCGTCGGAGATCTGCCCGTTGACCGCGCCGCTGATCGCCAGCTGCTGGTTGCCGAGCAGGTCGCCGAGGACGATCGTCGTCCCGCCGAAGACGCCCTGGCCGAAGTTGTTCTGCCCGTACCCCACCTGCGGCTGGGCGATGTACTCGGGCTGGAAGCCCGCCTTGTAGCGGTAGTCGCGGAAGCGCGCCGTGTCGGGGAGCGCGAGCGCGGCGCTGTCGAGCAGGGCGGTGACGCTGATCGGCTGCGTGCCCGGGCGCGCCGTCGTCCCGGGAAGCGCCGAGGAGAGGCGGAAGCCCGAGGTGGCGTTGCGGTAGAGCGAGCGGCTGTCGGGCGTCGTGTCGGGGGCGGCGGCGCTCTGGGCGACCGCGCCGGGGAGCGCCGGCGCGAGCGCCCGTCGGGCGCTGTCGCGCGTCGCCGGCGAGAGGGCGCCCGTCGCGCCGGGGACGGTCGGCAGGGCGCTCCCCCCCGGCGTGCCGGCGGCCACCGTCGGCGTCGTCGGCTGGTCGCGATACGGCTGCCGCTTGAGCAGCCGCGGGTTCTTGATCGACCAGACGTTGTTCGTCCCCTTCTCGTAGTAGACGAAGGCGAGCAGGTCGGCCTGGTGCGCCCAGGTGATCGCCGGCGAGTACTCGGTCTGCGAGTTCACCGCGCCGATGACGTTCGTGAGCTGGTAGTGCTCCCCGGCGTCCAGGTCGTAGAGGAAGAGGTTGGCCGTGCCGGTGCGCTCGGAGACGTAGGCGATCGAGCGGCTGTCGGGCGCCCACTGCGGGTTGAGGTTGAGCGCCGCCTGGTTGGGGAGCTCGGTCACCGTGCCGGTGGCCACCTCGTACAGGCAGATCTTCCACTTCGCCAGGCGCAGCACGTCGAAGTCCGTGTCGCGGTCGCTCGCGAAGGCGACGTAGCGCCCGTCGGGCGACCAGTCGGGCTGCATGTCGCCGAAGCGGTCGTTCGTCAGCTGCCGGAAGCCGGACCCGTCGAAGTTCACCATGTACAGGTCGGTGATCCCGCCGACGTTCCCGGTGAAGACGAGCTGCTTGCCGTCGGGGGAGAAGGTCGGGCTCAGCACCCCCTCGAGCGGCAGGTCGAAGCGCTTGACCGTCTCGCGCCGGCGCACGTCGAGCAGGTAGAGCACGTCCTTCCCCTGGCGCTGCGCCGTGTAGGCGAGGTAGCGCCCGTCGGGGGAGAAGCTCGACTGCGAGTAGAGCTGGCGGAGCTCCTCGTTGTCGGTGTTCGTCGTGCTCTTGACCAGCCGCTTGATGCGCTTCCCCGTCTGCGCGTCGGCCAGGTAGAGGTCGGGGAAGACCTCGCCCCGCAGGAAGTTGCCGTACGAGATGAAGGCGATGTACTTCCCGTCGGGGGAGAGCGCCGGGGCGATGTAGAGGTCGGCGATCCCGCCGGTCTTGCGCTGCGTCAGCAGCGGCTGCGCGAACTTGCGCGGGCGGTCGAGCTGGGCGACGCGCGGCAGGTGCTTGAGCTGCATCGCCTCCTTCCACTCGTCGCCGAGCTCCTCGAGCGAGAGCCCGAGCTCGCGCTTGAAGGCGCGCTCGATGCCGAGGTTCGGGACGGCGTTCATGATCTCGCCGACCGACTCGTCGCCCCAGCGCTGGCCGATGTACTGCCAGAGCGAGAAGCCGAAGCGGTAGGGGAAGAAGCGGTCGGGGCGCTCGGTCATCTCGCGGATCGACGGCAGGTTGCCGTTGAGCGCCGCGTCGCGGATCCAGGCGTCGGTCTGCGCGTGGTCGTAGCCGAGCGACAGGAACTCGGCCATCCCCTCCATGAACCAGAGCGGCGGGTTGACCTGCGCGATCGTGTTGAGGTTCGCCCCGGCGCGCCCACGCGAGAAGATGTCGAACTGGAACTGGTGCACCATCTCGTGCATCAGCACGTGCTCGAACGACCGGTAGTCGCCGGTGAACGGCTGCGCCATGCGCTGGCGGAGCGGATCGGTCACTCCTCCCGTCCCCTCGCCCAGGTCGCCGAAGACGTTGCTCTGGGCGAAGTCGCCGCGGCTGGCGAAGACGATGATCGGCTTCTTCTCGCGGAACTGGTGCTGCAGCAGCCGAGAGAGCCGCGCGTAGGAGCGCTCCGACATCCGCGCCGCGTCGTAGGCCGCCTCCTTCTCCGCCGGGTAGTAGTGGACGAGGAAGTGCTCGGTCTCGATGACGCGCCAGTCGAGGCGGTCGTACTGCACGAGGTTCTGCCCGAAATACAGCTGCGCCCCGGCCGGCGCCGCGACGGCGGCGCTGACCAGGGCGAGGGCGGCCGCCGAGCGCACCAGCGGGCCGACGGTCGTGCGGGCGAGCGAGTGGACGGCGGCGGGAGCCGCGCGGAGACGCCGGCGCGCCTCGGCGAGGCCCCGACGTACCCTGGACCGGAGTGTCACGGTGCCCTCTGAGGTGCCTCGGCGGACGGGTCGGCGGTCGCGCCGGCGGTCGCCGGCGCCTCGAGCGAGACCTCGCGCGCGTCGCTCCACAGCCGCTCGAGCTGGTAGAACTGGCGCAGGGTCGGGTGGAACACGTGCACCACGAAGTCCACGTAGTCGAGCAGGGCCCACCGCCCCTGCTGCAGCCCCTCGACGTGCGAGACCGGCATCCCCTGCTTCTTGAGCGTCTCCATGACGTGCTCCGCCACCGAACGCACGTGCGTGTCCGAGGTTCCGCTGGCGATCACGAAGAAATCGGTGACGTCCGTCACTCCCTTCAGGTCGAGGAGGACGACGTCCTGGGCCTTCAGGTCGAGCGCCAGGTCGGCGGCACGGCGGGCCGCCGCGGCGGCCGGGAGCTTCGCGGTCGTGACCATCACGGAGATGTGGGGGGGCCTACGGGCAGAACGTCGGGGCGTACCCGGCGGTTCGGGGTATGTTCCGGTCGGCGCCAGCCGCCCGCAAGCCGAACGGGCGCGCGCCACCGATCCCGGTGGGGGAGCGATGCAAACGAGGGGCGAGCGTCGCCGCGCGACGCCCGCCCCCGCCCGACCCGGGCCGCACCGCCCACCCCGCGCCCGGCGCGGGGGAGGCAGCCGGCCGGGCTACTGCTTGATGACCCAGACCTTGATCTCGGGCCGGACCTCGGCGTGCAGCTTGATCGGGACGCGGTAGACGCCGAGCGCCTTGATCGGCTCGTGCAGGTCGATCTGGCGACGCTCGACCTGGTGCCCCTGGGCGGCGAGCTGCTCGGCGATGTCGCCGGCGGTCACCGACCCGAAGAGCTTCCCCTCCTCGCCGACGCGGGCGGCGAAGGTGATCGACACCTCGGCGAGGCGGGCAGCCACCTGCTCGGCGCTCTGGCGGCGCGAGCTCTCGGCGGCCTCGAGCCGCGCCTTCTCCTGGGCGATCCGGCGCTTGTTCCCCTCGGTCGCCTGGAAGGCGACCCCGCGCGGGAGCAGGTAGTTGCGGGCGAACCCATTGCTGACGGTCACCACGTCCCCGGGCTGCCCCAGGTTCTCGACCGACTGCCGCAGAATGACTTCCATGTGAACCTCCGAAACGAGCGAAACGAACGAGAGCGTTCGGGAACGGTGGAGCGAGGGGCGGGGCGCGTCGGGAACGCCGGGGCGAACGTGCAGCCCGGGCGGCACCCGGCCGGGGGCGAGCCCGGTCAGCCGGTGGGGCGCGGCGAGCGCCGCCGCCAGTCCTGCCAGGTGTCGCCCAGCCCGACGGCGAGGGCGACGGCGGTGAGCGTGGCGGCCAGGGCGACGAAGCCGAGGACGGAGAGGAGGAGCACCCCTCCCACCGCCACCAGCACGATCCCCTTGTCCGCCGTCCACCACCAGAACACCCCCACGCCGCGCAGCGCGTAGAGGGCGCCGAAGAACACGAGCAGGTTGACGCCGAGGGCGTCGAGCGCCGCGAGCGAGGGGACCAGCACCATCACCGCGCCGACCACCAACCCCCAGATGAGCTGGTCGTTGAAGCGGAAGGCGCGGAGTGTCCCGAGCGGCGGCCCGATGCGCGTGCGACTCAGCCGGTGGTGGAGCCCCCAGGCGAGCGCCAGCGCCGCGAGCGACTCGAGGCCGGCGAGCGCCGGGGCGAGCAGCGCCGCGCGCGGAGGGAGCGCGGCGACCGCCTCCGCCGTCGCGCTCGCCCGCGCCGCGAGCTCGCCGCGCGCCCCGCCGCGATCGAGCCACACCCCGTCCGCGCGCGCCTCGCGCCAGCGGCCGAGCGAGTGCTCGGCGCGCCGGGCGTACTCGCTCGTCAGCACGCGTCCGAGCGCCCGCGGATCGCGCCCCGTCGCCAGCGCCGCCGCGAGCGCCGCCGCCGCGGCGAGGCCGATCGCGCCGAGCGCCCGGGGAAGGAAGCGCTGCCGGGGCGCGGCGACGCTCACCAGCCCGAAGGCGCCCGCGAGCACCAGCGCCCACCCGCGCGCCAGCGGAGCATACCCCGCCGGCTCGGCCGGCATCGGCTGGGCCAGGACCCAGCCGGCGAGCGCCAGCCAGATCACCAGCCCGGCCGCGCGCCCTCCCGCCCACCACCCGACCAGGGTGCAGGCGGCGAGCGCGAGCGCCACGAGGAGCATCGTCTGCTCGATCGGGACGACGAGCCGCACGGCCGCGGCGAACAGCCCCGCCGCCGGCGGCCAGAGCGGCGCCGCCGCGACGGCGAGCGCCGCGAGCAGGACGAGGACCGTCGGGGTCCACCCCCGCTCGCGGGCCACCGGCTCGGCGGCGCGCTCGCCGGCCATGCTCAGCCCTGCGCCCCCTTGGTGTAGGGGAGCAGCGCGAGGTAGCGGGCCTTCTTGATCGCCTTGGCCAGCTGCCGCTGGTGGCGGGCGGTGGCGCCGGTGAGCCGGCTGGGGAGCACCTTCCCCGTCTCGGTGATGAAGCGCGAGAGCAGGCGGTCGTCCTTGTAGTCGACGAAGCGGATGCGCGCCTCGGCGAACGGATCGGTCTTCTTCTGGCGGCGCATGGGTTACTCCTCGTCGTCGTCGTCGTCTTCGGCGGCCTTGCGGCGGGCCAGCTCCTCCTCGCTCATCGGCGGCGCGCCGAGCTCGCGCTCGTGCAGCGAGATCAGGTAGCGGAGGACCCCCTCGTCGAGCCGGAGGGCGCGCTCGAACTCGGGGAGGACCGAGGTGTCGCCGAGCGTGAAGTGCGCGATCACGTAGTAGCCGTTCTCGCGGCGCTTGATGGGGTAGGCGAGCTGACGCCGCCCCCAGTGCTCGGCCGTCACCTCGCCGGTGGCGCTGAGCATCCCATGGAACTTCTGCAGCTTGTCGCCGATGGCGGCATCCTCGAGCGCGCTGTCGAAGATGTAGACCGCCTCGTACGCGCGGGGTGTGTTCGGTGGCACGGGTGGCAAATCTCCCTGTGGTCGGGCCCGCGCCGGGCGTCGCCATCGACTGGCGGCCCCGGGGCGGGCTGGGCTGTCCGCCCCCCGCGGATTGCCGGCCGCGGGAGGAGGGTAAGGGCGACCGTCGTCCGGCGCCCGTCGGGTGAAGCCCCGAAAGCTAGCCTGGACGGCCACTTACGGCAACCGCCGGGCATCGGCCAGGCCCGGTGCGGCGCCGACCGCCTCGGGCCCACGGTCGGCGAGGCGCGAGGCGTCGCACGCCTGCCGCCCGGCGCCGGCCCTGCGGCGGGAGCGCACGTTCCCCGGTCCACGGGGTAGACTGTGGAGCGCCTGCGAGCCGGCCGCCGTGGCCGGCGCCCGCGGGCCCCTCACCCGAGCTCCCGTCGTGAAACGCTCCCGCGCCGTCCCGCTCACGCTCGTCGCCTCTGCCACCTCGCTCGCCGCCTGCGCGGGGAGCGGCGCGACCGAGCCGCTGCGCTGCGTCGACCAGGCGACGCGGCAGGTGGTGGCCGACTCGCTCTGCCGCACCGCGGCGAACGCCGGCGCCGTGGGGGACACCGTCCAGCGCCGCGCCGGGGGCGCCGGGATCTCGCCCTTCTTCCTCTGGTACTTCGGCGGGCGCGTCGCCAACGGCCTCGTGAGCGGCGGGAGCTACCGCCCGATCGACGGCCGGCGCTACCAGTCCCCCACCGGGATCGGCTACAGCTCGGGGCGGGGGTGGCGCACGGGGGGCGGCGCCGTCGGCGCGGGGAACGGGATCGGCAGCGCCCGCCCGGGCGGCTCGGTGCGCGGCGGCTTCGGCCGCACCGGGGCGGGGCGGGGCGGCTTCGGCGGCTAGCCCGGAGCGCCGCCGGTGCGTCGCGAGGCGAGCCCGCCGCGCCCCGACTGGGCGCGCCGCGTCGAGTCGGTGGGGCTCGACTTCCACACCGGCCCCGACGGGGCACGCTACTGGGACGAGTCGGCCTGCTACGTCCTGTCGCTCGACGAGGTCGACACGATCGAGGCTGCGGCCGCCGAGCTGCACCGGCGCTGCCTCGACGCCGTCGACCACGTCGTCCGCCGGCGGCGGTGGGCGGAGCTGGCCATCCCGCCCGCGGCGGTCCCGCTCATCGAGCAGTCGTGGAAGCGGCGCGAGCCGTCGCTCTACGGGCGCTTCGACCTGGCGTGGGACGGGCGCGGGGCGCCGCGGCTGCTCGAGTACAACGCCGACACCCCCACCTCGCTCGTCGAGGCGGCGGTGGCGCAGTGGTACTGGCTCGAGGACGTGCACCCGGGCGGCGACCAGTTCAACTCGCTCCACGAGCGGCTGGTCGCCGCCTGGCGCGACGTCGCCGCCTGGCACGGCACGCGGCGCGTCCACCTCGCCTCTGTCGACGACCCCGAGGACCTGGCGACGGTGACCTACCTGCGCGACGCCGCCGATCAGGCGGGGCTCGTCACCGCCCAGCTGCTCGTCGACGAGATCGGGTGGAACGCCACGCGCGACGCCTTCGTCGACGTCGCCGAGCACGACGTGGCGCTGGCGTTCAAGCTCTACCCGTGGGAGTGGATGGCGCGCGAGGCGTTCGCCGACCACCTGCGGGTGGCGCGCACCCGGTGGCTCGAGCCGGCGTGGAAGATGGTCCTGAGCAACAAGGGGATCCTGGCGATCCTCTGGGAGCTCTTCCCCGACCACCCGAACCTGCTGCCCGCCTACTTCGACGAGCTGCTGCTCGAGGCCTACGCCCGCAAGCCGCTGCTCTCGCGCGAGGGGAGCAACGTGCAGCTCGTGATGTTCGGGCAGACGGTGGCCGAGACGCGCGGCGAGTACGGCGAGGAGGGGTACGTCTACCAGGGGCTCGCCCCCCTCCCCGACTTCGACGGGCGGCGCCCGGTGCTCGGCGCGTGGATCGTCGGCGACGAGCCGGCGGGGCTCGGGATCCGCGAGGCGGACGGCCCGATCACCGGGAACACGAGCCGCTTCGTGCCGCACCGCATCGACGGCGCGGCGTAGCCCGCCGGGATGCCCCCCGCCGACCAGCTCCGCCGCAAGCTGACCGTCCGCTCCCACGGGCGGACCCTCGTCCTCGTCAAGCGGGCCGAGGAGAGCGTCGAGCACGTCGTGCAGAAGGCGGTGCTCTGGGCGCGCTACCTCCCCGCGTACCCCGAGCTGCGCGTCGAGCAGCGGCTCCCCTTTCCGAGCCGCTACAAGCCCGACCTGTACGCGCTGGATCCCACGGGGCAGCAGCCCGTGTTCTGGGGCGAGTGCGGGGTGACCTCGCGCGAGAAGATGCGCGAGCTGTTCCGCCGCCACCCGGCCACGCACTTCGCCTTCTCGCGCTGGGGGGGCGACGATCCGGGCTTCGCGGCGCTGGTGGACGCGGCGCTCGCCGGGGTGCGGCGACGCGCCCCGGTCGAGCTGCTCGGCGTCCCGGGCGAGGCCGACGGCTGGGTGGGGGACGGCCGCGAGCTGCGCGTCCCCGACGGTGCGCTCGAGTGCCGCGTCTGGGCGCCCTGAGCAGGTAAGGCGCGGCCGCGCGGCGCCGACCGCGCCGGCGCGGGCTCCCCGGAGGACGACCGGCGCCCGGGCGCTTCACGCCCGGCCGGTGGCGTGACCCGCGCGTCGCTGTGGCGTCCATGCCTCGGTAGCTCCGCCCGTGTCATGGGCGCCGCACCGCGCCGGCGCGCCGCCGGGCGGCGTGCCGCCCCTCCGCCGCGCCCCGCCTGCCCGTCATGTCGTCCACACTGCCAGGCCGCCCCGGGCGGCTTCTGCGCGTCGCGCTCCTCGCGATCGCCGCCGCCGCCGCCGGGGTGCCCGGCCCCCTGCGCGCCCAGCCGGCCACGGTCGTCAGCGTGCCGTTCACCAACGGCTTCATCGGCCAGCGCGGCTCCTCCGCCGGCACCGCCAACGGCGTGCTGACCTACGCGACGCTCGGGATCGCGCGCACGTTCTTCATCCAGAACTCGTCGACGAACGCCTTCGAGATCCAGGGGAACGACATCCCGGGGACGCTGCGGATCGTGCGGACCAACGGCACGATCCTCGACATCCCCGCGTCGGCGAACTGGCGCAACAGCGGCGGCACGACATACCTGATCGGGATCCTGCCGCGCCCGCTCGCGCCCGTCACCCTCGCCTACGCCGGCGGCTCGATCCAGATCACCGACGGGTCGAACCCGGGGGGGAGCAGCGTCGGGGGATATGTCGCCGGCTACGGTGGGGCGATGCACGTCGACGGCGACGACACGAACGGCAACGCGGCGCAGTCGCAGGTGCTCGGTGGCCTCAACAGCTACTACGCCGCGGTGGTCGCCGCACGCCCCGCCGGCCCGGTCACCGTGCAGACGCAGACCACCGCCAGCACGACCCCGACGATCACCGGCAGCGCGACGCTGGCCGCGGGGGAGCAGCTCTCGGTCACCGTGGGCGGGGCCGAGTACACCGCCACGTCGACGCCCGCGGTGGTGCGCAGCGGCACCACCTGGTCGCTGACGCTCTCCACCCCGCTCGCGGCCGGGACGTACGGCGTGACGGCGACGATCACCAACGCCAGCGGCTACACCCTGAGCGACGCGACGAGCGACGAGCTGGTCATCGCCTCCGGCGGCACGCTCACCCTCGGCGGCGCGCCGAGCGCCACGAGCAAGGTCTACGACGGCACGGTGAGCGCCTCGGGCTCGGCGACGGGGCTGACCCTCGTCGGCGTCACCGCCGGGCACCAGGTATCGATCGCCGCGGTGACGCTCGCTTTCCAGACCGCGGCCGTCGGCAGCGGCAAGACGGTCGTGATCACGGGCGTGACGCTCGCCGGGACGCACGCCGCGCTGTACACCGTGAGTCTCGCCGGCGCGCCGACCGCGACGGCGGCGATCACCGCGCGCCCCCTGACGATCGCCGGGGTGAGCGCCGCGAGCCGCGTCTACGACGGCACCACGGCCATCGCCCTCACCGGCACCCCGAGCTACGTCGGGCTCGCGACGGGGGAGAGCTTCGCCGTCGCCGGCACGCCGGCGGCGAGCGTCGCCAGCGCCGCGGTCGGCACCGGCAAGGCGGTCGCGGTGACCGGCTACGCCGCGCCGAGCGCGAACTACGCCGTGACGCAGCCCACCGGGCTCACCGCCTCGATCACGCCGCGGCCGTTGAGCATCGGCGGCGCGTTCACCGCCGCCGACAAGCCGTACGACGGCACCACCGCGGCGACGATCGCCACGAATGCGCTGACGCTCGCCCCCGTGGTCGCCGGCGACCTGGTCGCGCTCACCGGCGTGACCGCCGCCTTCGCCTCGCCGACGGTCGGCACGGG
>ERZ1066119.1730-NODE-1730-length-10594-cov-80.415409_pt1 | contig 10594 bp, 10 predicted proteins | sample MGYA00382766_ERZ1066119 | MGnify/ENA primary metagenome ERZ1066119 (study PRJEB33369, sample SAMEA5778349) | biofilm metagenome | biome: Industrial cooling water; feature: Water cooling tower basin; material: Biofilm | place: United Arab Emirates | collected...
GGGCATCCTTGCCCGCTCCACAAGAGAAACTGTTGATTAGGCGCCACGGTCGCGCGTTAGGTCATAAATAACTTTCTCTGCGTACCAGTTATTTGTCCGGTTTGGGTATTTGAACTTAGCTTGGTTCAAAAGTCTGTTTATTCCTTGTATATCTCTGTGTAGCAAAGTTAGAAGCTGCGTGCGAAGTTTACTACTTACTTGGTCAATCGTAATAATGTTACGGTCTTGTTGCTGCTGTTGACTTCGAGAATAACTGGCGCCATTCTTATTAGTACCTTTATTCGCTTGTAAGGCGCCAACACCAAGACCAACGATAGCAGCAGCACTCAGTAACAGTCCAACTTGAGACGCTTGTTCAGCTTCGCGTGAAGTAGAACTCAAATTAGCTTCTCGAACAGGAGTTGTATTTAGTGTCGCAGTAGCAAGTAAACTAGCCACAGCTGTCGCTGTTAGTATTTTTAAATTAGTCGATTGTTTAACAAATTGATTAAATAATAGTTGCATATAGTTTATAACTAATAACTCATCTGTTACATCCGTTGCATCCGTTACATCCGTTGCATCCGTTGCATCCGTTGCAAGCGTTGCCATATTTCTAATATGCTTAAAAATTATGACAAAATTATGTCATTTGCTGCGACACAACAACAGCCGTAAATCGTAGCGTCATACTATACGGCGTTTTACGGGCGAGTGAAGAATTTTGAGTAGCAGTTATTGGCGAAAGTTTAGCGAATAAGCGCGCGCAAAAATTTACCGACATGAGCTAGAGTGTTTTAAGCTATACATCTGTTTTCTCATGCCGGAGCTTAAAATGGCAAAGCAGGTATTACCTGGATTCAAAAACATCTATAGGTAGTATCGGAAAAAACTATCCAAAATCTATCTTAGTGTAGTTATGCTGATAGACCAAAGATAAAAATTACTTTATCTTAAGATTGTTTGTGATTTATTAATCAAATACATAGCCAATATCGGTGTATTAATGCCGATAAGGTTGTCAAAGGCAGTATACAAATATAGTTAGTCCCCATTTGAGTATATATATTATTTATGGCATTATTAGATTCTCAATTTGGCAAGAAGGAGACACGTACTGTCGGTAACGGTCTTCAGTCATTATTTTTAATTATATTTACACTTGCTTCAATTACAGCAATGGGCGCCCGTTTAGCTCACTTGCAAGTGGTGGATGGCAAAAAGTACTCAGAGCGCGCGCAGTCAAACCGAGTACGAGTTATTCCTAAACAACCAGAACGGGGTAACATTTTTGACCGCAACGGCAAACTGCTAGCAACAACTCGCTACCCACGTTCGGTGTACCTATGGCCCATGACTCATACAAAATCGGGTTGGGACGAAAAAATCGGGCCGCGTCTGTCTAAAATTTTAAATATGCCACAAGAAGAAATCGAGCAGAAACTCGAAGAAGCTGGCCCAAACTCTTCCACACTTGTACGTATCGCTCGCGACTTGAGCATGGAAGAAGTTACTGCGCTCAAAGAATACCAGCATGAACTTCCTAACGTTGAGATTCACACCGAGGCAGTACGTTCTTACCCACATAAGCACGAATTAGCTCATGTATTAGGATATACTCGTGAGTTAACGGCAGAACAACTCAAAAATAGGAAAAGTGAAGGTTATCGGCTTGGTGATGTAATTGGGCAAATGGGGGTTGAAAAAGCCTTTGAACAACACTTGCGCGGAGAATGGGGTGGTCAAGAAGTCGAAGTTGATGGTCGTGGGCGCCCGCTCAAAACGCTAGGAGAAGTACAGGCAAAACAGGGTAAAGATTTACACTTAACTATTGATTTAGATGTTCAAAAAGCAGCCGAGAAAGCTTTGGGTGGTAAAAATGGTTCAATTGTGGTAATGAATCCAAACAATGGATCTGTTTTGGCAATGGTTTCCCATCCCACATTTGACCCGAATGTTTTCTCAAAACACAAACCAAACCCAAAAGAATTACGAAACATTTTGGCAGGTGAAGGATATCCACTTGTAAATCGTGCGTTAAGTGCATTCCCTCCTGCAAGTACCTTTAAAATTGTTACCACTGCTGCCGGGTTAGAATCGGGTAAATATAAATCGAATCTAATCTTACCAACATATGGGTCACTCAATATTGGTGGTGTAACATTTGGTGAGTGGAACCATGCTGGGTTTGGACCCTTGGGATGGACTGGTGCAATGGCAATGAGTAGTGACACCTTCTTTTACCAAATTGGTAGAGGTATAGGTGGTCAAACGCTAATTGACTGGACGCGCAAATTTGGATTTGGTCAAAAAACCGGATTTGAGTTTACAACAGAAGAGTCTAGAGGTTTAGTCCCAGATGAAAAATGGACGCTAAGAGCCTTAAAAATGCCTTGGACTATTGGACACACTATTAACATGACCATTGGTCAAGGCGCCTTGTTAACAACACCATTACAAGTAGCACGAATGTTTGCGGTACCAGCTAACGGTGGTTATCTCGTGCAACCACATTTGTTTAAAGACAACGAAGATGCCCAAAAGTGGCGTAAACCAGTAGGAATGAAACCAGAAACCGTTAAAATTATACAAGATGGTTTACGTAAAGTTATCACCGAAGGTACAGCAAAAGCTATGAATTCTCCAACAATACCACCAATGGCTGGTAAAACAGGTACCGCAGAAGCTTGGAGAAAAGGCATAAAAGAAAACCACACATGGTTTGGTGGTTATGCTCCTGCGTCGAAACCAGAAATTTTAGTAGTATCCTTTGTTGAACACTCTGGTGGTGGTGGTGGTAGCGTCGCGGCACCGAAGGCTTTACAAGTTATGGAAGACTACTTCCAAAGAAAATACCCAGGTAAATACAAAAAACCTGAAGTGAAAGAAGAGAAGAAGAGTTAGGAGTGCTGAGTGCTGAGTGCTAAGTGCTGAGTGCTGAGTAGGTGGCTTAAGCCACCGTACAGTTCTTAGTAATGATTCATGAGTTAAAGATTAAAAGTTAAGAGTTTCGATTTAAAACTCAGCACTCAGCACTCAGCACTCATTACTTAAATTGTTCTAATAATTTTTCGACGCTGGCGTTATGGTCAAGAAAGGAGAATAAATGCCGATAACGCAGTTTACCTTCTTTGTCTAATACAAATTGTGCAGGAAGCGGCGCCCCTAAAGCTTGCCCAGTTTGATACGTCCGAAATACTCTACAACTGGGGTCACTCAATAACGGCATTTTCAAACCTAAATCTTTAACTACGATTTGACTTTGCCTTTCATCGGTACTTGTTACCATTAATACTTCTATCCCACGATTGGTAAACTCCTCGTAATTCTCATTCAAAGCTTTGATATGTGGGAAACAAAACGGACAATACTGCTTTTCTGTAAAAATTCGAGTCAATGCTAGTAAAACAGGTTGCTTGTTACGATATTCTGATAACTTTACAACTTTACCGTTTTTTACATCCTGTAGCTGAAAGTCTGGTGTCAAAAAATTTATCAAAAGCTTATCATATGCCGGAATGGGTAGAAAATTCCGTGCGAAGCGCTCATTAAATAAACCCCTAAAATCTGTAGAAATCGCCATATTTATACTTAGTAAAGCCTTAAATTCAATAAAATTGTACTAATTAAAAACCACAGCTAAACACGATTTGAGCGCAGTTGATATTCCTTGACCTGTGAATTCTGCCCAATTTAGGTGAGAATAAAGCAAGAAACTATACGTGTTTACCTGTGGTTATTTCTATGATAATTCTAAAATTTTACTCCAATATCAAAAATGGAGCTAGGACAGGCGCCTACACACTCGCGAAGTAGACTTTGGACTTAACAGGGTCGGGGTTCATTGTCTTGTCACCAGGTTGCCAACCAGCAGGACAAACTTCATCGGGGTGCGACTGTACGTATTGAATTGCTTGTAGTGTTCGTAATGTTTCATCAACGCTACGACCAAATGCTAAGTTGTTGATAGTAGCGTGCTGAATTGTGCCATCTTTATCTATGATGAACAAACCACGCAATGCTACACCTGCCGCAGGGTCGAGAACATTGTAAGCTGTACTGATTTCTTTTTTGATGTCAGAAACAAGCGGGTAGTTTAGGTCACCTACACCACCTGATTTACGGTCTGTTTGTATCCAAGCAAGGTGCGAAAATTCACTGTCAACTGAAACACCTAGTACTTCTGTGTTGACTTTCTTGAATTCTTCGTAACGGTCGCTGAATGCTGTAATCTCAGTTGGACAAACAAATGTAAAGTCTAAGGGGTAAAAGAATAGTACGACATACTTACCGCGATAGTCGGAAAGTTTTACTGTCTTAAATTCTTGGTCTAACACTGCTGTTGCTGTAAAGTCAGGAGCAGTTTGACCTACACGAATGCATTCTGTCATTTATTATTCTCCCTCATTGCTTACACATTTATAATTAGCGCGCACAACTTTGGTGACTTTTGCACCAATGTTACGTTCCACGCTTTACTATTTAATTACGAACTGTTACAACTATATCATACTCATAACGATTTTGAGTAAATAATGTTAGATGATTTAGATAAGCGGGAATGGTTGTTAACTAACGGTTTGGGCAGTTTTGCGAGCGGGACAGTTACGGATATCCGCACCCGGACTTACCACGGGTGGTTTTTTGCTGCTTTAAAACCACCATTAGACCGCAGTTTACTGTTATCACATTTGGAAGCGAGTTTGGAGTTGTTTGACCGTACTATACCTTTAGGTACAAACTACTGGGGAACGGGTGAGATTGAACCATCTGGATATAAGCTACTGCGTCATTTTAATATTAATCCGGTACCAACATGGGAATGGGGAGATGCACATTGGCGCCTAACTAGACGTTTGTTAATGCCACATGAAACTAATCGCTTATTGATTCAATACCGTTATAACGGTGTAAAGCCTGCCATATTAAGGTTAAGGTTACTAATAGCCGACCGTGATTTTCATCGTCAGCAAAAACAGGCGCCATCTTTAAAGTTTATCGAAATGTTGGGAGTACAGCAAGTTTGTTTACAGGCAGACAATGGTGATATGGGTGTACCTTGGCATTTGCGCTGGACGAGGGGAGAGTATAAGCAAGATGCTGTTTGGTACTGGAATTATAGTTTACAAGAAGAAACCGCACGTGGATTAGATGACAAGGAAGATTTATATAGTCCTGGTTATTTGAGTGTGGTAATGGAACCTGGAGATACTGTTACCCTGGAAGCACGAGTTGGTTTTCCTGAAAGTTATCAAGATTACCTAACGGACGAAACTTTTGATAAAGCGGTAAGTGTCGAGCAACAACGCTTATTGGGAATAGGGGATAAAGAATTATTAAAAGCTTGCGACCAATTTATTGTTTATCATCAATATACTAATAGTCCAACAATCATGGCTGGATATCACTGGTTTGATGATTGGGGACGAGATGCTTTGATTGCTTTGCCAGGTTTATTGTTACTTCCTAAGCGTTATGACCTTGCCAAGCAAATTTTAAATACTTTTGGTAATCATTGTCGTTATGGCTTAATAGCAAATCATTTACCTGTTGCAGACGGTGAAGCACTATATAACAGTGTAGATGTATCGTTCTGGTGGATTGAAACACTAGGGTTATACCTTGAAGCAACACATGATTGGGAATTTTTAGCTTTACAATATCCAGTCGTACAGCAAATTTACAAAGCTTATATTGGTGGTACTCGCTACAATATACATGTGGATTCTACTGATGGATTAGTCAGTTGGGATAACCAAAGTGTAGCATTAACTTGGATGGATACGGTAGTTGACGGGCGCCCTGTTACACCTCGTCGAGGTAAACCAGTAGAAGTTAATGCACTGTGGTATTCTGTTTTGTGTTGGGCATCGCGATGGGCAGAAATTCTTAGTGAATTACCCAACCTGCCAAATATAGATTATAAAAAACAAAGGCGCCTAGCGAAACAGTCAAGACGTTATGCAATGCAAGCAGAGTCAGTAAAAATATCACTGCAAAAATATTGGAATTCTAACTTGGGCTATCTTTACGACACAATAGAACCAGATGACCGTCGTAATTCTCAAATACGACCAAATGCCGTATTAGCATTATCATTTGCTCATTGTGGATTTACACAACTACAAGGGCAACAAGTACTAGAAGTAGCACGTACACGTTTATTAACACCATATGGTCTTCGTAGTCTTGACCCACTAGACCCTGATTATATTGGTAAATACGCAGGCAATCAACAACAGCGTGATTATGCGTATCATCAAGGTACAGTATGGTGCTGGTTAATTGGTAGTTTTATTCGAGCTTGGCAAAGATTTCATCCAGATGAACCATTACGCTTTTCATTTTCACCTTTACTCGAACACTTTACTTCTCAAGCATGTATTAATTCAATTTCAGAAATCTTCGATGGTGATGAACCCCATACACCAAGAGGAGCAATAGCGCAAGCTAAATCTGTTGCCGAAGTCATGGGAAGTCTATATAAACGTCATCCTTAACCGCGCTGCACTAGTAGTTGGCTTTGCTTCGCGTAAGCCAATATAATTATTAATATTACTAATACATCGTGCCATTTAATTTGTACTTATTCGTATAGTTTGTACTAAAAATTCTATAATTTGTGGAGATAATATAAAAAATCTTCTAGCGGTTCTAAACTAGTTAAAGGTAGCTTTTCACTCTCGACTGATTGAACAAAACCTAATATAGTAGCTTTAAAATCAGCCTCGTTTATCTCTACCCCTATATAACCAATACGGTCTTCTCTAACTTCTGTGGGAATATAACAAAAATCTTGATTCTTTAGTACAGGACGACATTCTAATAAACCTTTATTCTTAATAAATAAACCAGCAGTATCCATTAAGGGAGTTAAAATATTATTCAAACCAGAACTTTTGGCAATATCAGTTTCTATATTTATACACTGGCAGTAAAAGTGAACTGCAAGAACAGCTAAGGTATTAAAATATACTTGATTAGCTTTTGTTTGATTGCGGTGCTGTAAACTAATTTTTTCAGCATTTGCAATCATTCTACCATCGATAGGTATCGTGATTAGATGAGATTGTTTAGAATCCATTGCTGTCTCCATATCTTATTTACTCGTAAAGATACTGATTGAAATAAGGTGCAAACTTTTTACAAGACCTTTGGTAGAAACTGTAAATTGGCCCGTGTGTTGCTCCTGGTTTAAATTCTTGAGCTATTTCTTCCCAAGATTTATCTTCCTCAATTTTCTTAAGTAAGATAGTTTGAAAGCTAGCATTGGGATTTCGATTAAACAACTCGCGTTGTAACAATCCTTCCGGGTCTTCTTTAATAAATGCTAGTAATTTTTCAGAAGGAAGAGGATTTAGTTCAGCAGCGTAAATATTATATGTATCTAATTCATTTCCATCACCTGTATACGTGTAGATAGACATAATATCCCAATTAATCGAGTTAAAAGAGTTTATTTTTCGCTTTCTTAAAATAAATAATAGCCATCCTATAATTGAACCTCTTGCTGGGTCGTAATTGTGGATATTCTTACAAATATATAAGTAAGTATCCTGGAGAGCTTCTTCATAGACATATCTTGATGCATCAGTTTGAGGTTTTGGTAGTTGGTCTATCTTTACAGTTAACTCACTAAAAAGTTTGGTCAATGCAATTTGCTTCTCTAACGATGCTTTATCCCTTGCTTTTTGGTCTAACGAAGCATCAGACGCTTTGATTGCAGCTTGTTTTGCTAATATTGCTAGGTCTTCGAGAGTCATAGCGAAAATCCTCTTCTTTGTTCGTGTGATTGAGTTTCAGCCATAATCGTGCTTCTTCCACTCACAAAGATTTACATATCCACATAAATCATCTTGAGTAGCGATAAACTCGGTTTCCGTGTAGGCGCCTAGTTCTAAAACAAACTATTTCTCAGGGAAAGCTAGTTATGCACTATTCAAGAATTTGTTTTATCTATATATGTTGTTTCTCCCCACTCCTATAGTTGTTTTGGTCTATATCTATCTCCAGGGTTAGAGGAGAGATTTATGCACGAACTCCAAAAAGCCTAAAATATTTACATTTTGTTACAAAAAGGGTTTTAAATTAATTGTAGGTTGGTGTCGAAAAACAAGACCTTTAAAAATATTATCCTCACAAGTTCCTCAAATTATCTGCGTATAAACAGAGTTGTGAGGCAGATGAGCGATTATAAGTTAGTAATGGGGACTTCAAAATGTTTATGAAAACTGATATTTGGAATGTCCAAGAAACAGATTTTCCGGCAACTGGAACACCAGAGGAAAAACTCAAGTTTATTTTGAACTACGCAATATTGGCGCCTTCAAGTCACAATACCCAACCGTGGTACTTTAAAATTGATTCAGGCGCCATATATCTACTTGCTGACCACACTCGTGGTTTACCCGTTGCAGACCCAGATGGTCGGGAATTGATAATCAGTTGCGGAGCAGCGCTTTTTAACTTGCGTATAGCCTTGCATCACTTTGGCTACACAGGTAAAATTAAGACTTTTCCTGACCCCGCAAATCCAGATTTGCTAGCTTGTATCGAATTGGGTCATTCATCAGGAGAAACTACTGACGGAAAGTTACTGTTCCAAGCAATTAAAAAAAGACATACAAACAGACACGATTATCAAGATTGGAATGTTCCAGAAACACTGCTTAAAACTTTGCAGAAAGATGCAATATCTGAAGGTGCTAATTTACAAATTGTCAAAGGTGACATTCTGCGCGCTTCCGTTACAGAATTAATAGCACAAGGCGACCACTTGCAAATGGCAGACCCAAATTTTCGTAACGAATTAGCAACTTGGGTGCGTCCCAGTACCAGCAAAAGTCATGATGGTCTTCCAATTTATACTCATGGTATAGATGAACACTTTGAATTTGCTACGCCCTTGTTTGCTTTTGTCTTACGAACTCTGGATATGGGTTATTCAGTTGCAGAACGTAGTCGGAAACTTTTAGAATGCTCACCTGCGATTGTAATTTTAACTACAGAATCTGATAAACCTGCCGATTGGCTAGCAGCTGGGCAAGCACTAGAACGGGTGTTATTAAGGGCACAAGTAGTTAAATTATTTGCATCTTTTTTGAATCAACCAATTCAAGTACCTGAATTAAGAAGTCAACTGAGTAAGCTTCTTGGTGATAAAGCCTATCCACAAATTATGCTCCGTTTAGGGTTTGGGTTAGAAACGAAGCCAACACCAAGGCGAACAGTTGATGAGGTTGTATCTAATTGAAAAAATAAGCTTGGTTGGTAAGGCTAAATGCACGCAGAATATAAAAATAGAGGTATCAGAAAAATGATAGCCAAAATTATACTTAGTATTGGTGTATTGTTAGCAAGCGCATTCCTCACTTTAGTTATTGTGCAAGTAAGGAACGACCAAGAAGTTAGTCGGATTTGGCAAGCACTTTCAACTTCACCTGACTCAAAAAATCATTTTACTAAAGAAATGGTTATAGAATTACCTGCTCCCGTACAGCGTTATTTTTTGCACTCCATAGCGCTCGGAACTCCTCTGGCTTCGGGAGTCAATCTAAAAATGAGTGGTAATTTTAGGCTTAGTCAAGACAAACCGTGGTTGCCAATGGTAGGTGAAGAAATTATTTCAGATAAAAAAGGATTTGTTTGGAAAGCAGCCATTGGTAGCCCTCTTTCACAAATGCGAGGAAGTGATTACTATATTAATGGTTTGGGTCGAATGCGGTTTTCGCTTTGGGGATTAGTTCCCTTGGTAAATGTCCAAAATCCTGATACTAACCGCTCTGCAATTGGACGATTAGCTGGAGAAATGGTATGGCTACCTTCTGGTTTACTACCAGCGCGCGGTGTAAGTTGGAAGGCAATTGATGAGAACACTATCCAAGCTAGTTTAAAGATTGACGGTGAATCAGTAACGCTGACACTCTTTATAGACTCAAACGGTAAGCTGCTGAAGTTATCTTTCCCACGTTGGGGAGAACACAAAGAAGATGGTACTTACACTTACATTCTCTTTGGTGGAGAAATTCAGCAAGAACAAACATTTGCAGGATATACAATTCCATCCCAGGTTAGTTTGGGCTGGTGGTTTGCTCCCGACCGTTACTCAGAGTTTTTCCGTGCCACAATTGAGCAAGCCAAGTTTAACTGAACAATCTAATAACTTATTATTTGACCAAGGTAGGAGCAGTGATAATATGGGTTGTTATTTGTGGTGAGTGCATTAAAGTATTATGAATTAAGCAATTTTCAATTGCTTGCTGTAAGCCAAGTTTATGCTTTGTTTCCAAAGAGCAAGGTAGGCTGACATCAACTTGGAAATTATCTAGACGCGCGACAGGTCTAATCGATTTATCAGCATTCACCGTAATGCTAAGACCGGAAGAATCAATGTTTCTGTTTTGCAAATATTTAACTGCATAGAAACCAATACAACTACCAAGTGATGCCAATAACCACTCTGATGGAGTCATTCCCTTATCTTCACCACCATTTTCTTCTGGTTGGTCGCCAATTATATAATGATTTCTAGCTGTCGCTTTGAACTGTAGTTGACCTTCATAATTAATTTTAACTTGCATAAAACCCTCCAAATAATTATTAATGAAGGAAATCG
>ERZ1066119.1738-NODE-1738-length-10563-cov-5.146745_pt1 | contig 10563 bp, 13 predicted proteins | sample MGYA00382766_ERZ1066119 | MGnify/ENA primary metagenome ERZ1066119 (study PRJEB33369, sample SAMEA5778349) | biofilm metagenome | biome: Industrial cooling water; feature: Water cooling tower basin; material: Biofilm | place: United Arab Emirates | collected...
CTTCTGGAGTGGGCGCTCGAGCAGGGGGCTGTGGCGAGGATCCCGGAGAAGGTTGTGGATGTGTTGAAACAGGATGGAGCTGTTGCGGGCGTCAGGAGTGCCGGTGGTGACGAGATCAGGAGCCGGTTAGTCATCGGCGCCGATGGTCTGCGTTCTGTCGTCGTGCGCAGGCTCGGGTTGATCAAGCGCCAGCCGCGCCTGCGGAAGCTGGCGCTGACAGCGCACATGCGCGGCGTCGGCGCGGACGAGCTGGGGGAGCTGCGGATAACGAAATGGGGATGCGCGGGGATAGCCGCTGTCGACGCCGAGAGTGTGAATGTGGTGCTCGTACTGGCAGACGAGGCGGACGCGGCGAAGGTCGGGGGTGATGCGGCAGCGACGTTCGACAGGCTCGCTGTATCGATTCCAGCGCTCGCAGAAGGCACGCGAACGAGCGACGTGCTTGCTACGGGCCCCTTCGATTTTCCAACGCGTGAGTCGGTAGGAGATGGGGTGATGCTCGTTGGTGACGCTGCCGGGTACTTCGATCCCTTCACCGGACAGGGGATCTTCCGAGCTCTGAAAGGCGCACGCATGGCCGCCGAAGTGGCCGATCGCTGCCTGCGAGTGTCGTGGTGCACGGCTTCGGCTCTCGCTCCCTATGCAGCCGCTCACCATCGAGCGTTTCGGGGCGGGGTAGTCCTCCAGCACACCATCGAAGCAGTAACCTCCCGACCCCGCCTCTTCCGCGCGGCCGCCGGTTTACTTGCAGCCTTCCCGACCATAGCCGATCGACTCATCAGCTTGACGGGTGATCAGACCCCGCGGCGTCAGCTTCTCCTGGGCGGCTCGTGAACGCGGAGCAGCGGCGCGTCTTCGACATCAGCCGGCCGGTTACAGCGCAGACCGCCGGATGGCCAGGTGATCCGCCGCTCGAGGTCGAATGGCTAACCAGGACGGCGAATGGCGACTCGTCCAACCTGTCGCGAATCTCGACCGGGCTGCACATCGGCACCCACGCTGACGCTCCTTTTCACGTTCTGGAGGATGGAGCAGGGGTGGGGGAGCTTTCGCTCCACCCTTTCATTGGCCCGGCTCTGCTCGTGGAGCTACCTTGAGGAGCGCGGATCGACGCTGCGTTCGCTGACGAGGTCCTCCGCCGCTGGCCGAACCCGCCGCGGATCCTCCTAAGAACCCGAGCGTGGAGTGGCGACAGCTTTCCTGACGATTTCCCCGCTGTGGAAGTGGATGCGGTTCGCATCCTGGCGAGTGCCGGGGTCGTGCTGATTGGCACCGACGCGCCCTCTGTCGATCCGTTCGACTCCACTACCTTGGCCGCGCACCACGCCCTCATACGCTCAGGGATCGCCATTCTCGAGAACCTTCTCCTGGATGACGTGCCGCCCGGGGAGTACGAGCTGATCGCGCTTCCCCTGAAGCTGATGGAGCTCGACGGCTCGCCTGTTCGGGCAATCCTGCGGGCGCTCACATGAAGCACCCGCGCTGGATTCTCGCGCCAAACCCCGGCCCCATGACTCTGGACGGTACGCGCACATACATCGTCGGTGAGCAGCGGCCGGTTGTGATCGATCCGGGGCCTGACATCGAGCCTCACCTGGAGGCGATCATCGAAGCTCTGGCAGGCGCCACTCCTGAGGCGATTCTCCTCACCCACGCGCACTCCGATCACAGTGGCTGCGCGGAAAAGCTGGCTCGCCGCTGCGCCGCACCGGTCCGCATGGCTGCCGGCGCGCTAAAGCCCGGCAACCTGTCTCAAACGGTTCTGCATCTCGAGAAAGATGAGGTGATCTCGACCGACGCCGGGGAGCTGCGGTGCCTTCCGACGCCCGGCCACGCTCCGGAGCACGTTGCTTTTGTCTGGGCGGGCGCGGCGGGCGAACAGCTCGCCGTTTTTGTCGGAGATCTGCTTCTGGGGGAGGGGGATACAACGCTGGTTGCCGACCCGGAAGGCAACGTCGGCGACTACCTGCGCAGCCTGGATCTCTTAGAGGGGCTGAATCCACCCCGACTATACCCTACGCATGGCCCACCGATCGAGGCACCCGCGGAAGCGATCGCCAGATTCAGGGATCATCGTAAAGAGCGCATCACACAAGTCGAAGAGGCGATTGCGGCCGATCCATCGGCGGATGCCTCACAGGTCGTCGACCTCATCTACGGCCCCGCACTTCATCCAGAGACAAGGCAGCTCGCAGTGGCCTCGGTAGAGGCCATACTGCGTTACAGGGGCTGAGGCTTTCTCCCCCCCCCGTCCGAAACAGGAAGAGCCCGTCCGGATCACAGACGGGCTCTTTTCTCATCGCGAGTTTCGCTGACTACTCCTTCGGCTCGAAATCCAGTGCCGCCGAGTTGATGCAGTACCGGAGGCCCGTCGGCCGCGGCCCGTCCTCGAACACGTGTCCCAGGTGAGCCTCACACCTGGCGCAGAGCACCTCGGTACGGCGCATCCCCAGACTTGAATCCGTCTCCACCTCAACAGCCGAGGGATCCGCGGGCTGGTAGAAGCTCGGCCAGCCGCTACCTGAGTCGTACTTGGTGTCGGAGACAAAGAGCTCCGATCCGCAGCAGACACAGCGATAGACGCCCTTGGTCTTGTTGTCGTTGTACTCACCGGTGAACGCTCGCTCGGTGCCCTTCTGTCGCGTGATCCGGTACTGATCCGGCGTCAGGCTGGAGCGCCACTCGTCATCGCTTCTGTGAATCTTATCGCTCATTCCGTCTCCTCCATTGATCAAAATCAAAGCTTCCGTAACCGTACCCGCTGAACCGAGTGGCCGCTTCCCTTTTCCAGAATGAGGCTGGCTCTCTCCCGAGTCGGCTCGATGTTTTCGATGAGATTGCGCTCGTTGATCTCGAGCCAGATCCGGCGTGCGTGTGTCTTCGCCTCCTCCTCCGACAGCGTGGCGTAGCGGTGGAAGTACGATTGCGGATCGCGGAAGACCGTCTCCCTCAGCTTCAGGAATCGCTCGACGTACCAGTTGCGCAGGTCGTCGAGCTCCGCATCGACATAGATGGAGAAGTCGAAGAAGTCGGATATGAAGACGGGGGAGCCGGCGCCGGTCTGCAGTACCGTAAGCCCCTCGATGATGACGATGTCGGGGCTGACCACCGTTTGCTCGACCTCGGGAACGGTGTCGTACCGGAGGTGCGAGTAAAGTGGTGCGGAGAGGGGCGAGCGTCCCGACTTCAGATCAGCTGCGAAGCTGATGAGCCTTCGAAGATCGTAGCTTTCCGGGAAGCCCTTCCGCTGCATCAACCCACGCGCTTCCAGCACCTCGTTGGGATAGAGGAAGCCGTCGGTGGTGATGAGATCGACCCGCGGATGGTTAGGCCAGCGGGTCAGAATCGCCTGAAGGATGCGTGCGGTCGTGCTCTTGCCCGCGGCGACGCTGCCGGCGATTCCGATCACGTACGGCATTTTGGCGGGGAGGCCGCCGAGGAAAGTCTCGGTGACGCGATGGAGGCTCTGGGCGGCCTCGACATGGAGGCTCAGCAGCCTCGCCAACGGTACGTAGACGTCCGCCACCTCACCGATCGAGACCTCTTCATTGAAGCCGCGAAGGGCGATCAGGTCAGCCTCGTTGAGGGGAACCGGCAGGTTCGCACCGAGCCCCGCCCACCCCTCCCGGCTGAATGAGACGTACGGCGAGACCCCGGAGCTTTCCGCGACCGTCAGAGCCATCTATTCCTTTCGAGCTTCACCACCGGACCAGTCCTGGCTTGGGGAATCTACCGGCCAATGATCGGCGACGCCAAAGATCTTTCCCTGGAATGCGCCGTGGATCTTGCCATCGGGTGCAGGCTTTCGCCCGGTCACTATCCGAACGCGGCTAGCGTGCAGCTTCCCCGAGACACCCCCCGCGCCGGCTGAATGCAATAAACGCGGCGTGCCTCAGTTGCCGTACGATAATTTTTCAGCTGAGCTCAGACCGACTTCCGGGGGCGGCAGCGGAGAACCCGGTTCAATCATCCGCAACGCGGCGGCCAAAAGCAGAAGCAGGCAGCTACTCTGCTGCAGCACCTGCGGAGATATCGAGTGTAGTCGAGATTCGCAGTTCGACGGGATGAAGTACTTCCTGCGCCATCCGCTCGAGAACACGACCGTAAAGATGCGTCCACCGACAGCCAGCTATCTACCTAGTTCGCGGATCCAGCGCGTGCTCTCGCCGTTCGCGCACTTCATTCGCACGGAGTCCGCGGGCGGTCTGGTGCTCATCGGATGCACCCTTGTCGCACTCGCATGGGCAAACTCGGGATTGGCGGCCAGCTATCACGAGCTCTGGGAGATCGAGGCGGGCTTCCGCGTCGGCTCGAGAACGTTCGAGATGAGCGTCCACCACTGGATAAACGACGGCTTGATGAGCGTCTTCTTTTTCCTGGTCGGCCTCGAGATCAAGCGGGAAGCGCTCGTGGGGGAGCTGGCGTCAGTACGCAAAGCCGCTCTCCCCATAGCCGCTGCGATCGGAGGCATGCTCGTTCCCGCCGCGCTGTACGCGCTCTTCAACGCGGGGGGACCGGGCGCCGCAGGTTGGGGAGTTCCGATGGCCACGGATATCGCTTTCGCTCTCGGAGTTCTGGCACTTCTCGGCCCTACGGTTCCAATCGCGCTGAAGGTTTTCCTCACCGCCTTCGCCATTGTCGATGACATAGGCGCGGTGCTGGTGATCGGGATCTTCTACACGGAACGAATCGTCTGGGGAGCTCTCGGTCTCGGCTTCCTCCTCCTCGCGACATGCCTGCTGATGAACCGCCTGGGCGTGAGGCGGCCGCTTGTCTACCTGCTCCTGGGGGCGGCTGTGTGGGGATGCTTCCTCGCGTCGGGGGTGCATGCGACGCTGGCGGGTGTCCTGGTGGCGATGACGATTCCCGGTCGGACGCGCATAGATGGGCAGGAATACATCAAGCATGGTGAGCGCGCTCTCTCCGAGTTCAAGGCTTCCAGCTCGGCTCGTTTGCCCACCATGACAAACCCGGGTCAGCAGGCGGCACTGCACGAGCTGGAGGAGCTCTCTGAGGCAGCGCAGGCACCCCTTCAGCGCATAGAGCACAACCTTCAGCCGTTCGTCGCGTTTGCCATTCTGCCGCTCTTTGCGCTCGCGAACGCAGGCGTGTCGCTGACCAGCGGAATCGCGGAATCAGCGGCGAATCCCATAGCCCTGGGCATCATCATCGGACTGGTGCTGGGGAAGCCACTGGGGATCACCCTGATGTCACTGCTGGTGGTGAGGCTCCGGCTTGCGGACCTGCCGACAGATGTGACCTGGCAGCGGCTTCACGCCGTCAGCTGGTTGGGGGGGATCGGCTTCACGATGTCGCTGTTCATCGCCGGTCTGGCATTCCCGACCCCGGCGTCACTCGACGTGGCAAAGGTAGGCGTGTTCGGAGCCTCGCTCCTCGCGGGGATTCTGGGGCTGGCGCTCGTTCGCTGGAGCTGCCGCGGCTACGTGGAGCCGCGCCGCCGTCACGACGACTGAATACCTTCGTCCCGAAGGTCACGAAGGATCGATCTCGCTCCAGCGCGCGTTGATCAGGCCGGTACGGACATGATCCTCCCATGCACCATTTATCTGCAGGTAGTCCCGGGAGTATCCCTCCGCCGTGAAGCCGAGACGTCGGAGTAGATTGCCACTCCGACGGTTGTGAGGGAGGTAGTTGGCTTCGATCCGGTGCATTCGAAGCGACGTGAAGACGAAGGTGATCGCCGCCTGCAGCGACTCCATCATCAGTCCCTTCCCCTCGAATTCCTGCCCAATGCTGTAGCCGAGCGTGCAGTGCTGCGCGACGCCCCGAACAAAGGTCGAGAAGCCGATGTTGCCGATGACGCGGCCGGGCTCCGCCTTCAGGAAAACGAAGAGGCGCAACGCCATGTCGGCCGAGAAGAGCTCCAGGTTCTGCCGCGCCTGTGCAGCCCAGAATTGCTCGTCGTAGAACTGCGGCGGCCTAAGCGGGTCGAACGGGCGAAGGTGCTCGCGGTTCTCAGCGTAGTACCGGAGAACCGCGGGAGCCTCGTGCTCGGAGGCGAGCCTTACAATGGTCCTCCTGGTCTCAAGGTGGACCGGCGAGCCGGGCGCCTCGTAGACGCGCTCGAGCTCACTCATAACCGAGTGCCGAAGTCGGCTGGATGCGGGTGGCCGTTCGGGCCGGGACATAGCTGGCCCCCAGGCTGATGACCGGTGTCAGAAGGAGGACCGCGGTGCCGCGCGGCAGGTTCCTCCAGTTCGCCTTCGCTGGTGTTGGAGCTTTTGACGTCTGGCTGAACATCACCGGCTGCTCGCCGCGTCTCGAGGCAGCGAAGCTCGGGACGGCGGAGCGCTCCACGCCTGCCGAGAGCACGCGCAATCACCAGTCCCACGCTCAGAGTTGGGTGACGACGGATCCGCCGAATACCGGCTGGGAAACCGATGCGGGGGGACATGGATGGGGAGATGCGCATGGTCGGCTCGGGGGAAGGAAGCAGGGCGTAATGAACGGCATTCTACCGCGGAGGACACAGAGGGTCAGGGAGGAACTCGAAAGGTACTAAAGATCCTTACGTTCCAGGTGCTACCGCACTTCCTTCAAAGTGTCCTCCGTAATACTCCGCGTCCTCGTGGTGAAAGCTGTAAAAGGTTGCTTCGCTCAGGACGCCGGGCTCGCTTCGTCAGCCTCCCCCACCAGCCTGTAACTTTCAGCGAGGCAGGCATCGTAGAGCCGGTCCAGCTGGGGACTGCATCCCCGGCATCCCTCCACGACTCGCTGCGTCCACTCGAGGTACTCCCGGCGCCTTTCCACCGACCACTCCTGTGGCGGCGTCCGTCCCACTGATCCGACGTTCGCGATCTTGTCAGCGATCCTGACCAGGCGCGCTCGCTCCGACAGCTTCCTCGCCCGGCTTTCCTGCTCTGCCCGCCGCTCCGCTCGTGGAAGCTTTGTGTTGTCCGTCACCTCCTCGACGATCGCGCGAACTTCGGCACCGAAGTGCTGCTCCAGCTCATCGCCCGTCGTATCTGTGTCCTCGAGCGTGTCATGGAGGACGCCAGCCTGTAGCGTGATCGGGTCATCGACACCGCCCAATCGCGCGAGAATGTCGGCAACCTCTATCGCGTGATTGATGAAAGGTGGAGAGTCGGATCCCTTCCGGCGCTGGTGCTTGTGCTTCTCTGCCGCGAACGCGAGGGCCGCCAGCAGGGCGGCTTGAGGCGAGTTTCGCATGCGGTTAGTCGGCGATGCCCCCGTGGTCGAGAGGGTTGCGCTCATCCGTCTGGTATGGGAGCACCGGTGTCTCCTCCGTCCTGGGTACCGACGCCTGGTTCACCGCCAGCCTCGCATAGTGATTCTTTCGCAGCTTGGCGAGCTTCGGCGCTATGACTACCTGGCAGTATGACTGGTTGGAGTTCCGCCGGTAGTACTCGTCATGATAGGCTTCGGCTGGAAAGAAGTCAGGCGCCGGGCTGAGCTCAGTCGCGAGCGCCCCGGTCCAGACCCCGGACGCCGCGACCTCGTTCATCACCGTCTCGGCGGTGATCTTCTGCGTATCATCCATGTAGAAGATGACCGACCGGTACTGTGTACCGACGTCCGCTCCCTGCCGGTTCAGTGTCGTCGGATCATGGATGGTGAAGAAGACCTCTAGGATGTCCCGATAGGAGATCTTTGAGGGGTCGAAGGTGACGCGGACCACCTCCGCGTGACCCGTCGTCCCGGAGCATACCTGCTCATATGTCGGGTTCGGACGCGCGCCACCCGCGTACCCTGACTCGACCGACTCCACCCCATAGAGCTCGTCGAAAGCGGCCTCCGTGCACCAGAAGCAGCCGCCTCCGACTATCGCCGTCTCCACCCTTCTTTCTGCCATCTTTCTCCCCTTCTTCCAAGGTCTGCAGCGCGAGCTGCATCTTTCCCGCCAGCGGTCATCGGGACATCGATCGGCTGGAGGGCCCTTCTCCGACGCTTCGGCAGCTTGACAGGAACCGCCGGAAGGAAGAAACTTCCCGCCTTACAGCGCTCCCTCCCGACAATGCTTGTTCAGCCTTGGAGTGTGGAGCGCATCTCCGACCTTCGCGATCGCAGCATAGCTGCAGGTGCAACGACGATGCTTGCCATTCTACTGCTCCAAGTCGGTATCGGCGACCTGATCTCGGGTATTCCTCGGGATGCTGGAGCGGTAGTGGTCTACATCGTATTGGGCATCTTCATCGCCTTCGTCTGGATCGGATCGCGACCGGGAGCTTCCAGGTCGGGCCCGAAGTCGCGTGCTGACGCCACCGGCGGCAACGGGCCCGGCGGGATCGACAGCTCACGGAGTTGACCTGAGCTGAGCGGTAAAGAGAAGAGGCCCCGGCTGTGATGCAGCGGGGCCTCTTCTCTTTCGCCATGCTGTGGGTCTAATCCCCCGGAGCGACTCCGAGCCGCCTCCGCACCTCTTCCAGCACCGTCCTCGGGAGAACCGGCTTGGCGATGTAACCGTCACATCCCGCCTCGTGAGACCTTTCCCGATCGCTATGCAGAGCGTGAGCGGTAAGCGCGATGATCTGGATCGCGGACGTCTGGGGGTCGGACTTCAGCGTCTTCGTCGCCTCCCAGCCATCCATGATCGGAAGGGAGATGTCCATCAGGATGAGGGAAGGCTTGTGCTCCCTCGCCATAGCGACTCCACTCGCACCGTCAGCGGCTTCAATCACACGAAAGCCGCCGTACTCGAGAATCGACCGGTAGATGCCGCGGTTATCGATGTTGTCTTCGACGAGGAGGACGAGATGCGTCGCGCTCACTGCTGTATCGTCGGCCATGTGACTGAAGTTTGGCGATATTCGCGGAGGATTACAGGAGCCAGGCGAGGGTGGCGACAATGCCGGTGAGAACCACCGTTGCGGCCTGCAGCGCGAAGCGGGCAGCGGCTGCGTGCGCTTCGAGGCGTTTAGCCGCGGCTTCTTCTTCCTGCGTCCTGATGATCTGCTGCTGCTGGCAGAAGAGCACTTCGCGCGCTTCCGATTCGGTGAAGCGGGACATGCCCTCGCTTGCGGCCCGGGTGATCAGGGCCTCGCAACTGGTCGGCACGAGAACTACGCGCGGCTCGTAGTTCGGGATCTCAACATCCTGAAGACTGGCGAGCCTGTACTGACTGCATGCAGGGAGAGACAGCGTCAGCAACAGCAGCGCGGAAGCTTTTCGCAGCATCAAACCTCTGAGATTGGGAAACGTTAGGCGAAAAGGTGCGTGCGGAAGCAGAGCACGGCAAGGAGGTGCTGGCGCCGGACATGCTACTCGTGGTCCGCCCGCAGGTTTCAGAAGTATACTCGATCCAGCTAAATTGCAGGGCCGCCAGTCTCCCGGCACCTGCGACGGCAATCGAGCGCGGTGTAAACTCTTCACGTTGAAACGCTGATCGGATGCTGAAAGAGCTGTTGAGGCCGGAGATCGAGGAACTGATCCACCGGAAGGATTGGACTGTTCTGCGCGAGACGCTCGAGATATGGCCCGCGCCGGAGCTGTCCGATCTGCTCCTCACCCTCCCCAAAGACGATCGCGTTCTCTTCTACAGATCGCTTCCGCGTGATCTGGCGGCAGAGGTGTTTTCCCATCTCGAGGGCAGCGATCAGGACGAGCTGCTTCGCGACCTGACGGATGAGGAAACGCGGCACCTTCTCGCCAACCTCACCCCGGATGACCGGACGCACATCCTCGAGGAGCTTCCCGGGCAGGTGACGCAGCGAATGCTCAACCTGCTGAGCCCGGAGGACCTGCGGGAGGCGCGATGGCTCCTCGGGTATCCCGAGGACAGTGTAGGACGTCTGATGACGCCCGATTATGTCGCCGTCCGGGAAGACGCCACGATCGCGCAGGCGCTCAGGCACATCAGGCACGCAGGCAAGAAGAGCGAGACCGTCAACCGGATCTTTGTAGTCGACAAGGACTGGCACCTTCTCGATGACATCGAGCTGCGGCGCTTCATCCTCGCAGAGCCCGATGCCCGGGTGAGCGACATCATGGATCACTCGTTCGCGAGCGTCTCTGCTTTCGCGGAGGCAGAGGAAGCGGTGCGCGTGATCCGCAGGTACGACCAGGTCGCCCTGGCGGTGCTCGATTCTGCGGGCGTCCTCGTCGGCATCGTCACGGTGGACGACCTGCTCGACGTGGCCGAAGAGGAGGCGACGGAGGACTTCCACCGGGTCGGCTCCGTTGAGCCCATCTACACGAGCCTTCTCGACACGCCTCTCGGCATCCTGTTCAGGAGACGGGTCGGCTGGCTGCTCGTGCTCGTGCTGATGGGGATCGTCTCCGCCGCGGCGATCCCCTTTTTCGAGCCAACCATCGATGCGCTGGAGGAGGGTGTACTCCTGGTAGCCTTCCTTCCCCTGCTGATCGGCAGTGCGGGGAACGCAGGCTCGCAGTCGTCCACGCTCATGATCCGCGCTATCGCAACCGGTGACGTGAGGACATCCGACTGGTTCTACCTTCTGGGTCGGGAGCTGGGAGTGGCGGGTGCGCTCGGTGTAACCATGGCTGCCGCGGTGTCCATCCCCGGCTTCTTTCAGGGCGGACGTGAGATCGCCGTGATCGTCGCGACCACGATGGTTCTCGTCG
>ERZ1066119.1753-NODE-1753-length-10487-cov-11.702646_pt1 | contig 10487 bp, 8 predicted proteins | sample MGYA00382766_ERZ1066119 | MGnify/ENA primary metagenome ERZ1066119 (study PRJEB33369, sample SAMEA5778349) | biofilm metagenome | biome: Industrial cooling water; feature: Water cooling tower basin; material: Biofilm | place: United Arab Emirates | collected...
GCCCGCGCCCGCGCCGACGCGGTCGACGCTACACATCTGACCCGCCCGACGGCCATCAGGGCGAAGATCGCCGTGGGGGGCGACCCACCGCTGGCCCCGCGCCTCGAGGACGGCGTCAAGGTCTTCGAGCTCACCGCCCGCCCGATGAAGTGGGAGACCGAGCCCGGCAAGTTCGTCGACGCCTACGCGTACAACGGCCAGGTGCCCGGCCCGCAGCTCCGCGTCACCGAGGGCGACCGCGTGCGCGTGGTCGTCCGGAACGAGCTGCCCGAGAGCACCGCCGTGCACTTCCACGGCATGGAGCTGCCGCTCGCCCAGGACGGCGTGCCGTTCATCACGCAGCCGCCCATCAAGCCCGGCGAGACGTTCACCTACGAGTTCACGGCGCCGGTCGGCAACCACGGCTCGCACATGTACCACTCGCACATCAACGCCGCCAAGCAGGTGGGCTCGGGGCTGCTCGGCGCCTTCCTCGTCGACCCCCGGCGGCCGCGGAAGGCGCACCGGGCCGACGTGGACTACGTGATGATCCTCAACGACGGCCTGCACGGCTACACGCTCAACGGCAAGAGCTTCCCGGCCACCGAGCCGGTGGTGGCCCGGCTGGGGCAGACGGTGCGGCTGCGCTTCATGAACGAGGGGATGATGATCCACCCCATGCACCTGCACGGCATGCACATGACCGTGATCGCCAAGGACGGCTGGGACCAGCCGGCGCCGTGGAAGTGCGACACGCTCAACGTGGCCCCGGGCGAGCGGTGGGACGTGCTCGTGCGGTGCGACAAGCCGGGCACCTGGGCCTTCCACTGCCACATCCTGCCGCACGCCGAGGGGGAGCACGGGATGTTCGGCATGGTCACGGCCCTCGTGGTCGAGGACCCCGGGGCCGCCGGGGCCGGCGCGCCCGGCGCGCCTCCCGCGTCGGCCGGGGGGTGACGCCGTGGCGGCAGCCGTGTCAGGGAATCCCGCACACTCCGGCGGCCGAATGCTGACGGCGCGCGCGCGCCCGGCCCCGTACGGTGGAGCCATGCGCCTGCCCCGCCCCGCCCGTGCCCTGCTCGCCGTGCCGCTCGGCGCCAAGCTGGTAGGCGCCCACGTGCTCGTGGCCGCCGCGGCCGCCGGCGTGGCGCTCGGGCTCCCGGCGGACGCCGCGCCGGGTGCCGGGCCGCGCGCGGTGGTGCTCGTGGTGGGGGCGCTGGCCGCCGCGCTCGCCTGCGGCCTGGCGCTCGTGGCCCTCGCGTTGCGGCCGTTGCACGCGCTGGAGCACACGGTGGCGCGCGTGTGGCGGGGCGACCTGGCCGCGCGCGTGCCGCCCTCGCCGCTGGCCGACGCCGCGGTGGCGCGGGTGGGCCACGCGGTGAACGCCATGCTCGACGGGCTCGCGCGGGACCGGGCGCGCATGGCCCGGCTGACCGACGACGTCCTGCGCGCCGGGGCGGCCGAGCGCGCGCGGCTGGGCGGCGAGCTGCACGAGTCCGCCGCGCAGACGCTCGCCGCCGCCGTCTACCAGCTCAGCGCCGCCCAACGCGCGCTCGCCGCCGCGGACGGCGCGCCCGGCGGGCCTCCCGCCGACGCCGCCGCCGCCGTCGCCGGCGTGTCCGCCGCCCAGCGCCTGGTGGCCGACGCGCTCGACGAGGTGCAGGCGCTGGCGCGCGGCATCCGGTCCACCTTCCCGCCCGCCGGCTCCCTCACCGTCCCCGACGATCCATGATGCTGCGCCCCTCCGCGTCCCCCCCGGGCGCGCGCCCCGACGCCCCGGCGCCCGACGTCATCCGTGTGCTCCTGGCCGACGACCACGCCGTGGTGCGGGCGGGGTTACGCGCCGTGCTCCGCGCCGCCCCCGATATCGACGTGGTGGGCGAGGCCGGCGGCGGGGACGAGGCCGTCGCGCTGGCCCAGCGCCTCGCGCCGCACGTGGTGGTGATGGACCTGACCATGGCGCGCGGCGACGGCCTCGCGGCCACGCGCGCCCTCGCCGAGCGCGGGCTCGCGGCGCGCGTGCTCATGCTCACCATGCACAGCGAGGAGGAGTACCTGCTCCCGGCGCTGGAGGCCGGCGTGGCGGGCTACCTGGTGAAGAGCGCGGCCGACCGCGAGCTGGTGGACGCGGTGCGGGCGGTGGCGCACGGCGACGGGCCGTACGTGCGCGGGAGCGCGGCGCGGGTGCTCGCCCGCGGGCTGGTCGCCCGCCAGCAGGACCCGCTCAAGGCGGAGCGCGAGCGGTTCGCGCGGCTGAGCGAGCGGGAGCAGGACGTGCTGCGGCTCACCGCCCAGGGCTACACCGCGCCCGAGATCGGCGAGCGGCTCACGATCAGCCCCAAGACGGTGGACACGTACAAGCAGCGGGTGAACGAGAAGCTGGGCCTCGCGCACCGGAGCGACTACGTGCGGTTGGCGCTGCGCCTGGGGTTGTTGACGGGGTAGGGGCGCGGGGGGATGGGCTCCGCCGGGCCCTCCGCCGCGGGCGGCGGGGCCGGCCGGGTGCTCAGCGGGTGGCGAGCCACGCGGCGACGGGGAGTCCCACCAGGGTCGCGGCGGAAGCCGCGGCGATGCGCACGGCGGTCAGGAGGCGTTGCCGGCGCTCGTGCTCGGTCCCCGCGAGCAGGGAGTAGTGCCCGGGCGAGGCCTCGCGCACCCACCCGCGCGCCGCCATCGCGACGGCGGCGGGGCCGTCGACGCCCGGGAGGTCGGCCAGCGGCCGCGCGGTGGCCGGCGAGACGGCGCCGGCGGCCCGGAACGCGCGATGGTGCCCAGCATCGCGCGTCGCACAACCCGTTAGGCGCGACCCATCGAACGACGCGAACCGAACACGCGGACGATTCGGGTACCCGCCGGGCTGACCGAAGCGGCATTGCGTGAACCCCACGTGACCGGGCTATGGCGTCGGGTTCGCGGTCGGGTCGCGCGCGCCGGGGAGCGCGGAACGTGGCCAGGCGCTCGGCCGAGCGCGCGCCTTCCAGTGCGGCGTACGAGACGGCAGCGGCTGGCGTTGCTGCTCTAGCCGTCACCGGGGCCGTCGCCCCATCGTCGTCCTCGACGGGCGCGTGCGGCCCCCCGCCTGCGCGGGCTGCGTTGGTTATGGCGCGTCGGCCACGGGCTGATACTTCAAGCGTGCTGGGTCACGTGCCTCTCCGGAGAACTCCCGGCTAAGCCCCCAAGGATACCAATACGAGCCCCGTCCGGACACCACGTCCGCCGGGGCTCGGTCGTGCGAGGCGAGAGCGTGCCCGGCCGCGCCACCCCGCCGGCGTCGTCCGCCCGCACGGTGGGACGGCGAGGCGGTCACCCGGCCTCACGGATCAAGTTTGCGAGTCGCGGTGCGACGCTCCGAAGGTCGGGCGACCCCGCCGCCGGGCTCCGGCGGCCGCTGGCGGACGACGTCGACGTGCACGTCACGGTGCCTCTGCGGGTTCGACGAGCGGGGTGCGCGGCGGCGCCGTGCGCCACACGAGCGCGACCTCCTCGGCCGTGAGTCCGTAGGCGGCGAACACCAGGTCGCTCACGGCGCGTTCGCGGCGCCGGGCGTCGGCGGCGCGCTCGCGGAGCGGCGGGGCGGCCTCGCGGTGCGCGTCGAGCAGGCGGCGCAGCGCGGCCGGCGTGAGCCCCTGGCGTCCGCCCCGGCGCTTGCGCACCTCGGCCGCGAAGGCGTCGGGCGCGAGCGCGTCGAAGGTGCCGAGCTGCTCGCCGGGTGTGTCGACGCCGAACTCCACGCGCAGCCAGTCGAGCACGGCGCGGCGCTCGTCGCGCGCGGCCGACGTGCCGTCGACGGGGGCGCGCACGTGCGCCTCGACTGCGGCGCGCGTGGCGTTGTCCGGCCGGGCGACGGGCAGCTCGCGCAGGCGCACGGCGGCCGGGTTGAGCGCGTCGTCCTTCATGTGGCCGAGGAAGCGCCAGTTGTGCCACCAAAGGAGGGGCGAGTTGATGACGCCTAACAGGTAGAGGTCGTCCGTCGGGAGGAAGAACGTCTTGTCGTTTCCATACAAGCCGCGTGAGTCGTAAGCGTACGACGGGTAGAACTGGATGACCTGGTAGAACAGCTTGGGGCGCTCGAATCGCGCGTAGTACGCGCACGCGCGCAGCTCCCACCAGTAGCGCCCCTTGTCGGACCGGCCGCGCAGCTTGGCCTCGTGCTGCTTCATGTGTCGGTGTACCGCCGGGTACGCCGCGGCGAATAGCCCCTCTGCGTCATCTCCACCGTCGCGCCAGGGCCAGTCGTGGTCCGCGCTCGAGTCGAGGCGCAGCAACCAGCGGTCGTCCCACGACGCCTGCCAGCGCTCCACATCTTGACCACGCAGGTATGGCTTGAGGAGGTCCGCTGATCGGGCGTCCTCTTGAATCAGCGCGGAGCGTTCGGCGCCCGTGAGCAGGAACGCGTCGTTGTAGCCGGTCTTCAGCCCGTAGAGCGGCTCAACTCCGGCGTACTCGGCCAAGCGTACTCCATCGCCCCGCATGCGTTGCATGAGCGCATCCGCCTCCGGCGGGTCGAGCGTCCACGGGGACGCGCCGAACCGCGCCCGCGCGATCGGGTACGTCCCCGACATCACCTGGGTCGCCAGCTCCTCCAACCGCAGCACCTCGCGCGGGATCACCGCCGCGCGCACCTCGGTCGGCGCCGCCGCGCCATCCACCGGCCGCTCCGCCACGAGCAGCGACGGGAACACGTCGGCGTCGGGGAAGACCTGCCGCGCGTGCCCCAGGTCCACCACCGCGTCCAGCCACACGGACTCGGCCAGATAGCGCCGGAGCGCCTCGGCGTAGCCCGCTTTGAGCCACTTGTTGGTGACCACGTACGCCAGCCGCCCGCCTGGCTTGAGCAGCCGCAGCCCCAGCTCGTAGAAGTAGACGTACAGGTCCGCCGACCCGTGGTACGTGGCGAACCGCCGCTGCCAGTGCGGCTTGTAGGCGCCAAGCAGCTCGGCGCGCACGTACGGCGGGTTGCCCACCACCACGTCGAACAGCCCGGCCGCCGGCATGCCCCCCGGGTCCGCCGCGCCGTTAGGCGACCCGCCGCCCCCACCCAGCGCGCCGAACGCTGCCGCCCAGTCGAACGCGCGCGGGTCGAGCGCGGGGTCGCCCACCACGCTGTTGCCCGCCCGCACGTTGCGGTCCAGGTCGGTGAGCACCTTGCCGCGCTGCGCCGTCTTGATCCACACCGAGAGCCGGGCGATGTCGACCGCCTCGGCGTTCAGATCCACGCCGAACAGGTTCTCCTGCAGGATGGTCCGGTCGGGGTCGAACAGGCCGAGCCCCTGCGGGCGCAACTCCTCGAGCGTGTCGGCGGCGCGGGCGTACTCGGCGTGCAGCTGGTCGAACGCCTCGATGAGGAACGCTCCGCTCCCGCACGCCGGATCGAGCACGCGCACCGTCGGCAGCTCGGCCAGCCACGCCTCCCAGAACCCGACCAGGGCCGTGCGCTGCCGGTCGTTGAGCCGCTCGGCCACGTAGGCCCGCGGGTCGCCGAGGGCGCGCCACCCGGTCCCCTTGGGGTCCTTCTCGCGCGCGGCCGTCTCCTGCCGGGCCCGCAGCCCCTCGAAGCGGCGCGCGAGCACCGGGCCCAGCGCCTGCTGCACCAGGTAGCGCGTGAGAAACCGCTGCGTGTAGAACGCCCCCTCGCGCCGCCGGCGCGACGCGGCCGCCCCCGCGATCCCACCCCCGCCCCCCGCCCCGCCGCGGGCGCGGCCCCGTCGGCCGGGCGGCGGGCGTCGGCCGGCGGGGCCGCCGCGGGCGGCGCGGTGAGCGACGTGCGCAGCGCCTCCAGGTCCGAGATGGACTGTTCGAAGATGTGCCCCAGGATCTCGACGTCCACGAGCGGCGCCGCCTCCGCCACGTCGGCCGCGGCCGCGCCGGGCACCCGGTAGTCGTAGCGCCCGAGCCGCGCCACCTGCCGGCACACCGCGTCGCTCACGGCCAGGGCGCGGTCGAGCACCGCGTCGTCGGCGAACAGCCCGCCGTTGTAGCGCGGGATGTTGAGGTCCGGGCTCCCCCGGTCCACCGCGCGGAAGAGGCCGCGGAAGTTCTCCCACACCGGGCGCGGGTTGTACGGGTCGCGGTGCGCGAACGCCTGGGCGAGCGTCTCGGCCGGCAGGAGCCCGCGGTCCTCCGCGAAGGCCACGAACAGCGCGCGGTCGAGCAGCCGCTGCGTCGCCTCCAGCACCGCCGCGGGCGCGACGCCCGGGTTGTCGCGCCGGAGCGCGTCGAGCACGTCGCGGCGCACCTGCGCGTACTCGGCGTAGAACGCCTGCGTCAGCCGCTCGCCCGCCGCCGCCGACTCGGCCAGCAGCTCGGCGAGGTGGCCCCGGGCCCCTTCCGCGTTCGGCACCACGCGCTCGGCGCCGAGCACGTACACGAAGCCCGCGAGCGCGCGGCGGTCCGCGGCGAGCTGAGCGACGTCCCACCGCTCGTAGGTGCGCTGCGTGCTGCCCTTGTGGTAGAGCCGCACCTCGCGGCAGTTGGTCACCACCGCCCAGTCGCACGGCAGGTTGATGGCGTACCGGTACGCCTGGTCCACCGCCGAAATGCGCCGGCCCGCGAACGGGCGGTCGAGCGGGTCGCGCGGGCCCTTGCCCTCGACCGCCACCACGTAGTCGCGCCGCTCCGCCGTGAACCGGCCGAGCACCGCGTCCGCGACCTTCCCGTCGGCCTCCACCCACGCCTCGCGCGAGAGCGTGTACGCGCCCGCGGCGTCGCGCGCCACCGGCGGCCGGTAGCCGAGCCCCTCGACGAAGACGTCGCTCAGGAAGTCGGCGAGGAGCTCGGTCTCCTTGTACTGCGCGGCCCCCGCTCCGCCGAGGAGGGCCGCCCACCGCCGGAGCCGCGCCTGCAGCCCGTCCGCCGCAGGTGGGAGGGCGAACGCCGCCACGCGCGGGGCCAGCGCGTCGGGGCGGAAGAGCGGCTGGACGTCAACGGGCATCGCGCGGCGGCAGAGGCGGGGCGGTTCGGCGGCGGGCGGCAGCGAGCGGCGGCGTGAAGCGTAGCCGGGGCCCCACCCGCGTGCGACGTGGGGCACAAAGCAGGAGCTGGTGCGCGCCCGTCAACCCGGCGCGAGCCCGGAAAGGCTCATCTTGAGCCGTTTCTGAGCCTTTGCCTGAGCCTATTGGGCCTTTCGCGTGCGGTCGTTGGGTGGCTGGGGCCGGTCGCGCGGCGACGACCCTGGTGCGACCTAGAGCGCCGCCGGCGCTGTGTCCGCGAGGACGTAGTGCACGCCGACCCCGCGCGTGCCGGCTTTCCGTAGGGCGCCCGCCCGCGTGAGCGTCTCGAGCTCGCGCGAGGCGGTCGCCTTCGACACGCCGAAACGGGCCTGGTACTCGGCGTTGGTGAGCCGGCCCGCCGGGCCGGCCGCGGCGAGGAAGTCGAGCGCGGCGAGTTGCCGCGCCGTGAGCCCCGCCCCCGCCCACCGCTCCGCCGCGGGCACCGCCCGCCGGAGCGTGACCGTGAAGGCGTCCGCGTCGGCCGCGAACTCCGGGTCGGGGAGCCCGGCCTCACGGCACGCTCGGATGATGCGCGTCGTCCCGGTGCCGTACCGCTCCACGCGGTAGTCCATGAACAGCGCCGCCGCCACGAGCGGGTTGCGCCGCTCCGAGCGGTGCGGTGCCTCGCGCAACGACGCCAGCGTGACCCCCGGCAGCAGCCCGCCCGGGTTCGCGATCACCAGCCGGTCGGGGAACAGCTTGACCTCGACGTCTCCGCCAGCCCGCAGGTAGTCGCGGTGCACGACGGCGTTCGTCACCGCCTCGCGCAGCGCCGCGGGCGGGTACGGCACCCGCTCGGCGCGCTCACCCCCGCCCGCGCCCACCACCATCGTGGGCGGCGCCGCGGCTTCGAGCTGCCGCAGCGTCGCGTCGATCTGCTCGAACACGGTGCCGCCCGCGTCGGGATACGCCGTGAAGTCGTCGTTCGTGCGGAACACCGCCATGCGCACCACCGCCGCGCGCACGTGGCGCTGCGGCCGCCGGCCGAAGAGGAGAAGGGCGGCGTTGGTCGGCCGGCCGTCGGGCGCGAGCAGGTCCAGGTTGCCGAGGACCACGTCGAGCGGGTCGGTGTCGCGCATCCCGGCCGGGAGCCGCGGGTTGGCGCGGCCGGCCGCCCGGCGCACGAAGGCGCGCACCGCCTCGGCGTCCACGTCGGCGTCGAGCGTCGCCTCGGCGGGGAGCGCGTCCCACGTGCGCCCGGCCTGCGCGATGAGCCGCGCGCCGACCTCCTCGTCCGCCATCTCGATGCTCGCGGTGCCCACGCGCTTGTAGTAGCGGCCGTCGAGCCGGACCAGGCGCGCGGCGGGGCGCACGACGACCGCGAGCACCCGGTGCCCGGCGTGCTCCTCGACGGCGACCGTGGGCGTGAGGTGCAGCTTGGTGTCGCACAGGTTGGCCACGAGCCGCTGCTGGGCGTCGTCGGCCGCGGTGCCCACCACGGCGCCGTCGTCGCGCACGCCCACGTACAGCGTGCCGCCCCGGGTGTTGGCGAACGCGCACAGGTCGCGGAGCGCCTTGTCCGTCCACGCCTCCTTGCACTCGACCGTGTCGCCCTCGGCGAGGACGACGGGCGAAGCCGCCCCGGGCGCCGGCGACGGGGCAGCCACGGCCTACCGGCCCCGCCCGCGGCGCGGCGTGGCCCGCTCGACCACCGCGGCCAGCGGGACGCCCAGGACGTCGCACAGCGCGTCGAGGAGCTCGGCGTCGAGGTAGCGCACCGCGCCGCGGCTGCGGGTCAGGCGGTACAGGGTCGACGCGTTGATGCGCCCCTCCGACCGGCGCGCGACGGCGTGCGCGGTGAGCTGGTGCTCGTCGAGCAGCTCGGGGAGGCGGAGACGCACGGGCACGCCGGCAAGATGCCAGCCCGCGCCGTGCGTGTCAAATGTCACACGTGCTAGCTCTGAGATCCCGCGGCAGCCGGCGCGGTCCGGGCCACCCCCGCCCGGTTCACCGCAGGTGCCGCCGCGCCCACCACAGCCGCTGCAGCACGGTGAGGTACACCAGGACCGCCATGAGCCCGAACAGCTCGGGCAGCCGGGCGGGGACCGCGAGGAAGAGCGTGTACAGCACCACCGTCTCGGCCCCGGCGACGAGCCCGGGCGGCATGGTCACCGTCGTGCGCTCGCCCCGCGCGGCGGCGCCCGCGCCGCGACGCTCCAGCACGGCCGCCAGGTACATCCACGACGCGGCGTTGACGAAGAAGCTGCCGAGCAGCGCCGCGCACGCCGCGAGGACCGGGGCCGTCGGCCGGCCCAACGCGAGGCCGGTGGGCACGGCCGTGTAGACGGCGAAGTCGAGCAGGATGTCCAGGTAGCCGCCGAAGTCCGTCTGGCGTCCGTGCACGCGGGCGAGGGTGCCGTCGAGGCCGTCGAGCAGGCGGTTGAGGGCCCAGAGGACGAGCGCCAGCGTGTACGCCCGGCGCCACCCGGCCGCGCCGGCGCCGAGGCCGGCGAGGAAGGCGAGCAGCGTGACCGCGTTAGGCGGCACCCCCGGGCCGAGCCACCGGGCGAGCGGGTCGAGGAGCCGGTCCTTGAGGGCGCGGAGGAAGACGTCGAACACGCGGCGGGCGGCGGCTGGAAAGGGGGCGTTAGGCCGGAAAGATGCTCAGCGCGCCCGGGTCGGCGCGGACGCGGACGCGCGCCCCCGCCGCCGGCGCGTCGCCCGGCGCCACCGTCACCTCGACCACGGCCGGGGGCGCGTCCCCGGGGGCCCCGTCCAGGCGCACCCGCGCGGCGGTCTGCCGCGCGCGGTGGCGCACCGCGAGCACGGTGCCGGCCGCGCCGTCGTCTACCGGGCCGTCATCGTCGCCCGCCCCGATCACGGTCAGGGTCAGGACGTCCGGGCGGGCCACCGCGACCGCGGGCCCGTCCGGCACGCCGCGGGCGGGGCAGGTGCCTAACGCCGAGCGGAACAGGCCCGCGTCCGCCCGCCCGGGCACCTCGGCCCCCACGCCCAGGAACCGCGCCACGGCGAGTGACGCCGGCCGCGCGAACAGTGCCGCGGGCGGCGCGACCTGCAGCAGCCGCCGCTCGGCGAGCACGGCCACCCGGTGCGCCACGAGCCCGGCCTCGTCGAGGTCGTGGGTGACGAGGACGAGGGCGGCTCCGGCGTCCTCCTGCGCCCCCACGATCGCCCCGCGCACCTCGTCGCGCAGCGACGGGTCGAGCGAGGAGAGCGGCTCGTCGAGCAGGAGCACGGCGGGGCGCGCGGCCACCGCGCGAGCGAGGGTCACGCGGTGGCGCTGGCCGCCCGACAGCGTGTGCGGCATGCGGTCGCCCAACGCCTCCAGGCGGACGAGCGCCAGCGCTGCGTCCACCTGCCGCGCGAGTTCGGCGCCGCGCACGCCGCGCAGGCGGAGCGGGAAGGCCACGTTCTCGCGCACGGTGAGGTGCCCGAACGGGGTGGGCGTCTGGTGCAGGTAGACGGCGTCCCTGCGCTCCGGCGGCAGCGCCGTCACGTCGCGCGGCGGGGCGCCCGGGCGCGCGACGCGCACCCGCCCCGCGCGCACCGGCGCGAGGC
>ERZ1066119.1754-NODE-1754-length-10482-cov-4.424187_pt1 | contig 10482 bp, 10 predicted proteins | sample MGYA00382766_ERZ1066119 | MGnify/ENA primary metagenome ERZ1066119 (study PRJEB33369, sample SAMEA5778349) | biofilm metagenome | biome: Industrial cooling water; feature: Water cooling tower basin; material: Biofilm | place: United Arab Emirates | collected...
CGAAAGCGTCACCACGCCGGGCAAGGGCGAGATCAAGACCACCGGCAAGCTCGGCGAGGTGATGCAGGAGTCGATTCAGGCGGCGATGAGCTTCGTCAAGGCGCGCGCGCCCGCCTTCGGGGTCAAGCCGTCGATCTTTGCCAAGAAGGACATTCACGTCCACTTGCCCGAAGGGGCGGTGCCCAAGGACGGGCCGTCGGCCGGCATCGGGATGGTCACCGCGATGATCTCGACGCTGACCGGCATCGCGGTTCGGCGCGACGTGGCGATGACCGGCGAGGTCACGCTGCGCGGCAAGATCCTCGACATCGGCGGTGTGAAGGAGAAGATCCTCGCTGCTTACCGTGCGGGGCTCCGGCACGTGATCCTTCCGGCTGGCAACGAGCGGGATCTTCGCGACGTTCCTGCAGACGTGCGCGAAGGCATGCTCTTCCACTTCGTTCAGCACATGGACGAGGTCTTCGCCTTCGCGCTGACACAGAGGCCCGACGAGGCCCAGCCGCAGATCCAGCCACTGACGGAGGTCTCCTCCGGAAAGCAGAGGAAGAAGATCTCCGCGCAGGCACGTCCCGATGAGGAGCCGACTGAGTAGGTCAGCGTCGCGCCGGTCCGGTGAAGCCTGTGATCCGCGGCTGGAATAGATGCCCCGCGTGCCGTAGCTTCGAGCATGGCTAAAACGTACGCGAAGCTTCTATTTCCGCTTGCCGTCGCCGGGGCGCTCGCGGCGTGCAACCGGGGCGCCGACGCAGAGGGTGAGTCCGCGGGTGCGGCGGACGAACAGGAGACCCCCACCTATCAGTACAACCGCGAGTACATCTTCCTGCAGCCCGGCGGTGACGAGCCGCTGATCGTGCCCTTCACCTTCCAGACGTGGGATCTGGGGGATGAATACGAGCGCGGTGCCCGTGGCTGGGTCGCCCGCGGAGCTACCTGGGATCGCTTCATCGACGCCGTCGCTACCACATCTCCCGCGGGAGGGGTCTGGCAGGTCCTCCCCCAGCCCGACCTCACCCTCACCGCTGGCGGAGCGACTGAGCTGGAGGCAATCGAGTTCCAGCGGGCGGAGCGACATCTCCGGATGTATATCGATCGGGCCCGAACTGGCTGGCATCAGGGAGGCGAGACCCGCTTCAGGCTTCTTCAGGGGCGGGTGGCGATCGGCTCCGAGGAGGTCGCCGGGCCGATCTTCGAGGTTCTCAGGATCGAGCGAACGCTCGAGGACGGCTGGCCCCCCGCAGAAGATTTCGACGCGATCTACCTCACCAGCGGCGATTCGCTGCAGCTGGTTCTGGCGGAGACGATCGGAACCGCCGATCAGGAGCCGGAGTGGGCGTGGGCACGTACTTCCGCGGGTGAACGCAGCTGGGACGCGGCCGACATCCGCTGGGCCGAGCTCGCCCCATTCGAAGAAGCCCGACGCGACATCCCGATGCGCTGGACCTTCGCAGTACCGGCCGGGGAGATCACTGGCGAGATCTCAGCGATCGGTTACGACGCGGTCCTGGGCCCCGAGCGCGGTGCCCGCCACGCGGTCGAGATCCGCTTCAATGTCGAGGGCTGGGTGGAGATGCAGGGGGTGAGACGGGATGTGGTGGGGATGATTAGACATACGCAGCAGTAGGCTATCGGCTGTCAGTTATCAGCTATCTGTTGGGTCGAGGTGGTGGTACAGGTTAGAAGTAGAGTCCGCCGGACCTGATAGCTGATAGCTGATAGCTGACAGCCGATAGCTGATAGCTGTTCAGCCTCTCACGCTGAGTCTTCGTTGCTCCCGGCTTCCGCGTCAGCATCGCGGGAGCGGGCGATGATGCCGATCAGGAGGCCGGCAATGCCGATGGCGAGGGCGACGCCGGTGATCCACTGGTTCTCCGTCATCACGCCGGCGAACCAGATGCCGGCGGCGAGGAAGAATAGGCCCACCCGCAGTGCCATGTAGCGTTTGCTGCCTACCCTGATTCGTTCCGTCATCCGTGTCAGCTTCGCCTGTTCAGGAAGGTTCTTACGCCCTCCTTCTTCGATTCGGTCGTGCGTGCGAGGACGTTGATGTAGGCGCCCATCTGGATGGCAGAGTCGAAGGAAAGGGTCTCCTGCTCGTAGAGAAGGCGCTTGGCGAGCATCACGGCAGTGGCCGAGTGGCCGGCGAGCTTTCGAACCAAGTCAAGACCCTCGGTGGAGAGGCGATCTTCAGGGTAGACGCGCGAGACCAGGCCGAAACGTTCGGCCTCTGCGGCCGAGTAGCTTTCGCCGAGCGCGACCATCGCGAAGGCGCGCTTCTCCGAGACGTTCCGCCGCAGGATCGCAGTGACCATTGCAGGGACGAAACCGATGGAGGTCTCTGGAAAGCCGAAGCTGGCGCTCTCCGAGGCGAGCACCAGGTCGCAGGCGACGGCGAGTCCGCATCCACCTGCGAGTGCGCGGCCGCGGACGAGCGCGACTACCGGTTTCCTGAGCGTTCTGATTTGAACGAACAGCTGTGCGAGGGAGGACACGGCAAGGAGGTTCTCCGGCACTGTCGCCCTCGTCGCGACCTCGAGTTCCGCCAGGTCGGCCCCGGCGCAGAAATCATCCCCTGCCCCTTCGATCGTAACAACGGTGACTGCAGCGTCAGCTTCCAGCTGACCGAGTCCCTGGAGGAGCGCCAGAACAAGTGAGCGATCGAGGGCGTTCCGCTTCTCCGGCCGGTTCAGCGTCAGTCGCCCGATCCCACCGTCGACCTCGACCAGCAGCGAAGCGTGCTCCTCGCTCATCGCGCCTCCATCGCGAGGGCGGCGATCTCCTCCGGGACCTCTACCTCCATCCGCAGCATCGCCGTTGAAAGCGTCTTACCCTGCGCGTCCGTCCGCAGCGAGACGGTTCCTCCACCGCCCAGCGCCTTGTGGAGCAGGAAGTTGAGCGCCTCCAGGTTAGGCAGCTCGAATCGTTCGACCTCACCGAAACAGATCCCCTCGAAGTGCTTCTTCACCCGCTCGACCGTCAGCAGCTCTACCAGCAGCGGGTAGAACTCCGGCCGCAGCGCGATCACGCCGACGTTGGCCGTGTCCCCCTTGTCGCCGGAACGGGCGTGGGCGAGGTGAAGAAGCTGGATCTTTCGGGTCGCCATCAGCCGCTGTAGTTCGGCGCTTCGCGGGTGATCGCCACTGTGTGCGGGTGTGACTCGCGGAGACCGCCGCCGGTGATGCGGACGAACTGGGTCCTGGTGCGGAGCTCCTCGATGTCGCCCGCCCCGACGTAACCCATCCCGGAGCGCAGTCCGCCAACGAGCTGGTAGATCGTGTCGGCCACTGCACCCTTGTAGGGAACACGCCCTTCGATGCCCTCCGGGACAAACTTCCGGGCGTCGCTCTCCTCCTGGAAATAACGGTCGGCGGAGCCCTCCTGCATCGCGCCGAGGCTTCCCATCCCGCGTACCGTCTTGAAGCGACGGCCTTCCAGGAGGAACGCCTCGCCCGGGCTCTCGTCGGTGCCGGCGAACATCGATCCCATCATCGCCGACTGGGCACCGGCGGCCATAGCTTTTACGAGGTCTCCGGAATACTTGATACCACCATCGGCGATGATTGGGACCTCGCCCTTTACGCCCTCCACGGCCTCCATGATGGCGGTGAGCTGCGGAACGCCGACGCCGGTGACCACGCGCGTGGTGCAGATCGAGCCGGGCCCGACGCCCACTTTCACCGCATCAACGCCGCGCTCCACGAGCGCCGCGGCTCCTCCACGAGTTGCAACGTTCCCGGCGATCAGCTGCACGTCCGGAAAGGCCTCGCGGGTGCGGGCGACCGCCTGAAGCACGCCCTCCGCATGCCCGTGCGCTGTGTCGAGCACGAGCACATCCACGCGTGCGTTCACCAGCTCGCGCGCACGGTCGAGGTCACGTATCGAGGCGCCGATCGCCGCCCCCACGCGAAGCCGCCCGCCCTCGTCCTTGCAGGCGTTGGGAAACTGACGGCGCTTGTTGATGTCCTTGAAGGTTATCAGCCCGGCGAGCTTGCCGTTCGCATCGACCACGGGAAGCTTCTCGATCCGGTTCCGATGCAGGATCTGCTCGGCCTCAGCCAGAGAAGTTCCGAACGGCGCGGTGATCAGACCCTCACTGGTCATTACATCGGCGACTCGCTTATCGAAATCGGTCTCGAAGCGGAGGTCGCGGGAGGTGAGGATGCCGGCCAGCTCGCCATTCTCGCCAACCACCGGAAAGCCGCTGATAGAGTAGCGCTCCATCGACCGACGTGCATCGCGGAGGGTGTCGTTCACCGAGAGAGTGACCGGCTTCTCGATCATCCCGCTCTCGGAGCGCTTCACCCGATCGACCTCGGAAGCCTGCTGGTCGATCGTCATGTTCTTGTGGATGATCCCGATGCCACCTTCCCGCGCCAGGGCGACAGCCATACGCGACTCGGTGACTGTGTCCATCGCCGCGGCGATGAGCGGGACTGGAAGCTTGATCTGGCGGGTGAGGAACGACTCTATGCGTGTGTCGCGGGGGTGAACCGTCGAGTGGCCGGGTACCAGCAGCACGTCATCGAAGGTGAGCCCCTCACCGAGAATGCGCGGGGGCAACTTCTCGGATCGGATCATATAACCTCCATAAAGCGGCGAGCCCGTCGGCACCTGAAGAGCTGCGAAAGCAGGCTCTGGGTGCGACGGGCTTCTGTGTTACAAAGCTGAACGGGATGCTCCATGCGAGAAGATATCGGCGCTCAGCAGGCGCCGTCAACTCACCGCAGCGAGTCGATATCGATGACCGGCGGCAGCGGATTGGAGGGTGGCGGGGCGGTAGCCGGAGCGGGTGGCTGAATCACCGCCACGTCAGTCTTGTCGCGCGGCGCCTCAGCCACTGAACGAATCCCATCCTCGAGATCCTTCAGCAGCGAACGCCCTACTTTCGAAAGGTCCGCCACGACTTTGTCGGCCGTGCTTACCGCGCCAAGGGTGCCGCGAATCGCGCTCATACCGACTCCATTCAGCCGCATCTGGTCCTCGAGCTTCTCCCCGAACTTCCGCAGCGGAGAGACCGCCGGACGGACCCCATCACGCGCGTATTTCGAGCTGAGGAATTCCACATAGTCGAGAACCTGATAAAGCCGCTCCTCAGGAAGCGCCTCCAGGTTCCGCATCAAGCGCTCGCGCAGTAAGTCATGCATTGGTTCCGATTGTATTGGTTACCAGGTACCGGTTTTCCTCCAGCGACAATCAAATTCATCAGTTGACCCTGAACCCTCGTGCTCAGGCCGACCACGCTAATACGCACGATCAAACTGATGGCTTACGACCGATAGCTGGTAGCTTGATCAAAATTGACTCCGCACTGACAAAGACTCTACCTTCCAACTTCCTTCAGTGCTGAACAACGTGAGAACATTCCGGTCGAAATGGTTCTGCTCCCGCTAAACCACATCGATCCATCGAATGAGTCGGTGGATCTGTACGATACTTGGCTGGCCGGGATCGAGGCGGCGCTGGCCCGTGGTGACGACCGCTGGGAGCTGTGTCGACGCACGATGACGGAGCTTTACTACCCCGGGCTTGCAGGAGCCGATCCAGCGACCCTCCCGGTGGGAATTCGGGTCGCGCTGGCGCAGATGGACGCCCGGAATGTAACGCTGGAGCCTGAGTACTACGGCGAATGCGATCAGAAGCGCTTCCAGGAGCGTAAGCCGCTCATCTGGATGTGGCAGCTGTTCGACAAGTCACCGCTGGGTGGGAATATCCACCTCGGCGTCCGATTCCGTCGGGTTCTCGCTCCGTACATCTTCAAGCGCGTCGGCAAGAACTTCAAGGCATTCCACTTCGTCGAGTTCTCGTACGGCTACAACCTCGAGGTCGGCGACGATGTGGTCGTGCATCGCAACGTGCTCCTCGACGACCGCGGCGGCATCGTCCTCGGCAATAAGGTGTCGATATCGGACTATGCCAACGTCTACTCGCACACGCACTCTATCGTCGACCAGCTGGACGTGACGAACGCGAAGACGGTCATCTGCGACGGCGTGCGGATCACCTATCACGCGACGGTGCTTGCCGGCACGCACGTAGGTGAGCAGTCGATGGTCGGAGCGATGGCCGTGGCTACACGCGACGTGCGGCCCTGGCATGTCAATGTCGGCATCCCGGCGAAGGGTGTTCGGGTGAAGCCGAATGCGCCGCCGGAGGCGTACAAGACGACGATTGTCAAACCGCGGGCAGAAGGCGAAGCGGCGGGAACTGATCCCGGCAGCTGAATTAGCTCTACGTCTTCGTGAGGCGGCGAGTTTCGTCTCCCTTGGGAACAACATTGTCACCACAGGCGACACGGAGGAACAGAAACAGGGAATATAGGACGGAAACGGAAATCCTTTCTCGCTGTCCCCCCTCTTTTCCTCCGTAATCCTCTGTCTCCTCTGTGGTGAAGGAGAGGATGCTGAACCCGGCACATCGTCTGCTATTCCCCACGCTTTTCCGATCCTCCGTACCCTGGCTCCACCCTCATGACAGACACAGTCGAGCATCTTCGAGCGCACCGTGAGCGCCACCTCGAGGAGCTGAAGGATTTCGTCCGTATCCCCAGCATCAGCGCGAAGTCGGAGCACAAGGAAGATGTACGGCGGGCGGCGGAGTGGGTCGCAGCGCAGATGCTGGCAGCCGGGCTGCAGAAGGCGGAGCTGCATCCAACCGCGGGGCACCCGATCGTGGTTGGCGAGTGGCGCGGGGCACCCGGCGCGCCGACGCTGATTGTGTACGGACACTACGATGTGCAGCCAGCGGAGCCACTCGATGAGTGGTCCTCCCCGCCCTTCGAGCCGACGATCCGTGATGGGAAGCTCTTCGCCCGCGGGGCGGTCGACGACAAGGGGCAGGTCTTCATGTACCTGAAGGCGGTGGAGGCGCACATCGCGGCCGGCGGCAAGCTGCCGGTGAACGTGGTGTTCGTTGTGGAAGGTGAGGAGGAGATCGGCTCGCCGAACCTCGAGCCCTTCCTGGAGCAGAATCAACAGCTGCTGGGCTGCGACGCGGTGCTCATCTCGGACACCGGGATGTTCGCTCCGGGGCTTCCGTCGATCACCAAGGGACTGCGTGGGCTCGCCTACATGGAGATCCGCGTCCAGGGGGCGCGCTCCGACCTTCACTCAGGCTCCTACGGAGGCGCAGTCGTAAACCCGGCGAACGCGCTGGCCAAGATCATCGCTCAGCTGCACGACGAGCAGGGACGCGTCACCGTTCCCGGCTTCTACGACGAGGTGATGGAGATTCCTGCAGCCGAGCGAGAGCAGATCGCTGGGCTGCCGCATTCTGAGCAGGAGCTCCGGGCGGAAGTCGGCTCGCCCGCGCTGGGTGGCGAGCAGGGATACAACGCGCTCGAGAGGATATGGGCGCGGCCTACCCTGGACGTGAATGGTCTGCTTTCCGGTTACACCGGCGAGGGCGCCAAGACGGTGCTTCCAGCCAGGGCAATGGCCAAGGTCTCGATGCGGCTCGTACCGGACCAGCGTCACCTGGACATTGAGCAGAAGTTCGTCGACTACGTGAAGTCGCTGGCTCCGCCAGGAGTCACCGTGGAGGTCGAGGCCCTGCATGGCGGGGAGCCGTGGTACGCGGACCCGGAGCACCCCATCTTCGACAAAGCTTCGGCGGCCCTCCAGAGCGCGTTCGGCAAACCGCCTGTGTTCATCCGCGAAGGCGGCTCGATCCCGATCGTGAGGGCGTTCCAGACCATCCTCCACACTCCCGTCGTGCTGATGGGATTCGCCCTGCCCGGCTGCAACGCGCACGCGCCGGATGAATGGTTCTCCCTGGACAACTTCGCCCGCGGAACAGAGGCGATCGCAACATTTTTCGACGAGGCCAGCGGCCTCTCCGGAGGCGCATGAGCGGCAATCTTTCAGAAGCGCAGCAGTTCATCGAGGCACACACCCAGCGGGTCCAGCCTCTCTTCCGCGAGTCGAATCTCGCTTCGTGGGAGGCTGCGACGACGGGCAGTGAGGAAGCGATACAGCGGTCTGCCGAGATCCGCACCAGGGTGAAGCAGATCTACTCTGAAAAGGAGAGCTTCGAGAGCGTGCGCCGGCTGCGCGCAGGGGGACCAACGGGCGACGCCCTGATCGATCGCCAGCTTCTTCTCCTCGAGCACGCCTACACCGAGAACCAGCTCCCGCCGGAGATGATCGAGGAGCTCACATTTCGGGAGTCGGAGCTGGAGCGGATCTTCTACAACTTCCGGGCGACTGTCGACGGGAAGGAGCTCTCCAACAACGGGCTGCGCGACCTGCTGCAGGGGGAGCTGAACAACGCCCGCCGCCGTGAGGTCTGGGAAGCAAGCAAGGCAATCGGCGCCAGGATCGCCCCACTTCTGCTCGACCTCGTCAGGCGCCGCAATCAGGCGGCGCGGGATCTCGGCTTCACGAACTACTACTCGATGGAGCTGGAGCTCCAGGAGATCGACGAGGACGAGCTGTTCGCTCTGCTGGCTGACTTCAGCGACCGCAGTGATGAGGCTTTCCGCGAGCTCAAGGGCCGCCTGGATGCGGAGCTGGCCGCGCGGTACGGCGTCTCGGAGAACGAGGTCCGGCCGTGGCACTGGGACGACTTCTTCAGCCAGGAGGCGCCCGCCTTCGGCGAGGTCGACCTCGACCCGATCTTCGCGCCTCTGGACCATGAGGCGGTCGCGCGCGACTACTTCGCGGAAATCGGGCTTCCGGTGGAAGATGTTCTGAAGCGGAGCGACCTTCACGAGCGCGACGGCAAGGACCAGCACGCGTTCTGTACCGACATCGATCGTGAGGGAGACGTGCGGATGCTCTGCAACCTCCGGCCGAATGAGCGCTGGATGGGAACGCTGCTGCACGAGCTCGGGCATGCCGTCTACGACAAGTACATCCCGCGTACTATTCCTTACCTGCTTCGTACCGCTGCGCACACGCTCTCGACGGAGTCGATCGCGATGTACTTCGGAAGGCTTACGCGCGATCCGGAGTGGCTGCGTCAGACGATCGGAACGACGCTCGATCCGGAGCAGGAGGCAGCGGTGCACGAGCAGCAGCGCCTCTCGATGCTGGTGGCGATGCGCTGGATGCTGGTGATGGTGCACTTCGAGCAGGCAATGTACGCGAACCCGGATCGTGAGGACCTCAACAGCCTGTGGTGGGATTTCGTCGAGAAGTATCAGCTGATCCGGCGGCCGGAAGGACGGAACGAGCCGGACTGGGCGACCAAGCTGCACCTGTCGCTGGCGCCCGTTTACTACCACAACTACCTGCTCGGCGAGCTGATGGCGTCGCAGCTGACGCACGCGATGCGGGAGCTTCCCGGCGGGTCGGCGGATGCCGGATTTTTCCTGCAGGAGCAGATCTTCTCGCGGGGTGCGACCCTGCCGTGGAACGAGCTGCTGCGTGAGGCGACGGGTGAGCCGCTCTCGGCCGGTCACTTCGTCGATCAGTTCGTGGGGGAGCCGCTCGCCGGCGGCGCCTGAGCCCTAGTGCGCCAGAGGCGCCCCCAGCTTCACCTCGGCACCTGCTTCGAGCCCCTGGTTCAACCGGACCTGGGGCTCGAAGAGCATTACGATCGTGGATCCCAGGTGGAACGCCATGATCTCACCCCCGGTTTCGACCGGCCTGGGAGGATCGTAGCTCCGGCTTTGAATGGAGAGCGGACGGCGATTCGTCACCCATGTCTCCCTGCCGGTCCCACCCCACTCGCGGTCGAATGCGGCCGAGATCCGACCCACGTTGTACGCTCCCACCGCGACGACCGGTATCCTCCCCGCCACGCTGTCGACGTAACAGATCAGCCGCTCATTTCGCGCGAATAGCCGCGGGACGTGCATCACCGCGGGTCCATTCACAGGCAGCAGCGTTCCGGGGATGTAGGTGCCGCTGGAAATCGTGCCGGCGATCGGCGTATGGATCCGGTGATAGTGGCGCGGGCTGAGGTAGATCGTCAGGAACGATCCTCCCTCGTAGCGTATCGCCTCCGCCTGATCGGCGAGAAGCTCTGCAATGGAGTAGCTGTGTCCCTTGGCCTGGATTGCTTTCCCTGCGGTGACTTCGCCGAACTGGCCGATGATGCCGTCTACCGGAGAGGCAATGATCGCGGAGTCGGCAGGCCACTGGCGCGCCCCCTCCTTGAGGTGGCGAACGAAGAACGCGTTGATGCTGGGGAATTCCTCCAGATCCGCCGCCACCTCCGAGAGGTCGGCGCCGACAGCGGAGGCAAAAGTCGAGAGGACCCGTCGCCGCACCGCTCGCGGCAGCTGAATATCCGCGATGCGTCCGAAGCTGCGGCTCATCGCCCCCTGGGGCAGCCTGCCGAGGAGTGCGAGGATTATCTGCCAGTTGCGCGTCGGTAGATCAGGGGAGACGTCGGGGACGTATTCCATCGGCTGTGGTAGTTGGATGAGGCGCTTCGGGTGGGGCGATGACCCGTTCGGTGTTACATTTTATGGCTGCGCCTCGCAAGGGTTCGGCCCCTGCGGCCGGCGCTCTTCACCTGTTGATTGACCAGGATCCTGCC
>ERZ1066119.1759-NODE-1759-length-10456-cov-13.566869_pt1 | contig 10456 bp, 7 predicted proteins | sample MGYA00382766_ERZ1066119 | MGnify/ENA primary metagenome ERZ1066119 (study PRJEB33369, sample SAMEA5778349) | biofilm metagenome | biome: Industrial cooling water; feature: Water cooling tower basin; material: Biofilm | place: United Arab Emirates | collected...
TCGATCTGCAGCGCGCAGGCACCGGCCTCGATCATCTTCTTCGCGAGGAGGTAGGTCGCCTCGGCATTGCCGAAGCCGGCGTCGATGTCGGCGATAATCGGCACGACATGGCTCTCGTAACTGTCGATGGCGTTTTCGATGCGCTTGGTTTCGACCTCGTCGCCAGCCTCGCGGGCGGCATCGAGCGCGCGGAACATCCCCCCAAGTTCCCGGGCGTCGGCCTGGCGGAGGAAGGTGTAGATCTCCTCGATAAGCGCGGGGACGCTGGTCTTCTCGTGCATCGACTGGTCGGGCAGGGGCCCAAACTCGCTCCGCAGCGCCGCAATCATCCAACCTGAAAGATAGACGTAGCGGCCCTTGGTCGAACCGAAATGCTTCTTGACGCTGATGATCTCTTGTTGGGCGATGAAGCCATGCCAGGCGCCCAGAGACTGTGTGTAGGCGGCCGGGTCTGCGTCATAGGCTGCCATGTCGGCGCGCATGATCGTGGCAGTGTGACGTGCAATATCGAGCCCGGTGAGGAAGCGGTTCTGCAGTTGCATGCGCGCTGAAGACTCGGCGTGGATCGCATTCCACGGCGCGCCGCCGTCCGTGATGGTCCGAGTCATTTCTCCGATCCGGCGCTGGTACATTACAATCTCCTGCAAACGCTGCTGTTGCTCATAACAGTGCCCCAGCTTGGCCGGGGTTTGCAGGAAAACTTACAGTTAACGCTGTCGCATTAAGGCAGATTGCGGTAATCGTACTGCAAATCTGTCAAGAAAGTTACAGATGGCCGATCCCTCACTCTATGCCGGCCCTGCGCTTCGAAGGCTTCGGCGGCGCGAGAACCTGACGCAGGCCGGAATGGCGCTGCGGCTGCAGATCTCGCCGAGTTACCTCAATCTTATCGAGCGCAACCAGCGGCCCGTGACCGCCCGTGTGGTGGTGCGCCTGATGAGCGAATTCGCCTTCGATCCGCGCGAATTGGCCGCCGACGCGGCGGTTGGCGGGCTCGAAGGGCTAGTGCGCCGCCTCAACGATGAGCGCTTTGCCGATCTCGGCATCGATCGCCACGAGGCGGATGAATTCCTTTCCTCCAGTCCTCAGATCGCCGCAGCCTTTGCCCGCCTCTACGATATGGCGAGGGGCGATCAGGGCGAGGGAGAGGAGCCTCTTACGGCGGCCCGGCGCGAGGTCGAGCGCTGGCGCAACCATTTCGCTGACCTCGACCATGCCGCCGAAGCTCTGTCGGACGAAATGCGTTTGTCCCGCGGCGATCTCGCGGTCGCGCTTGCCGAGCGCCTGCGAGATAAACACCAACTTTCCGTGCGCATATTGCCGCGCGAAGTCATGCCACGGGCGCGGCGCCGGCTGGATCTTCACGCCCGTCAGGTCCAGCTCGCTGAAATGCTCGCGCCCGAATCGCGGGCTTTTGAGCTCGCCTTGCAATTGGCCGCCCTCGAGCAACGCGAGCCGATCGCGCATCTCGTGGCTGGCGCCAAGCTTGCCGATGTCGGCGCTGGCGAGCTGCTCGCGCTTCACCTCGAAAGCTACTTCGCCGCCGCCCTGATCATGCCATACGGCCGCTTCCTGCGCGCCTGCGAGGCGACAGGATATGATCTGCCCGTGCTTCAGCGCCGCTTCGGGGTCAGCTTCGAACAGCTTGCCCACCGCCTCACGACGCTACAGCGCGTGGGACAACGGGGCTTGCCGTTCTTCATGCTCCGCATCGATCGCGCGGGGCAGGTATCGAAGCGATTTCTTGGTGCCAGCGGCGCGGTTTTCCTCGAGTCCGACCACACCTGCCCACTCTGGTGCGCCTCGCGCGCCTTCGAGCGTCCCGGCGAGACACTAGTACAGGCTGTTGCACTTGCCGAGACGGGCGCCGGCCCCTCGCATTGGCTTTGCCTGGCCCGGGCGGGCAGTGGCGACCCCTTTGCGCGGTTCGCGGTGGTATTGGGCCTCGACGCATCGCTGGCAGGAGACCTCGCCTGCGCACGCGGCGTTGGCCTGGCGCGGGAGACGGCTGTGCCAATCGGCCCCGGGTGCCGGCTCTGTCATGTGGCCGATTGTCCGCAGCGCTCGCTGCCGCCGTTGGGGGCTCGCTTGGCTCTCGACCGCGTACAACGCTCCTCGGCGGCGCTCCCATCCGGGGGCACCCACTGATCCAAGCGGAACAAGGCGATGCACCTCGCGTTTGTCGGCCAGCATAAATAGCACAGCGGAGGAATACTTGTGACCGAAGAACGCATCACCGAGACTCATACACCCGCCGGCAATACGCACACGACGCATACAGTCATCCATGATGACAGCGATCGACGTCGTGGCGGGTCTGGCTGGCTGATCGCCCTGCTGCTCCTCTTGGCAGCCGCGGCCGCGATCTATTTCTTCTCGCGCCAATCCGATTCTGAAATCGCGCGTGACAATGCCGTAGCTGAAGCGGCCGACAGCGTGTCCGACGCAGCCAATCAGGTTGGCGAAGCCGCGCAGGACGTTGTCGACGGACAATAAGCACGCGAAACTGCTCGACCGGGCGGCGGCCCGTCATTGGTCCGCCGCCCGTCGATTTATGGCAGTGTCAAGTTTACCGACATTTCACCTCCCTCTGGTAGCGCGGCGGGGTGAACGAACTTGCACTCTCTAACACAACCGCCGCGCCACTGAAGCTCTGCGCCAGCGCGGCTGCGATGGGCGGGACATGGAGGGCTTAATCGCCTTCGTCCTCTTTGGTCTCGCCGCCCTCGGCTGCGCGCTCGCGGCAGGTCTCGTCGCGCGGTCGGGCCAAGCGCAGCGCCGCGATCGGGGAGCGACAGCGTCTGCCCTGCTCGCCACCGCGCTTTGGTGTGGCGGCGTCGCGGCCCTCGGCACTGGGGCATCACAGAACCAGCCAGTCGAGATCCTTCGCAATGCGGCGTGGATTTACGCCCTGTTCCGTCATTTCGCCAACGACGGGCGGGACGAAACTCTGCACGTCGTGCGCCCCTTGGTAACCGCCCTTTTGCTGGTCGAGGGGCTCCAGCTCGTGGTGCTGGTGGCGGGCTCAGCGACTGCTCCCGCCAGCCAGGTCATGTCGCTGATGCGTATGCTCGTGGGTGTGGGAGCGCTGTTCCTCACCCACAACCTCTATGGCGGTGCTTCGGACAGTTCGCGCCGCTTGCTAGCCTGGCCCACGGCCGGGCTGGCGCTGTTTTGGGTGTTCGAGCTCAATTTGTTCACCATCGCTTATCTCAGCGGCAACGCCGCGGTCGGGCTGGAAGTACTGCGCGCCGTAGTCGTGATTGTGATGGCAGGGTGCTTCGCCATCGGAGCAGGGCAGGGTGCGGCCGGCCTGACCTTTCGCCCCTCGCGAGCGGTGACCTTCAGCACGCTTTCGCTGATGCTGCTCGCGGTGTACTTCATCACCATGATCGCGCTCTCCAGTGGGGCAGCGATGCTGGCGGGTGATCTCGCCCGGATAACACAGGTGGGCTTTCTGTTGATCGCTGCGGCTGTGTCGCTGCTGTGGCTGCCGTCGGCCAAGCTGCGCGGCACCTTGCGCCTCCTGGCGCTCAAGCACCTCTTCAAGCACCGTTACGACTATCGCGAAGAATGGCTTCGCTTTACCCGCACGATCGGCAAGACCGCTAGCCCCGGCCCAGACTTGCACGAGCGGGCGATCCAGTCCCTCGCTGACATCACCGACAGCCCGGCCGGGCTGCTGTTGACTCCGGGCGAGGACGACCAGCTGGCGCTGGCAGCGCGCTGGCGCTGGCCGACCGCTGAAGTTCCCGCCGTTGCCCTTCCTCTTTCGGCGCTGGGCCATATCGGCCGCGACATTCGTATTCTCGACTTCGATGCGGTGCGAGCTAGTGGCGAGCCACTGCCGAAGTGGTTGTGCGACGAGCCGGCTGCCTGGGCCGGCGTACCCCTCTCGCACGGCGACCGGATCGTCGGCGTCGTCATCTTGGCGCGTCCTCAGATCGCTCGCCGCCTCGATTGGGAGGATTTCGATCTTCTGCGCGTCGCGGGCCAGCAGGTTGCCAGCTATCTCGCTGAGCAAGCAGGGCAGGACGCACTGCAGGATGCAGCACGCTTCGAGGAGTTCAACCGCCGCATGGCGTTCGTAATGCACGACATCAAGAACCTGTCGAGCCAGATCGGCCTGCTGGCACGCAACGCCGAGCGCCATGCCGACAACCCCGCGTTTCGCGCCGATATGCTGGTCACCCTGCGTAACAGCGCCGACAAGCTGGACGCGTTGGTCAGCCGGCTCGGCCGCTACGGCAGTACGAGGCACGATGCGATTGCTCCGCTCGATCTCGTTGCGCTCGGGCACCGGCTGGCCAACAGCTATGCTCACCCGGCGCGGGTGCAATGCGTTGGTGAGGGCGCCTGCGAGGTTCTTGCGGCTGCAGAGCCGCTGGAGCAGGCGCTCCGCCATCTGATCCAGAACGCACTGGAGGCTAGCCCTGCTGATGTGCCGGTGCTTGTCGAGGTTCGCGCCGAAGGTATGCGCGGGGAGATCGCGGTGGTCGACGCAGGTGAGGGCATGTCGCCGCAGTTTCTGCGCCAGGATCTCTTCCGCCCCTTCGTGTCGACCAAAGAGAATGGGTTCGGCGTCGGCGCCTGCGAAGCACGCGACCTGATCCGCGCGATGGGCGGGCGTCTCGACGTGGAATCGCGGGAAGGCGTGGGCTCCCGCTTCACGATCAGCCTGCCGCTGGCGGAAGCTTCGCGCCTGTTTGCGCGCAGCCAGGGCCTGAATGAAACCGGATTGAACGAGAAAGCGGCCTGATGTCCGATAGCAAACCTAAGCTGCTGGTGATCGAGGACGATCCGGGCCTTCAGGCGCAGCTCAAGTGGGCCTACGACGACTTCGATGTCGTCATTGCGGGGGACCGACAGAGTGCGCTGACTTCGCTGCGCGCCGATGCGCCGGCCGTCGTCACGCTCGACCTCGGCCTGCCGCCGGACCCCGATGGCACCAGCGAAGGCTTTGCAGTGCTCGATGCCATCATGGCTCTCAAGCCCGACACTAAGGTTATTGTCGCCTCGGGCCACGGAGCGCAGGAGAGCGCGCTCGAGGCGATCGCCAAGGGCGCCTATGATTTTTACCAAAAGCCGGTGGACATCGACCAGCTTGGGCTAATCGTCGAGCGTGCCTACAAGCTGCACGGCATCGAGGCCGAGAACCGCCGGCTTGCCGAGAAAGTCGGCGAGGATAAGACTGTCCTCGGCCGCATGATCACCGCCGCGCCCGAGATGATGAAGGTTGCTCGGACCATAGAGCGGGTGGCCAATGCCGACGTCTCGGTCATGTTGCTGGGAGCGAGTGGGACGGGCAAGGAACTGCTGGCGCGCGGGGTTCACGACGCCAGCGCTCGTCGCGAGGGCGCCTTCGTGGCGATTAACTGCGCCGCCATCCCCGAGAACCTGCTCGAAAGCGAGCTGTTCGGACACGAGAAGGGTGCCTTCACTGGCGCGGTCAAGACTACCGAGGGTAAGATCGAGCTCGCGGCCGGGGGCACGCTGTTCCTCGATGAGGTGGGCGACATCCCGCTGCCCTTGCAGGTCAAGCTGCTGCGCTTCCTCCAGGAGCGGACGATCGAGCGCATTGGCGGGCGCAAGGCCATCGCCGTCGACACCCGCATCGTGTGCGCCACGCACCAGAATCTCGAAGCAATGATCGCGGCCGGGAGTTTCCGCGAGGATCTTTTCTACCGCCTCGCCGAAATCGTAGTGAAAATTCCCACACTCGCCGAGCGCCCGGGCGATGCTGTGCTGCTCGCCAAGCATTTCCTCAGCCGCTTCGCCCGCGAGATGAACCCACAGGTCAAGGGCTTCGCGCCCGACGCACTTGCGGCTATCGACAGCTGGCCTTGGCCCGGCAATGTCCGCGAGCTCGAAAACCGCGTAAAGCGCGCCGTCATAATGGCCGAGGGCAAGCTCATCAGCGCCGACGATCTCGACCTCATCGACGGAGAGGGCGAGGGCGAGGACATGCTCAACCTCAAGGCCGCTCGCGAGCAGGCCGACCGCCGCATGATCCGCCAGGCGCTCGCCCGCAGCGAAGGCAATATCTCGAACACCGCCAAGCTGCTGGGGATCAGCCGGCCGACGCTCTACGACCTTCTGAAGCAATACGACATGCAGCCTCAGTGAGCGGCGGGCAGCGGTTGCGTCTGTTCAGGCTCTGAAGTTTCCGGATTGCGTTTGTTGAAGCGCACCGACCACCATAGCGATAGGCCGATCAGCACGGCGCCGATGATGCCCGTGATCGTCTCGGGTATGTGCAGAGCCTCGGACGCAGAGGCGAGCATGATCGCGCCCAGGGTGATGATCGCCCAAAAGGCACCATGCTCGAGGAAACGATACTGCGCGAGCGTCCCCTGCCGCACGAGGTGAATGGTCATCGAGCGCACGAACATTGCGCCGATCGACAGGCCAAGCGCGATGACGACCATATTGTTTGACAGAGCGAAGGCGCCGATCACGCCGTCGAAGCTGAAGCTCGCGTCGAGCACGTTGAGATAAAGGAACCCGCCCAGTCCACTGCGCACCGCCGCGCCCGCGAGCCGCTTTTTCTCCTCGCTGATCTCGAGGATCGTGTTGATCCCCTCGACCGCAATGAATGTCACCAGCCCGAGCATGCCGGCTACCAGGAAGGTCAGCGCCTCGGCCGGCTCAAGCAGGCTGGAGATGCCCCACATAACGAGCAGCAGAAGCGCAATTTCGGCGGCTGGAAGGGCGGCGAATTTGGACAGTTGCCGCTCGACTGCGCCGATCCAGTGAACATCCTTGTCGTGATCGAAAAAGAACTTGAGCCCCACCATTGCCAGGAAGGCGCCGCCGAAGCCGGCGATTCCCACATGGGCGCTCTCGACGAGCCGTTCGTATTCGGCCGGATCGTTCAGCGACAACCGAACTGCCTCGATTGGACCGACCGAGGCGGCAATCGCCACAATGGCGACTGGAAACACGATCCGCATCCCGAACACGGCAAAGGCAATACCCCAGGTCAGGAAGCGCTTTTGCCAGACTTCGTCCATTTCTTTGAGGACCGAGGCGTTCACGACCGCGTTATCGAAGCTCAGTGAGACCTCGAGGATTGAAAGCACGAACACGATCCAAAGGATCTGCGCCATTCCGCCGAGGGTGCCCGTACTGGCGAACCCATACCAGGCTGCGAGACAAAGGCAGATGGCGGTAAAGAACAGCGAGAATGTGTAATGCTTCAGTACGGTCTGCATGGGTCAGGTCAGGCTTTCGGCTGATAGGTCTGGTCGGCGGTGGGGAAAGCGCGTGAACGCACTTCGCCAGCATAGGTTTCGGCGGCCTTGGAGATCACCTCGGCCAAGTTCTCGTAACGTTTGACGAAGCGAGGCACCCGCTCGAACATGCCGAGCATATCCTCGGTCACCAGCACCTGTCCGTCGCATTCGGCGCTGGCGCCGATGCCGATCACGGGGATTTCCAGCGCCTTAGTGAGCGCAATTGCGATGGGTTCGAGCACCCCCTCCGCCACCACCGCAAAGGCGCCGGCGCGCGCAACCGCTTCGCCATCCGCCAGAATCTTGTCGTGTTCGCGCTGGCTGCGGCCCCGCGCCCCATAGCCCCCAAGCACATTCACCGCCTGCGGGGTGAGCCCCACATGCGCCATTACCGGAATGCCGCGACCGGTCAGGAAGGCGATCGTTTCCGCCATCGCCTCTCCACCCTCGAGCTTGACCGCGGCGCAACCAGTTTCGGCCATGATGCGGCTGGCGGAGGCGAAGGCCTGCTCCTTCGAACCCTCGTAGCTGCCGAACGGCATGTCGACGATCACGAGCGCGTGATAGCTGCCCCGCACCACCGCTGCGCCATGGGCGATCATCATCTCAAGCGTCACCGAGAGCGTGGAGGGCAGGCCATAGATCACTTGGCCCAGCGAATCCCCCACCAGCAGCATGTCGCAATGGGCATCCAGCAGTTGCGCTTGCCGTGCGGTGTAGGCGGTCAGCATCACCAGCGGCTCTTTTGTCACGCCCCCCTGCTTGTGATCGCGAATGGCGGGCACAGTCAGCCGCTTCCTCGGCTGGGGCGTGGGATTGGCGCGGCTGGTCGCAGTATCGAGCTGGAAGGTCGTCGACATGGGGCGCGGCCCTACACGGGCCGGCGTGTCGGGGAAAGGCCCGAGGAACTGGCCGTGGAAAGCGGCCACTTTGCGCCTTGTAATGCGCCTGTCATCCGCTAGCTTCCCGCCCCATTCCAGACGCTGGCCGAACGAGGCCCGCGTTCTTGAGGGGAAGGGATTTCATTTACATGCTCCTAGACCGGGTCAAGCCGCTCGACGCCATTCTGGCGACCGCGGAGAAGAAGTCGCTGCATCGCACGCTCGGCGCAGTGCAACTCACCCTGTTCGGTATCGGCTGCATCATCGGCACCGGCATCTTCGTGCTCACCGCTGCCGGGGCGCAGAAGGCGGGGCCGGGGCTCATGCTCGCGTTCATCATCGCTGGTGCCGTCTGCATCGTCGCCGCGCTGTGCTATGCAGAGATCGCCTCGATGCTTCCGGTGGCCGGCTCCGCCTACACCTACAGCTACGCGACGATGGGCGAATTTCTGGCCTGGACAGTCGGCTGGGCGCTGGTGCTCGAATATGCCATCGCCGCTTCGGCGGTATCGGTCGGGTGGTCCGGCTATTTCACCGGCACGATATTGAACGAATTCTTCGGCTTCAGCCTGCCGGCCTGGCTCAGTGCCGGTCCGCTGGCCCTCGGCGGGGCAGAGGGCGGCTTCATCAACCTGCCCGCGCTCATCATTGCATTGCTGGTCACCTGGCTGCTGATGATCGGCACTACCGAAAGCGCGCGCGTCAATGCGGTGCTGGTGGCGATCAAGATCAGCGCGCTCACCGCCTTTATCGGCCTGACCCTGACCAGTGCCTATTTCGATCCCGATAAGTTCAACCCCTTCCTACCGGCGGGCATCTTCGGTGGGTTCGGCTCGGGCGTCGGGGCGGTCGGTGCGGCGGCGACGATCTTCTTTGCCTATGTCGGCTTCGATGCGGTGTCGACCGCGGCGGAGGAGACCAAGAACCCGCAGCGCAACGTGCCCATCGGGCTCGTGGGCTCGCTGCTCATCTGCACCGTCTTCTACATCCTCGTGGCGGCTGGTGCGGTGGGTACTATCGGTGGGCAGCCGATTATGGGGCCTAATGGCATTCCCTTCCCGGCTGGTTCGGAAGAACTCGCCCGCCAGTGCGCCATGCCGCAATATGCCGATCAGCTTGTCTGTTCGAACGAGGCGCTGGCACATGTGCTGCGCCAGATCGGCTTTTCGGGCATTGGCAACATGCTCGGCATCGCCGCCTTCCTGGCGCTGCCTTCCGTCATCCTGATCCTCCTCTTCGGTCAGACGCGCATCTTCTTCGTGATGGCGCGCGACGGGCTGCTGCCCGAAAGGCTCGCCGAAGTGCATCCCAAGTGGAAGACGCCCTATATCGTCACGGCCCTGACCGGTATCGTGGTGGCGATCGCCGCAGCCTTCCTGCCGGTTGGTCAGCTTGCCGATATCGCTAATGCGGGGACGCTCTATGCCTTCTTCATGGTCGCAATTGCGGTCATGCTTTTGCGCAAGCAGGCGCCCAACCGTACTCGGCCTTTCACTGTGCCGGCGCTCTGGCTCATCGGGCCACTGACCATCGCGGGGTGCTTGTTCCTGTTCTTGAACCTTCCGTTCGAAGCGATGCTCGTCCTGCCAATTTGGACGGTGATCGGCTTCGTGGTCTATTTCGGCTACAGCCGCCGCAAGAGCCACCTAGGCCGCGGTATCGTCGAAGTGGTCGATGATGTGGCGGGCCAGGAAACCATGGTCCCGATCGATCCGCCCAAGGCCTGATGGAATCGAGCGCAATCGAAAGGGCCGCCCCTCGGATGAGGAGCGGCCCTTTTCTTTAGCTCATTATAGTGCGTCTGGGTCCAGCGGGGCCAGTTCTTTTCTTTGCAGTGCCACGCCCAAGGCGAGTACCGCCCACGACCAGTCCAGGTCAACCCAGTTAAGCTCGTCCAACCACGCAAGCCTAGAGCGAAGTCTCCTTGACGTGGCGCTTCTCGGCTTCGTCTTCGACATACATGCCGAGTGCCATCTTGGCAGTGTTGAGCAGGCCGATGTCACCATCCCAAATCTCGGCGTTGCCTAGGTCCATGCGCAGGAACAGCAGGTCCGCGTCGTTTTTGCCTTCGTCGTACCAGGCGGCAGTGAAGTTGTTCCAGAACTGGTCGAAACGTTCCTGGCTGGTTTCCCGGACCAAGGTTCCATGGAAGCGAGCGAATATGTCGTGCCCCTTGCCTTGGAAGGTGGCAGTGACGGGGCCGAGCGCGGCGAATTTGCTTTTGGTATGGGTGAAGAACCAAATCGCGCTGTTGGCATCCTCGTCAAGCTGCGGGCTCATCGGCACCGCCGTTTCGCTCTGCCCGCTCACTTCCAGGAACAGGAAGGGCGAATCGGACAG